>ERZ857750.226-NODE-226-length-84000-cov-19.436250_pt1 | contig 84000 bp, 77 predicted proteins | sample MGYA00519915_ERZ857750 | MGnify/ENA primary metagenome ERZ857750 (study PRJEB31778, sample SAMEA3449358) | human gut metagenome | biome: human gut; feature: human-associated habitat; material: faeces | place: United Kingdom | collected 2010/2012 ...
AAATATAGTTTTAGGAAGTGGAGCTACAGAATTAATTTCATCATTTATAAAAACTGTAAATCCTAAAAAAACTCTACTTTTATCACCTGCATATTCTGAATATGAACATGAATTAAATAAAATAGGTTCTGATATTATAAAATTTTTCTCTAAAGAAGAAAATAATTTCGCAATAGATGTAGAGGAATTAGTAACTGCTATAAATAAAGGCAACTATGATTTAACAATTATCTGTAATCCAAATAACCCTACAGGATTTGCCTTTTCTAGAGATGAAATTGAATATATATTAAAAAATACAAATTGTTATATTATGATTGATGAAACTTATATTGAGTTTACTGATACAAATACTTATTCATCTACTAAATTAGTAGATAATTATGATAAGCTTTTTGTAATTAGAGGTACATCAAAATTCTTTTCTACACCGGGAATTAGACTTGGATATGGTCTTATTGGAAATAAAGAAGTAAAAAATAAAATAAATGAAAATTTAGATTTATGGAATATAAATATAATTGCCGCTTCAATGGGAGAAATAATGTTTTTAGATAATATGTTTATTTTTAAAACTATCGATGCAATGCTTAGAGAAAGAGATTACTTAACTAATGAGTTAAGCACTATAAATGACTTAACTGTTTATCCTAGCAAAGGTAATTTTATATTATGCAAAATATCTTCAAAGAAGTTTACTGCTAAAGAACTTCGTGATAAACTCCTTCCAGAAAAAATTATAATTAGAGATTGTAATTCTTTCGAGGGGCTTTCTGAGTACTATTTTAGAGTTTGTATTTTAAAACCAAATGAAAATAAATTGCTTGTAAAAACATTAAAAAATATATTTAAATAAATATCTGTACTTATATATTTTCTTTAAATATGCAAGTAAAGTTTAGATTTTAAAAGAATTTCAAATTAAATATATTATAAATATAAAAAAACTGCTTATTTTATAAGCAGTTTTTTTGCGGAATCATATTCATTGGGGATAGAAATACAACTCCATGGCATTTTAAAATTTTTTAAAATTGCCGTTTAAGTGGATATTTTAATTTTAGTTGATTACGTAATTAGTCTTAAGAAATTTTTCTAAGTGATTCAATTTCATAAAGCCACTTTTGAAAAAATTCTGTTTCTTTTCTTTCATTGTAGATTTTTCTTAGAGATTTTAAAGATACATTTCTAACTTCACTATGAGTATCTTTTAAACCTTCTTTTATTTTAGAAAGCACTCCGTCTAAATCTACAAAATTGCCAAGCGCTGTATATGCTGCAGCCCTTATCTTATAATTTTCTGATTTTGTACAAGCTATTAGTTTCTCCATTAAAGCATCTTTTTTTTCAAACTGATTATTCATTATAATCCTCCTTTATTGATTAAAACTTATGCTCCCTAGATTTAAAATTTAATAACCCTTAACAATTTCTTTTATTTTATATCTAAATTATAAATAAGAAATATGAACTTAATATAAATTATATCTTATGTTTTTCTTAATGAATATTAATATTTTCCTATTTTATTCGATCATATATCTTATAATATATATTTTTTTAACTCTTTTAGACAATTTTTGGTATATAATAACTATTATAAGATATAATTTTAATATTTAATTATACAAAGGGGGCACAATAATGGAATATAATTTTTCAAACAGATTTAAAAACTTAAAACCATCTCCAGCAGGAGATATATTAGCGACAATGGGGGATCCTAGTTTAATTAAATTTTCAGGCGGAAATCCTGCCACAGATTCATTCCCAATCGATAAAATAACAGAATTTTCAAATGAAGTTCTTACAAATAAACCATTATCTATACTAGAATATGGATTAACAGAAGGTTATCATCCTTTATTAGATGAAGCAAAAAAATTCTTTAATAGAGATGGAAGTGTTGTAAAAGACGGCGACATGATGATTTGTACTTCTGGTAGTCAACAAATAGCTGACTGTTTAGCAAAAATAATATGTAATGAAGGCGATACCGTTTTAACAGAGGATCCATCATTTCTTGGTGTTCTTGATTCAATAAGAAGCAATGGTGCTAATTTAGTTGGAGTAAAGATTGAGGATGACGGTATAGATTTAGCAGATTTAGAAGAAAAACTTCAAATAAAACCAACACCTAAATTTATATATGTTATACCTAATTTCCAAAATCCAACAGGTATAACTATGTCTCTTGAAAAACGTAAAGCTGTTTATGATCTATGTAAAAAATATAATGTATTAATTCTTGAAGATAATCCTTATGGACAATTGAGATTTAGTGGAGAGCCACTTCCACCTATAAAATCTTTTGATGAAGAAGGAATAGTTATATATGCAGCTAGCTTTTCAAAAATAATTGCACCTGGTATAAGAGTTGCCTGTGCAGTTGGTAAACCAGAAATTATAGGTGCACTAAAAAAAGTTAAATTCTTAAATGATGTACATAGTACTACTTGGAGCCAAGTTATATGCGAAAGAATTTTAGCTACTTGTGATATGGATGCTCAAATAGAAAAATTAAAAGATATCTATGGTGCAAAAAACAAAATAATGCAAGAAGAAATGGCTAAAAACTTCCACCCTAGTGTTAAATATACTAAGCCAGAAGGAGGTATGTTTGTCTGGGTTACATTACCTAATGGCGTTGATATGATGAAGTTTGTAGGTGAAGCATTAGAAAACAAAGTCGCATTAGTACCTGGAACAGCATTCTTAGCTGATACATCAATGCCTTGTCAAAGTTTCAGAATGAACTTCTCTACTCCATCTGTTGAAGATATAATAAAAGGAATAAGAATATTAGGCGAATTAACTTATAAATACTGTAAATAGTTATAATTAAAGCGAAGGAAATAACTAAATTAATTTGTTATACCTTCGCTTTTTATTTTATATGATTGCTTATTATTTTATTTTTTATACTCTCTTCAATCTCAATTTTCTTCTTTATATTGTTTCAAAAAATCCTTATAGTCTTCTCTTGTAAAATTAAATGTCTTTATATAAGCAATTTTGCTTCCCACAAGTTTCTCTCCCGGCTTTGTATAATTATGATTTCCATAAGGCCATGCAACTCCAACTTCTATGCGGATTTTATCCACATTTTTATTATTATATAATTTTTCTATCTTATCCATAACCTCTTCTGTAGCCTCTTCTTTGACTTGGTTGTATATTTTATCATCAGAAGCTGAGCTTTTTTCTTCATCTGAAAGATTATTCTTTAATGCCTTTTTATAATTTTCTAAAGAAGGCACCTTAACTAGATAAAAAATATATGTCCTATCTCTTTCATTTGATTTTTCATTTATATGAACGATTCCTGTCCCCGTTGTTGAGCTATATTCCCCAAATATGGCATATATCGCATCTTTCTCACTGCTCGTCTGTAAAAATTCTTTAGTTGAATCTTTACTACACCCACATATAAAAATAGCAATTAAGTAAATCATTAAAAATAATTTTATTCTTTTCATAAAATTCCCCCGTTTAACAATCGTCTCGAAAAACCAACGTAAAATTTACCATTCTTAACATATATTATAGCAACAAAATCATCTTTAGTATCTGACTTTTTTGTAAGTTTACTAAATAATTTTAATATTTATTTTTAAATGTGATTATTCATCATCGTGGATTTCCCATTTAACATTTTCTATAATTTTTGACTTTGGACTATTTTCAAATTCAACCTTATATTTATTAAGTTCTTCATTTATTAGACCTATAGACCATACCAATATAAAAACATCATCTATAAATCCTAATCCTCCCAATAGAATTTCTGGTATAAAATCTATACTAGACATAAAATAAAATATAGTCACTAAAAATGTAGACACTATTTTTATTTTAGAAAAAACATTCGCCTCCCTATCCTTAAAAAATTCTGGAAGTATAAATAAATTCTTTATAAAAAATATCCCAAATCCCGCATTTTTAAATCTAACTAAAACAAGTTTAAACCAATCTAACAATCTATTTATTATACTTAATTTATCATTCATAATTTTTCTCCTTATTCTTTATTATATAAAAATAACAAATTTTATATTTTTTTAAAACACCTTTTTAATAAATTTAAAATTTCTTAAGATATTATTATCTAAAGTTTTCTTTTTAAAATAATATATATCTATATTACAAAAATACAACAATAAACACTAAAATTATACATATATAAAGTTACATTTTCTAACTATTTGATATAAAATATAATTATATCTTATTTTTAAGGGGGCAAATTTATGTTGAGTAAAGATTTAGAAAAAGTTATTAATGATCAAGTTACTTTTGAATTTTATTCTTCTTATACTTACTTAGCTATGGCTGCTTATTGTGAATCTATAGATTTAAGTGGTTTTGCTAACTTCTTTAGAGTACAAGCACAAGAAGAAATCGATCATGCAATGAAATTTTATGATTATGTATTCCAAAAAGGTGGCACTGTAGTCCTTGGCCAAATAGACAAACCAAAAGAAACTTATACTGATATTATAGAAGTATTTGAAACTGGTTTAGCTCATGAAGAATTAGTAACAAGAAAAATATATAATATAATGGATATAGCCGTTTCTGAAAAAGAACATGCAACTATTAGTTTTTTAAATTGGTTTGTCGATGAACAAGTTGAAGAAGAAGATAATTTCACAACTTTACTTAAAAAGGTAAAAAGATGTGCTGATAATCCTCATGCATTATACATGCTAGATGATGAGTTATCACAAAGAGTTTATGTAGCTCTTGCAACAAACGAATAATATATAATTTCCTTAGAATTAAAAAAATTCGCTTCGCTCATGGCGCCAACGAATCAAAGATTCCGTTGCTTAAGTTAATAGGTTGGAAATTATACATTATCCACAGACCAGATAATATCTAATTTCCTTAGAATTAAAAAAGGTGTGGGAAATCAATCTGTCCCACACCTTTTATATTTATATTAAATTTATACCAACCCTTTATTTTCTTCTGTAGGCTTATCTTCTATTAAAAGACCTAATTTTTTAGCAACAAACTTTGTACTTGATCCCTGTATAATCAAAGTTATAAGTATAGTCATAAATACTACTGATGATATAATTTCTTTTCCCGGAATATTCATTGATGTTACTATACCACAAAGAGCTGCCGGTATAACACCTGTCTCTCTTACCCACATCATAAAAAATATCTCATTTTTCTTCCATTTTGCCTGTCTATCAACTAAAGTACATGCTAATACACTTATCGGTCTTACAATAAACATAAAACATAAAACACTTATAACTGATGGTACAAAGTATTTTCCAACTACCTGTAAATCAACTTGGCTACCTAAAATTATAAATATACACATTCTACAAATTGTCCCTACTGTTTCAACAACATGACAATCTGCATCATAGGATTTCTGACTGAGCCACAATTTAAAGTTTTGCTTGTTACCTGTAACTATACCAACTATAAAACATGACATATATCCACTTCCGCCAAGTGCTGTTGATAATTCATATGCTATTATTACAGATATTATAGATATTATCGGTGTGTAATCTTTAAATATACCTCTTGGGCTATCATTGACTAATGCTAATAAAATAACACCTGTAAGCAGTCCAACTACTAATCCTATTACTATCATCAACACAAGTTCATATAGATTTTCCTGTAATGAAAACTTTCCTGATAACATAATAGCTAGCACTGCTGAAGTTAAAATAGCACCTGTTGCATCATTGAATGCAGATTCACTTATAACTGTTTGAGATACTTTTCGGTTTATTTTGATTTGATTAAAAATAGGTACTAGTGTCGCTGGGTCTGTTGATGCAATTATACTACCTGCTAAAAGTGCTACCATAGCACTTGTTCCAAAAGACATACCTATTACCTTTTGCATAAGAAATGCTGATATTAAAACCCCTACTGTTGAAAGTAATAACACACTTATTTTAACGTTTTTTAAAACCTTTAAGCTTATTTCTTTTCCACCCATATATAATATAAAAGCTGATCCAAATGTAAGTATAAGTTGATTTTCGACTTGATATTGACTAATATCGATAAACTTTAATACCGACGGACCAATAAAAATACCTGCTATTAAAAATAATACAACATCAGGAACTCTCAAAATATCACTTAATTTACTACAGACAATTCCTGTCATTGCAATTACTGCAAAAAGTATTAATAAATTATTACATGCAATTGTGTGTATAGATGACTCCATAATATCCATCTCCTTTAAGCTTATTTAATTTATTTATTTTTATTTTCTATATATATATTAGACTTTTCGCAGTAAAAATGCACTAGCTTTAACAACCCTTTAACATTTTTAACCATTTTTTAAATTAAATATAAATTTATATTTGATATTTTTTTAACACTCTTTTCAAACACGAAAAATGCTATCGCAATAAAACACGATAGCATTTTTTATATAAATAGGTGTTTTTTTAAATACAATTAAATTTGGCTTAATACAAACTCAACTGCTTTTTTAGGATCTCTAGTTAAATTAATATATTCTACACCTTTTGTAGCAATAAGTTTCACATTAAGACGATCTGCATCTGCTTTTATGTCATCATAATATGAAGCAACTTGAGGTGCTAATATTATCATATCAAAATCCTTCATTATTTCATAATGAGAACCATATGCACCTGCTGTAGCAGATATTGGAAGATTTAATTCCTTAGCTCCTTCTACAAGTGCATTTGCAAGCATAGCACTTGTACCAGCCCCTGCACATAATACTAATACATTTGTTGGTTTAACTTCTTTATTATTATTTTCAGTTGCATCCTCATCAGATACTGTAGCTGCAACTTCTTCTTTTACTTGAGCTTTTTCTTTTGCTTCAATTTTTTCTTCTTCTTTTTCTTCTTCAGCATTATTTCTTTCTTGTTCTAATAGCTCATCATCATAAGCTTTAAAGAATGGGAAATAAATCACAAAATCAACTACTAGTAATACTACTACTAGTACAAATGCCCATATACTAAATCCTGTACCTAATACTAAACCTAGTGGAGCAGGAGTAGCCCATGGTAACACGTACATAAAACTGTTCATTCCTATTACATCTACAAAGAATTTAAATATACATACATTCACAATTGGTGCACATATAAATGGTACAAAGAAGTATGGATTTAAAATTATTGGTGTTGCAAATAATAATGGTTCATTTACTGCAAAACAAACTGGTACAACAGAAGCCTTTCCTACCGCCTTTAATTGTTTTGATTTTGCAAATAGTAAGAATATAAAAGGTAATATTAAAGTTGCACCTGTTCCTCCCATAGTACCTACAAAGTTACCAAGACCAACAGTTAAAACATTTGAAGCGTGTTCTCCAGCTTGATATAAAGCTAAGTTTGCATCTACATTTGCATATATTATCGCTGCTATAGCTGGTTCTACTATTGATGGACCATGCACACCCATAAACCAGAATAGTGCCATAGCTCCCCAGATTATAGATATTCCTACATATCCATCTGCAGCTGTAAATAATGGTTGTAATAAAGTTATAATAAATTCAGCAAATGAAGCTCCTGTTATATTTCTAACTACTAAATCTACAAGTACTATTAGAAATACAGATAAAGCAAAAGGTATTATATCTCTAAAAGTTTGAGATATTGTTCCTGGAACTTCTTTTGGCATTTTTATAGTTATATCTCTAATAACACAGAATTTATAAACATTAACTACTATAAATGCTGAAATAAATGAAGCTAATAAACCTTTAGTTCCCATATAAGTTGTAGAAAATCCTCCATCTATTGGATCTACACTTAATAGTAAAAAGCCTACTATTGAAGCTAACATTGTTGATACAGCATTTATTACTCTATTTTTTGGCATTGATCTATTCATAGATTCACTTAAACATCTAGCTGTTGTAGCTGAAACAAGTAAACCAACAACACCCATAGAATAATTATAAACTTTCCAAAGCCAAGTAGATACATTTTCTGGCCAATAAAAATTAAATACTTCTGGTACAGCTGCTATTAATATAAATATACTAGAAAATAATATTGCAGGCATAGCAGCTAAAAATCCATCTCTTATCGCACCTAAATAAATATTTCTTGAAATCTTTTCAAAAAATGGCTTCCCTTTTTCAATTTGTTTTATTATCGCTCCCATAAAAAAATCTCCCCTTTTTTATTAAAATACTATTTAGTTCTTTTATAAAGTTCTACAAAATCTTGAACAACTTCTTTTAATAATAAAGTTGTCATTAAGTGATCTTGTCCATGTATAAATATGAATCCTATATCTAAATCTTCACCAGCTGCTTCTTGAGATAATATTTTTGTTTGTGAACTATGAGCTAAATTTAAATTTTCTTCTGCTTCTTGTAAATATTTTTCTACATTTTCAAAATTTCCACTTCTAACTTCTTTTAATAATTTCATTAATGCGCTTCTAGCATCGCCTGCATAAGCAACTATTTCAAATCCAAGCATTCCTAATTCTTGTTTATTCATCTTATCTCCTCCTAAATACATATCTCATTATTTTTAATTATTACAAGGGTATATTATTATAATATTCCCTTGTAATATCATATTTTTATTTTAAAAATTTTCTATATTATTACCTTTGTTTCACTTACTGTTTTATACCAATAAGCTGATTCTTTTGGATATCTCTTTTGTGTTTCAAAATCTACATAGAATAGTCCGTATCTTTTATTATATCCATTGCTCCATGAGAATAAATCCATTAATGACCATAAGAAATATCCCTTTACATTTACACCATCTGCTATTGCATCACTTATAGCTTCTAAATAAACTTTTATGTAATCTATACGAGCTTTATCCATTATTATTCCATCTTCAAATTCATCTTTATATCCCATACCATTTTCTGTAATATATATTTTGTTATAATTTGGATAATCTTTCTTTATTCTCATTAATAAATCATATAGACCTTCTGGATATATTAACCAGTCCCAATCAGTTCTTTGTAAACCTTCTTTGTATATTCTTTCTCCTATACCTTTTACTCTATAAACTGAACTACCTTTATCTCCAGTTCCATTATGATGAATCATACTTTCTCCATCATAAGCTTTTATAAAATGACATTGATAGTGATTTATTCCTAAGTAATCATTTCTATTTGCTGCTTTTTTCATTATTTCAAAATCTTCATCTCTAAAATCATAAGTAGCATTATTAACTTTACAAATATGATCTATAGCTTCCATTGTTTCTTTTGAGTAATATCCTAAATATGTAGCATCTAATAAAAATCTTATTGAGAATGCATCTTCTATAAAAGCTGCTCTCTTATCTTCTTCTGAGTCAGTTGCTGGATATTTAGTTTCTAATGAATGAACTACACCTATTTCACCTTCATAGTTGCCATCTTTAAATAGATTTACTGTCATAGCATGAGCTAACATCATATTGTGAAGACATTGTATTATTTTTGTAAAATCAAATTTTATTCCTGGAGGGAATATTCCCAATAAGTATTGATTAGTTGCCACAGGATAAATTTCATTAAATGTAGACCAATAATGAACTTCTTTAAATTCATTAAAACAAAATTCTGCATATTTAAGGAAAGCATCTATTGTATCACGATTTAAAAAATCTCCGTTATCAAATAATGTCTTTGGTGTATCGAAATGATGTAGTGTTACAAATGGAGTTATATTTCTTTTTTTGCATTCTTCAAATACTCTATGATAGTAATCTACACCTTCTTGATTTACTTCCCCTGTTCCAGTTGGAAAAATTCTTGTCCATGCGATAGATATTCTTATAGAATCTATACTAAATTTTTCACATAATTTTATATCTTCTTCATATCTGTGATAAAAATCACTTGCTGGATCTGGACTGAATCTTCCTTGTTTTTCTAAGAATTCATCCCAAGCTACTGCCCCTTTTCCACCTTCTTTAGTAGCTCCTTCTGCTTGATATGCAGCTGTTGCTCCACCAAGCATAAAATCTTTTGGTAAAGTTTTAAACATACGATAGTCCTCCTGTACATTATATTTCATTGATTTATTGTATTTATTTATTTTTAATCTTTTTAAACGTTTTTTAATGTTTGTTATTGTTTTCTTTTGTTTAATTATACATCTATATATCTATTAAGTCAATCGTTTTCCAAATTTTTTTCCAAGAATTTCAACATATTTTATTCAAATATAAAATCGTTTACTTTCAATATATTCCTAGCTCATATGAATATTTTTCTACACACCTATAGCAGTATCATTTCTAACTTTATTTTTTGTTTGTTTTTGTTTGTTTTTATTGACTTAATATTTAATATATGATAAATTATGTTTAAAGCAAGGAGTGATAACTATGTTAAAAAGAGAGAGATTATATAAAATTGTCGAAATGGTAAATTCTAAAGGTATCATAAATGTGAACGATATAATAAATGAACTTAACGTTTCTGATATGACAGTTAGAAGAGATCTAGACGAATTAGATAAAGCAGGAAAACTTGTCAGAATCCATGGAGGAGCTCAAAGTATTTCTTATTCTATAAATCAAGAACTCTCACACACAGATAAAAAGGGGCTCCAAATCGATGAAAAAAGTAAAATTGCACAATTAGCTGCTTCTTATATACAAGACGGAGATACTATATTTCTCGGTCCTGGGACAACTATTGAGTTATTAGCTCAAAATATAATAAATAAGCGCATTCGTGTAATAACAAACAACTATCCAGTTTTTGATATTCTAAAATTATCAGACACTATAGAGTTAATATTAACTGGTGGTAACTTTAGAAAAAATACTAGAGCATTAGTTGGACCTGTAACTAATGCAAATTTAAAAAAATTAAATTTTAATAAATCGTTTATAAGTGCAAATGGTATACATAATGAAGCTATATGTAATTACAATATCGAAGAAGGAAAGGCTCAAGAAATCGCATTAGATAATTCAAGGGAAAAATACCTTCTTGTCGATCATAAAAAGATAAATAAAGATGATTTTTATGTATTTTATAACCTTCACAATATCGACTATCTTATAACTGATTGGGGTATCAATAGCGATGTACAAAAGCACTATGAACAATATGTAAATATAATAATAGCAAAAAAATAATACAAACAAAGGAGTAATTTATGAAAGGAATAATTTTTGATTTTAATGGAACAATGTTTCAAGACTCACACTTACATGAAGCCGCATGGGTTCATATGGTAAAAAAATACTCTAAAGGAGAATTAACTGAGCATGATATCTCTGTAAATCTTCATGGTAGAACAAATAAAGAAATTCTTAATTTCTTTGTTTCTGATTCTTTAACTGATGAGGAAATAGAAAAATTATCTTATGAAAAAGAAGCTTACTACAGAGAGTTATGTCTAGAAAGACCTGAAGAATTAAAACTAACAAATGGATTAACTGATGTTTTAGATACTCTAAAAGAAAATAATATACCTAGAACTATAGCTACTGCTACAGTTAAAGAAAACTTAGATTTTTATTTTGATATATTTAAATTAGGAAATTGGTTTGATATTAATAAAGTCGTTTACGATAATGGAACTTTTCCTGGTAAACCAGCACCAGATATCTTTTTAATAGCATCTAGTAAATTAGGATTAGATCCTAGTGAATGTTTAGTTGTTGAAGATGCATTCTCTGGAATTAAAGCTGCTAGAAAAGCAAATATAGGTAAAATAATGGCTATAGATCCTTTTGGAAAAAATGCTGAATTATTTGCTGAAAATAATATGTGTAAAGATGGTTTAATTAAAGATTTTACTAATTTCTTCGAAGTTTCTAAAGAATTTAAATAAAACTATAAATCATAAGAAAATAAGCTGTTCTATCTCAAGAGGACTATGAACAGCTCATTTTTTTTAAATTTTTTCAAAAAAAAGCCATCGCACTAATATAAAATTACGATAGCTTTGTATAAAATATAAAAATATATGTTATATATGAAAACAATCAAATTTAAATCATTACAAATTCAATTGTTTTGGGAGCTTTAATTAAATATTTATTTAATCAATCCAAAAGAATAAGTTGTGCTTTGAAGATATTGTTCATTTTCTTTTAATATAGATCTATCTATAAAGCACATATCTTTTCCAATTGGAGGTGCTTGTGTTTCAAAACAAATTCCATGGCGTATAGGAGGTAATTTTCCCATATAAGTATTTTTCTTTTGTTGAGAATTCATAGTATAAATAACTACAGCGTCTTGGCTGGTTTGAATAGTCATATTACGTTTACTTTTTGGATCTTCAACGTATATTTTTTTATCGTCTTTTAATAAAAACGCATGATCATACCCCTTGCCAAATTTTATTTGCTGATTATTATCATCGATATCTTTTCCTATAGATTTAAGTTCTGTAAAATCAAACGGTTTATTATCCTTTACTTTTAAAATTTTACCTGTTGGAATAGAAGTCTCATCAAGTTCTAAGAAACTGTCACAATCAAGCTTTAAATTAAAATCTGTTACAGGTCTTTTTATATTACCGCTTAAGTTAAAATAACTGTGATTTGTCATATTAACTAAAGTCGTTTTATCACTATCTGCCTTATAAATAATGTCTAATTTAAAATCCTTATATATTTTATAAACGACTTCAGCATATAATTTTCCAGGGTAATTCTCTTCTTTATCTTGTGAAACTCGACTTAAATTTAATAAAACATACTCTTCAGTTTCTTCAACTGCTACATCCCATATTTTTTTATTGAAACCTTCATCGCCTCCATGACCTTGATGTAAACCGTAGTTTTTATTTAGTTGATATTCTTTACCTTCTATAACTACTTTTCCATTACAGATCCTTCCACCTGTTCTTCCTATAATTGCACCATAATAATGTGGATTTTCTATATAGTCGTCTATATCTTCATACGCAACTACTATATTTTCTAAATTACCATCTTTATCAGGAGTTATTATTTTAGTTATAACACCTCCTAAATTAAGTACTTCTACTTCAAATCCATTTTCAAACTTTACATTATAAGCTACAATATCAGAATTATTCAAATGCCCTACTACTTTTTTTTTACATTTTAAAGTTTTTTTTTCAATACAATTTTTAAGATCTTCTAGATATCTTTTTATACCTTGTTGTCCTTCTTCATCCCATTTGAAAACACCACAATCTTCTAGCACTTTTTCAAATACGAATCCTACTTCATTTTCTATTATTGAATCTACATTTGATTCATTTATATTTACATATTTAGATTTAATTGAATTAAACCAATCTAGATGAGGTACTAAAGCTTCATCTTCATGCATTAAATGTTCTTTTGAACTATCTAATAAACATATTTTTACTTTAGCTAACTCTTCCTTAAGTCTAGCTGGTAATACAGCTAATCCTAGTACTTCTATTAGACCTATATTTTCTTTTTTGATATGATGAAGCTCTTTGTGTGGATGGAATATACCATCTGGATGCTCATCATCACATCTATTATTTCTTAAAACTAAATCTAATTCATAGTTTTCTCCTCTTCTTCTTGATATAGGTGTAATTGTATTATGAGGAGTTTCATCTGTATATGCATATATTCCTACTTTTTCATCACTGTAATTTCTCCAATGATTTAATATTTTATCTCCTAATTCACTTATCTTTTCTCTATCCTTGCCATTTATTCTGATAACTGATAATGGCCATTTTACTACAGATATTTTTAAATCTTCATATCCTTCTATATCTATATCGTAAACGGATTCAGCCTTTGCCATTGCAAATTCATATCTACCACCTTGATAATGATCATGAGTTAGTATTGAACCTCCTACTATAGGTAAATCTGCATTAGACCCTATGAAATAATGTGGAAATTTTTCTACAAATTCTAGATTTCTGTCAAAAGTCTTTTTGCTTATTTTCATAGGAACATGTTCACTAGATAACACTATGCAATGTTCATTATAATAAGAATATGGTGAATATTGTAAATTCCATTTTTCTCCTTGAAGTTCAAAAGGTATTATTCTTATATTTTGTCTAGCTGGATGATTTAATCTACCTGCATATCCAACATTTTCCTTGCATAACAGGCATTTTGGATAAGAAGCACTCTTTATATTTCTAGCTGCTGCAATAGCTTTAGGGTCTTTTTCTGGCTTAGATAAGTTAATTGTTATATCTAATTGACCGTATTTTGTATCTGTTTTCCAAGTCATATTTTGAGCAATTCTAGAAGTTCTAACATAATCACATGCTCTACTTAAGTCGTATAAATAATCTGTCGCTTTTTTTTCATCACATTTATATAATTCATTAAATTTATTGATAACTTGTGATGGTCTAGGCATTAATAATCCCATTATTTTTGTATCTAACAAATCTCTATATACTGGTGAATTAGATTCTAAAATACCTACTTCATATGCATAATCTAATATATTATTCATTATAGGTGTAACATTTTCTAAATCTTCATCTTCTACTTCTTCTACTACATATTCATCTATTTTAAATAATTCTATAAGAGAATTTCTCATAAAAATTACGTCTTCTTTTTCAAATAATTTATTTTTTAATCCAAAATTTATCAATCTTTCAAATTCTACAAATATATCCATAACAAATTCTCCTTATTATTTTTCAAATCCATTTGGATGACCTTGGTGCCATTTCCAAGCTGTTGCAATCATTTCTTTTATATTTTCATGCTTAGGATTCCATCCTAATTCTGTTCTCGCTTTATTTGATGCTGCAACAAGCTTAGCTGGGTCCCCTGCTCTTCTTTCACAAATCTTAGCTGGTATTTCATGTCCTGTAACTTCTCTTGCTGCTTGTACCATTTCTTTTACTGTAAATCCATTTCCACTACCAAGATTGTAAATGTTACTATCAGATCCACTTCTTAATTTTTCAACTGCTAGTATATGTGCATCAGCTAAGTCAATAACATGTATATAATCTCTTATACATGTTCCATCATGTGTGTCGTAGTCATCTCCAAATATTGATATAAATTCTCTTTTTCCTAGAGGAACTTGAAGTATCAATGGTATTAAATGTGTTTCTGGATTATGATCTTCTCCTATTTCTCCACTTTCATGAGCACCTGCAACATTAAAGTATCTAAGTGAGATATATTTTACACCATGTGCACAATCTGCCCATTTCATCATTTTTTCCATACAAAGCTTTGTTTCTCCATAAGCATTTGTTGGACAAGTTTGGTCAGTTTCTAATATTGGTATTTGTTTAGGTTCACCATAAGTTGCTGCTGTAGATGAAAATACTATCTTTTTAACACCATTTTTAATCATAACCTTTAATAACACTTCTGTTCCGTGCACATTATTATTGAAATATTTTAAAGGGTTTGTCATACTTTCGCCTACTAAAGAATTTGCAGCAAAATGTACAACTACATCTATATCATTTTCTTCAAATACTTTATTTAATTCTTGTTCATTTCTTATATCAACTTTGTAAAATTTAGCTTTTGGATGTATTGCATCTTTATGTCCTGTTTCTAAATTATCTACTATTACTACATCTTCACCCTTATCGATAAGTTGTCTAACTGCATGACTTCCTATATATCCTGCTCCACCACATACTAATATCATATTATTCATCTCCCGTATTTATATTTCTCTTGTTCCATCACCTATACTAGCCACATAAAAATCTGCATCGTATCCTATAATTTTTTTGTAATTTTCTCCTACAAACTTTTTGAAATCATCTACTTTAGATCCTTCGACTATAGATACTGTACATCCACCAAATCCTGCGCCTGTCATTCTACTTCCTACAGTAGCTTCGTGTTTTAATGATAAATCAACTAATGTGTCTAATTCTTTTCCTGTAACTTCATAATCATCTCTAAGCGAATTATGTGATTCTATCATTAATTTTCCAAAAGCTTCTATATCATTTTCTTCTAAAGCCTTTACTGCTTTTAAAGTTCTTTGATTTTCATAAACAGCATGTTTAGCTCTTTTTATCCTAACTTCATCTTTTATTAAGTATTTATTATTTTCAAATTCTTCTTCAGTAAGCTCTCCTAAAGATTTTATATTTAATTTAACTTGAAGTTCTTTTAACGCTTGTTCACATTCACTTCTTCTTTCATTGTATTTTGAATCTGCAAGACCTCTTCTTTTATTAGTATTAGCTATAACTACGACCTTATCTTCTAATGCTACTGTACTGTATTTATAAGATAAAGTGTTGCAATCTAATAATATAGCACTATCTTTTTTACCCATTCCTATGGCAAATTGATCCATTATACCGCAGTTAACACCTATGAAGTTATTTTCTGCTTCTTGGCAGTATTTTACTAAATCTACTCTATCTACATTGAATTTAAAAATATCATTTAACATAACAGCCATTAACAGCTCAAGTGATGCTGATGATGATAAACCTGCGCCATTTGGAATATTTCCATATACCACCATATCAAATCCTTGTTCTATATCATATCCATGATTTCTAAGAGCTTCTATAACTCCTTTTGGATAATTTGCCCAATCATGTTCTTTTTCATTTTTTAAATCATCTATATTAAAAGTAATAATTCCTTTATCTACAAAGTTTTCTGAATACATTCTAACAATTTTATCACCTCTTAGAGAAATAGCACCATAAGTACCAAAGCTCAAAGCACAAGGAAATACATGACCCCCATTGTAATCAGTATGTTCACCTATTAAATTAACTCTCCCTGGAGAAAAAAATATTCTTAAATTTTCATCGTAATTAAAAATATCCTTAAATTTTTCTAAAATAAATTTTTTCACTATATTGCCCCCTATATAAAATTTTTCGATTTCTATATTTTCATATTATCATAAACAAATAATAATAACAATATTTTTACTAAAATTTTACTAAAATTTTACTAAATTATTATAAAAAAATTCTACATCTATAATTTAAAAAGATGTAGAATTTTTTACTTATTATTTAACAGCTCCTGTACTTTGTCTTATAATCAATTGACTCGGTATTATAACTTTTTTACTGTATTTTCTATTTTTCGAAACCTTTTCTAAAATTAAATCTACAGCCGCATTGGCTAAATTCTCTATATGGACCCTAACTGTAGTAAGCGGTGGAATTGTGTGTTGTGATGCTATTAAATCATTAAATCCAATAATGCTTATATCCTCTGGTACTTTTATATTACATTCATATAAAGCCCTTAAAGCTCCCGTTGCTATAGTATCTGTTTCAACAAAAAAAGCAGTTGGAAGTTTATCATTATTTAATATAAATTCTTTTGTCTTATTGTATCCATCTATAGAGGTAACATCCATAGTATCAATAATATAATCTTCATTATATAGATTTTTAGATTTCATATAGGACTTATAAAATTCTACTCGTTTATCTAAACTCTTGTTTTTATAATCATCTAAAGTTTTAAAACTTCCTATAAAGCCAATTTTCTTATGACCTAATTCAATTAGGTGATCAAGTGCCATTATTGTACCTAATTTAAAATTTATTTTTACCGAATCATAGTTGATTTCATCTGGTGAAGAATCTAAAAACACAATGTTTTTATTTATCTCGCTTATTTTTTTTACTTCTTTTTTACTAAATTTACCTATAGCGATAATACCGTCTATTGGCTCTTCTCCTATATACTTATATTCCTCATTGTTTTTATATAAATTCACAACTTGTATTTCATTTTCAAAACATTCTCTATCTACTACACTTCTAAGTAATAAATAATATGGATCCTCTAGTTGTTCACTAGGATTGTACATTTCAACTATTCCCACTCTAATTTTGTTATTTTCAATCTTATTATTTATTTTCCTTTGCTTCAAAGTTTTATATTGCATTTCTTCTGCCATATTAAATATTTTTATTTTTGTTTCATCACTTACACTTATACTAATATCATGATTTAATACTCGTGATACTGTACCAACTGAAACCCCAACTGCATTAGCTATCTCTTTTAATGTCGCCAATATAAATACCTCCTTATTTGTATTTTTACAAAATAAAAATAACTGCGCATTTACTTTATTATAAAACATATATAATAAAATAATAAACCCAGTTATTATAAATATATACCCTTATCTATAAATTACTTTTATGATAAACGAATTAAAAATGCAATCGATAAAATAAATATAATAAAATTTATTAAAAAACTAACTTATCATTTCATCATTTAAATTATTATCATTAAATGCTATTTTTAAAAGAATCGGTGCAATAATAGTTGTTATTATTACTACTATTAATATAGGTGCAAAAATTACATTTGATATAATTCCTAATTTTACGCCTTTATTTGCTACTATAAGGGCGACTTCTCCTCTTGAAACCATACCTGCTCCAATTTGAAGAGATTCTTTATTTGAAAACTTAAATATTTTAGCACCTAATGCACATCCCCATAACTTTGATATAACTGCTACTATAGATAATACTATTGCAAATGCTACTATTATTATACTCATTTTTGGTAAAACTAATTTAAGACCTATACTCACAAAGAATATTGGTGATAAAAATGCATATGATAAATCATCTACTGCAAACATAATTTTTTCTTTTTTAAGACCAACTGCTGATATAATAAGACCTGTTACAAACGCACCTGTTATGTCTGCAACACCAAAGTACTCTTCAGATATATAAGCTAGTAATAAACATAAACCAATTACTGCTATTACTTGTCTTTTAAAGTTTTCTTTATCCATAAACCAATTTTTTAATATTTTATAAAGTACAAATGATACTATTGCCATAAATACAAAGTATAATAATATTTTTAACAATATAATATTTACTTTTACAGAAGTATCAGCAAAGCTTGAAACTAAAGACAGTGCTATTATACCTAATATATCATCAATTATAGCTGCACCTAATAATGTATTTCCTACATTTGAATTTAATTTGCCCATTTCTCTAAGTGTTTCTACAGTTATACTAACTGATGTTGCAGTTAAGATCACACCTACAAATACACTTTCTAAAAATAAACTACTATGTCCCATAATATCCTGCATTCCAAACTTACCAAATAAATAAGTTGTTACCAGTCCTAATATAAAAGGAATTAATACACCTAAAACTGCTATTACAAAACATGCTTTCCCTTGTTTTTTTAATTCGTATATATCAGTTTCTAAACCAGCAATAAACATCAAGAATATTACCCCTATTTCTGATAATTGCATTATAAATTCACTTTCCACAACTAAATTTAATACACATGGGCCAATTATAATCCCAGCCAATAATGCCCCAACTACTTGTGGTAGTTTAATTTTTCTAGATATCAATCCTAATAATTTAGTCGAAAATAAGATTAATGATATCTCAAATAAAAAATAATAAGAATTCATATTAATATGTCCTCTACTTTCATAATATTTAATTTATAAAATTTTCCTTCCCTAACGCAACTGATATTATACACCCATTGAAATAATATATCAAAAGAAAATTTCAATCTTTTTCCAACATTTCAAAAGAAAACATTTATTCCAAAGGTTTTAGTTATGTAATTTTTTCCACTTCTTATTATGTAATAAATCTATTTCCATAGAAAGTTTATAAGAAATATAATAACGAGTAAATTTATTTTCTAATGTAAAATAAAAAGACGTTTTTAAAAAACGTCTTTTTATATAAACCAATTATAAATATTTATCATTTTTTATGAGATGCTACTATAGCTCCATATGCTATAGAATATAATTTTGATTCATGAGTATCTGCTCTTGATACTAAAACTATTGGAGATTTTGCACCCATTATTATACCTGCTGATTTTGCACCTGCAGCATATGTAAATGCCTTTCCAATTCCATTTCCAACTTCAATTGTAGGCATAAGCATTATATCTACATCTCCGCCAACTTGTGTCTTAAAATTTTTAACTTTACATGCTTCTTTTGATACTGCTAAATCAAATGCTAAAGGTCCCTCTACTATTACATTTTCTCCAAATTCGCCATTTTTACCTGCTTCTTCTAATTGTTTTGCATCGATAGTTGCTTGCATCTTAGGATTTACCTTTTCTTTTGCTGCTAAAGCTGCCACTTTTATAGTTTTTAGTCCCAATGGCTCTGTAGCTTCTATCGCATTTTTTAATATTTTTACTTTTTGTTCATAATCAGGGGCAATATTCATACCTCCATCAGTTGTTACTAATAATTTATGATAAAAATCTACTTCATAAATCATAACATGACTAAGCAAACTGTCTGTTCTAAGTCCCCATTCTTTATTTAAAACTGCTTTTAAAATTACAGATGTATCTAAAAGTCCTTTCATAACAAAGTCTGCTTCTTTGGAAGAAACCAATTTTACAGCTACCTCTGCGCATTCTTCTATAGTTTCTTTATTTATTATTTTTATTCCATTTAAATCAAAGTTTATTTCTTTTGATATATTTCTTATTTCATCTTCATGCCCCACTAATATCGGTGTTATTATTTCCATCTCAGTAGCACTTTTTATTGCAAGTAATACTTCCTCATCATGCGCAGCTGCAACTGATAAGATTGCTTTTTCACTACCTTTTAAAACATCTAACATTTCATCTAGTTTTTTAATCATACAATCTACTCCTTACTGGTATTTGAATTTCTGAAACCATTTCACTCTCACAAGTTATTAAACTAGGGTCTACTAATTGTATCTCTATTGAATCATCGATTATTTCATAATTATTTTTTATGATATATTCATCCAACTTTTTATAATATTTTGGGGCATCTTTGTGGTATCCATTATATCTAATAGATAAATATTTCGATTTTGGAAATACTTTTACTATATTTTTTTCATACTGTCCTTCTTCAACTATAACAAATGCACGATTATATTCGGTATATATCTTATTTTTTAAGTTATCCTTTGAAATCGATATCCCTACATCTCCGTAAGTTAAGCTTACCTTATATTCAGATACCTTTGCTAATTTTCTAACTAATAATTCAACACCTTTATAGGATATGTTTTCTTTGTATTCAATTACACACCTTTGTTCAAAGTCAATTTCTCTTATCTGATCTAAAAAATCTAATTGTACCGCATCTTGTATCTGAAATATCTTTTTATTTATTTTTTGTTGAATTAGTTTTAATTCATTTATTTTTTCTTCTATAATCTTATTTTGATATTCTAAAGAATCTACTATACTACTCAAATTCAATGTATTTAAATGATATTTTATTTTGCTTAAACTAAGCCCTAATTCCTTTAAGTACTGTATTGTCTCTAGACATTCAAATTGATCTATTGAATAATATCTATATTTATTATGTTCATCTACATAACTCGGCTTAAATAAGTCAATCTCATCGTAATATCGAAGTGTCTTACTATTTATATTAAATAATTTTGAAATTTCTCCAATAGTAAAAAATTCTTTCATATATCACACGCCCCTAAAATTATACATTACTCTTCTTTATAAATTCTAGCTTCTTCTTCTCCCCTTAAAACTCTAAGTCCTCCAAATGCAAGGGCTTCTAATTCATTTTCTCCAGGTAGTATTTCAACAGGAGCAATAAATTGAACTCTTTTTTTAATACTCTCTGTCATATATTTAGAATAAGCTATTCCCCCTGTTATAATTATAGCATCAACAACTCCATTTACAACAGTTGCTAATTCTCCTATTGACTTAGCTATTTGTAGCGCCATTGCATCGTATATTAATTTTGCATCTTCATCTCCATCGCTTATTTTGGATTCCACTTCTCTAGCATCAAAAGTGTGCATATATGAATATATTCCACCTTCTCCTCTAACTCTTTTTTTCATCTCTTTATGAGAGTATTTCCCGCTATAACATAAGTCTATCAAACTAGTTACAGGTAATCTTCCTGCACGACTAGGTGAAAAAGGTCCCTCTTCATCAGATACAAAATCTATCATATGTCCCTTTTCATGTACATTTAAACTAATTCCACCACCTAAATGTGCAACTATAAGGTTTAAATCTTTATATTCTTTATTATGCATTTTTGCATATTTAATAGCCATAGCTCTTGTATTTAAGGCATGAGTTAAACAGTGTCTATCCATTCCATTTAGCCCTGAAGGTCGTGCTATATCAATACATTCGTCTACACAAACTGGGTCATATATATATGAATCTACTCCAATTTCATTTGCAAGCGAATAAGATATAACAGCTCCTAAATTTGATGCATGTTCTAAAGTTGGATTATTTCTAAGTCTATCTATCATTTCATCATTTATCTTATATGCTCCACTTTTTACAGGTGGAAGACCTCCACATCTTCCTACTATCGTATTTATACTTTTTAAGTCTATATTATTTTCATCTAATACATTGTGTATCTGTTCTTTTCTCATTTTATATTGATCTAATATATTATCAAACTTAGATATTTCAGCTGCATCATGCTCTATTGACTTTGTTAGTATTGGCTTTTCATCTTCATATACAGCAAACTTTGTAGATGTTGATCCTGGATTTATAACTAAAACTCTATAAGACATACCTCTTCCTCCCATTTTATATAGATAAAATTATATAGATAAAAAGCTATTATAAGTCTTTTCTCATAACAGCTCTTTACCTTAAATAAATTTTTATTTAAATATAACTATTTAACTTTTATTATCTATTTAAATTAGATAAATTAACTTACTAATTCCATTCCTTCATGTAAAGCTCTTATATTTATATCAATAAACTTCTCTTTTACATTGTCTTTTATAATTTGTTCCCAATCTATCTCTTCTAAGTGCATACCTTTTATAACTGTACCTAGTAAAATTATATTCATAACTTTTTCATTTCCAAGTTCAACTGCTTTATCAGCTGCATTTATAACTTTTGCATGTAATTCTTTTAATTTTTCGTCCACTTCTTCTACCTTATATTCAGCGCTACCTGTTATAGTTGCTACTGATTCCATCTTATAGTTATTAGCTACTATTGTTCCACCTTCTTTAAGATATTTTAAATATCTTAGTGCTTCTACTTTTTCAAATGAAACTATCATATCTGCTCCACCAATTTCAATAACTGGAGAATAAACTTTATCTTTTGAATATCTAATTTGAGATGAAACTGAACCTCCTCTTTGGCTCATACCGTGTATTTCACTCATTTTCACATCGTATCCTTCTTGCATTAGACCTATTGTCAACAATTTACTAGCTAAAATAGTTCCTTGACCACCTACACCAACTAACATTATGCTTTTAGTCATTTTATTTTTCCTCCTTTACTATGGCGTCTTTTGGACAAACTTGTAAACAAACTTCACAACCTAAGCATTGGTTTTTATCTATTAAAGCTTTTTTCGTTTCTTTATTAACTGATATTGCTGGACATCCAGTTTTTGTGCATTTTTTACATCCTACACATTTTTCTTCATCTACAACACATTTATCTGTAAATACTTTTCCGAATTCGTCTATATCTGCTTGTGAAAATCTCTTAAGAGCACATGGCCATCTAGTTATAATAACTGACGCTTCGTCTAAACTAATTGCCCAATCTAGTGCATCTCTTACTTCATCTAATTTATTTGGATTTATGACTCTTATATTTTTCATTCCTAAAGCTCTTACTACTTGTTCAATATTTATTGCTGTTGTATCATCACCTTGTAGTGTAAAACCTGAGCCTGGATTTTCTTGATGTCCTGTCATTCCTGTTATTCTATTGTCTAATATTATTGAAATTGAATTTCCCTTATTGTATATAACATCGATTAAGCTGTTTATTCCTGTGTGGAAGAAAGTTGAATCTCCAAGTACACCTATTACTCTTTTTTCATTTCCATCAACCATATTAAGTACCTTTTGACATCCATGAGCTGAACTTAAACTAGCCCCCATACATACAACAAAGTCCATCGCATTATATGGTGAAGCAAATCCTAAAGTATAACATCCAATATCTCCAGCAACTACAACGTCTTTTCTCTTTCCTAATTCATAAAATAGACCTCTATGTGGACATCCTGCACAAAATGTAGGAGGTCTTGATATAACTAAGTCTGGATCTATATCTTCATGTTTAAAGTTTTCTTTAAATATGCTCTTTCTAATTACATCAGGAGTCATTTCACCATATGCAGGTAGTATATCTTTTCCTATACAATCTACACCTAATGATTTTACATGTTCTTCTATAAATTTATCATTTTCTTCTACTATGTAGATTTTTTCTACTTTAGAAGCAAATTCTTTAATTTTTTCATCTGGCATTGGATTTGTAAATCCTAATTTTAGATAAGATGCATTATTATTAAAGACTTCTTTTGCAAAATTGAAACACATTCCTGAAGATATAACGCCGACTTTAGCTCCTTCATTTATTTCCATATAATTTACTTCTGTTTCATTTGAGAATTTATATAATTTCTTTTCTCTTTCTTCTACATCTACTCTTAATAATCTAGCATTAGCAGGTACTGTTACTCTTTTTACTACTTTTTCATAAGGTTTTATACCAACTTCATTTCTATCTTCACATTCAACTAAGCCCTTTGAATGGCAAAGTCTTGTAGTAAGTCTCATTATTACTAAAGTATTGAAATTTTCACTTATTTCATAAGCCATTTTCATCATATCTTTTGCCTCTTGGCTTGTGGATGGTTCTAATAGTGGTACTTTTGCTGATTTTGCATAATTTCTATTATCTTGCTCGTTTTGAGATGAATGCATACCTGGTTCGTCCGCAGTTATTACTACAAATCCTCCATTTATACCAGTATATGCAACTGTGAATAATGGGTCTGCTGCCACATTAAGTCCAACATGTTTCATAGATGCTAAAGTTCTTGCCCCTGCAAATGCTCCACCTGCAGCTGATTCTAATGCTACCTTTTCATTTGGAGCCCATTCAGCTACTATATCATCTTTATATAAAGCTATATTTTCTAATATTTCTGTACTAGGAGTTCCTGGATATGCAGACGCATATTTAACACCAGCTTCATAAGCTCCACGTGCTATCGCCTCATTACCTGTCATTAATTTCTTCATAACTAAATCCCCCCTTAAATATATCTTGTAATCGTTTTCCTTCGTATTATTAAAAATCATTTAATGAATTATCATTGTACTTATCTTTAATAAAAGCATATAACATTCCAGTTGTTGGAATGTCAATCAAAAATTAGTGTTTTTTGTTTATCTACTCTAAAAAATTACTTTAATTTATATTTTTAACTTATTTCTTTATCTTTGTTTGGGAAAATTGCGTATATTTTTTTATTTTGTAAAGAATTTATAATTATTTTTATATATATAATTTTTATATCATCTAATATCTAATCATTTTCATTCTGTAGAAATTTTACTTAAAAAATAAATAAAGATGTTGCTATTTTACATTTTTCATGTATTTTTTAAATAACAACATCTTTATTTTCTTAATTTAGTATTTTTTTATTTTAAATATAATTTTTATTATATATTACTTTTCTTTTTTATTTTAATTACTATATCTTATCTAGTACTTCTTTTATTATAGCCGGAGCTTTTCTACATTTAGATTTTTCAACTGCGCAAACAGCAAATCTCAATCCCATTTTTAAAGGAACTAAGTAAAGATTTTCTTTTGCTAATTCTTCACACGCCTTCATAGGGTTGTCACATGGTATACTTATAAAGAATCCATCTCTATAAGGTAAAATATCAAGTCCACATTCTTTAGCTCCTTCAACAAAAGAATTAGCTCTTACTAAAAGCATATCTTTATATGAATTCTTTTCAGTTTCATATTCTTCATATTTTTTACTATCTGCAACTATTTGTGATAATACAGCCATAGCTCCTCTATTACAGTTTGACCAAGTTGCTCTGCATGAATGCATTAATGAATAGTAAAACTCTTCTGCTACATCTTTATCTGAAGATATACCTATTGCAGCACCCATTCTCATACCATATGCCGTAAATCCTTTTGACATACTAAATGCAACTATTGTAAGTATATTACTTGGTAAATTTCCAAATTTCTTAAAGAATTTTCTACTTGCATCGTCATCTCTAACAAAATCAATATAAGCAACATCCACAAGAAATACTATCTTCTTTGTAGTATCTTTCGCTGCTTCTTTTGTCAAATCTAATACTTTATCCCATTCTTCATCAGTTAAACTATATCCTGTTGGATTATTACCTGGTGAATTTATTATTGTAAATATTCTACCTTGTTTATTTAGAATTTCAGTAAATTTTTCGCTAAATGATGATATATTGAAGTTTCCTTTTTCATCAAATAAAGCGTAATTTTGTATTCCTCTTTTTGTTTCTTCTCCTATTATTCCATATGGAGACCAATACCAATCTGAAACTAATACGTCTTCCCCTTCATCAGTATAATTATACATAGCTAATTTTATGGCACCACTACCACCTGGTGAAGCTACTACTTTAACATATCCTTCTGGCTCATTTCCTTTAAAGCAAACTTTTTTTACTGCCTCTTGGTATTCTGGTTGACCTCCTATAGAAGCATATGCTGAAATTTCTTCATTAGGTAAACTTTTAAGCTGGTCATACACTGTTTTCATAGCTATTAATTTACCATTGTCGTCCATTAAAGCTCCTATTGTTGCATTAATAACCTTATCTTTTCCATATTGCGCCTCAGCTGCTTGCGCCCTTTCTGATAAGCTAAATATTATATCATTTTCTTTTGGCCATTTAGCATGTTCTGCCACCATACTCATATAAATCACCCCTAATTTTAAAATAATTACATTATATGTTGATACCTTACTTATATAATAATAAATTCCAGTTATAGGAATGTCAATAATAAATATATAATATTTTATGAAAATTCTTAAAATTAAATATTTCCAATTTATGTTTATTTATATCAAAAAATTCTATATAATTTAGGTATAGTATGAATTTTAAGGGGTGATATATATGGCTGCAGGCTGTTCAATGGAAAGAGGTATTCACGAAGAAGTTCTTTATAAACAAATAAAAGAAGTTGGATATTCTGATGCAGATTTACTAAAATTAATATCTGATAGAGAAAAAAAGGGGATTATTAATGACTTTGTTTATAGAGCTTACATAAGATTAGCTAAAGAAAGAGGTTTAAAATAATATAATCATATTTTTTAAAAAGGGATCTGAATAAATTAGTTTTATTTCAGATCCTTTTCTTGTCTAAATTTCATCCTTAAATTTTTGAAAAATCTTCTCATTAGATATATTTCATAAGTCATTGCAACGCAACAAATAAGCCTTGTTGTCATGTCTGTAGTATGTAGAGCAACTCTTGTGAAATATAAAAATAAAATTAAATCTACTACAAATATAAGTACATCTAACATCAATTTATTCATCTCCTAAACAAAAAGCTCTGATTTAAACCAGAGCTTTCTATATTCTTCCTAATAATATCAAATTTTAATACTTAAGTCAATATCGCCTATATACTATGCTAAGAAACCTATCTCGTTATATATATTAACTCTATTATTTTTTATTATGCCATTTTTTATAAATACTTTGTTTTTCACTTCCCATAACTTCTGTAGAATAGCACTTAGGGCATACTATCTTATCATGTTCATATTTTATAGTATAAGTATATCCACATTTAGCACATCTAAACTGACAAAACTTTGTTGTATAATTTTCTTCAGAAATTGAAATTATCTTTTGCTGTGTCAATGCTATTGCTATTTTTTTTCGTGCACATTGAATTATATTTTGGAAAGTTTCGCATGAAATTGCCATTTTGCTGGCACATTCCTCTATTGTTAGTCCTTCGACATCTTTTAGACGTATTGCCTCTATTTCATCTACCCTTACTTCAATTTCTTCAATCTCGCTACTTTTTTTACCAAAAGGAGCAAAATAATTCCCCTCTGGATAAAATCTAACCATATTATATAAAAGTTTAACCATTCTAAATCTTGTAGATTTTATCATTATTAATCCCTCCTATACTATCGAGATTAAATTATAAAATATTACTTATTACATTTTATAGTTTAAAGATAATTATATTCCTTTAAAAATACAACTATAACTTAATTTATAATATATGCAATAAAATAGCGCTACTATTAGAATTTTAAATTAGTAACGCTATTTTGAGTGTTTATTTTGTCTATATCTAAGCTTTTTTTACTTCTATATCTTTTAATGAATTTAATAAGTTTATAACTATAGGATTGAATAATCCTTCAACTTCTTCGTCGCCATCTTTATAAACTCCAACAGACACATTTCCAAGTCCTGCATTCATAGGTAATGTTCCAAGTAAGTTTAATTGTAAATCATCCAATAATTTTTCAGTATTATTTCCTTTAAATATTTGTATTTTATTTCCACAGTCTGGGCAGACTATATAACTCATATTTTCAACTAAACCTATTATTTCTATGTTTAATTTTCTGACCATATTTACAGCTTTAGCAACTATCATTGATACCATATCTTGTGGTACTGAAACCATAACTATTCCGTTAATTGGAATTGATTGCATAACTGTCAGTGAAACATCACCTGTTCCTGGAGGCATATCTATTAATAAGTAGTCTAATTCTCCCCAGATTACATCTGTATAGAATTGTTTTACAGTATTAGATATCATTGCTCCTCTCCAAATTACTGGTTGATTTTCATCTTCTAATAATAAATTAAGTGACATTACTTTAATTCCATCAGAGCTTTGAACTGGATATATACAGTTATTAGGAGCTCCCATTGCCTTTGCATCCTTAACACCTAAAAGTCTTGGTATACTTGGACCTGTTATATCTGCGTCTAACACCCCTACTTTATATCCTTGTTTTGCTAAGTTTCTTGCTATAAGTGCAGATACAGTAGATTTTCCTACTCCACCTTTACCACTCATAACACCTATGATTTTTTTTATATTATTTAGAGGGTTGTTTTGAATACCACAACTTTGTTGGTCTTTTCCACATTCCCCTTTAGATGGACATGATCCACAGTTTGACATTTCTAATTCCTCCTTAATTGTTTTTAACATTTGTTGCTAAGTAAATGATAGTATTTTTACCATTTGTTGTCAATTCATGACTTTTTATTTATTTTACTTTTAGGTTTAATTTTATATTCATTAGTTTTACATATATATATCAGAAAATTCCACATCCATCATATTTATTTTATTTTCTTCACATTTTAAATAATGTTTTTTATTATTTTTATTTATTCTTCTTGGTAAAGTAAATATTGTCGAACATCCTTTACCTTCTTCACTTTCTATCTTTACACTTCCATCATGCATCTGAATTAGTGATTTTACTATATAAAGTCCGATTCCACTTCCTTCACGCTCACTTTTCATTTTTGTTCTAACTTGTTCAAATCTTTCAAAAATAGTTGGTATTTTATCTTTAGGTATTCCAATACCTTCATCCTTAACTTCTACAACAACATCTTTTTCCTCTAATCTTACATTTATAAATATTGTCCCATTTTCTTTATTAAATTTAACTGCGTTTGATAGTAGATTTAGCAATACTCGTTCTATCAAATCAGGGTCAAAGCTAATAATCTCTTCTTCTACATCTGTATCAAATACTAAGTTCATGTGCTTTGATTTAATAAAATGAAGTACAGAAGAACATGTATCTTCTATAAAGCTTATTATATCCGCATTTATCGGATGTATATCTATACTTTCTGAATCAATTTTTGTAGAATCGATTAAATTATTTATTAATTTGATTAATCTAAATGTATTTTGCTGCATTATATTTATATATTTTGAAAAGTAATTATAATTATTCTTATCTAAAGTGTCTAATTTTAATTTTAATACTTGTATAGAGCTTAAAATTATGTTTACAGGGGTTCTAAGTTCATGAGATATATTTGTAAAAAAATCTAATCGTATTTTTTCTTTTTCTTCTTCTATATTTACATCTTTTGTTACATCAGTTAATATTCCTATTCTTTTTATAACTTCTCCACATTCATCATGTATAGGTAAAAATTTATATTGTATCCATTTTTCTTTTCCATTTTTTAATTTAGCTTTCGATCTACCTTCATTTAATTCATTAAATTTATAATTATCTAATATTCCATATGGCTGCTTTTCATTTTTAAAAAAATCATTAAATTTATATACATCATGTGCATAATAATCACATGATTCTTCAAATACATTTTCATAAGATGGACTCATATATATTATGTTTTTTTCGTCTCTTATAAAAAATACAGATTCACAGTATTTTGTTATTTCTTTAAAAGTTTTCTCATTATTTTTTAAATTTTCATAAAATCTCGCTCTACTTTTACCATTAATAGCAATTCCCATTGTTCCTATTGGTTTATTTTCGTTATCTAATAAAGGCCATATAGTAGTATCTACATTTTGGTCTCCACCATGTAGTGAGAATGTCTCTTCAAAAATTTTTATTATATTTTCTCTTATAACTTCTTCTTCATTAGCTCTAAATGTATCACATTGTTTTTTAGGCCAAATATCATAGCTATTAAGCCCTTCTACACTCATTTTATCTGTAAAACCAACCTCATCTAGCCAAGTTTGATTTACAGTTACATAGTTTCCTTTTATATCTTTTACCCAAAAATAAATATCATTAGATTTATCTAACATCTCTGTAAATCTAAAAATTTCTTGCTCAAAATTAGATTTACACATAAATATAAAAAATTCCTCTAGATAATAACCATCAACCTTTAAATTTATTCCATATGATTTTTCTCCAAAATTTATACTCTCGAATTTATTTTTTTCAATTCTTTCTAATAATTCGTATATCTCTATCCCCTGTCTATTTGCTTTAAATTTATCTTTAATGATGTCTTTTAAAATATCTATATCTAAATTATTTTTTTTTAACATCTTTTTTAAAATATCTACAAATGATTTATTGTAGTCTAAAATATCAAAATCAATATAATTCCCATTTTCATCTTTCTGAGCATTAACTTTTAGGAATCCCTCTCCACTATTTCTTAGGATTTGTTCATAAATTTTTCTACTCATAATCATACCCCTTTTTTTAACGTTCGAGTTTAAGTATAATTTTTTCAAATATATTAAATCATTATATTAATATATTATATTTTTTTAGTAAAAAATCCTTTTTTATACTTTATATTTGTATAAATAATCCATTTTTGTCAATAATCCTTATTAAAAGTAATAAAAAGGTGGTGCTTTTATGAATATTGTCAATTTAGTTGGCAGGCTTGTTTATGATCCAGAATTAAAATATATAAATAATGACAAAGCTTTATGCACATTTTGTCTAGCAGTATCTAGAAATTATAGAAATAAAGATGGCGTAATTCCAACAGATTTCATATATATAGATATTTGGGGAAGAAAGGCAGAAGTACTATGTCAATATGCATCTAAAGGCTCTTTAATCGCTGTAGAAGGTTCACTAAGAATAGATAAATATTTAGATAAAGATGGTGAAAGTAAAACAAAATCAAAAATATATGCAACTAATTTTCATTTTTTAGGTCATAAACATCCCGAAAATGATACTTATAAACTTTTTGATAATAAAACTTTATTTAACGAAGTAATAAATAAAGAGTCACAAAATGAAGAAATATCAGAAGAGCAAATTCCGTTTTAATTAAAACTTCATATTAAAAAAATCTATGGAATATGTATTCCATAGATTTTCTATTTTTATACAAAATATTATTAAATTTTAATTATATATTTTAAATATTCTATATGATTTTGAATCTATATTTATAGTAAATCTTCCATCTACTGATACAGTTTTTTCAGCATTATTGATTAATGAATATATTATACTCTCTTCTTCTATACAATTTGTTTTTAGATTTATATTGATAGTTTGTTTCTTATCACTTCTATTTAAGATAATTAATTCTCTATCATCATTGTATCTTATATATGCAAATACTTCATCATTTCCTAAATAAATAAATTCAGTATCACCTAATGTAAATACTTTATTTCTATTTCTAAATTGACCACAATGTCTATAAAAATCCATTATCTCCATATCTTCATTTTTCCAAGGATATGTTTTTCTATTTTCTGGATCTTTTCCACCTTCAAGACCTGCTTCGTCACCATAATAAATATATGGGACACCTTCAAAACTCATTTGAGCTAGAATAGCCAATTTTAATAAATCTTTGTCAGATTTTAATGCTGTTTTAACTCTTTCAATATCATGGCTACTCAATAAATTTAAATTTGATTTAAAAGCTTCTTTTGGATAATTTTCTTTTAATGTTATAAATAAATCATTTAATTTCCAAGATGGTATTTTTCCAGTTAAAAAATCAACTATATTGTCTCTAAATGGATATCCCAAAACACTATCTAATTGACTTCCAAGGAAATAACTTCTTCTCTCTCCATAACTTATCTTATTAGAAGCATCTTCCCATACTTCACCTATTAATATTGACTCAGAATCATTTTTTGTAGTTTCTTTTTTTAATTCTTCTATAAATTTACTTGGAAGTTCATCAGCTACATCTAACCTCCAACCTTTAACTCCCATATCCATCCATTTATTTATTACACTGTCTTTATCATAGATAATATAATCCATAAATGAAGGCTCTAACTCATTTGTATCAGGTAGTGATTCCACTCCCCACCAACATTTATATTTATTTGAGCCTGGTTTAAACTTAAACCAAGATCTATATGGTGAGTTTTCAGATTGGTAAGCACCTATGCTATCATAGTGATTAAATTTATTAAAGTATAAACTATCTGCTCCAACATGACTAAATACACCATCTAGTACAATAGATATTCCCTTTTCTGCTGCTTTATCTATTAACTCTTTAAATATTTCTTCATCTCCAAACATAGGGTCTATCTTTTTATAGTTTCCAGTATCGTATTTGTGATTACTTGAAGATTCAAATATAGGACTTAGATATATAATGCTAACCCCTAATCTCTTTAGATATCCAAGTTTGTTGATTATACCTTTAAGATTTCCTCCATGGAAATCCCATCTCGCTACCTCTCCATTTTTATCTTTTATATACATTGGTTCATCGTCCCAATTTCCATATAAAAATGAATTTTTCTTTGGATTGTCAACTTTTCCATTTCTATTTCCATTATTAAATCTATCTACAAATACATGGTATAAAATCCCCTCTTTAAACCATGAAGGAACTTTATAATCTTCATATACTGTTAATTGGTATTTATTTAGATTTTCATAAGTATATTCACAAGCCATTCCATTATTATGTGTTTTTCCATAAAATAGCGTTCTATCTTCACCATATATATTTAATTCAACTACAAAGAAATAATAATATACTGCTGGAGTTTGTAGTGGAGCAATTTCAACTGAATACTCTCTAATATCATTATATTCTGATACCTGTTTTAAATCTAACTCTCTTACAATTACAGGTTTTAGGTTTTCATCTTCTTTTTCTATTATTAATTTTATACTATACACATTAAAGTTCTTGTTAACTTTCACTTTAATTGTTGCATTTTGGGAAATCTTTAAAGCCCCAAATGGAGCTTTAAAGTTTCTATCCCATGAATTGTATCTCATAACATCCACCATATTATCTTACACCTCTTTAAACCAAATATCATGTATATATTCTTCTATAGTTCTATCACTAGAGAAAAATCCTGAACACGCTGTATTTTTCAATGATATTTTATTCCAAAGGTCTTTATTTATATAAAGTTCTTGTAAACTCTTTTGCGCTTCAATATAAGAGTAAAAATCTCTCAATACAAAGTATTCGTCATTATAAGTTATTAAAGAATCGTATATTGCAATTCCATCTTTTCCTAAACCAGGTATAAATCCATTAACTAAATCGTCTACTACTCTTTTGATTTTTCTATCACTGTGGTATAAATCTTTTGAAGAATATCCACCGAATTTATTGTATTCTAAAACTTGTTCTGCATTTAGTCCAAATATAAACATATTTTCTTTTCCGACTTGTTCAGAAATTTCTACATTTGCACCATCCATAGTTGCTAAAGTTATAGCGCCATTCATCATAAGCTTCATATTACCTGTTCCTGATGCTTCTTTAGTAGTGGTAGATATTTGTTCACTTACATCAGCTGCTGGTATTATTTTTTCTGCTATAGATACACCATAATTTTCAACAAATACTACTTTTATTTTGTTGTTTACTCTTGAATCGTTGTTTATTAAATCTGCAACACTGTTTATAAGTTTTATTATACATTTTGCTAAATAATATCCTGGTGCTGCTTTTGCTCCAAATATAAATGTACGCGGTACTAATTCCATCTGTGGATTATCTAATAATTCATGATATAGATAAAGAATATGAAGTACATTTAATAATTGTCTCTTATATGCATGTAGTCTTTTTATTTGTACATCAAATATTGAATCAGGATCGACTTGTATACCTTGTTTTTTATATATATAATCAGCCAATTTTACCTTATTATTGTGTTTTATTTGGCCAATTCTATTTAAAACCTTTTTATCATCTAAGTATTTTTCTAAATCTTTTAGTTTTGTAGTATCTCTCTTCCACTCATCACCAATTAACTCAGTAATAAAATCAGAAAGCTCTGGATTACAACTCATCAACCATCTTCTATGAGCTATACCATTTGTTTTATTGTTGAATTTGTATGGTTCGTCGTAGTAAAAATCTTTTAATGCTTCTTTTTTTAGAATTTCAGTATGAAGTTTAGCTACACCATTTACACTGTGACTTCCTCTGATACATAGATGTGCCATTCTGACTTCACCATTATAGATAATTCTCATATAATTGATTTTACCCCAGTCATTGTTATATTTACTTTGTAAATAATCAACATATCTTCTGTCTATTTCTTCTATTATCATATAAATTCGTGGTAATAGTTTTTTGATCATTTCAACTGGCCATTTTTCTAAAGCCTCTGCCAAAATTGTATGATTTGTATATGACATAACTCTAGTAGTTATATCCCATGCCTCATCCCAAGAAAATCCTTCGTCATCTAGAAGTATTCTCATTAATTCTGGAATACATAAAGTAGGATGAGTATCATTTATATGGATAGCTACCTTTTTTGGTAAATCCCTTAAACTAACTTTATGTTTTTTACATTTTCTTATTATATCTTGTAATCCTGCACTTACAAAGAAATACTCTTGTTTTAATCTCAATAATCTGCCTGCGTAGTTTGAATCATTTGGATATAAAACTTGTGATATTTCTTCTGCATAGTATTTATATTTTAGTGCATCTTCATAACTACCATCTTGACTTTTTGCATTTCTAGTAACTTCAGAAAAATCCCTATTTAAAACTTCACTCTTCCATAATCTAAGAGTATTTATGCATTCATTATGATATCCTATTATCGGTATGTCATAAGGCATAGCCATAATAGGTATATAATTTTCATGAACTACAGCAAGATTGCCATCAGCTTTTTGTCTTAAATAAGCATCTCCTTCAAATTTTACTACGACAGCTCTATTAGGTCTTACTGTTTCCCAAGGATACTGTCCATTTTTTAGCCAGTTATCTGGTAGCTCAACTTGTGTTCCGTTTACAAATTTTTGTTCAAATAAACCATATTTATATCTTATACCATAACCATGGCCACTAATTCCAACTGATGCCATTGAGTCTAAAAAGCATGCTGCTAATCTGCCCAATCCACCATTTCCTAGACCTGGGTCTGGTTCTGTTTCTATTATTTCATCTAGATTAATACCTAGTTCTTTAAGTCCTTGCTCTATTTCATGTTCAACATCTAAATTTAATAAATTAGATTCCAACTGTCTTCCTATTAAAAACTCCATTGAAAAATAAAATACAGCCTTTTCTTTGTCAATTCTAGTTCCAACCCATTCTTTAGCTATAAAATCTTTAATAACACAACATAAAACTCTAAAAATCTCATCTTTACTTGCTTCTTCTACGGGTTGGGCATATAGACTGTACATTTTTGTTTTAAAAGCATGTTTAAATTTTTTTTTGCTAATTGATATCATAAGCCATCTCCCTTACTATACAAAAATAACCCCTTTTTCTCATAAAAGGGTAACGCACTTGCCTAAGCAAGTGCCTAAAATTATATTTATTTGAATTTATATCTAAATATAATTTCCCCTAATATGTCTTTTTGCATTCTGTCACTTTAAATTATTTATTGATAGAAATTTTATTATATGCTCTTATATACATTGATGTAGTCTTTAGCTGATTTTCTCCAACTATTATCAGTATTCATAGCATTTCTAACTAATATGTTCCATGTATTTCTATCGTATTGGTATAATCTCAATGCTTTTTGTAATGTGAAGAACATTTCATGAGCATTGTAATTTGAGAAACTAAATCCGTTTCCTTCTTTAGTATATTGATTATAAGGGTTTACTGTGTCTCTTAATCCACCAGTTTCTCTAACTATTGGTAATGTACCATATCTCATAGCTATCATTTGACCTATTCCGCATGGTTCAAATAATGAAGGCATTAAGAATATATCACTAGCAGCGTATATTTGTTGGGCTAATGAACTATCAAAAGTTATATTAGCTGATACCTTATGAGGATAGTGAGAATCATAATAATGGAACATTGATTGATATTGATTTTCTCCTGTTCCTAATATAACTAATTGTAAATTTTCATTTATAATCTCTGGCATCATAAAAGATATTAAATCTAAACCTTTTTGTGAAACCAATCTAGATACTATACCTACCATTGGAATATTTGGGTTAACTTCTAATTTTAAAAGTTTTTGTAATTCAATTTTGTTTTGTACTTTTCTATCTAGCGAGTTTATATCATAATTCACAAATATATTTGGATCTGTTTGTGGATTATTTATATCGTAATCTATTCCATTTAAAATACCTACTAATTTATGTTGGTTTGATCTTATCAATCCATCTAAAGTATTTCCATAGAATTCTGTTTTTATTTCGCCTGCATAAGTTGGACTTACTGTTGAAACTTTATCAGCAAAATTTATACCAGCTTTCATAAAGTTTATTTGTCCATGGTATTCTATATCTCCATTATAGAAATGACCAGGGTCTACATCTAATACATCTCCAAGTATTTCTTTTGGGAAAATACCTTGATATTGTAAATTATGTATAGTATACATAGTTTTAATATTTCTATATCTTGGTATATAGCTGTATTTTTCTTTTAATAGTAATGGTAGCATTCCTGTATGCCAATCATTCATATTGATTACATCAGGATAAAAACCTAATTTATCTATAGATTTTAAGACAGCGTTTGTGAAGAATAGAAATCTTTCTGCATCATCTCCATGTCCATATATACTGTCTGCTCCATCTCTTTTAAAGTAGTATTCATTATCTATGAAGTAGAATGTTACTCCATCTAATTCTAATTGCTCTACTCCACAGTATTGACTTCTCCATGCTACATCAACACTAAATTCTCCTACTTTTTTTAGTCTGTCTTTTAAGTATGTAGGTATTGTTGAGTATTTTGGAATCATTACCCTAACATCTACACCTTCTCTTTTTAATGCTTTAGGTAATGCATATGCAACATCGCCTAAGCCTCCTGTTTTAGCAAAGGGCCAACACTCTGCTGTCACATAAAGGACCTTCATTTTTTCTACCCCCTTATTAAACTGTTTCATTTTTCTCAATTACCATCGGATAATCTTTATCTCCTTTTAGTTCTTTGTTTGAACTTATAGTTACATTTTTATCTAATATTACGTTTTCTAATACTACGTTATCGCCAATTTTACAACTTTGCATTATTACTGAATTTCTAATAACTGCACCTTTTCCTATTTTTACTTTTCTGAATAAAGTAGAGTCTTGTACTGTACCGTCTATTTGGCAACCAGTTGCTATAAATGACCCTCTTACTTCAGCATCTTCTCCATACATAGTTGGTGCTTGTGATTTATCTTTAGTAAAGATTTTTCTATTTGATCTAAATAATTCTCTAGAAACTTCTTCTGTTAAAAATTCTTTACTTGCTTCATAATAACTTTTTAATGAATTTATACACTTTAAGTAGCCTTCATATTTATAAGCTCCTACTTGTATATTATCTAATTGATTTATTATGTAGTCTTCTATATAAGAGTAAGTTCCCATGCTAGCAATACTATATATACACTCTATAAAGTCTATACGTCTCATTATAAAAGTATCCATACATATATTTGCACTAGGGAAAGTATTTAAGTTGTTACCTACATTTTTTACTCTTTTATCTTTATCTATATTTAAAGTGTTGCAATTTTTAAAGTCTTTATTTGCATTATCAACACGCTTATAAACTATTGTTATGTCGTTGTTTGATTTTTTATGATATTTTAATAAATCATTATAATCTATTGAACAAAGCATATATGATGGTGCAACTATAACATATTCTTCAGGACTTTTTTCTATATAGTCTATATTAGCTAATATTGTATATATGTCGCCTTTTCTATAACCATAATTATTGTTATTTTTAGTGTTTTCTGGACTTAATACATATAGTCCACCTTGTTTTCTACTTAAATCCCAATCTTTGCCGCTACCTAAGTGGTCAGTTAAAGATCTATATTTTTCTCTCGCATATATACCTACATTTGTTATTCCTGAATTAACCATATTTGATAATGTAAAGTCTATTAATCTATATCTTCCTGCTATTGGTATAGTTGCCACTGGTCTGTGGTCTGATAATACATTTACAGATGGATTTTGTATGCTATCTAAATTTATTAAGCCCATGCATTCATTTTTCATAAAAGTTCCCCCTATATTTTTCCTATGTTCTATTTATCTATGTTTTTTATATGTTTTTAATTTCTAAATTTTATTATGCTTTTACTAATTCAAATTCTGATACTACGCTTATTTCATCATCTTCGTCTTTTATTATAGCATTGTCTTCTATAACTGCGCCTTCTGCTATCATAGCTTTTTTGATAACTACATTTTTACCTATTTTAACATTAGGCATTATAACAGAATCTTCTACAACTGAGCCTTCACCAATTTGTACTTTATGTGATAATACTGTGTTTTTTACTATTCCATAAACTCTGCAACCATCTGCAATTAATGATTTTTTAACTGATGCATTTGGTCCTATATATTGTGGTGGAACATCATTTGTATTTGTATAAATTCTCCATTGTGGATCATTTAAATCCACTGCTTCAGGATCGTTTATTAAATCCATATTTGCTTCCCATAAACTTTCTATAGTACCAACGTCTCTCCAATATCCTTTAAATGGATATGCAAACATTGATTGTCCTTCTTTTAACATAGTTGGTATTACATTGTGACCGAAGTCATCTAAGCACTCTCCAGTTTCATCAGCTCTTTTAAAGTATTCTCTTAAAGTTTTCCAGTCAAATATGTAGATACCCATAGAGGCTAAATTACTTTTAGGGTTTTTAGGCTTTTCTTCAAATTCATAAATACTTCCATCTTTATTTGTGTTCATAATTCCAAATCTGCTTGCTTCATCCCATGGCACTTCTATTACAGCAATTGTTGCTTTAGCGCCTTTTTCTTTATGAAAATCTAGCATTTTGCTATAATCCATTTTGTATATGTGATCCCCAGATAAAATTAAAACATATTCTGGATCATAGTCATCTATGAAGTTCATATTTTTCTTTATTGCATTAGCTGTGCCATTAAACCAATGCCCTTCTTTTTCATTCATATATGGTTGAAGTATTGTTACGCCACCATTAACTCTATCTAAATCCCAGTGGTCTCCTATTCCTATATGAGAGTTTAAGATTTGTGGTTTGTATTGAGTTAACACCCCAACTGTATCAATTCCAGAATTAGAGCAGTTGCTTAAAACAAAATCTATTATTCTGTATTTTCCCCCAAATGATACTGCTGGTTTGGCAATTCTTTTTGTAAATACTCCTAGTCTAGAGCCTTGTCCTCCTGCTAAAATCATAGCTAGCATTTCTTTTTTCATATATGGTCCCCTTTCATATAGTCTATCTATATTTTTATATTTTAAAGTTATTAATAAATTTATCTTTTAATAAATTTTTTTATATTTTAAAAATATATTTTGTCAAAAGCATATCTAAGTGGAAGTGCCTTTTTATAACAATTATAATATATTTTTATATATTTTTGAGCTAAATTTATCCTTTTTGATATATTTTAAGGATGCTTAACTTTAACTCTTCTTTTTATTATTTTTTTTCTTTTTATTATTTTTTTTAGGTTTTGTTTGTTTAGCTGTAGACTTTTTAGGCTTTGATGTAGTTTCAACATTCTTTTCTACTACTTTCTTTTCCACCTTTGCTACCGGTTCTACCTTTTCAATTTTATCTACTACTTTTTCTTCTACCTTTTTTACTTTTTCTACTACTTTGGAATCAATATTTTTTATAGTTTTATTTTTTTTAACTTCAGTTCCTTTTTTTGCTTTTTTATCAATAGGTTTAATGCCTTTTATTTTTGCTAATTTAGCAGTTTCTTCTTTATTTAATTTTATAAAAGTTGCACCTAGTGGAGGAACTTTTATAGTTATGTGATAATCTTTATTGTGCCATTTCTCATCTATTGAGACTAATTTAGCATTTTCCATTGTTTGATTTGAACCATAATATTTTTCATCATCACTATTTAAAATTTCTTCGTATACACCTTCATAAGGTACCCCTACCTTATAGTCATAATATACATTTGGTGTGAAGTTTAAAACAGCTATTATAAAATCTTCTGGATCTTTACTTAATCTCATTAAAGTAATGATACTTTGGTCTTCATTGTTAGGGTCTATAAAATCAAACCCTTCATATGTATTATCTAATTCATATAATGATTTTTCTTCTTTATATAAATAATTTAAATCTTTTACATAATCTTTTGTTTTTGAATGTTGCTCAATTTCTAGTAGTTGCCACTCTAGCCCATAAGAGTATCTCCACTCTAGCCCTTGTGCAAATTCAGAACCCATAAATAATAGTTTCTTACCTGGATGTATCATATAGTATGCATATAAAAGTCTTAGATTAGCAAATCTTTGCCAATCATCACCAGGCATCTTATCTAATAATGACTTTTTACCATGAACAACTTCATCATGTGATAATGGTAATATAAAATTCTCTGAAAATGCATACATAAATGAGAATGTTATTAAATCATGATGATATTTTCTATAGATAGGGTCCTTCTCCATATATTGTAATGTATCATTCATCCAACCCATATTCCATTTATATGAAAAGCCTAAACCACCACTGTATGTTGGTGCTGTTACCATAGGCCAAGCAGTTGATTCTTCTGCTACTACTATTGGATTGTCAATGTTAGCATATATTACTTCATTTAATTTTCTTAAAAAGTCAATTGCTTCTATATTTTCTTTTCCACCATATTGATTTGCTTCCCAGTCTCCTCCATCATAATCAAGATAAAGCATACTGCTCACTGCATCAACTCTAATTCCATCTACATGATATTCTTTAAACCAGTAAATTGCATTTGAAAGTAAGAAACTTTTTACTTCTGGTTTTCCAACATCAAAATGTGCAGTACCCCAAGCTAGGTTTTCTGCTTTTAATGGACTTGCATATTCATATTGTGCAGAACCGTCAAATCTATAAAGACCATGTATATCTTTACAAAAATGGCTATAAGCAAAATCTAATATAATTCCAATTCCTAATTCATGCGCTTTATTTACAAATCCCTTAAATTGATCTGGATTACCATATCTGCTTGTAGTTGCATAATATCCGATAGTCTGATATCCCCAACTCATATCTAATGGATATTCTGTTATAGGCATTAATTCTATATGTGTATAGCCCATATCTTTGCAGTACTCAAGCATTTCATAAAGCTCTTCATAATTAAAGAAGCCTCCATCCCATTTTCTCTTCCAAGAACCAAGATGTGCTTCATAAATATTCATCGGTTGCTCAAATATTGATTTGTTCTTTTTTTGTTCTAAGTATTTTTTATCTGACCAATCAAACTCATCTAAGTTAAAAACTTTTGAAGCTGTTTGTGGTCTTAATTCTGCATATGTTCCATATGGGTCAGCTTTTAATCTACTTACTCCATCGCATCCAACAACATTATATTTATATATATCCCCTTGTGATAAATCTGTTGTGAACATAGACCAAATACCAGAATCATTTAAATTTTCAAGTTTATGAGAACTACCATCCCAGTCATTGAAATCCCCCACTAATTGGACTTCCTGTGCATTAGGAGCCCACACCATGAAAGATATTCCTTCTTCCCCGTTGTAATTAACTTTGTGGTTTCCCATATATAGATAACTGTCTAAAGCTTCCCCACTTTTAAAGCTATCTATATTTTCTTCCTTTATTATGTCTAAATAATTAATAGAAAACCCCTCCTTTTTATAAAAGCGTTTATACGCGTCGCTCTTTACTATATTGTAATCCAATTTATGGTAATTGTATACAATATTATTGTTAATAATTGAAGTTTTTTTCTAATTTTTTCGCTCAAAAACTTTCCATTTTTAGGAAAGCATTTTCGTAACTTTTTTAATTAAGTAATTTTTTAATAATATTTTTATAATCAGCCATATTGATAAATAATTAAAATAAAAAACTCCTTTAAAGTGATATTTGTTCAATCACTTCAAAGGAGTTTTATTATTTTCTAAATCATATCTTTTTTATTTATATTATCATCTTGTGCATCACTTAAAACTTCTTTTATTCCTTTAAAAGTTCCTAAGAAGTTTACTGCATCTGATGGCAATACAAGTTTTGTTGATTTTCCTTGGGCAACTTTTTCAAGAGCTTCCATAGATTTAAGTGCTAACATATTGTCGTCTATGTCTGCATCTTTCATAGCCTTAAATACTTGTTCTATTACTATAGACTCACCTTCAGCTTTTGCTTTTGCAACTTCTCTAATAGATTCTGCATCCCCTTGTGCTTTAAGTATTCTAGATTGTTTATCCCCTTCAGCCTCTCTTATCATAGCTTCTTTTTTAGCTTCGGCTCTAAGTATTGCTGATTGTTTTTCACCTTCTGCTCTCAATATAGAAGATTGCTTTTCACCCTCAGCTTGAAGTATAGATTCCCTTCTTTCTCTTTCAGCTCTCATTTGTTTTTCCATAGCTACTTGTATATCATGTGGTGGCATTATATTTTTAAGTTCTACTCTATTTACTTTTATTCCCCATTTATCAGTTGCTTCATCTAAGATTGCTCTCATTTTTGTATTGATAACATCTCTAGATGTTAGTGTTGCGTCTAAATCTAATTCCCCAATAATATTTCTAAGTGTTGTAGCAGTTAAGTTTTCTATCGCTGCATTTGGATTTGCTATTTCAAACACAAATCTTATTGGATCTGTTACTTGGAAATATACTACTGTATCTATTTGCATTTAATCTAACATGATTTGTTGCAATCAACAAACCACTATATAACTAGTTTATTACTCCATAGTTTTTTCAATGTTTGTAGATGTTTATTTTATTGCAACAGTATGAGAAAAAGTGTTGCATTTAATAAGTAATGATTGTACTATAGATTATAACAAAAAAAGGAAGGAGATAATATATGATTAGTAGATATGTAGTAAGAGAAAAAACTATCAATGAACCTCTATCACCAGAGTACAAATTCCCTGTTCTTATGGAGCAATTTGTATTAGATAATGGACAAGAGATTGAACTACCAAGCGTATTAAACAAGTTTACTCACAGCAAGTACAAGAAAAAACCTGTAAGCGTAGCTAAAAATCAAAACACTACCATTGCACAGTTCTTAAATTATGTCAAAGGGCAAGTTGATTTAGGTGATGATGCCGTATTTCTATCACTTAGAGAACAAAAGATTAGTGGACTTAATTTCTATCATTTATCTAGTTTTTTAAATTATTGTATTGATGTGTGTGATAACGTATATTCTACCATAAAGCAAAAAGAAAGAAGGCTTTTGGAATTCTACGGTCAGCTAAATAATGCTGGTGTAATTAATGTTAAATTAAAATACAAAATGGTCTACGACCCTGTAGAGGCAAAAAATAGACGAGTTTATCAAGTCCCACTTGATGATATACAATACCAAGTTCACTATCCACCACGAAAGCCAGCAAGTAATAAAGTAGTTGATTTACAAGATAGAGATATAGATTTATTATTGTCTACCTGTGAAAAATATGTACCAGATATATTGTTTGCTGTTGCCTTATGCATATATGGAGGATTGCGAAAAGGCGAAGTAGTAAACCTAAGAACTAATGATTTAAGAATGTTTGATGATAAGAACATAATGGTTGCAGATATAAAAGATAGACCAGAGTTATTTAAAGGTAGGCTACTATCTGAATCTGGTGCTAAAAAACCAAGACATCAAGTTGTTTTTAATGATAATGGAAAACTTTACGATTATTACGAAAAACATTTAACTTACCGAACTAAAGTGTTGCATGACAAAAACACAACCACAGAAGCATTGTTTGTAGATACTAATGGCAATGCCATGACTGGAGCCAATTACTTACATAGATTTGATAAACTTAAAGAGTGCTTTCTAAAAGCAAAAGAAATTGATGAATATACAGAGTTTTTAAGATTAAGTCACAACAAATGGGGAAGCCATATTTGTAGAGGTATATTCACAAATCTTTGTGTAAGAAGGGGCTACGCCCGCAGTTTGGAAGAACTAAGAAGTCACAGAGGTGATAAACACACTACATCTTCTGAACCTTATTGGAACAGATATACTATTGAAATACAAACACAACAAACTATAAACGTAATAACATCTTGTGATAAATACAAGAACATATATTTTTAGAAAGAGGGTGTAAGCCTTGATTTTAGATAAAGAATTTATAGGCATAGATGATGCAAGAAAAATAGTGGGGTTTACGCCCAGTAAAACAAGAGAGGTACTTGGAGAATTTGGCGTAGCTACTAAAATCATTCCAAAGAGCAAAAAAATACTTTATTACAAAAAAGATGTTGAAAAATACAAAGAAGAATTGGATGCTTTTTGGGATAGTCACATAGTTCATAGAGATGCTGTTAAGAAGTTTGGTAAAAGAACAGCTAATCTTGCTAAAATAGAGATTCCAACTATTTACAGAAAAACATCTGCACGTTATGTAGTATCTTTAAACAAAGTAAATGAACTCCAAAAAAGTTATAAAGAGGATTATATTATATATGCAGATGCTATGGAATTTCTAGATTTAACAGAGATTAACTTTGCAAATGTTATTAAAGAATTTAATCTAATTTCAGAAAGAGTGTCTAGGGATAACAATGCATGGTTCAAGAAAGAGGATATATACAAAATAAAAAAACAGCAAGAAGAGTTTTTAAAAAATGCCTATACATATGAATACGTGTACAACGTATATGGTCCATCATATACTACAGATTATTTAGACTCATATCCTCTGCCTAGCTATGCAAGATGTAGAAAGATTTTTTTCAATAAAACTGTTTATTATAAAAAAAGTGAAGTTGAGTTGCAAGAACAAAAGAATACACAAAAAGAGCAATCTCTAAATATTAAAGAAGATACTTTATTTAACACCTTTTTGTCAAGGTTGAAGGTTTCAAGATTCAACGGATTCAAAGATAGACCATACTCTTCGGAGAAGTGGAAAGGGTATGTGGCTCTAAAACTAAAGAATACCAATGGCTCTGATGAAAACGGTGACCGCAAGGTAAGTTATTTTGTAAGAACATCTGAAATGCTGTTTGACTTTTTAGATAAAAATAATAAAAAAGAGGTGTATTCACTATCTACAAACGAAATAAACTTGTTACTAAATACTGCATCCGCTCAGTCTAGTCCATTGAGAAATATATTATATCACTTCTTCAAAGAAGTGGCAGGAGATATGTTATATTTAAATTTAACGTCTAATTCAAGAGGTTTTGATTTTAATAAAGTAAAAAGATATCCAAATAAAAAAAGCCGTACTAATGTTGAGGATTTACAAGAAGAAGAATTATTTACATTTTTAGAATATAGAGAGATATTCATATTTTTAAATGATATAGATTTCCATTTATCTAGGCTCGCAAAAATAGACGATAGCTTTAACAAAACTCGATACCTATCTATCTGGTTATATTTATCCCTTCAATTGACTAACACTTGGAGAACTGGTGATATCTGCGATTTCCCTAGACTAAATTGGGAGTATATATTAACGAGCCAAAACATCAACAATATAGATTGGTTTTATAATAACAGAATCAGTAAAGAAACTGGTAGACTTGTTGTAAGTACTTTAAATCAATACAATTTTACAATAAGTAAAACTGGCGAGAAAATGACTTTCAGAGCCTCTGACGAAGTGTGTCAATTGTTTGCAACAATCCTGCTTCTACTTGATTTAAATTATAAAAATCAAACTGTTATAGAAAATTATAAAGATGATAAAATTATGTGTTTTGGAACTAAATACAATAAACCACAACAAGGAACAATTGATAGATTTTTCAAAGGACTAAATCTACCTAATTTCAAGTTTACAAATAAGAAAATGACAAAATCAATAATGTCTTTCAGTAAGCTAATCAGTCCTGCTGAGTATGGTATTTTAATTCCTAAAAATCAGAGAGGACATAAAGCTATGGGAAGTACATTACATTATGTTAAAATGCCAAAAGAACAGATGGATTTCTTATCCGAGCAACTATTTGAAAGAGGTGAATTTGGTCATCTATATGATGCACTAGTAGGCATGATTATAGGTAATAAAAGCCGAGATGAATACATGAAAGAAAGAACTGAATTGATAAAAACTATGCAAAGCACCTTCGGCGATATCAATAAATTGGAATCTACTCTTAGGCTTAGTAATTTCCATACTCAAACAGAAGTGGTCGATATGTTATATAGTCTAGGGTTGGAAGAGTGCAACAAAAAACTAAACGATATATATTTTAATAACTTACCTTCTAAAGAAGAACATATCCAGTGTTTATTTGGCTTAGATGGTTGTAAATACCCCGAAAGGGACTCATATCCGACAGGTGAAGGATGTATTACATGCGAGTACAGTATCCCTAATATTTATGCAATTACGGTCCTATCAACCAAATTAAAAGAAGATTTAAAAGCATATGCTTCTACTTCGGATAGAATAATTAAAAGAAAATTATCTATGAGAATAAGTAAATACAAAAAGGTTATAAAAGTCGCAATAGAAAAATACGGTAAAGAATATATATACAGTTGTCTAGGATTGGATATGACTAGAGATGAGTTTTTACGTTCAGTGAGAAAAATACAATCTCCATCACAGGTCGTTAAAAGCCCTATAGAGAGATTATTAGGAGGTAGCAAGTAATTATGTTTAATAATGATAGTAACGCCTTTAAAAACGATTTTAGCGTATCAAACAATACAATTGAAATCAATGTAGATGATTTAAGTAACGAAACCAAAAGTATAAACGAATTATGTAGTTATTATAAAAATAAATTGTCAGAAAAAAATATATTATGTAAAGTTGATAGCCCCTCAAAAGATATTTTTACCGAAGGTACTTTCGAAGAAAATATCTGGGCAATTCATAGGGACTTGAAAAAAACTTATAGATATATAAAGTTTGATGAACTTAATAGATTTAAGCAAAAAAATCTTTCTTTAGAGCAACTTCTATTGATAAAATGTTGGGTTGCCCAAAAGCTCTTGGATACTTATTACACGTTTGAAGAAAAAGATAATGCAAGTAAGGAAGGAAGGTCCTCTGAGCACCTGAGTGACTATGTAAACATCTTAACTCAGTTTATAATAGAATCCAATAATTTCAGTCCAGAATTTTTAGATAATACAAGGGGCGACAATATGAAATATTTCTTTAGTTCTAGAACTGAAAATTATACTGCTAATAACCAAAAAAAATATCTTAATAGTGTTCTAGAATATCTTGATTTTTGCTTGTTTAAGAGTAAGGTTGCTACAGAAATTTTTCCCAAAGATATTTATATCACTTATCATAAAAAGATTAAGAATTTAAAAGATGAAGTTACTGAATCAAGTAAACCAAGCGAAAATGGTAAAGGACGATTGCCTAGAGCTAAGGATATTATATTGTTCGACTATTATGTTAGAAAGTTTTTTGATGATGACAAAATAAATGAAGACTTCAAGATGTACTTCTACCCTCTTTTAATTTGGTGGAAATTAACAAATATCATACCAATGAGAGCAAGTGAACTATGTGTAAAAATACCAAGAGATTGTCTTCTTGTCGAAGATAATAAATATTATCTCATAATAAATAGAGCAAAGAAGAAAGAAGATGATGAAATCAAAAACAGACATAAAAAAGTAGAATTACCATTATTAACAAATCTTCAAATTACAAAAGAATTTTACGATTTTATAAATGATTACATAGAAAAAACAAATGAATTTGGAGATAGCAAGACCTTACTATCGTATAAGGCTCACGCCTTCTATAGATATAAAATAACAAAATATAATACGATGAGTTTTAGCAAGAATATATCTAGCGACAATATAACAATGAGACGATTTGAAAATGACTACTTTAGCACAGACCAGTTAAGACAATTAATAAACAATTTTTATAACAAGGTTATTGGTGAGTACTTCGGAGATTCGTTAATCGAAGATAAGATTACTGCAAACGATACGAGACACTTTGCTTTTACATCACTAATATTACAAGGAGTACCGTTGATTGAAACTGCTGTACTAGGTGGTCATTCTAATACAGACACTTTAGATGAATATACCTACGATAATAACGTTTATATTGATTCACAGGTCTTTATAGCTATAAATAGAAGTTTAAGGCATTACAAAACTAGTGAGAGTACAATATCTGATATTGTTTTCAAAAAACCAAAAATTTGCCCTGTACCCATTGAAGAATGCGTTGCAACTTCTTTTTTAAATACTGAGTTTGGATATTGTACTTCTCAAAAAGATGGGGACTGTGAAAGTTATGATTGCTATAATTGTTCAAAGTGGTGGTGTAAACCAGACAATGAAAGTTTAAAAATGTTAATGAAAATACATCAAGAAGAGTTAGATAAAAAAAACAAAGAATTAAAATCTAGTGTAGAGTTTATGCTCAAAATATTTAAAAATGCTACTCTTCTAGATTGTGAAAATCCAGATTCAGAAGTGTGTATGGATGTAAATCTTGTTTCAAAATTAGGTAGATTATCAAAAAAAATAAAAGATGATGCGGAAGAAATTATTAAGATAAAATCACAGTTATTACAAGGTATTGTTATTAGCGAAGATGATGAATTAACTGTAATAAAGAAATTGCAGTATCTTGATAATACATTTAAAAAAGATACTAACTATTTAAAATAATCCAAAGTAATGTTATAATATTACTAAAGTAATACTATAGCATTACCAAAGGAGGTAATTAATGAATAATAAAACATTGAAATTGGTCGCTACAGATAAAAGACTAAAAGGTATGCATCTGAGGGTTTATATCCTATTATGTGTATGCGGAGCATTGACCCAGTATCAGCTCGTAGAGCTTCTACAAAGCCAGAAGCAAAATATAAATAAATATGTAAAAGAACTTGAGTCTTGGGGTTATATCAAGTTAAGCAAGGTGGAAGGTAAGAATAAATTTTATTGCATTGAAAAAGACGATAAAAGAATCAAACAAGTCTTGATGGGACAACAGGATGTATTTGATAAATTACTTTAGGAGGTGTCATTATGGCTAAACCAAGATTGGAATATGATAAAAATGAAGTAGAAGAAATATTAGATTTATACAAAGACAAGGTAATAGCAGAGGGGAACATTTTAACTGAATATAAATCAAAAACCATAAGCAAATTTAATGAAGAATTAGTAGCAAATAATATAAAACGTGAAAATGGTAAACCATTCACGCTGTACAAATATAACTTTTGGGCAGGAAGACAGCGTTCAACAAACGATTATAATTATGGCAAAAAAATAATCCTTAACCGAAATGAAGAGCTACGCTTAAAAGCGGTAGGAGATGCTAAAAATGTGGAAATGCAAGACATTATAAACATTGTTAATAAAAATATCAAGGACCCTAATAAACTAACAGCTCTATTATGTACTTATGTTAAAAAACAAAAAAATAAAGTGGCTACAGTACTTGATGAAAACATTAAATTAACAAACGAAAATAAAGCCTTAAAAGACAGAATTGAAATACTAGAAAACACTTACCTAAATATATTTTTTAACAGCCAGATTCCTAATAATTCTTTAAATGATATGCTTTCTCTTTCCAGAACGCAAGATGGGTTTATATCAGAAGAATTGGAAAATATGTTTGAAGATGGTTTAGATAGAATCCGTGGATTAGGAAATTTGGACCCTACCTTAACCGAAGGTTCGGGTCAGTATAACTCTCTACAAAACATTATTAATATCGCTGAAAAAAAAGAAGAAATGGAAAGAATGAAACAACTCGAAGATGAAGGTTTTTAAACCTAAAAAAAGTTAGCATAAAGCAAAAATATGCTGACTTTTTTTATTAATGCAACACCACTACAAAAAAACAAAGTGTCGCATTCCGTATAAACCAGTTATATAGTGATTTATTCATTGCAACACTTAAAAACTTGCTGTATAAATCACTGTAACATTATCCTTTGTGATAACTGGTTGTGGTGGGAAGTCTTCCACCCTTTCTTTTAAGTCAATTCTATAAGATAGTGTGTCTATAAAAGGAACTAAAAAATGTACCCCTGTATCAGCCTTCTTATGGAACTTACCTAATCTCATTATAATCCCTACTGTTGATTGTTGGATTACCTTCACGCATTTAATACTCATTATGACTACGATTATAATTAATATTATAATAACTGGCATATAAAGTACCTCCTTTATTTACTTTTTATTTTATGCTTAAATAATTAAATCATTTGTTTATTTTTACCATTATATTACTATTAAGCAAATTATATCATCTTATATGCTTAGATATAGTTACAAACTAGTATCAAGAAATTAATACTTATTTTTATTGAGATTTATAAAAAATATAACTATTAAAATACCCTCTTATTAATTTTTATTAGATATTTTTTTAATTAGACAATTTTCATAACTATAAAATATCAAAATATATAACTAAACAAAAAATTATTAATATTATATAGTGTAGACAAAAATCTATAAGTCTAAATAGGAGGTAGTTATATATGGCGGTATATAAAATAAAATCCAGCGAAATAACAGCTACAGCAACTAATACTATTATTTCTCAAAATGTGACATTAGAAGCTGAGACTCTAGAACTTATTACAGGACAAGTGCTTGATACTAATGGTACAACACCTGTAGAAGGTGCAGCAGTAGTATTATACAAAAAACTTACAGCAGAACCACAAACAATCACAAAAGAAGCTATAGCATATACAGATGCTAATGGTGAATATGGATTCCCTTATGATTTTGATACTAATACTTATTCTTATAGTTTAAAAATTTATACACCTAATAATATTGCATAATTTACTAGAATTATAAATTAGCCCATAATAGAAGGTATAAGATGGATATAGATAACGAAAAACTAACTATAGATGGAAAAGAATATACTCTAGCAAACATAAAATCAATAAAGTTAAACAATGATAATCCTTATAAAAATGAAGATACTTCAAATAAAAGCATTTCACTCACACCTGAAGTTTTAGATAATGATATAGTTCATTTAAATATTCAAATAGAAAAAATAGATAACTTAGATAGTTAAAATAACATATAATAAACTACTAAATTATTAAATAGTGGATAATCTCAAATCGCAAATCAACTCAATACTTTGAGATTATCATTTTGAGATGAGGTATGTTATGAATTATAAAATAATCTCTAGAGTAATAAGCAGAGGAGAACTTACACAAAATGTGTTTATAAAAGAAGAATTCATTTTGAAAAGAGAAACTAAAAATCATTTGAACTTAATACATGGCGTTATTATGGATAATAATAACCAAAAACTTAAAGACTGTGCAGTTTTACTGCAATGCAGAACAAAGTCTCAAGGAGAATACGAAGATTTAAGTATTACTTATACAAACAAGGAGGGGGTCTTTGGTTTCCAAATAGAAATTGATAATAATAAAGACTATAGGATTTTAGTATTCTCTCCAAATAAAATAAACTAAAAGGAATGGTTCGATGGAAAAATTTTATAATAATATAAGAGCAACTGCTGAATCTGAAAAATGTAGTAATGATGATGCTACTTTTAAAAATCAAAAATATATTTGTATTAAAAGTAATAATTATAAATTTTCAACTAATAATAATCTGCTCGTGAAGGTTGAAGATGGGAAAATATCGACTAATGAAGTTGTTCTAAAAAAGCAAGAAGGTGCTGTTATTTATGGTATTGTTTTATTTGAAAATGGAACTCCTACTCCGGGAGCTACAGTGATTTTAAATTTAATAAATAAAAATAATGGAAGACCAATACCTATATCTTTTGCATTTACAGATGAAAATGGAGTATTTATATTTGGAATAAACGATACAAGATATGACTACTTAATAAATATAGTGTATAATTAAGTAATTTGAATTATACAAATAATAATTACTTAAGATAATATTCCCCATCAAAGTCATCCTTTTTTAAAGTAAATCACCTTGATGGGGTTAGCTAATACTATATCTAATATTTCTATATATTATTTAATCTATTTACTTGTTTTTATTTTAATATCTATTTCTCTACTAATTGAGTCTTTATTCTTTTTATTATTTTCTAAATCTAAATTAATATTACTTACTTCTTTCACAATAAGTTTAACACCCTCTATTTGTACCACTTCTACAATGCTACCTTTTTTTATTTTTACTTTATCTTTTGAGATAGCACTCCATTCTTCCCCATTTAATTTAACAACTCCAACTTCATATGGTTCAATATCTTGTACTACAATACCTTTTTGTGAAATTATTCCTTGCAAATTAGTATTATATTTTACATTTTTATCCCTATCTACTAGATATTTAGTTGCTATAACTAAAAGTACTATAGATACAATAGCAAATATCATAACTTGGATAAAGACACTTTCTATAAATGGGCTTAATAACATTGAAACCAATGCCCCGATACTAAACCAAATTAATGTAAGACTTGTTGTCATTAGTTCTCCAACACCAAATATTATAGCTACTATAAACCAAAATGTACTTATACCGATACTCATAAGCATCCCTCATCTCTTAAATTAAAATATATTTTTAGATTAGCTTAAATATATTATATCATTATATTTTATATTAGAATATTACAAAGAAATGTCAAATAATAAACAAAAGGTTTAAATTATTTTTTTATTAAATCAATTTATTAATTCTTTCATAGTTTGTGGAATTAAATTAATTACATCACTTGCATTTACTGTATATAAATCTTTAGATAATCTTTGGCCTATATAACCATGAATATATGCTGCACAAACTGTTCCCATGAGATTAGTCATTCCTTGCCCAACAAATGAAGTTATCATTCCAAGAAGTGTATCACCCATTCCTCCATTTGCCATTGATGAGTTCCCTTTTGGATTTATATATGTGTATTTTCCATTTGTTATTACAGTTTCATACCCTTTTAACAATACGACTACTTTATATTTATTTGCAAATTCTTTTGCAGCATCTACTTTATTATCTCTAATATAATTTATAGGATATCCTGTAAGTCGTGACATCTCGCCTAAGTGCGGTGTAATTATTATTCTATTTGGATTGGATTTTAATAGTTCTTTTTTATCTTTGAGTACATTTAATCCATCTGCATCTATTATAATTGGACAAGTTGTATTATTTAATATATATTCTAATTTATTATAAGTATCATCATTATCTCCCATTCCACAACCAAATCCTATTGCATCACAATCTTTTATTAAGTTTATAACCTTTTGATTTTCAGCAATATTTAAAGTCATAGCCTCACAAAGTTTTTGACTTGCAATATCTTGGACATACGAGTCTGTTACTAATGTTGTCAGCCCACTTCCGCATTTTACTGCTGCTTGTGTCGATATATACGCGGCTCCCGTAAATCCTCTACTTCCTGCAAATAATGCTATTTTTCCAAAATCACTTTTAAATGAATATTTATCTTTTGCCCTTATATTATTTTTTATAATTTCTATATCTGTTATATATTCTTTATTGTCGTATTTTTCTAAGATATGTTCTGGTATGCCTATATGCTCAACAACTACATCTCCTATAAATTCTTTTGTCTCATATTTTAAAAATCCTCGTTTATAAAACTCAAATGAAATAGTTTTGTCTGCTTTTATACAAGTCCCCAATATATCACCAGTTGTAGCATTTATTCCTGATGGCACATCAATCGAATAAGTTTTATTTTTATTTTCATTTATAAGGTTTATAACATCGTAAAATACACCCTTTATTTCTCGCTCTAACCCTGTCCCAAATATACAATCAACTACTATATCTGATCTTTTTATAGAATTTTTTAGCTCATCCATATTTTCATTTTCTATAACTGTTGTTGATATATTAAATGATTTTAAGATATTATAATTTATTTTAGAACATTCACTTAGTTTTTCTAAATTGCCGACTATAAATACTTCTACATTTTTTCCCCTTGCACATAATTGTCTTGCTAAACCAAGCCCATCCCCACCATTATTTCCTACTCCACTTACTACAACATAGTTTTGGTTTTCTTCTATATCCATATGTTTAAATGCTGATAAAACTGCATTTTCCATCATTACAATAAGTGGAATTTTATATTCATCTACACAAGCATTATCTAAAATTTTCGTGCTGTCTGCTGTTCCTATTCTCATTTGAAATCCTCCCTTTTCTTTAGTTATATAATATTTTATAAATAATCATAAATTATACATTTTTATATAAATCTAAATTATGTTAAATAAAAAGAGCTAAACAGTTTTTAACTGCTTAGCTCTTTTTATTTATTAAACTCCTACAACTCTAGTAACCCCAGGTACTTCTTTTACTAATAAGTTTTCTATAACAGCTTTTAATGTCATAGTAGCCCCTGGACAACCTGAGCAAGCACCTTGTAATCTAACTAATACTACTCCATCATCGCTAACTTCTACTAATTCAACGTCCCCACCGTCTCTTTGTAGTACTGGTCTAATTTTATCTAATACTGCTGCAACTTGTTCTTTCATTCTTTACACCCCTTATTATTTTTGATTTCTACCTCAATTATACACTAATGATACAATATTCTCTACCATTTATTATTACATTTCCTTTTTTACTATTTTTTATATTAAAATATTAGCCCACATTCAAAAGATGTACTAATTTAATAGATGGTGTTGAAGATAACGAATACTTGAAACCATATTTAAACAGGAACACTCTTTAAATGAGCGTTCTTATTTTTTTGATTTAAATTAATAATATAAATTCCAAAAGAATATACTTCTAGTAAGCAATATAAAATTTACATACTTATTGCTAATATTTTAGAAGGGGGAATATTATGTTATTTAAAGGATCTGCAGTCGCTTTAGTTACTCCTTTTACAAGTGAAAATACAGTAAACTACAACAAATTAGAAGAACTTGTTGAGTTCCATATAAAAAATGGTACTGATGCAATAGTTGTTTGTGGTACTACTGGTGAAGCGAGTACATTAAGCGATAGAGAACATATTGCAGCAATAAAATGTGTTATTGATGCAGTAAACAAAAGAATTCCTGTAATTGCAGGTACTGGAGGTAATGATACTGAGCACTCTGTATTGTTGAGTAAAATTGCAGAAAACTTCGGTGCTGATGGACTTTTAATCATCAATCCTTATTATAATAAGGGAAATAAATCTGGTATAAAAGCTCACTTCACAAAAATTGCACAAAGTGTAGATACTCCAATTATTATCTACAATGTCCCATCTAGAACTGGTGTAAATTTATCACCTAATTTAATTGCTGAGTTATCTTATAATGAACCAAATATCGTAGCTGTTAAAGAGGCAAGTGGAGATATGACACAAGTTGCCGAAATTGCTAGATTAGTTGATGATGACTTTGCTATATATTCTGGAAATGATGATTCTACTCTACCACTACTTTCTCTAGGTGGTGTAGGTGTAATTTCTGTACTTGCTAATATATGCCCTAAAGAAAGCCATGATTTAGTTTATAGCTTTTTAGACGGAAATATAGGTCTTTCTAGAAAACTTCAATTAGATTTAAAACCTCTAATTGATGCTTTATTCTTAGAGGTAAATCCTGTCCCTGTAAAAACTGCTATGAATCTTATAGGTATGGAAGTTGGAAATTTAAGACTTCCACTTGGTCATATGCAGCCAAATAATCTAGAATTACTAAAAAAAGAATTAAAATGTGCAAGATTTGAATTAAAATAGTTCAAAACTAAAACATTTATTAAAACAAATTATAAAAAGAGGATATTAAATCTACTTTTTTAAGTAATTTAGTATCCTCTTTTATTTATAATCTATTTGTAATTTTATTTTCTATATAATCTAATTAAATTTCTTTTTTACAAAATACTACAATGCTTGAAATCACAAATAATACACTTGCTCCTAGTGTACTATAAAGCGATTTTATAACTTCTGAAATCTCAACATCACCTTTTAGTATATCCATATTTACGTTTATAAGTTGAATTGGGTTATAATCTTGAACTTTCGGTATAATATTTAAAACCAAAAGTATTCCTACTATAACTCCACAAAATAACATAGAACCATAAGATGTTTTAAATAAAATCCCTCCCAAAATTATTGCACTTATTAAAAATATCCCAAATACCCATACAAGGCTCAAAGAAAATAACAGATTTTCGACCTGTGTATCTTCCCAAAATAGCATCGAGTATAAAAATGTGACTAATGCAGATAAAAAATAAGTAAATGTCCAAACTAATGTTGATGATGTGAATTTTGATAAAACTACAGTTTTTCTAGATAGCCCTTTTGTAAGCATGTTGATTAGAGTTCCTTTTGATAATTCGTTTGATATTAATCCGCTAAATATTATAACTAGTATAATAAGTCCCATCTGCGTAGTATTTTTAAAAAATTGTGTCCAAGAATCAAAAATAGTCGGTTCTGGCAAACTTATTTTTATGCCCTCTTCCATCAAAGATTCCATTAAATCTGGTGTGAATTTTGCCACGACTGGATTCATAAAACCAAATATTAAAAATACAGTCACAATCAAAAGTAATTTATATGTTTTAGTCAGTTCAAAGAGTTCTTTTTTTGTAAATGCTAAATACGCTCTCATTTTATTGCCTCCATAAATAATCTTTCTAGTGTTGGCTCTTGAATTCTTATATATATTGGATATAAATCCTTATCTATTAATCCTTGCATAACTTCTCTTTGAACTTCTTCTATATTGTTTGAGTGAAGGTAAATAGTGTTTTCGCTTTTTTGAATCTCATTTATATTAGAATTGTCTTTAATTATTTTTAAAAACTTTATAAAATCTTCTTTATTTTTCATTCCAACTTCCAAACAATCCACCATATGACCTTTTTTGATTTGTGATAAATCTCCACTTAGAGCAATTTTTCCATCTCTAAGTATTGCAATTTCGTCGCATATTCTCTCAACATCAGATAGTATATGAGTTGAAAATATGACTGTAGTTCTTTCTTTTACTTTTAATAAAATATCTAAGATTTCTTTTCTTCCTATTGGATCTAATGCTGATGTCGGTTCGTCACATATAAGAAGTTTGGGCTCATTTAAAAGCGCCTGTGCAATACCCAGTCTTTGTTTCATCCCTCTTGAAAACTTGCTTATCTTTCGTTTTTTATAATCACTAAGTCCCACAAGTTCTAATAACTCTTCACTCTTTTTCTTTATATCGCTTTTTTTCATATTTGTAATTTCGCCGCATAATTTTAGATATTCATGTGGAGTCATATATCCGTAGTATTCTGGCACATCTGGAAGATATCCTATAAATTTATTTGTTTTAGTTTCGCCAAATTTAACTTCCTCTCCACATACTCTTATAATTCCACTATCAGGTTTTAAAAAACCTAAAATCATCTTCATTGTAGTTGTTTTACCTGCCCCATTTTCTCCAATAAAACCGAAAATGGAGTTTTCTCTTACTTTTAAATTAAGTCCATTTATAATATTATTTGAGCCAAAACTTTTATATAAATTATCTATCTCAAGTATATTCACTATTCCTCACCTCTACCAAATATAAAATAAAATATTGGGCCTATGATTTGTATAAACAAAACTACTATTATCCATATAGCTTTATTTCCAAATCTGTAGTTGGGGTGTTTTATAACATGTATTAATGCAGTTATAGCCAATATAAATTCTAAAATTATAACTGGTAATAATAATGCTAAATTATTTGTAATCTCACTCATATATTTACCTCCTTATATTAATTAGTTTCTAGTGCGAGCACACATGATTTAAATCTATAGTCGTCTTTTAAATCTGAAAATATAGGATTGTCTTTTACACCACTTATAACACTTTGTTTTATTAATTCATGGCTTCTTGGTGTATTTACTCCTAAATCTAATTCCTTTAACCAATTTTCGATTTTGTCAAAAAATTCATCACCTCTTAATTTGAAATTATATATATTTTTTATACATACATCTGTGTATTTTTGTATTAACTCTAAAGCTTTTTCATTTTGTTTATTAATTGCATATCCTTGTGCAGTTGCAAGATATAAATTTACTGTTGTATTTGGATGTAGCTCATCTAAATTGAATAATTCACATATTCCAGCTGCTCTTTTAAAACATTCTTCAATAATATCTAATTTATCCATATTTAATACAATTTGTTGAGATATATTACCCACTAAACTTATAAGATTTTGATATATACAAATTTGAGTAATTTCACTTGCTTTATTCATATTTCCTAATAATTTAAAGCTCATGCTAATAAGCTCGGCATCTTGACTAAAAGTTTTTACATCCTCTCCTAATATTTCTAAAACTTCTGTTGGTTTATTATCCATAATCAATGAAAGTAATTCTAAATTTATTGCATCTTTTATTAATTGAGGATTTTCACTTTCTTCTCTTATTCTTATACATAATTCTCGTGCTCTATTTAAAACTTTTTCTTTATTATTAAATAACATATAGTGGTTTAAATAAAGTACTACCATTTGCTTTAAAAATTCAAAACAAGAATAATATTTTTTTATATACTCCTCACATTTTCCAAAAACATCATTTGGATCTTTTTGAGCAAATGCTTGTGCTAATTCATAATAAATCTTTTATATATCTTGTTTTGTAAGCTGTGGCTCATATCCAATAAGCTCATCTAAAGATATATTAAATAATGTCGCAAGTTGAGGAAGTAATACTATATCCGGGTATGTTATGTTGTTTTCCCATTTTGAAACTGATGATTTTGATACTCCTATATAACTCGCAAGTTCATCTTGCGTAATTCCTTTACTTCGTCTAAATTTCGTTATGTTTTTTCCTATGTTAATTTTATTCATATATTTCACCTCTTTATATTTAAATTATATGTTTTAAATTAATACCAAACAATGGAGTTAAAAGCTACTTTTGTAGAAAAAGTTTCTCAAAGTGAAACTTTTTTAATTCTATCCACAACTACATAAAAATATAATAATCTACTACTTAGATTTATAATTTTTTATATTGAAAAATATTTTTCCATGTGTTACCATAAAATTGTAATTAAAATATATACAGGGGAGCTTTTGCTGAGATTGAATTTTTTCTAAACCCTCCGAACCTGCCGGATAATGCCGAGAAGGGAGTTTATATTATTGTATTTATATACATTAATTTGAATCTTCATCGTACATTATTTGTACGATTTTTTATTTTGTATGATAAATTTTAATAATTTTCAAAACACATCTAAATGTATTTATATAAAATAAATCTATCTATTTGAAAATTATTTAAAATGTATATTTTATTGTACAAAATTTCTACAATAGTTTTAATCTAAATTCCTTTCCAATAAAATCTCCATGTATATATATTTTCAATATTGTTTAAATTTAACTAGTTAAAAATACTTGCAAGTAATTATATTTTAAATCTAAATTAAGGAGAGAAAATATGGATTACACAACTCAAATGAATGCCGCAAGACAAGGCATAATAACTAATGAAATGAAAAAAGTAAGTGAATACGAAAATATAAATATAGACGAATTAGTAAATTTAGTGGCTCAAGGTAGGGTTTGTATTCCTGCGAATAAAAACCATAGATGCTTAAAACCTTATGGTATTGGCAAAAAATTAAAAACTAAAATAAATGTAAACCTTGGAACATCTAGAGACTGTCTCGATATGGATTTAGAAATGCAAAAAGTTATGAGAGCTGTAAATATGGGAGCCGAATCAATAATGGACCTTAGCTCTTATGGAGACACTCAAAAATTCAGAAGAAAATTAATAAAAGAATGCCCTGCAATAATCGGTACAGTACCAATATACGATGCTGTTGTCTATTATAACAAACCACTTAAAACTATCACTGCGAAAGAATGGATTGATGTAGTCAGAATGCACGCCCAAGATGGTGTCGATTTTATGACTATTCATTGTGGTGTAAATAAACATACAGCAGAGCGTTTTAAACAATCAAAACGCCTTACAAATATAGTATCTAGAGGTGGGTCTATAATATTTGCTTGGATGGAGTTGACAGGAAACGAAAACCCATTTTTTGAATTTTATGATGAAGTTTTAGATATTTGCAGAGAATATGATGTGACAATAAGTCTAGGAGATGCATGCAGACCAGGAAGTGTCCACGATGCTGGAGATATATCTCAAATAGAAGAATTAGTAACATTAGGTGAACTTACTAATAGAGCTTGGGCAAAAGATGTTCAAGTTATGATAGAAGGTCCTGGCCATATGCCACTTAATCAAATAAAAGCAAATATGGAAATCCAAGAAACTATATGTAACGGTGCCCCTTTTTATGTATTAGGTCCTCTTGTTACAGATGTCGCTCCTGGATACGATCATATAACTTCTGCAATAGGTGGAGCAATCGCTGCGACATATGGAGCTTCTTTCTTATGCTATGTCACTCCAGCTGAACACCTTCGACTTCCTAATCTAGAAGATGTAAAAGAAGGTATAATAGCATCTAAAATCGCAGCCCACGCTGCTGATATTGCCAAGGGAATTCCTGGCGCAATAGATTGGGATAATAAAATGAGCGAGGCTAGACGTGAATTAGATTGGGAAAAAATGTTTGACCTAGCAATCGATAGCGAAAAGGCAAGACGATACAGAGCTGAATCAAAACCAGAAAACGAAGATACTTGCACAATGTGTGGAAAAATGTGTGCAGTTAGAAATATAAATAAAATCCTAAAAGGTGAAGACGTAGATATAATGGAATAAATCTAAAAATATCAGACTCATTTTTAGATTTAATACCTAATACGCTAACAAATAAAAAGACGGGTAATTCCCGTCTTTTTATTTTTCATTTATTTTATTTAATCTTTAATTATTAATCTTTTAATTCAGATACTATTCTTAATAAATCAAGTAATATATTTACAAAGTCTAGGTATAAATTAAGTACATGTATTGATAAGTCATTTCTACAAGTTACTCCGCCAGATTGAATATCGTATTTTAATAAACTCACATCATATAAGATATATGCCGAGAATAATATTATACCTAGTCCACTTACTGCTATATTAAAAACTGTTCCTTGTATAAATATATTTACAATACTCATTCCTATAAGAACTACTAATCCTACAAGTAAAGTACTTCCAAGCCCAATATAGTGTCCTGCTGGTTTTCTATGTGATATCAATGCTAATAAAGCGAATAATACACATGTCCCTAAAACTACATTCATAAATAATGTTGTCCCTAAATCATATAGGTAGTAAGTTAAAATAGGATACATAAGTATACCATCTACAAAAGTAAATAGATATACAAAGTTCATTGAAAAACTTCTAGGTATTACATTTTTTCTAGATAACAATGAAAATAATAAAAGACCTACAACTAAAACCCCTATAAAAATATTAGCAACATATACTAATGATGCTGGAATAAACATTTTTCCAAATAAAAAACCAATAAACATAAATACTATTGATATAGATAGATATTTGAATACTGCTTCCATTGGATTTTCTACTGTCATATAAGTTGATTTATTCATAATTTTACCTCTCCTTCTAAATTTATATTTTTATAATTTATACATCTTTTATAATTTAATTATATAACTCTTATTTATATTAAATTATTACTATTTGGTAAAATTTATTGTATTTTTAATTTTCTTTGTTTACAATTCTGTTTTTTATTTTTTCCATGCGTAAATCTAAGTCTGCACTAATTTGAGCACAGTCTAATAATTCTCGCCTTAATAACTCTTCTTCATCTTGTGGTATATCTTTTTTATAGCTAAGTTTATGTTCTAAACTAGCCCAAAAATCCATAGCAATAGTTCTAAGCTGTACCTCTACCCTCATATTTTTCTTTTCATCTTTTAAAAATATCGGTATTTCAACGATAAGATGAAGACTTCTATAACCATTTGGCTTTGGATTTTTTATGTAATCTTTCACCTCAATTAATTTTATATCATCTTGTTGCAATAAACAGTCAGCCAATACATATATATCTTCCGGAAAAGAACATATCACTCTTACTCCTGCTATATCATTTAAATTCTTTTCTATAGATTCTACAGTAAGCGGCACATCTTTTTTAGCTAACTTTTTTACTATACTATCTGGTGATTTTAATCTAGTTTTGATTGTTTCAATTGGATTTCTATCGTATTCAAGCGAAAATTCTTGATTCAACACTTTAAATTTTGTTTCTACTTCCATAATGGCGCACTTATAGTAAGCCATCAATCTCTTGAAAGGCATAACATTATATTCAAATTTATCAATAGCATTATTGTTGACTAATGCTTTAACAACCGGATCAACTAATTTTCCTCTTATCATACTCTACATAACTCCTATATACTCTCATTATTTAAAACCTTAAATTAGATTATCTTTTGAAATATAAAGAAATATAATTTCATATATACTATAAAATATTTATACCCAATTATTTTCAAAGTATAAATATATAAATTTTTCTAAAATTATTTAATAATACTTTATAATTATACTTTTATTATATCATAATTTTATGTACTCTATATTAAGCCCTTTAAAAATCAAATTTATGTCTAGTATTTTATATCATTAATCATATAATTCAGTTTATATTATAATATGTCTTATATATTAAAAGTTCTCCTATTTTTAAATAGATTTACTTTCCTTTTAACTAAAAAAGACGAGTATTTCTCGCCTTTTTGATATTTAATAAGTTGTATTTTACTTATTTACAATTCTATTTTTTATATCTTCCATACGTCTATCTAATTCTGAACTTGCTTGTGCACATTCCAAAAGCTCTCGTTTTAATATATTAGCTTCTCCATCTGGTATTTCTTTGTTGTAGCTTAGTTTATGATCCAAACTTGCCCAAAAATCCATAGCAATAGTTCTAAGTTGTACCTCTACTCTCATATTTTTCTTTTCATCTTTTAGATATATTGGAACTTCTATTATTAGATGCAAACTTCTATATCCATTTGGCTTGGGATTTTTTATGTAATCTTTAACCTCAATTAATTTAACGTCGTCTTGTTGCAAAAGACAATCTGCTAATAAGTATATATCCTCTGTAAAAGAGCATATTACTCTAACTCCTGCAACATCACTTAGATTTTCTGTTATTGATCTTGTTGTAAGAGGTAAATTTCGTCTAGTTAACTTTTTTACTATACTTTCTGGTGATTTCAATCTTGTCTTTATTGTTTCTATTGGGTTTCTATCGTATTCAAGTGAAAACTCTTGATTTAATACATTGAACTTTGTTTCCACCTGCATAATGGCACAATTGTAGTATGCCATTAGTTTTTTGAAAGGCATCATGTTATCTTCAATTATGTCTATGACATTATTATTAACTAATGCCTTCATAACTGGTTCCATAAATTTTTGTTTTATCATGATTTACTTAACTCCTATTTTATTATTAAATTTGCTTAGAATCATCAACTTTAATAATTTATTTAAAGTAATTATGTTACTTACCCTCTTATGTTAATTCTATCCTAACATAGTTTTCTATATTTAACCTTAATACATGGATTTAATATGTACACAACAAAATAAGATATACAAAGTTTCTTTATATATCTCTTATATATTCTTTATTATGTTTATCATTCTTTTATAATTTTATAAACTAAAAAATAAAGAGGTAAGTTAAATCCTACCCCTTTATATTGATTAAAATGAGCTACAAATGTTTCTATTGTGATATTTATTGTCTTTTGTTCTATCTTCTTTAGATGCTAGTAATTCTTCTAACATCTTTTTATATTTACTGTCATTTGTAACTCTTATATGACTTTCTATAAGATAAATGCTGTTTGTCTTAGGTCTTTTCTTTCTTATGTTATTATCAATTATTGTCTTAGCCATATCAAAACTTTGAATATGAGTATGCCCATTTTTAAAGTTTTTCTTAGTATTATATACTATATAGCCTCTCTTAACCCTCAAGATAATATATCCTTCTCTTTCATAAATTTTTTCTGCACCTGCTGTTTTATTAGATTTTGGTATTTGAAATTCTACAATATTATTACTACAAACTTTGTTTTTTATAGGATCCACGACTTTAATCATAATAACACCCCAATTATCTTATTTTATATTAAGATGGTAAATTTTTTAATATTTACCTATCTTACTTTAATTGTAAATAAATAAAATTCTAAATTGGTTACATTTATGTTAATTTTTTCTTTATTTTTAATACAAATAAATTTTAGGAAAGTTATATCTTCCAAGCATAGCTCATATTTTGTAAATCTACCATATGTTTATAAAGACCATCATTTTTAATTATTTCTTCTGATGTACCTTCTTCTGATACTTTACCATTTTCCAAAACAACTAAATGTGATGCAGTTGCAATAGTTCTCATTCTATGAGCTATCATTATTACTGTTTTGTGTTGAATTAATTTTGATAAAGCCCTTTGTACATAAGTTTCACTTTCAACGTCTAAAGATGCACTAGCTTCATCTAAAAGTATTATTGGAGCATCTTTTAATATTGCTCTTGCGATTGAAATTCTTTGTCTTTGACCTCCAGATAATTTTGAACCATTTTCTCCGATAACTGTATCATAACCATCTGGTAAGTTATCTACAAATTCATCGCAAAATGCTAATTTTGCAGCTCTTTTAACTTCTTCGTCAGTCGCATCTTTTTTACCTATTCTTATATTTTCAAGGATTGTATTGTTAAATAATACAACATCTTGGAATACTATTGAGAATTTAGATAAAAGCACTTCTGGGTCAACTGTAGAAATATCTACTCCACCTATTTTTATTTTTCCTTTATCTAAATCATAAAATCTAGCTATTAAAGATGCACAAGTCGTCTTTCCTCCGCCACTATTTCCGACTAATGCTGTTATTTCATCTTGTTTTGCAGTAAAGCTAACATTGTCTAATACTGGTTTTCCAGGTTGATATGAGAAACTTACATCTTCAAACTCGATATCATAATTATCAGGTTCAAAAGTATCTCCTCCTGTTTGAAGTTTATAATCATTTATATTGTTTAGTCTATCTACTCTTGATTCACAGCTTATAATCGCAGCTAAATTTTGTAATGTTGCATTTAGTGGATCGTATAATCTAGATGCAACTATTAAAAATAACATAAATACTTCTAATGTTATTTCCCCTGACATTAAGTATTTAACTCCGAAAATAACTACTGTAGCAATACCAAGTTTAAGCACAAGTTGTGAGCTTACTACAAATAATGCATTTGTAAGTTCTGCTTTTATTTGACTCTTTTCACAATTATCAATAGCGTCATCTACTTCTTGTAGATATTGTTCCGTAAAATTACTAGCTTTTAAATCCCTAACTGTTTCTAATCCCTCTTGTATTTTTTCTGTTCTTATAAGCTGTATATCTCTATCTTTATGACCTACAGCGCTTAATTTTCTCTTTGCCAATAAAATTAAAATAATCGCAACAGGAACACACCAAACTGCAGCTATTGACATTTTAACATCAAAGGCAAACATTCCTATTGAAAGTAAAACAGTCGAAACTATTGAACCTACAAATTCAGGAATAAAGTGTGATAGTGCCTGTTCCATATAAGTGACATCTGATAAAATTGTAGTTGTTAAATCTGATAAATCCCTTTTTGAGAAAAATGACATAGGGAATTTTCTAAGTTTTTCTGCTACATTTATTCTAAGTCGTGCACTTTCTGTATATGTGTTTAAAAATGTCATATTATATTGGATATAGTGAGCTATATAAATAAGTACAAATACTACTATAAATTCTACAATATAAACACCTACTGAAAATTCATATGACTTATCTGCTAATATTTTTAGCAAATCACAAGTGAAAAAGTATAAAACCCCTATAGACATTGCAATTATAATATAAGATATTGTGCAAGATATACACGCTTTAATTAAATTCTTTGCCCCTAATTCAGTTAAGGCAAATTTCTTTTGTATTTTTTCTAGCAGCATACAAATTCACCCACTTTCCAATCTATAGATTGACGATATTCTGACCACATCTTAGCATATAATCCATTCTTATCTACTAATTCTTTATGTGTACCACTTTCAACTATTTTTCCATCATCGACAACATAGATACAATCTACATTTACTATTGTAGATAGACGATGAGCTATCATTATTGTAGTTTTATTTTTAGATAATTCTAATATAGCTTTTTGCATTAAATATTCATTATCACTATCTGCATATGCTGTTGCTTCGTCTAATAATAAGATAGGTGCATTTTTAACTATTGCTCTTGCTAAAGTTATTCTTTGAGTTTCTCCTCCTGATAAATACACACCTTCTGTACCTATTTTAGTATCAAGACCTGTATCAAACTTAGATATAATATCGTCGCATTGTGCTTTGTGAAGTGCATCTAAAACATCTTTTTTATCTACATCAAAGCCCATTTTGATATTTTCATACAAGCTTTTCTTTAATAATTTATTATCTTGGAACACGAATGATATTTTATCCATAAGATCTTTTTCATTCATATCTTTTACATTTACTCCACCTATTTCGATTGAGCCTTTTGTAACATCGTAAAATCTAGGTATTAAAGATACTAAAGTTGATTTACCACCGCCGCTTTTTCCGACAAATGCGACAGTTGTTCCACTTTTAATATCTAAATTTATGTTGTGAAGTACTTCAACATCAGTATCTGGATAAGTAAATGAAACATTATTAAATTTAATATTGTAATTACTTAATTTTTGTGATGTTTGAGGATACTTAACTATTTCTTTCTTTGTTATACTTTCTATACGATTTAGAGCATCTTCTGCCAACATTGTATTTTCACTTGCAAACATAATTTTATTAGTTGTAACTGCAAGTATTGGTGTAAATATTACATAAAACATAAAGTCTGGAAGTAAAGAAGAAACATTAAATCCATTTAGAACTAAAATCATCATACTTCCTATTAAGAATATAAATATACTATTTACAAATGCTGTAAATCCAGTCATAGGTCTACGTAATTTATTAGTATAACCTACTGAAAATTTTTCATAATTTTTTATTGATTTATGAAAACGTTCAAAAGAGAAAACTGTTTGTTGAAATGTCTTTACAACTGGTATCCCTCTTATATATTCAACTGCTTCGTTGCTCATTTCCTCTAGAGCATCCATATATTGTTTCATTGATTGTGCTAAATCTTTTCCAAGCATTTTTGACATATTTACAAATGCTAAAGCTAAAGGAATTAAAGATGCAATCCCAAATCTCCAGTTAAATATAAATAAACAAACAACTGCAGCAATTAATGTCGTTACAAGTTGAACCATATCTGGTAGTTGATGTGCTAAATAAGTCTCTGTTGATGCTGCTGATTCGTCAATTATTTTTCTTACTTTACCACTTCCTTCTTTTGATAAATATCCCATAGAAAGTTTCATAACGTGATGAATAGCATCTTTTCTCATATTTGATGCTATTCTAAAAGCTGCTAAATGTGAGCATATAAGTGATAAAACATATACAAGTATTCCTACTACAGTAAAAGTAAATGCATACCATCCATATCTAGCTGCGTCACTTGCCAAGCTAAAATTTGGATATACATCTAGTATGACTTGTATTACCTTCCATATCCATACAAAAGGCATTAATAATAAAATTGCACTTATAAATGATAAAAATAGTGATAACATTGTTAAGTACTTATGATTGCCTGCATAAGCAAATAGTTTTTTTAATATTGCCATGCGATTACCTCCTTCTTAAATAATCTTGAATTTCATTTGCAATAACAGTGTACTATTTTATCCCTTGCAATTCTACTCCAATACAATATAATTAATCCATTTTGATATCCGATTTTCTATATTGTTGTGGTGTCATATTTACATATTTAGAAAAAGCTGCTGAGTATTTGCTGGGATTTGAATACCCAATTTTATTGGCTATTTCTATAATAGGTATATCTGTCTTCTTTAAAAGTTCAATGCTGTACTCAATTCTATATTGTTTAAACCATGTATATATCGGTACTCCATAAATTTCTTTAAATAATTTTCTCAAAGTATTTATATTTATATTGTACTCTTGGGCTAATTTGTTGAAATCAGGCTTTAATGATAAATTATCTGTTAAGTAATTTCTAATCGATTTAACAGTTTCTATTTGATTTTTAGGATAATATCGTTTTTTATCTTGTATAATTTCAAAATCTATATGTGATAAAAATAATAATAATTCTAGAACTTTTATTTTTAAATAATCCACTTTTATCTCATTTTCTACATCGTACATCTCCATAAATATATGTTGAATTTGTTGTGTTGCCCTCATTATATATATATCGTTATTTAGTGTAAGTTTTTTAGAAATTAAATCTATATCTATATTAAATTCTGAAAATATTTCGTTATTCTTAGCTTTTTCAACATCGATTAAAACTTCAATTCCTTCATAATACCCAAATGTAAAAAATTGTTTTGATGTTTCAAGTGACCATCTACTAATTGATAAATCACCTTCTGTAAGATATGCATAATACTCTTGGTCGTATAAACACTCAAATTTCCCTCTTAAACAATGGTTTATCTCTATAAATTTTGTACTATCTTGATCTACATCTGTCTTTGGAGCATTATAGCAATGAAAATTATTATAAATAACTTGTATTCCATTATATAAATCTATACAATACATCCTCCCTCCTCCATTAATTGCTCCTATCATATACTTTGTCTCGTGTTTGTTTATTTTTTCTTTATTTGAAATCATTATATTAGAATTTTCAAGCATATAATTTTCCCCTCTTATTAGTTTGATTTTAAGTTAATTATATTGATATTGGTAATCATTGTCAAATGAAGCATAAAAATAGAGATTGAATTATAAATCCAATCTCTTATTATTTATGCATAATTATATTTTTCTCTCTTTGAAATTAAGAAACTCATTGATATTACAAAAGCACATATCTCAGCTACAGTAATTGCCATCCATACTCCATCAAGTTTAAAAAATATAGGTAAAATTATTACTGAAAGTGTTTCAAATCCAAACGTTCTTGAAAATGAAATTATAGCAGAAATAATACCATTGTTAAGCGCTGTGAAGAATGAAGATGAATAAATATTTATTCCAGCTAATATAAAGTAGAATGAGAATAATCTAAATCCATGCACAGTCATATCAAATAATTCTTTGTCATATCCAACAAAAACTTTTGCTAGTGGAGATGCCAACATTTGTGCAAGCACCATCATAGTAATTCCTAAAATACTCATAATCTTAAAGCTTTTTTGAAGCATGTTTTTAACCTCGTCGTTATTACCGGCTCCATAGTGATAAGAAACTATCGGCGCTGTTCCTATTGAGTATCCGATAAATACTGCCACAAATGCAAACTCAACATACATAACTGCCCCATATGCTGCTATTCCATTTTGACCAGCTAGTCTCATAAGTTGGAAGTTGTAAAGCATACTTACAAGTGATGAAGATACTGTAGTCATAAGTTCAGATACTCCATTTGCACATGCTTTTAAAAGAACTGTTCCTTCTAATTTAGTTTTTACAAATTTAAGCGCTGTATCATTTTTAGGACTCATAAAATAAATTAATGGTAAAACTCCACCTATACATTGACTTAAACCAGTTGCCAATGCTGCTCCAACTAAGCCCCATTTAAATACTGCTATAAATAATGCATCTAAAACCATATTTGTAAGCCCAGCTATAACAGTCATAATAAGACCAAGTCTTGGTTTTTCCGCTGTAATAAAAAGACTTTGGAATACACTTTGTAACATAAATGCCGTATTAAATATAACAAGAGTTCTTCCGTATGTTACACAATCTTCAAGCATTTGTCCACTTGCTCCAAGAGCACTTGAAAGTGGTCGTATAACTATAAGTCCCAAAATTGTAAGAAGTATTCCTAATATAATTACTAATGTTATAAGCATTGTAAAATATCTATTGGCGTCTTCTTTTTTATCTTCACCAAGTGTCTTTGCAACTAATGCACTCCCACCTGTTCCTATCATAAATCCAAATGCACCTAATATCATTAAAAATGGCCAAACTAAGTTAACTGCGGCAAATGGTGTTTTCCCTACAAAGTTAGATACAAATGTACCGTCTACAACACCATAAATCGAAGTAAAGACCATCATAACAATAGAAGGAAGTGCAAATCTAAATATTTTTTTATAAGTAAAATGTTCAGATAATTGTATTGTCATATTTATTCCTCCATTTTATATTAAATCTCTAAAAAGCTATCCTTCAATAGATCATTAAATTTTCTAAGTAAGTTTATTAGTAATTCTTGCTCTTTTTCATCCATCTTAGATAAAGCATTATTTTCTTTTGAAATAATTATATCGACTGTATTATTAGCCAAGTCTAATCCTTTTTCTGTAAGGCTAACTTGCTTACTTCTTTTATCATTTATATTGAGTAATTCTATGTATCCTTCTGCTTCCATCTTTTTCAAAGATGAGTTTACAGTTTGTTTTGGAATACACATCATATTACATATATCACTTTGAGTTAGTACTTTATTTTCTTCTCTTAGTATATAAAGTATCCAAAGCATACAGTCAGACATTTTAAATTTTTTTGCAAGGTTACTGTATAAATCATTATTTTCTTTCATAACCTCATTAAATTCAAGCATCCTCTTTGATGAATTATTTTTCATATCAACCCTCCTCAATAATCCGATATCGGACAATAGATATTATAGTCCGATATCGGATTATTGTCAATGTATCTTTCTTCCTACTTTTAATTCATAATTTTTAATATGTTAAATTATACTTCTTTTATAATGTTGATTCATTCTTTGTTATAATGTATAATAATCGCTAGCAAAAAATTAAATATAGAGCTTAGAGTTGCTTAGCTTTATACTTGATTTAAATAAAAAATTCAATATATTGTTAAAAAGTTTTATTATGACATATTTTGATAATATATATATAATATACTTTACATAAGTCTAGGATAATAAATTTTATAGGAGATAAAATAGTGAAAAATAATAAAAATAAATTAATACAAAGGATTACTATAGCTTTACAAACACTTTATCTATTCGCGATTTTTTCATCTAGTATTGTGCCAAATATTTATATTACGTTTTTGATTGCTGTAATATTAAATATATCGAGTTTAATTTTAAATTTTGTTAATATCTTTTCTAAAGGACATTTTAAGTTCTTATTTTTACTTATAACAATATGTGAAATTTTACTTACTATATTTATATTTTTACTTCCAGAAGCGGGGACCCCTGCCCCAATTCAGCTTTTTAGCTAATTAAAAGATAAAGTGAGTTTAAAATAAAATAATCGCTCTACTTTTATGTATAATAATATAGTAGATATTTAAAGATAAATAAAAACTATAATTTATATAAGAAAGGACGTAAATATGAAAATAACATATATTCACCACAGCAGTTTTTGTGTAGAACTTGAAAATTCAATACTTCTTTTTGACTATTTCAAAGGTGAGCTTCCAGAGTTTAATAAAGATAAAAAACTTTATGTATTTGCAAGCCACTTCCACCAAGACCATTTTGATAAATGTATTTTTGAAATAGCTAAAGACCACCCTAATGTTACATATATTCTTTCAAAAGATATTAAAAAAAGAAGAAGCAAATATATAAAATCTGCTGACCAAATCGTTGTTGTAAACTTCGACGAAGAAATTACAGTAGATAATATGAAAATAAAAACACTTGAATCAAGTGATATTGGAGTTGCATTTTTAATTGAAATAGAAGGAAAAACAATCTACCATGCGGGCGACTTAAACTGGTGGCATTGGGAAGGCGAAAACTCACCAAAAGAAAACAAATATGCTGAAGATAAGTTTAAATCTGGAATAGAAGGTATAAAAGGATATGATATAGACTTGGCATTTGTACCGTTAGATCCTCGTCAAGGTGATTTTTACTACTTGGGATTTGACTATTTTATGAGAAATACAAATACAAAAATAGCTTTCCCAATGCATATGTGGGGAGATTTCTCAATTTGTGATACTTTTATAAATTCTAAATATGCAGTTGATTATAAAGATAAAATAATTAAGATAAGTAATGACAATGAAGTATTTAATATAGATTAGCTAACTTAATCTATATTAATGTAGTTGATTATAAAAAATTAAACCCTACAAATTATAAATTTATTATACAGGTTATAATATAATTTATAATAAAAAACTCCCTTGATTTTGCTCCAATAATTTAGGTGCATTATATTTTCAAGGGAGTTTTTATTTAATTCTAGCTATTTTTTAATATTTTTCTTTAATAATTAAATAATAATAAGTTTTCCAAATCTATAATTCATCTATACTTCTTGTTTTAAACAAGTTTTTAAGTCATCATCAGGTGTACTTATAGGTCTTAGATCGAATGTGTCGACTAAGTATTGAAGTACATTAGGGCTTAAAAATGCTGGAAGTGTTGGTCCTAAGTAGATACCTTTTATTCCAAGTGATAATAAGGCAAGTAAATCTGCTACTGCTTTTTGTTCATACCAAGATATTATTAGAGAAAGCGGAAGTCCATTTACGTCAGTTTCGAATGCATCTGCTAATGCTGTTGCTATTCTAACTGCTGAATATGCATCGTTACATTGGCCAACATCTAGAAGTCTAGGTAGTCCTGCAACTTCTCCAAAGTCAAGTTTATTAAATCTATATTTACCACATGCCAAAGTTAAAATTACGCAGTCATCTGGTACTTTTTTTGCAAATTCTGTGTAGTAGTTTCTTCCCGGTCTAGCTCCATCACATCCTCCTATCAAGAAGAAATGTCTTATTTTGCCTTGTTTTACTGCATCTACTATTGCCCCTGCATTGCTTAATGTAGCGTGGTGACCGAATCCTACTAGTATTTCATGTGGTTCTTGGTCTTCTTTATAACCACCTAATTCTAGTGCTTTTTCTATAATTTCGCTGAAGTCTTTTGTTCCGTCTTCTTTTTTAGGAATAAATTTAACTCCATCCCATCCAACTACGTTAGTTGTAAATATTCTGTCTTTGTAAGTTTCTCTAGGTCTCATTAAGCAGTTAGTTGTCATAAGAATACATCCAGGTATAGAGTCGAATTCTTTTTGTTGGTCTTGCCAAGCTCCACCAAAGTTTCCTGCTAAATGTTTGTATTTTTTAAGACCAGGATATCCATGGCATGGAAGCATTTCACCATGTGTATATATATTTATTCCTTTGCCTTCTGTTTGTTGTAGTAACATTTCTAAATCTTTTAAGTCATGTCCTGATACTATTATAAAAGGACCTTTTTTCATTTTTACATTTACCTTTTGTGGTGATGGATTTGAATAGACTTCAGTATTAGCTTCGTCTAGTTTTTTCATAACAGCGACACTCATATCCCCTGTTCTCATTGTCCATCTTATAAGTTCTTCTACGCCTAGGTTGTCATCAGTTGTAGCTTCTAATGCTCTAATGTAGAAGTTGTCGACTTGGTCATCATAGTATCCAAGTTCTCTTGCTTGGTGACCATATGCACTAATTCCTTTTAATCCATATACTATTGTTTGTCTTAGTGAACGAATATCTGGGTCTAGTTTTTGGTCATACATTATTCCCGCTTTTTTTGCGTCTTTTAACATTTCTGCTTTAGTACTACTTAGATTATATGTAGCGTGTTCTGTGTCGTTTTTTATACATCCAACTTTACTTCTAAGTTGTTCTTTTATTTCTTGAGATCTTTTTAATAATTCAACATGAACATCAGCATCGAAGTTAACGTTTGTTAAAGTTGTAAATAAGCAGTTTTCAACGAAAGATACTATATCTTTATCTACATTTTCACCTTTTTCTACTATTTCTTTTGCATAACAACTTATACCTTTTATTTGGAATATTAATAAATCTTGTAATGCTGCTATTTCAGGAGTTTTCCCACATACACCCATTTTTGTACAGCCTTTACCCCCTGCGGTTTGCTCGCATTGGTAACAAAACATAGGATATTCAATTGCCATATTATTTTCCATAGTTTTACCTCCATTTTTTATTTCTAATTTAGTATTTCACTTTTTTAGAAAAATATAGCTTTTTATAATAAAAACACCCCACAAAATGTGAGGTGTTTTAGATTTTAATTTATTTTTATTTAAAAGTTTTGATATAATTAAAAAATTTGTCTATTTCTTTTTAATTGGAAAACATATTTCAGTAACAAGTTCATCTTGATTTTTTGTTTCTGCTGGTCCGACATGGTATATACTAAACATATCGCCATCAAATTCATAATTATTATCTTGAACCCAATTTACTATAGCTTCATTTACATTACCTATTTGTTCATATCCACCCTTCATCATTACTGATGCAACTTTCATTGGAGCTATATCGATAAATTTTACGTTTTGTGTATCTTTATAATCTCCATCAACAGCTATTTGGATTTCTATATCTGGATTTTCTTCTTTGTATTCTTCATCTCTATAAATAGCTACTCTATAAGCTGGATTTGAAAATTTAGGATTTTGTGGTGCTATTTCACTTCTTATTTGATTCCAAAGTTCTCCTTCTTGTGGATAACTTCCTATAACTTTTCTTAAACTAGCAACCTTTCTTTCTGGCATTTCTTTTATATTTACGTTGTATTTCATAATTGAAACCTCCTCTAATCTCTTTACGAAGTTTTCAATAAGCAATACTTGGTTTTGCATTTCTTTTATGCCTGATTCTATTTCAGATTTTCTAGCTTTTAACGCATTTTTAAAGCTATCATCATCCTTATAATCTTTTAAGATGTCTTTTATCTCATTTAGACTGAATCCCATCTTTTTTAATTCTTGAATCCTATTTATTACAATAAGTTGTGATGCTGAATAATATCTATATCCTGTAAATTTATCTGTCTTTTTCGGGACTAATAAATCAATTTTGTCGTAATGTCTAAGCATTCTTATGCTAACCTGTGAAAGCTTTGAAAACTCACCTATTTTAAACATTCAATCACTCCTTTTACATGCATGTTTCTTTGAGCTTATTTATATTGTAGAGCCTGTCACAGTGTTAGAGTCAATACAGAAATTTAAAATTTTTCTTATAATATAGTTTTTAGTAATTAACTTTATTTTCTTCTTCTAATTATCATAGCTATTATTGCTATTAATACAGCCAATATACATACTATTGCTATTATTATATTTCTTATATTAGGTATTTTGGCAGAGAAATTTATATTTTGAACATTTGAAACTGTGTAATCCCAGTTGTATACGTATTTTCCATCTTCTTTTGCTTGGCTAGTTGCATTACTTTGCTCAGCTTTTATAGGAGATTTTATATGTAAGCCTATAGTAGATGAACGTCCAAGAAAATTAACTATTGCCTGTCCTTCGCTAGACATCTCGCCATTTATCGCATCTTTTATATTTAAATTTATATCATAAGTATTTGAAAATAAGCCTTTATTTTCTTTTATATCTACATATTTTTCATAAATTTGTTCAGCAAAACAACTGACTGAATCATCTTTTTTAGCTGAGTTTGTATCTCCATTTACGTCTATTGTATCGCTTAAATTTGTTACTTCTTTTATTACATCTTCTATTGGCCCTTTTCTCGTCGTAAATCTATATCCTGATTTATCTGATTCACTTATCTTTTCGACCTTTTCATATGAAGTTGCCCAATCCTTTATAGTATCTTCTGAGATGTTGTTAAATATAGCTCCTGGCCCAACTACTTGGACTATTGCCTTTCCTGTTGCATCTTTATCTATATCAACAGTAACATCTGCATCAACACAACCCGTAAAAATTATTGAACATAGCATTATTATTCCTATTAATAATTTCTTATTCATGAGTAGCCACCTTTCTCGTTATTCTAAATTTTAAATTAAAATTAATATTAAATATTTTATATCCATTTATATACAAACAATTTATATATGTTTATTATAACACCTCAGTTATCAAATTATAATTTTGAAAACAAAGTTTAAGAATTGTTTATATTTCTTAATTTATAAAAATAAATTTTGTAAAGTATAATCAAAATTTTAAATTATTATACTAAAATATAAATATAATCTATTTTTAAAATTAGGGGTGATTTGATGTCTTTAGAAATAAAAGTTGGCTATAATGAAAAAGATGAAATAAAAAAATTATTTTCAGAATACACAAATATGTTAATTGAAAATGAGCCTGGTATGGCAAAATATCTCAAACTTCAAGACTACGATTATGAATTATCACATCTAGAGAATAAATATGGAATGCCTGAAGGTAGATTATATATAGCTTATGTCGATGGTAGTCCTGCTGGGTGTGTCTGTATTAGAAAATTATCTAATACAAATTGCGAATTAAAAAGATTATTTGTAAGACCAAAGTTTCGTGGACATAAATTAGGCGAAATATTAGTCCAAAAGGTAATAGATGATGCCAAATCTATCGGATATAAAAATATGTATTTAGATACACTTCCATTCTTAGAAAGCGCCATACACCTATACACTAAACTCGGATTTTATAAAACTGATTCCTATGTAAATAGCCCTCTTGATACTAGCATTTATATGAAATTAGAACTATAAAAAATTCACTACGTTCATAGCGCCAACGACTTCGTCCGTTGCTTAAGTTAATAATTTCCTTAGAATAAAAAAATACTCCTAGATCATAAAATGATTTCTAGGAGTATTTTTTTGGATATATTTCAAATATTATACAATTAAACTAAATTATTTTGTTTCCAGCAACATACTTAGCTACTATATTTCTATCGTCACTTAGATAGATTATTCTCTCTAATCTTTCTTTTAGGTTAAAGTCGCTATTGTCACCGAACGAGTTGTCATTTAAAACTACAGCATCAAATTCGTATCCTTTTTCAAAGCTACCAACATCTCCAAAGAATTTACCTCCACCTTTAGTTCCAAGGTAGAAAACTTCTGTTAAAGTTAATGTTTGATTTTTTTGACCAGTTAAGGATTCTCTTAATTTTGAAACTTGCACTGCATCGCTCATAGCTCTAAATATAGATAAACTTGAGCCTGCTGCTATATCACTTCCAAGTCCAACATTGATTCCCATACTTAACATATTTTTAATTGGAGCTATTCCACTTGTTAAGTTTGCATTTGATTGTGGACAATGAGCTACTACTACATTGTTTTGTTTTATTAATTCAAGCTCATCATCTGGACAGTGAACACAATGTGCCATTATAGTTTTATTATTTTTCCCAAATAAATTATATTTATCATATGCCTCTGCATAGTTTTTTGTATCTGGGTGTAATTCTGCTACCCACTCAATCTCAGATTTATTTTCTGATAAATGTGATTGAACTGGTATGTTATATATATTATTAATTTGTTTTATTTCTTCCATTAAGTTATCAGTACAACTCGGTATAAATCTTGGTGTTAATATTGGTTTTATATTTTTATATCTATCTTTTGTATCTTCTAACCACTCTATTGTATCTTCTTTAGATTTTAGAGTATCCTCTGTTAGAAATTCTGGTGAATTTCTATCCATATTAACCTTCCCTACATATGCCTTTATACCAGCTTCTTCTAACATGTCCATAAGCATAATTGTCGCATCTTTGTGTAAAGTTGCAAATATAGATAGTCTAGTTGTAGCGCTGTTTTTCACATCACTTACAAATTTAGAATATTGTTTTTTTGCATATTCTAAATCTCTATACTTTCCTTCTTCTTTGAAAGCATAAGTATTTAACCAATCTAAAAGTTGCATATCCATTCCCATTCCTCTGAATGCATATTGCGGAGCATGTATATGTAAATCAATTAATCCTGGGATTATTATATTATCTCCATAATCTTCAATCTGGATATTTTTCAGCCTACTTGGAATTTCTTTATAAAATTCTTCCGATTTTCCATCTCTAATTAAAAGATATTGATTCTCTTTAATTTCGATATTATCTTTATCTATTGAGTAAATAAAACTCCCTTTTATTAATTTCATATTCTCCTCCTCAATTACACAAAAAAATGCCGCAAATAGCTATAGTAATTCTAAATGAATTACGTATAGTTAGCTATTTACGGCAGCCTGTAGAAACGTCCATCCTTATTATGGATCTATATATGTAATCTGTCTTGTAATATTCTATTTAATTAATTTTATCTCTAATGACATAATTTCCTAAGTGGTATTTATATCTCAATTATCATATCAAATATATTTATATTCGTCAACACTTTTCTTTTTAAAAATTTTAAATTGTATTATACCTAGCTTTATTGTCTTTGATAAACTTTTAATATATACTCAACTTAAATACAAATATATAAAATCTATATACACTACTGTAAGTTTGTAATCTACTTTGATAAGGAGGTATATATGGAAAATATATTAATTATAGAAGACAATGAAGATGTAAATCTAATGCTTTCAAAAGCTATAAAAAACGCTGGCTACAATGTGAAATCTTCATTCACTGGTATTGATGGTCTAAACGAAATTAAGACAAATTCCTACGACCTCGTGCTCTTGGACATTATGTTGCCATATAAAAGTGGTGACCAAATTTTAAAAGAAGTTCGCCAATTTTCATCAATTCCAATAATAATTATTTCAGCAAAAGATATGATAAGCACAAAAATAGATTTATTAAAACTTGGTGCTGACGATTATATAACAAAACCATTTGATTTAGGTGAAGTCATTGCAAGAATCGAGTCAAATTTAAGAAGATATTCTATATCTGCTTTCCAAACTTCTCTATTTACATATAAAGATATCTCGCTAGATGAAAATACTAAAGAAGTTAAGATTAAAGATAATTTACTTGATTTAACAGCGAAGGAATACATGATTTTAGAACTATTACTAAAAAATCAAAATAAAGTATTTAGTAAGGCTAATTTATACGAATCGATTTGGCATGAAGAATATATCGGTGATGACAATGTAATAAAAATACATATAAGCAACATTCGAAGTAAATTAAAAAAATTCAATAAAAACGAAAATTATATAGAAACTGTGTGGGGGTTAGGATACCGACTTTTCAAGAAATAACTTATCTAAATCTTTACAATTATTTTTTCACCTTATCTCTTTCTAAACCTTTACTATATATACTTAAAGTGTAAATCTAAAATATTTATAAATCTATTTATATATTTTAAATCTTAAGGAGGGATAAATATGAGTGAATATATTTTGAAAACATCAAACCTTACTAAAAAATATAAGAATTATAAAGCTATAAACAATGTATCGTTATCATTAGAGGCTGGTAAAATATATGGACTTATAGGCAGAAATGGTGCTGGAAAAAGCACATTTATGAAACTTATCGCAGGGCTTAGCTACCCTGATGAAGGTCACATTGAGTTATTTGGCCATACAAAAGAAAGTGAAATTCAGCTTGAAAGAAAGCGCATAGGTTGCATGATTGAATCGCCAAGCATCAACTTATCTATGACTGCAAAAGAAAATATGAAACTACACAGAATTATTAGAGGTATTCCAGATGAAAAAATAGAAGATGAACTTCTTAGTCTTTTAGATATAAATAATACAGGTAAAAAGAAAGTAAAAAACTTTTCTTTAGGTATGAAACAACGCCTCGGAATTGCGATTACCCTAATTAATAGTCCTGAATTTTTGATATTAGATGAACCGATAAATGGCTTAGATCCACTTGGAGTTGTCGAGATACGAAAACTTCTTACAAAACTATGCACTGAACAAAATATGACTATTTTAATCTCTAGTCACAACTTGCCTGAAATGTATCAATTGGCGACAGATTATATATTTATAAATAAAGGTGAAATAATACAGACACTTTCATTAGAAGAATTAGACGAATACTGCAGACACTATCTTTTGATAAAATCTACAGATGTTTATAAATTAGTCAATGTAATAGAGAGAAAATTAAATACTACTAATTTCAAGGTTATGCCCGACTACTCTGTTCAACTTTTTGACTATATTGATGACAAAGAATTTGTTGGAAAGACTTTATTTGATAATAATATCGTCGTAACTAATCTATCAAATGAAGGTGGAACTCTTGAAGATTATTTTGTATCTTTAGTAGGTGGTGTTGATAATGATTAATTTAATTAGAGCTGATTTGTTTAAAATGAGAAAAAGTAATTCAATAAAAATATTATTTCTATTATGCTGTATCAGTGCATTTATTATGTATGAAGTTTGTAAAGAATTAAGCAAAGGTAATTTAGGAAGTGATATTGTTGGTTTTGGATCTTTTGTTACTGATTTTCAAATGATTTCATTAGTGAGTGTAATCTTTATCTCTATATTTATTTGTAATGACTTTGATAATAAAACCATCCAAGACTCTATCTCAACTGGTCATAGTCGAGCTTCTATATTAATTTGTAAAACTATATCTTATTATATTTCAATATTAATTTTTCTACTTCCGTACATGGTAATAACTATAGTTGGAGTTTGCTCTAATAATACATTTGAATCATTTTTACCATCAGTATTTCAAAATATAATAAAAAATGAGTCTGGTGTTACATTTGACTCTGCTGTATTTTTAAAGATATTTTTAATATATATTACTATGACTATTGTATATGCATCTCAAATCAGTATATCGATTTTACTTGCTTTTTTATTTAAAAGACCTGTAATTGTAATAAGTTTAGGTTATATTTTAAACGCATCAATTGCACAAATAGTAAATATTGATAAGCTCTCTGATTTATTTAAGTTAACTCCATACGGTGTAGATTATTCAAAATTAACACTTGATGCAAGTTTATCTGTATATTCAAATTTTATAAGTATTAGTTTAATTTTTATGGCTATCATATTAATTTTATCTTATATTTCATTTAAAAGAACTGAAATAAAATAATTATTCATTTTATAAACGTAATTACTCTTAATTTATAATATAATTTAAATTAGTTATATTAAATTTTAAAAGATGAAGGGGTTGAAAAAATGATTATTGCTGTTGTTTTACTAAGTATATCTGTATTGATTTTATTTTTATATATTATATTTATACTAAAACAATTAAAATCAATTAATAAACAACTAGATAAAAGACTTATCGAGAATACACGCCAACCCCTTAATATTGAACTTTTCAATAAAACTATAACTAATTTATCTAAAAATATTAATCGCTGTTTAAAATTAGAAGAAAAACGCCGTCTTGAAAGTATAAATGATCAAAAACAATTTAAAGAATTAATATCAAATATATCTCATGACCTTAGAACTCCACTCACATCAATTAAGGGATATCAACAACTTTTGGAGAAAACACCCTTAGATAAACACCAAGTTCAACTCCTTAAAACTGCACAAAAATCTACAGATGAATTAGATTTATTAATAGAAAACTTCTTTGAATATTCTTATCTAGTCACTGCTAAAACCGAACCTAATTTAAAAAAAATCAATATAAATAATTTAATTGTAGAATGTGTATTATCTTATATAGCTATATTGGAAGAAAAAAATTTAAATGTAAATATTAAAGAGACTCCTCCTGTTTTTGTACTTGGTGATAAAAATATGTTAATACGCATAATTGAAAATTTATTAAATAACTGTGCAAAACACTCACTTGGAGATATCGACATAAAAATAGAATTTTTACAAAATGCAAAAATCACTTTCACTAATCCGATAAATCAAGATACCAATATAAATGTAGATAAACTATTTCACAGATTTTATACATCTGACTCAACTAGAAATAAATCAACAGGATTGGGGCTTTCGATTGTGGAGTTTTTGGTCAAACAAATGAATGGTAATGTCGGCGCTTATCTAAATAAAACCGATCATACTCTATCTATTTTCTTTGAAATTCCACTATTTAAATAAATTATATAGACATCTCTTTTATCTAAAAAAAAATGCTGTTGAAAACTCTCATATTATAATTATAGATGGAAACTTTTTTAAAGAATTGATAAACCAAAATATATCTGCTCAAAAGTTTATATTAGAAATAACCCAAAGCAAACTTTCGGAAGTTTTGTGGGTATTAGAACAAGTTGTATTTTTCAATTTAGATTATAGACTTTCTGATTATTTGATAAATCAATATTATCTTAAAAATTCAGATAAAATATCTATAACCCATGAAATTATTGCAAATGATTTAGGTTCATCACGCGAAGTTATAAGCAGAATGTTAAAACGATTTGAAAAAGATAATTTAGTTAAAGTTAGTCGAGGTTGTATCAAAATTTTAGATATAAAAAAACTAAAAGAGTTATGTTAACATATTTTCTAAAGTTATAATGACTACATCCTCTCTTTGTGACTTAATCACTTAACTTTTATTAAAAATCCTTATAATTGTATTTACAATATATAAATTAGGAGGAATAAAATGAAAAAGATTAAGAAAAAAGCTATAGTAGATAAAAGTTCTTGTGTGGCTTGTGGTACTTGTCTAAAGTCATGCCCACTTCAAATAATACACATAGAACAAGGTGTTTTTGCACAGATAAATTATGATAAATGCGTCGGCTGTGGCAGATGCGCAGCTATATGTCCTGCATCTATTATAAGTATTGAAAAAAGAGAGGTGGCGGTATAATATGAAAAATAAAAAATCAGCTTTAGATTATATGTGGATTTTAAGTATAACTTATTTTAGCTTAGGATTTTTTAATATACTATTTGCATGGCTTGGATTACTATGTTTCTTAATTCCAATAATAATATCATTATTGGGAGGTGGGAAATCATATTGCAATACATATTGTGGTAGAGGTCAACTATTTAATTTATTTGGAAGTAAATTAAAACTATCTAGAAATAAAAACATGCCTAAATTCTTAAAAAGCAAGCATTTTAGATATGGATTTTTGACTTTCTTTTTAACAATGTTTGCAATTATGTTATTTAATACTTATTTAGTATTTGCCAATGCAAGCAATTTAAAAGAAGCGCTTACTTTACTTTGGACATTTAAACTACCTTGGAAAGTTGCCAATACTAGCATAGTATCACCATGGATTTATCAATTTGCATTTGGATTTTATAGCATGATGCTGACTTCGACTATATTAGGTCTTATAACAATGCTTTTATTTAAACCTAGATCTTGGTGTGTATATTGTCCTATGGGTACTATGACACAGCTAATTTCAAAAGCTAAATACAATCCTAATAAGTAATTTTTTTAAATAACTTATTAATATAATATACAATTCTTAAAATATAAAAAGCCAGAGATTATAAAATCTCTGGCTTTTTATTAATTATATAATTTCTATATGACACTTTTTTATATTATTATATTATGATTTATTATATTATGATTATAGTATAATTTTATAAATTATATT
>ERZ857750.247-NODE-247-length-81528-cov-9.822518_pt1 | contig 81528 bp, 62 predicted proteins | sample MGYA00519915_ERZ857750 | MGnify/ENA primary metagenome ERZ857750 (study PRJEB31778, sample SAMEA3449358) | human gut metagenome | biome: human gut; feature: human-associated habitat; material: faeces | place: United Kingdom | collected 2010/2012 ...
GGGTGCAAAAGTAATCCTTCTAATACAAACTTCCAAATGATTTGAAAACTTTTTTTTCGTTCCGCTCTGGATACAAATACTCTATTTTTAAGGTACGTAAGAAAAAATATTGGGATATTATCATGATAAAAAGGAAAATAAACAGCTGAGTTATTTTGCCATTTGCCTCAACTGTTGCATACATAAGTTCTTCTATCACAATCAACTTTCCCGCATCATTCACCATTTGTCCCTGTAAAAGTCCTTTCAGAGTTGCCGGCCAGTTAGCATTAGCTGATAAAGTCGTCAATGCCGTGAAAAGCGGGGCAATCCGTAAGTTTGTCGTCATGGCCGGATGCGACGGGCGCATGAAAAACCGTAACTACTATACCGAATTTGCCGAACAATTGCCGGATGACTGCGTGATTCTGACAGCAGGTTACGCCAAGTACCGGTACAACAAACTGTCGTTAGGAGATATCAACGGCATTCCCCGCGTACTGGATGCCGGACAATGCAACGACAGCTATTCACTAGCATTGATCGCCATAAACTACAGGATGTATTCGGGTTGGAAGGAATGTAGCCAAAGTCCTGGTCGAAAATTTCGGGATCGACACCATACAAACTCCGGAAAAAGATATAGAACAGTTCATCATAGCATAAGATTCTCAAATTGTTTTGGATATCCACAACCAAACGTATACTTTTGTAGTTATAACATAAAAAGGTTAAATTATGAAGAAGATTCTACAAGAGTTCAAACAATTCGCCATGCGCGGCAACGTGATCGACATGGCTGTGGGTATCATTATCGGCGGTGCTTTCGGTAAAATCGTATCATCTGTCGTCGGTGACATCATCATGCCTGCTATCGGCCTGCTGATCGGAGGCGTAAACTTCACCGACTTAAAGATCATACTGAAACAGGCTGTAATGGACGGTGACAAAGTTGTTTCGCCAGCTGTTTCCATCAACTATGGAAACTTTTTGCAGGTGACTTTCGATTTCATCATTATCGCATTTTCTATTTTTATGTTAGTAAAAGGAATCAATGCCTTGAACAAGAAAAAAGAAGAAGCACCGGCAGCTCCGGCTCCCCCTCCAGCCGATATACAGTTGCTTACCGAGATACGTGATTTGTTGAAAGACAAAAAATAAGACGATATCAAAACACCTTTGTATCACGCTCTTTTAGGCACGGATTAAATTCCGTGCCTAAAAGAGTGTCGATTAGTCAGCAGGATATTGTTTCGACATCTCCTTCCGCCCACCTATATCAATCAATAGGATAATATCTCAAGCCCCGTTTCCGTCATCAGGAACGTATGTTCCCATTGAGCGGAAGGCAGTTCATCTTCGGTAACGACTGTCCATCCGTCTTCTTCGTCAATAAAGACCTGCCAGGTTCCCATGTTGATCATCGGTTCGATCGTGAATACCATACCTGGAACCAGAAGCATCCCTGTCCCCTTTCGTCCGAAATGGCAGACCTCCGGTTCTTCATGGAACTCCAATCCGACACCATGACCGCATAAATCACGGACGACAGAATACCCGTTCTTCTCCGCATGGCGTTGGATGGCATTGCCGATATCACCGACAAAACCGAACGGTTTCGCCGCCTGCATACCGATTTCAAGACACTCTTTCGTCACCCGCACCAGCTTTTCCTTTTCAGATGTCGTTTTACCGATGATAAACATACGGGAAGCATCCGAGTAATACCCGTCCAAGATAGTCGAAACATCTACATTGATAATATCCCCCTCTTCCAATATCTCATCTTCACTGGGAATACCGTGGCAGACCACCTCGTTGACAGAAGTGCAGACGCTTTTCGGAAACCCTTCATAATTCAGAGGCGCCGGAATAGCCCCGTGCGAAACGGTATAATCATATACCAACTTATCGATCTCGGCAGTAGACATACCGGCCTTGATCTCTCTTGCAACCAAATCGAGCACCCCGGTATTCACCACACTGCTCCGGCGGATGCCTTCGATCTGTTCTGCTGTCTTGATCAGTTTGCGTGACGGCACCAGGTGGCCTTTATTCTGATAGTAAAGCACTTTTTTGTCTAATTCGGTAAGAGGCTGTCCTTTGATGATGTGCCAATTATTTTTTATTCTTCTGCTATGCATGGCTTTGTTTATTTATCCATACAAAAGTAGCAGTTATCGGGCATTATCCAGATACTTTTCCTTGAATATATTGAAACAAAGTATAAAGATCGAAATCAGGAGCGGCCCAAAGATAATCCCCATAAAACCGAATAGAGACAAGCCGATGATCACACCGAATATGGTAATGAGCGGATGAGTATCCGCCATTTTTTTCTGCAAGATAAAACGAATCAGGTTATCCACATTCGTAATGATAATCAAAGCATAAGCCGTCAGTCCGGCAGCATTCACCCAATCTCCTGTCAACGTCATATAAAGAGCCAGCGGCAACCAGACCAACGCTGTACCCACAACCGGAATGATCGTGGCAAAACAGGTCAGAAAGCCGAAAAGGAAAGGACTCGGCACATCGAATATCCAATATCCGAGCAAAGCGATCAGCCCTTGGATGATGGCCAGCAACGGAATTCCGATTGCGTTGGAGGTGACGATCATATTGATCTCGTTCAAGACGTTTTTCTTATTCTCGTCACTAAAAGGCAAAATGCTGTAGACATACTTTTCCATCTTGGCACCACCAATCAGCATGAAATAAAGTATCAGCACCAGTACGGCCACATTGATGGCGAAACCGCTGATTCCTCCCATCAAGACCTGCCCTATCTTCGGGAGAATGGAGACAGCAGACATGATATTGGAGGTATCGAGCACGTCGTATCCGGTCCGTTGCTCGATCAGGTTCGCAATATGTTCCGCCGACTTGACCAATTGGGTCGGGTCCAGATTGAAATTTTGCAGTTTGTTGATAAATAACCAGACAGCCAGCGAAAGCGGTATCAAAAAACAGAGGATCGTTTCCAGCAACAAGATTACAGCAACGAAGCTACGCCGCAAATGTTTCTTTTCGGTCAGATACAACATTTGTTTCCTGACCAATATATAAATGGTACAAGCGCCCAAGATACCTCCCAGAAAAGGGATGAATTCCACAAAAAGAATCGTCCCCAGCACTACGATAATCGTAACCAGAGAGTATTTCCAGTATTGTTCCTTTACATTCATTTTGTTATTTTGCATTATTATACAATGTATATATAAATAACAATACAGGAGAGCGGTTGTTTATCGTATTCTGTCAATACAGGCTGAAATCGGAAGGCTTGATAACGAAGCCTATCCTTATCATGCTTTTGAACTTATTATATTCCAATAGATTTTCCCCATAGCCATTGTAATATTGCAGGAAGAAATATTGATTCTCATTATTGTTAAATTTGTAACTCAATTCGACCTGTGTGTTAAAGCTGGTCCAAGTCTTACGCTTCGTCAGGATCACACCACAATTAAAACGACGGTTGTCGGTCCGGTAATTGGCGGCAACCTGAAAGATCCCGTTATATTTCAGTAGGTCTTTATTATTCTCACCATCCACAATCGGTATCCAGGTCTTGAACTGTGCCTCCCAATTCGGCGAAAGGGTGATCGCAACCGCAAAAGTGACTTTATTCCAACTGCGGGAAGCGGTGCTGTCTTTCCCGTTCGATTCATGTTCGAGCATAAGATATCCTTTACCTATATATTTATTATGGTAGACGATCAGATGCCCCAGACCGATACCGGGATTAAAATTAAGGTCCTTCATGGGTAACGATTCCTGAAAGACATTCCAAAAAGCCTTCTGAGTGTACTGGATAAACAGATAAGTATCGAACGGCAATTTGCTTTTTGTCAGTCGTTGGGCGATACTCAACTGAAACTTCACGTCCGAATTGGCGGCAGTCGGTTTATGCCCGAGAGTCGTCCCTCCCACGAAGTAATTGTCCTTGAACAGGGTGAAATACGGCATCTTGTCCAAAATGCCGCGGATACTGTCGGCGTTATAAGCATTCGCCACGATCCTTTCCCCGATAGTTTCTCCTTTTTTTTCCTGTGCCGAGAGGGTACAGACCATCACAGACAGAAACAGAAGCATCACGATCCTTTTCATAAAACGCATCAAGTTTATTGAGTCGATAAAAACCTTAGCAAAGATATACGAATCAATGAATGATAATTCGCCTCTTTAGCACCTATATTGGTCATTTCGTTATCATTCTTTTAAATAAAACCAATTACAGAATGGTTAGTTCATTTTTATTTATCTTTGCAGGCATGGAAAAGATATACAACTATTACCAAGATATTGTCACGGCTTACACCCGCAGGGCCGATAACCTGAAGAAAAAAATTCATTTGCTCGGAAGCATCCGTTTGTTGTTGGTCGCCAGTCTGATCGCCATGGTCTGGTTCTTCAAATCCGAAGACTGGAAAGTGCTGGCCGGGATCGCCATCTTGTTTACTATCCCGTTTATCGCTCTAATGGTCTGGCACACCAAACTCTTCGCCCGGAAATGTTACGCCGAAGCACTGGCGAACCTGTGCAAAAACGAACTGAACGGGTTGGATTACGATTTCAGTGCGTTCGACGGAGCACCGGAAAAAAGTTCCGCAGAACATTCGTTCAGCCTTGATCTGGATTTGTTCGGAAATCATTCGCTTTTCCAGTCCGTCAACCGCACGGTTACTTTTATGGGAAAAGAGAAGCTGGCCGGCTGGTTTATGCAACCACTCACCGACAAGGCTATGATATTAAGACGCCAGGAAGCGATCCGCGAACTGGAATCGTTCACACAGCTCCGGCAACATTTCTATGTGACAGGCATTCTGCATCCGGGAAACAAGGACGACCAACAACTTATTTCTCTATTGAGTAAAGCGGCTCCCTGCTTGATCAACAATAAAATATGGAAACTGCTCATCTGTCTGATCCCTTCCATCTGGGTATTGGTCGCGATAGGATGTGCACTGAACCTGCTCCCGGTATCGATAGCCGGCATGTTCTTCGGATTGTCTTTCATTATCGCTTATCTCAATGCGAAGCAGATCGCTACGGTACACAATTCTTTGGACAGAATGGAGCAAATATTGCAGACTTATTCCAAGCTGATCAAATGTATCGAAGGTGAAAACTTTCAATCCGCCGAGCTCGCCGATATCCACAACCGGTTTGCAAGCGACGGGCAAACGGCCTCTTCAATCATCAAAAAACTCTCCGGACATATCGGTGCGCTGAACCAACGTTTCAGTGCAATCGGCGTCATACTGAATATTTTCACTTTGCGCGATACCCGCATGGCGATAAAGCTGGAAAAATGGAAGATGGAGCATGGAGAGGATACGGAACGCTGGTTCGAAGCATTGGCTTTGTTCGATGCTTACTGTTCGCTGGGTGGATTTGCCTTCAATCACCCGGAATACATTTATCCTGAGATAGCAGACGTATATTTCAAAATGGAAGGCAAAGCGCTCGGACATCCGTTACTGCGCCGGGACATATGCGTAAAGAATGACATCGAGATCCGGAAAAGTCCCTGGTTCCTGATTATTACGGGAGCGAATATGGCAGGAAAAAGCACTTACCTGCGTACCATCGGCGTCAACTATCTGCTCGGCTGTATCGGTGCTCCGGTTTGTGCGGCGTCTCTGACTTTATATCCGGCCCGGATGGTGACCAGCCTGCGTACTTCCGATTCTCTTGCAAGCAATGAGTCTTATTTCTTTGCCGAACTGAAACGGCTGAAGATGATTATCGATCGCTTGCAACAGGGCGAACAGCTATTCATCATTTTAGATGAAATCCTGAAAGGGACCAATTCGATCGACAAACAAAAAGGTTCCCTTGCTTTGATGAAACAGCTGGTAGCGAATCAGGCTTGCGGTATCATTGCCACACACGATCTGGCGTTAGGCGAACTTGAAAAGGAATTCCCGAACCAGATCAAGAATTATCGTTTTGAGGCCGATATCCAAGACAACGAACTGACATTTTCCTACCAACTCAGAGAAGGGATAGCCCAAAATATGAATGCCTGCTTCTTGATGAAGAAGATGGGGATAACGGTATAACATGCCTATACCGAAGAAATTTTATGGCCCACCCTAATCATTCAGGACAAAGACAATGATAAGACATGTCACCAAAACAGACAATAACCCTTATTGGGACTTTTGACAGATGAATGTTGGTAGTAAAAAACGGCTTCACCGTTTGCGTTTGCCTTCATCAGGGATAAAGTCGGCCTCGGAAGGTCCTATTTAAAAGACAATTGCCATGCTACTGTTATCAAACAGCCAGCCCACAGACCTTTTGCCTTTAGTCGAAAACCTTTTCGCCCTTGGTCAAAAGCCCTTTCGACACTGGTCAAAAACCTTTTCGACTAAGGGCGAAAAGCAAAGGAGTGGTAGTAATGCTGTTAATACCTGTGTATTTGTTGATTAATTAATATTGTAGTGTTCTTGTTTTTCTCTTAAATATATAGAGGTAAAACGGGGAGGCATGGCCAATCTAAATCAGGACAAGACATATCATGGTGACAAATCATTTCTTTACCCTGTACTTCTCTATCTCCGGTAAATGCTGCTTAATCTCATTAATACGGGTGGCATCACTGGGGTGCGTGCTCATAAATTCAGGAGTGGAGCCGGATTTGCCGGCTGACATTTTTTGCCAGAAGTTGACGGCAACTGCGGGATTATAGCCGGCCATTGCCATAAAGACCAGTCCCATATAATCCGCCTCGGATTCGTGTTTGCGTGAGAATGGCAACATAACACCGTATTGAGCGCCCAAGCCATAAACGGAAGCACCGATCTTCTGGACAGCAGTCGACTTATTACTTAACGCCTGCCCCAATATCTGCGCACCGTATTGTGCCATCAACTGCTGACTCATACGCTCGTTGCTGTGTTTGGCTACGGCATGCGCCACTTCATGACCGACCACGACGGCCAATTCATCGTCCGACGAAACCAACTGCATCAGTCCTTCATAGACAACGATTTTACCCCCCGGCATGCAAAACGCGTTGACCTGCGGATCGTTCACCAAGTTAAACTCCCATGCAAAATTCTTGATTTCGCTCTCCAACCCGTTGTTTCTCAGATATTGTTCAGTAGCGGCCGCTATCTTTTTACCAACACGTGTCACCATAGCGGCACCGTCTTTCGATGATGATTTCTTAGCCGATTTCATATAATCAGAATATTGGGTCAGGCTGGACGACAGCACTTCCTGATCCGAAACAAGCAAAACCTGCTTTCTTCCGGTCAACGGGACACTTCCGCAACTGCTTAGCAACAGCAACATGGCGACGAATAAACTTGTAATCTTCTTCATTTTTTATCCTTTATTTATACTATTTGCAAAATTATGATTTCTCTTCATAATAAACAATTCGTAAAGGCTTTTTGCTCAAGAGATAAAGAATATGAAGATTTATACAAAAAAAGAAGGCACACTTGCATAATTATTCAATTATACTCTTTATATTTGCAGCCTTGTTGCATAAATATACAAGTATGAGTACAAAAAAAGAACGATTGGATGCCATCTGCCGCATTATACAGACAGAGAAAATAGGAAATCAGGAAGAGCTGCTTAAACAGTTGGAAAATAGCGGATTCCAGGTTACCCAAGCGACCCTGTCACGCGACATAAAGCAACTGAAAGTCATCAAAGTACATGACGGGGACGGAAATTATGTATATCGCCTGCCCGATTATTCAGCACTTATGCAACCAGTGAAAGAGCAAACGCAGTATCATCCCAACATCGAGTTTTCGGGTAATCTGGCCGTTGTCAAGACCCGCCCGGGATATGCAATGGGGATTGCTTCGGATATCGATACGCATGCGCCCTGTGAAATACTGGGCACGATTGCCGGAGACGACACGATCCTGATCATCCCGCGCGAAGGGATCAGCCGGGACAAGATCGTAAAAGCATTGGCTCATTTTATATAATATATATAATGTATAGGGAACTGATCATTTGTTCCCACTAACAACAGAAGATAAAAGAACAAACATAAAAATGGAACAAGAAAGAAAAATTGATGTGATGATCGCTGAAGCCTGTCACGAGGAATATGTAGATATCATCCTCGACACGATCGAAGCCGCCGCCAAAGTGCGCGGAACCGGTATCGCCAAGCGTACACATGAATACGTTGCCCAAAAGATGAAGGAAGGAAAAGCCGTCATTGCTTTAGAAGGTAACAAATTTGCAGGTTTCAGCTATATCGAGTCTTGGGGTAACAAACAATATGTGACCACCTCCGGCCTGATCGTGCATCCCGACTTTCGAGGATTGGGCATTGCCAAAAGAATCAAGGAGATGACCTTCCAGCTGGCCCGTATGCGCTGGCCTCACGCCAAGATTTTTAGTCTGACTTCGGGTGCTGCCGTCATGAAAATGAATACGGAATTAGGATATGTGCCGGTTACCTTTGCCGACCTGACGGACGACGAGGCTTTCTGGAGAGGTTGCGAAAGCTGTGTCAACCATGATATCCTCGAACGTACCGGCCGCCGTTACTGCATCTGTACCGGAATGCTCTTCGATCCGGACGATCCTCATCGGGCCGAGAGAGAGGCGAGGGAAATTAAGAATTAAAAATTAAGAATTAAAAAATAAAGATCAATACAGGTATACAAAATGAAGAAAAAAGTAGTAGTCGCATTTAGCGGAGGATTGGATACATCTTTTACTGTTATGTATCTGGCCAAGGAAAAAGGATATGAAGTGTATGCAGCTTGTGCCAACACAGGCGGTTTCAGCGAAGAACAGTTGAAACAAAACGAAGAAAACGCCTATAAGTTAGGGGCAACTAAATATGTGACAATTGACGTAACAAAAGAATATTATGAAAAGAGCCTGAAATATATGGTCTTCGGAAATGTACTCCGTAACGGTACTTATCCGATCTCCGTCAGTTCGGAACGTATTTTTCAGGCGTTGGCAATCGCCCGCTATGCAAACGAGATCGGTGCCGATGCGATCGCCCACGGTTCCACAGGAGCCGGAAACGACCAGATCCGCTTCGACATGACATTCTTGGTGTTGGCTCCGAATGTCGAGATCATCACGCTGACACGCGATATGGCATTGAGCCGCGACTACGAAATCAACTATCTGAAAGAACATGGCTTCGAAGCAGACTTCACGAAACTGAAATATTCCTACAATGTAGGTTTGTGGGGAACTTCCATCTGCGGCGGCGAAATTCTCGACTCCACACAAGGTCTGCCGGAAAGTGCTTATTTGAAACAAGTGACAAAGACTGGCAGCGAAGAACTTCGTCTTGAATTCAAAAACGGTGAAATCCATGCCGTGAACGGTAAAGTATTCGAAGACAAAATCGCTGCCATCCAGAAGGTGGAAGAAATCGGTGCAGCATACGGTATCGGCCGTGACATGCATGTGGGAGATACGATCATCGGCATCAAAGGACGTGTAGGATTTGAAGCAGCCGCTCCAATGCTGATTATCGGCGCTCATCGCTTCCTCGAAAAATATACGCTTAGCAAATGGCAGCAATACTGGAAAGACCAGGTTGCCAACTGGTATGGAATGTTCCTCCACGAAAGCCAGTATCTCGAACCGGTTATGCGCGACATTGAAGCTATGTTGCAGGAATCACAGCGCAATGTGAACGGTACTGTCATTTTGGAACTTCGCCCGCTTTCGTTCTCGACTGTCGGCGTCGATTCAAAAGACGATCTGGTAAAGACCAAGTTCGGAGAATACGGAGAAATGCAGAAAGGTTGGACAGCCGAAGATGCAAAAGGTTTCATCAAGGTCACTTCCACTCCACTGCGTGTTTATTACAACAACCATAAGGACGAAGAAATATGATCAAAGTCGGGATTATTGGAGGTGCAGGATATACGGCAGGCGAATTGATCCGCTTGCTGCTGAATCATCCGGACGCCGAGATTACATTTGTGAACAGTACGAGCAATGCCGGCAACAAGATCACGGACGTGCATAGCGGACTGTATGGCGAAACAGATTTGATATTTACCGATGAACTGCCGCTGGACCAGATCGACCTCCTTTTCTTCTGTACCGCTCACGGCGATACGAAGAAGTTCATGGAGAGTCATACCGTACCCGAAAACGTGAAGATCATCGATCTCAGTATGGACTACCGCATCGAAAGCCCTGAACACGATTTCGTCTACGGCCTGCCCGAACTGAACCGACGCCGTATCTGCAACGCACAGCATATTGCAAACCCCGGATGTTTTGCCACCTGTATCCAATTAGCTGTTTTACCACTGGCCAAGCATCTGATGCTGAACTCGGATTTGCATGTAAATGCAATCACGGGATCGACAGGAGCTGGAGTCAAACCGTCGTCCACTTCTCATTTCAGCTGGCGAAACGATAACATCTCGATTTACAAACCGTTCACGCATCAGCATCTGGCAGAAATCGGACAGAGTCTACGGCAATTGCAGAACAGCTTCAACAGTATGGTCAACTTTATCCCGGTGAGAGGTAATTTCTCACGAGGTATCTTTGCCACGACTTATCTGGATTGCAAAATCGGACTGGATGAGATCAAGCGTATTTATGAAGAATACTACGCTGATCACTCTTTCACTTTCATCACCGACAAGAACCCGGATCTGAAACAAGTGGTAAATACGAACAAGTGCTTGATCTATCTGTTGAAACAGGAAGACAAGCTGCTGATCGTTTCGATGATAGACAACCTGCTGAAGGGAGCGAGCGGCCAAGCAGTCCACAACATGAACCTCCTCTTCGGCTTGGAAGAGACGGTAGGGTTGCATCTGAAGCCTTCAGCGTTTTAATTAATATACAAATGATGATTTATCGGTGAGCAAACAGGCTAAGCTGCTCTTTATGTCGCAGATTCTCTTTTGCCGTCTGCTGAAGCAGACGGCAAAAGAGAGAACCGGAGTAGACCGGACGGTTAAGGCTTGATCTTTCGGTTACTTTTGGCTTGATCCAAAGGCAACAAATAAATCAGTATTTATAAACAACACATTTATATTATGAATCTATTCGACGTATATCCATTATTCAATATAGAGATTGTCAAAGGCAAGGGATGTCATGTATGGGATACAGAGGGAAACGAATACCTCGACCTGTATGGCGGACATGCCGTAATCTCAGTCGGCCATAGCCATCCTACTTATGTAAAGGCTATCACCGAACAAGTAAACAAGTTAGGATTCTATTCCAACTCCGTCATCAACAGTCTCCAACAGAAATTGGCAGACAAATTGGGTAAGGCATCCGGTTATGACGACTATTCGCTCTTCTTGATCAACTCAGGAGCCGAAGCCAATGAAAATGCTTTGAAATTAGCCTCTTTCCACAACGGAAAGAAACGTGTGATTGCTTTCAAACATGCCTTCCACGGACGTACGTCTGCTGCCGTACGCGTGACAGACAATCCGAAAATCATCGCTCCGGTAAATGAGGATCTCGCCGTAACCTATCTACCTCTGAATGACGCGACAGCAGTAGAAGCCGAATTGCAGAAGGGGGACGTTTCTTCGGTTATTATCGAAGGTATTCAAGGCGTGGGCGGCATCCAGTTGCCAACCGATTCCTTTATGCAGGAACTGCGCGCCTTGTGTACGAAATATGAAGCCTGCCTGATTCTTGATGAAATCCAGTCGGGATACGGACGCAGCGGTAAGTTCTTCGCCCACCAGTATGCCGGAATCAAACCGGACCTGATTTCGGTGGCAAAAGGTATCGGCAACGGTTTCCCTATGAGCGGATTGCTGATCAGCCCGATGTTCAAACCGGTATACGGGATGTTAGGCACAACTTTCGGAGGCAATCATTTAGCTTGTGCAGCCGCCATTGCCGTACTGGAGATCATGGAAGATGAAAAGCTGATCGACAATGCGCGGGAAGTAGGAGCTTACCTGTTGGATGAATTGCATAAGCTACCGGGAATTAAAGAGATTCGCGGACGTGGTCTGATGATCGGTATCGAGTTCGAAGAATCGATCAAGGAAGTACGCAGCAAGTTGCTGTTCGAAGAGAAGGTATTTACGGGAGTAGCCGGAACCAACACGATCCGTCTGTTGCCGCCACTCTGTCTGAGCATGGACGAGGCAAAGGAATTCATCGTACGATTCCGCAAGGTGCTGAATGCTTAAAAAAGAAGACGGTTTGCCAACCATCGCTATACAGCTTAATTGTTTCTTTATATAAATAAGATCCACCATCGGAGCTTCCGGTTGGTGGATCTTTGATTTTTTGGGAGGACAATAACTGATAAATCAGCAGTTACATTCTTCATCCAATCAATTGAACTTCTCTATCGTATAGGTGAAGATCAAGGTTGAACCAGCAGGAATCCCTCTGTAATCATAATAGCCATATCCCAAGTTAGCTGGGATAATCGCCTCAACCCGTTCGCCAATAGTATTATTCAACAATATTGCTCCCAACCCCGGTACGACGCCAGCAGGAGTAAGCGTCATCGTCATCTCCTTCTGGAAATTCTGGCCGCTGATAAAATCACCTTTCAAGATCATTGTTACAGGAGTCTGGCTCGTCGGGCATTGCGTTTCCTCTCCTTCCTTACCCAAAACACGATACAAGGCGGTGTCGCCGCCTAAAACGACCTGCTTGTAAAGCAGCTCCCCATCGTCTCCCTTCAATACTTTCTTTTCGCGGATGAACTCAAGGTTCTTCTCGAAATAGGCAATCTGTTCGGCAGAGAAGCCTTTGTCATCATCCCCACAGGCGGTAAACCCGACTACCATCGCCATCATCAGGCTGATTACGGCATAAATAGATCTCTTCATTTGTACTTCAGTCTTTTATTGTTTTGAAGGCGCAAAGATAGCATACAAAGCAATACGGTACAAACGGGACGGTCAATTCACCACAAAAGTATAGCTGCCGGAACCGATCTTCCCGGCATAAAGGAACGGCTCGCCCTTCACGCGGGAGACTTTCACCGGAGCACCATTATTCGTCACGGTGTATTTACCGCGCGGAAGCGGAAGATACACTTCAGCATCCATATTGGCAGGAATCGTCACCTTCAGAATATAGGCGTCCGCCTTATTCTCCACCTCCATACGGATCGCCCCCCGGATCGTCGGAATCGTTGCCTCCGCCCATTCGAGCGAAGCAAGCTGCGGTTTGATACGGGCAGTGCCGAAACCGGGCGTAAGAGGCTCCACTCCCATCAGGCGACGCGGGATGATATTGGCAGGAGCCGCTCCCCAGGCATGGTTCCAGTCTTGGTTTGGCTTGTACTTGTTGTCCCAGGCTTCAAGCGAGATAGTCGAGCCGACACGGATCATATTATACCAACTGCGGTCGTCCGTCTTGGTCAACATATGCAAAGCATATTCGGCATCATTCGCTTCATAGAGGGCGTCCATCAGGAATTGCGAGCCATAGACGCTGCAAGCCATCCCGCGGGTTTGGATAAAATCAACGACATTTTGCTTCTTTCCGACCGGAACCAGATCGAACGCCAACGGGAACATATTGCCATGTAGGGAAGCATGGTCGGTGTCGGCAGCAAGACCATCCGTGAAATACCCCTTGCGAACATCAAAGAACGAACGGATGAACCGTTTTTTGAAAGCGTCCGATTCGGATGCATAAAAAGCGACATCATCCTGCTTACCCAATGCACCGGCAATACCTTCCATCTGCTTCAAAGCCGCGTAATGCCAGGCGTTCGTCACTACATTATAATCGGTAAAAGCAAATCCGTCGTCTTCTCCTCCTTGCTTCTTTCCCAAACCAAGTATTCCGGTATGCGGCCAGTCCACAATATCCCGTATCTGCCCCTTAAAACGGATGGAACGAAGGAAATCGTCCGTCTGCAATCCGGTCGTCGTGCTGATCAACCCGTTCTTCTCGCGGAGAGCCATCAAGATACGCGGTTTCAGCAATTCGTAACTGGATTCGAGCGAACGGCTATCGCCCGTATACAGATAATCGTACCAGGCTATCGACAACGCCTGCAAGATCCATTCGGTCGGCCATGTCGGATGTTGCAGCAGGTATTCATGCGAGCGACGGGCAATCGCATATTCACGATCCACCCCATAGTGGCAAAGCTGGTTGATCAGGGCATCCGCCTCATAAGGAATACGTTCGCGGTCGCCATCCACATAAATACCTAAGAATGAAGTGGCCCGGACAGAATATTTGCACAATTCCCAGATCTGATTCAACGTATCGTTGGAACAACGGAAAGAAGAAGCCGTCTCATCAAACGGATAATGCACCGTCTCGCGGACAACCGATGCAGGCGTGAGAGGCGCCTCATACCCTTCGATCTCGCAATAGCGGAAAGGGACGACTTCGCCCACATATTCCGGTATCAACACGGCAGCCGATCCGGTATTCCGTTTATCTTTCTTGATCTTGATCCGATATGTGTTCGTCCCCTTCAACAAAGCCAACGGATAGCGGTGATAACGAATTGTCGATTTACCCGGATCACGCAGGATGCGTCCTCCTTCGAGACATTCCCCTAAATGCACGACCACCGAATCGCGCGTACCATCGGATGCCAACGTCAGCACCAACTGCCCGAAAGCATCTTTCCCGAAGTCGACAAGGCGCGTACCGGGACGGATTTCCGTTATTCCGACCGGAAACTCCATCGTCTTCACCTGTGGGTAGTAGGCTGTTTCATATTCGGACAGGCGGTCAGCAGTGCGAAAAGCCTTCACTTCGGACCATTCGCTTTCCCCCTCGGTATTGGTCACCGTCTTTACCCGCCAGAAATAGGATTTACCCGGTTTCAATGCTTCACCGGCGTAACGGACAGCTACGGACCGATCGCTCCCGACCACCCCGCTGTCCCACAGATTACCTCTTCCAGAAGCAGCATCTTCACGGTTATCGGCCACGATCACGCGATAAGCGGTTTGTCGTGTTCCTCCGGTTTCGCCCGGTACGATCCAGGAAAAGGCGGGATGTGATGAACGGATGGCGGCATATTGCAACGGTTCGATCGCCTCTTCGAGCTGCCAGACCGGAAGATTCGACGCGTATCCGTTCTGCCACGTCTGCCCGGTATGTTCAATCAGGTCAGTCATCAGCCCAAAAGGTTTCTTGTCGGCAGCCTGCAGGCAAAGAGCCGAAAAGGCGAAAGAGACTAATAAGGTAAGACGGTTCAGTAATGTACTCATGGTATTTTTCTTTTTTCGTAATTTGGGGATAAAGATAGAGCGAGTAAGAGATTCATCCCCTCATATATCTGACATTTTTCTTTTGAAAAATGCACAAAAAACAGGCTGGCTTATAAATGCTGCACAAGCTATTTCCTCGTTTTGACCATTAGGGACAAAAGAACCATCCGACGTACAGAAGTGGCGGATTTACCTTCTCTTTGTGCAATCTCGTAGATACTTTCCCCCTTCAGGAAAGAGGTAACGATGTGACGGGTTTTCTGACCGCGAACAGAAGCGACCAGCTCCTTCGTTATTTTTTCATATAAAGGGTTCATGCTGTTCAAAGAGCGGATGATGAAGAGGACCTGTTCGTTCTTTTCGATCTCGGCATAGAGTTGACGCTGGATTTCGATATTTTCATTTATCAATTCATCTCTCTGCTTGTTCATCCCAACCAGCTCACTATGCAACCATCTCTCTTCACGTTTCAACAACGCCTCATTCTCCTGCAACCGACTTTTCCGCCGCTCGTATTCGAATTCCTGTTCCATCAGCCTTTCATAGGCATCCTTTATTTTATTATCTTTCAGTTCTTCCTCCCATCTTTTCAAATTAGAGATCTGCTCTAAGACTAATTTCTTATTCTTTATCAAATAGTAGAATCGGGGATAAAGTTCTTCTACCATTTTTTTATTCGTTTCAAACTTTTCTTCTTTTTCCTTTAAGCTCTTCTCTGCTTTCATTATCTTGTCAAACATTTTATCCACGTACTCGATATTAGCATACTGGTATTCCATTTTAGCCTTTTCTTTCCTAAACAACTCCGCCATGCCTTTCAGGCTTGGCTCGGTAAATTCGAAAGTGACCCGGAACGCTTTCTCAAGTTCATCGACAATGCCAGTCACGGTATCGAAAACATCGTTTTTGCCTTCATGCAAGGAGTAATAAACGTCAAGCCGCTTCTTAAGGTGAATGCTCTCTTGATAAAAAGACTCGTTCTTTGCTTCCAAATCGGAAATACACGCCCTTGCTTTCTCCAACTTCAGGTTCAAAGTGTCTACATCCTTCTGAGATGAAGTTTTTCTTTTCCTTAAATATTGAGCGTTTTTCGCTTTCACAAAATTCTCATAAGACTTCTTCAAATCCTTATTTTCATTGAGGAGCTCCGAATACATGCGAAAATACTCATTTCTTTCTGCCTTCGCTCCATCATATAACTTTCTTAAGTTACCATATTCTTCTTTCCCTTCAATATTCATTTTTTTGTAAGAATCCACTTCTTTCTGCTTTAATTCCAGATCCTCACAAAATTTCTTATTTTCATCCAACGCAGACTTCAATAATTCACGAAGCATTTTGTTCTCATCCAAAAGAGATTCATGCTTTTCTCCCAACATATTTTCTTTTATATCTTCTAACATAATCACCGTTTTTTGTTTTTTCATCAAAAGTTCTGCAATTTAACAATTTATTAAAAACATCCACTTACTTTTTTCATTTCCTTTGCTTATCTTATAAAACATTCCGTTCTTTGCACACTAATAATCATAGAAAAACCAATATACATGAAACTAAACAAACTCATTATTCCGGTAGCATGCATCCTGTTGGCCGGAAATGCAAGTATGGCACAGGTAATCATGCCGTGGGAAAACCGGACAGAGACAGACGGCGATCCGTTTGCGAAAGGCGAAACGACCGCCACAAAGGGCAAACTCCACCTCGAAGAAATCATAGGCGGACGGCTCATACAGACAAAAGGAATCGGCGCCATGACATGGATGAAGGATGGCGAGCGATACAGCCGGATGGAACCAAACGCTGAAACAGGCGGTATGGACATTGTCGCCTACCGCGCCAAAGACAACCGGAGGGAAGTCATCATTCCCTCTTCCATGTTTATCAACAAAGAAACCGGGAAGCCAATTGCCATCCGCAGCATCTCTTGGAGCACCGACAACGGGAAGGTCTTAATCTATAACAATACAAAACGGGTATGGCGTTACGACACGAGGGGTGACTACTGGGTACTGACTCTGAAAGACGGGACTTTGCGCCAATTGGGGAAGGGACTGCCCGAATCATCGATGATGTTTGCAAAATTCTCGCCTGACGGAACACGTGTGGCTTTCGTTTCGAACAATAATATATATGTAGAAGATGTCGCTTCCGGCCAGATCACTCAGCTGACCCATGACGGGAGCCAGACGATCGTGAACGGTACATTCGACTGGGTGTATGAAGAAGAATTCGCCTGCCGCGACGGTTTCCGATGGAGTCCGGACGGACAATATATCGCCTACTGGCAAAGCGACACAAAAGGAACGGGGGTGTTCGACATCATCAATAATGTGGATTCCATCTACCCGACCATCTTGCATTTCCCTTATCCGAAGGCAGGCAGCACGAACTCGGCGGTCAAAGTGGGCTATCTTCCGGCAGCCGGGGGAGCGACAACCTGGATAGAGATTCCCGGCGATCCGCGAAACAACTACATTCCCCGTATGGAGTTTATCCCCGGAAGCAACGAACTGTTCATCCAACAGATGAACCGTCCTCAGAACACGAACAAAGTATGGATCGCCCGCATCGGTAGCCCTACACCTCAAAATATCTTCACCGACACAGATGCAGCATGGCTGGACACGAACGACAATATCCAATGGCTGAAGGACAATACTTGGTTCACCTGGGAGAGCGAACGCAACGGATGGCGCCACCTCTATCGCATCAGCCGGGACGGGAAGGAGATACAGCCGGTTACGAAAGGCGACTTCGACTATATATCGCCGGTCGGGACGGATCTTCAGAAGGGACTGGTATATTTTATCGCTTCACCGGAAAACTATACCCAACGTTATCTCTACAGTGCCGAACTTTTCGGAAAAGGAGAAGTGAAACGGCTCAGTCCGGCAGGACAGCCGGGACAGCATCGTTATAATATGTCGCCTACCGGAAAATGGGCGGTCCATACCTATAGCAATGCGGCAACCCCTTCAATGATCGACATGGTTTCCTTCCCCAAGCATCAGTCTGTAAGGATGATAGAGGACAATGCAAAGGCACGCGAACAATATGCTGCACTGGGGCTGAACCCGAAAGAGTTCGTCAAAGTGACCTCCGGCAATCTCGAACTGGATGCTTGGATGATCAAACCGGTCAACTTCGATCCGACAAAGAAATACCCCGTCATCATAGAGGTCTATGGCGAACCGGCCAGTTCGACCGTACAGGATGTATGGGGCGGTGGTGATCTCTGGAACCAATATGTCGCCAACCTCGGATATATCGTTGTCAGCATCGACAACCGAGGAGCCAACACTCCGCGCGGCCGCGAATGGCGTAAATGCATCTATGGCGAGGTCGGCACGTTCGCATCCGAAGACCAGGCACGAGGCATCCAAGATATGGCACGCCGTTACCCGTTTATCGACGCGGACCGTATCGGCATTACTGGATGGAGCGGTGGCGGAAGCCAGACACTGAACTCTATGTTCCGTTATCCGGACGTCTTCCATACGGGTATCGCCATCGCTTTCGTTGCCGACCAACGCACCTACGACACGATTTATCAGGAACGGTACATGAACACACCCCAAAACAATCCGGAAGGTTACCGAAAAGGTTCTCCTATCACATACGCATCCGGACTGAAAGGGAACCTGCTCCTGATACACGGTACTGGCGACGATAACGTCCACTATCAGAACTGCGAGATGCTGGTCGACGAGCTGGTGAAACATGGCAAAATGTTCAGCCAAGTAAGCTATCCGATGCGCAGCCACGGCATTTACGAACGTCCTGGCACAACTCTGCACTTACGAATGACGATGGCCAAATACTGGCTGGACCATCTGCCCGCCGGCGGTAGATAGTTAAAAAGACCCTCTGCAAAAACAAAAGGCAGGGGGTCTTTTGTTATATCTCCAAAAGTCACTAAATCTCTAAATAAAAAGTACAAAATGAAAAAGTATTTTATCGCAGTAGCAGCACTGGCATTTTTGGCTGCATGTAACGGGAAGGCAGCAAAAGACACTCCCGTGTTAGTTGAAGAAGAAAGTATTGCCGTCGCCGAAGCGGCTCCCGATGCTCCTTCTCTGCCGGAGCTACCAGTTGTAAAAGCTAAACCGGCAAAGCCGGTCAATATGCGCGACTCCTTGAAACTGGATCCGAAAAAGGGGGCAGTCGTACAAAAAAAATATAAAGGGACTATTCCTGCCGCCGATGGACCTGGTATCGTTTACGACCTGACATTGTTCTATCAGCAAGATAGTGATGACGGCGTTTATGAATTGGACGCCACTTATCTGGAAGCCGAAAACGGCAAAGACCAGACATTCACTTCTACCGGTAAACGCCAAGTGAAAAAAGGAACTCCTGCTGATGCAAGCGCAGTCATATATGAACTGATCCCAAGTGATGGCAGCATGGTATTTTATTTCCAGGCAGAAGGGGATAGCCTGACCATGCTGAACCAGGAATTACAAAAAGCCGCCTCCGACCTTAATTACACGCTAAAGCTCGTACAATAATCGATACATCTTCACAGCACATCTTTTATATAAACAGAAAAGAGGCACTCCGATTCCTGGAGGCCTCTTTTCTGTTTATGATTTGTAAATTGGAATAGCAATAGGGATAAATCATTTGATTCCTAATTTCGCTTTGATCGCTTTAGGAAGTGCATCTTTGTGAACAACGATGTTCATAGTCTTGTAACGGACAAATGCCTTGGATGCATACCAAATGCCTTCATACTTATTGGAAGTCCCCCAAGAGTTCTTCACCATGTAGTATTCGTTGCCTTCCTGGTCTTTAGCGATACCATAGATCTGCATACCGTGGTCATCAGTCGTTTCGTAGTTGTCATAAGCCAACTGGCGTTCTTCCTGCGTGCACCATTTCTGTGGTTGAGGTTTTGTATTCAGTTTCTTTTCTTCCGGTTTCAATTTCAGCCAATGAGCCATATCGGAGCCACTCAACTCCTGAACCTTGTCATTGTCAGGCATAACGGCTACACCATCACGGGTAAAGCCGGATTCGCTCACGTCAGAACCCCAGGCAATCGTATAGCCGGTATTGATAGCATTGTCGAACACTTCCATCAATTCGTCGATAGGCAAGTTGTAAGACAATCCATGACGCCAGTTATCCTGGACTTCGATCGGGAATTGGGTATAGAACGGACGATGTGTATAAGATGTCAAAGACACATAGTCGGAAGGATTCAAACCGGTTGACTTATAGAAAGACTGCGGAGTATATTCTTTACCTTTATAAGTAAATTTCTCTGGAGCCTTGCCCAAATAAATTTCGTGAACGGCAGCAACCGCTTTTTTCCACAACATGGCGTTATTCTCATCTGATTGCAATTTACGCAGTTTGCCTTTGGCTACAGCTGCGACCATTGCATCTGCAAGGGCGGAAAGTTCGGTATGGTTGCTCAACGTATCGCCATACATCACACCCGGACGCATTTCTTCTTCCGGAACCAGGCCAAAAGCCTCCATCCCATAAATCACGTCATAGAAAGAACCGCCTTGTGAAAAAGAAACGTCCCCGTGAGTACGCACAGCTGCATCCGCACGATCCAGATAAGTATTGTAAACCGTAAACATTTCGGATAAATCATATTCACCCTTTCCCATACGAAGCAATTCAGATTCCAGGAATGCCATTGTCGAATAACACCAACAAGTTCCGGCGCGATTCTGGTTCTTAATCGAAGTGATCGGATTCTCCTTCACTGTCGTAAAAACAAACCCTTCTTCATTTTCCTTCTTCCCTGATTCTTGTGCATGGATTGTTGCAGACATCGTCATGGCGAACAGCATACCAACCGCAATAATTGTCTTTTTCATGTAAATCTATTTATATTATGTTATTAGATTAATTTTGAAAGGCAAAGATACGATTAAATTGACAATGGGCAATGGACAATTGACAATTTAAACTGTATCTTTGTCAGACATAATAACTATAATATAAAGAAAACATGAAGATCACAATTATCGGCGCCGGAAATATCGGCGGTGCCATAGCACGAGGATTAGCAAAAGGTCATATGTTTAAAGCATCGGATATCACTTGCACGGCACAATCAGATACGACTCTGGAGAAAATGAGGAATACGAATCCTGATTTCGTCCTCTCGCTGGACAATGTAGAAGCGGTCAAAGGCGCCGACATCATCGTCATTGCCGTAAAACCGTGGCGCGTAGAAGAAATTATCGACCAGATCAAAGGCATACTCGACTATGACAAACAGATAATCGTTTCCGTTGCCGCAGGTATCACATTCGACCTGCTGAACACCTATCTGACCAAAAACACGGGGTTCGACGATTGCCTGACAACCCCGACTATTTTCCGTATCATGCCGAATACGGCAATCGAAGTGCTTAGCAGTATGACTTTCGTAGCAGCCCGTAATGCTTCCAAAGAGCAAACGGACTTAATCATTAATATCTTCAACGAATTGGGTAATGCGATGTTAGTCGAAGAACGCCTGATGTCTGCCGGAACCGCTTTGGCTTCCAGCGGGATCGCATTCGCTTTGCGCTATATCCGCGCAGCCATCGAAGGCGGTGTCGAATTAGGTTTTTACCCGAAGCAGGCACAGGAAATCGTTGTCCATACGGTGAAAGGAGCTGTCGACCTCTTATTGGAAAACAAAAGCAATCCTGAAACGGAAATCGATAAGGTAACAACTCCGGGAGGTATCACCATCAAGGGATTGAACGAAATGGAACTCTCCGGCTTCACCTCTTCCGTCATTCGGGGATTGAAGGCAAGCAAATGATGATTTTTATTCTGCAAACGTGTTATTGATTGCGAAAACAACTGCCATACCATCATGAATACAATAACTTTTTCACATGTAACATATAGCATATTTTCAGCAATATAGTTACATTTTTTTGTCGAGACCCGGGTGTCAGACATCTACAGACCCGGATCTCAAGACCGCTCAGATGGAGGTGTAAACGGCCCTGATACGGGCATTTTGAGGAAAAAATCTAACGTCTTTCTTACAAAAAAGTAACGTGTTTCGGCAAAAAAGGCTTATGCTTTCCTGAAAACATTCCGTTTTTAACACTTTTGGAGTGTATCTGTTTCGGGTAAAACGGCTAAAATGATGGTTAAACAACTGATTTATGATAGTTGCATGATAGTTAAAAAGGAAACTATCATATCTATATATCATGATATTCAAGTTGTACACAAGAAACATGATGGTATGATAGTTGTTTTTTTAAAATCCATTATAGTGTTGACAAATTTGAACCGCAAATGCCGATTTATCCGTTACTTTTCTCTTGAAAGAATAGTAACGGATAAAGTTCAAATCCGATCAGAAAGCACGGACCGCTTTCCGGCGATCCAATTCTGCTTTCAGCATACGAAGTTCACGGCTGGTTTGCCCGGCAACCGAAGTGTTTTCCTCGGCACGGCGGATCAGGTATGGCAAAACATCCCGCACTTTTGCATACGGTACATATTTGGTTACGTTATAACCTTCATGAGCCAGGTTGAAAGAAATATTGTCACTCATACCTAACAGTTGCGCGAAGAAGATACGGGGATCATCGCGCTTTAAGCCTTTTTCATCTATCAGCTTGGCCAATTTATAGTTGCTCTCTTCATTATGCGTCCCCATAAACATTTCGAAACAGTCGAGATGATCCATTGTGAAGCGGACAGCCTCGTCGAAGTTCTCGTCCGTTGCCTGCTTATCCTTACAGATCGGATCGGGATATCCCAAAGCAGCTGCCCTGGCACGCTCGGCTTCCATATAGGCACCACGTACGAATTTCACACCGGCAATATATCCTTTCTCTTTCGCATCGTCCAAAATACGGCGTAAATACGGCATACGGTCATGGCGGTACATTTGCAAAGTAGCAAATACGATCGCACGTTTCTTATTATACCTGCGCATGGCCTCATCGGTCAAAGAGTCGATGGCATCCTGAAAACAATAGTCTTCAGCATCCACAATCAAGCGTACGTCATTGTCGTAGGCACGCTGGCAAAAAGCCATAAAGCGTTCCTTGAACTCCCGGTAAGCTTTTACTTCTTCGATGGTCAATTCCTCTTGCTTTTCGGATACCTTAGCAAGAAGTTCGTCCGTTATGATGGTGGACGGTTTGAATACGGCATAGGCCAGATTATCATTTCCCTTTGCAAAATCAATCGAACGTATGGTTTCCTCAAAAGTAGCTTGTATTCCTTCGGGCGTTTGCTCTCCTTCGGCTGAAAAATCCAAGGTGGAGCGTACATTGAATTTCCGCAGATGGTCGATCGCCTTTGTACAGTCCTGCAAAGTTTCACCTCCGACAAATTGCTTGTATAAAGTCGGCTTGACCGCCCATCCTAACGGAAAATGAATATTCAAAGCAATATTACTTACTACACTGGCACACTTTACCAGCCACGGATATTTGATCGTATTGAACAGCAGATAAGCATTTTTCAGCTCAGACTGCGATTTGGCAGAGAAAGCAATTTCGGTATTATTAAAATCTAACATGGTATTTGATATTAGTTGACAGTTAACGCATTAAAATGAATAGGAATACCGTTTCACAAAATGTGCCAATCACCAATTCATAAGAGAAACTCTTTCATTGGCATATTGGCACATCCTGATTTATCGGCTCATTGATAAAATTAATTACTTTTCTCCAAGAAACGGATAACCATAGCTTGTCGGCGGAACCAAAGCCTCTTTGATACAACGGGCATTTGTCCAGCGAATCAAGTTCAACGGCCCTCCGGCCTTATCATTCGTACCCGAAGCACGCGAACCGCCAAACGGCTGTTGTGCAATGACGGCACCTGTCGGTTTGTCGTTGATATAGAAGTTACCCGCGGCATAACGCAATTTATTGAATGCCATATCGATCGCATAACGATCGCGTGCAAAAATAGAACCGGTCAAACCATACGGAGATGTACGGTCGCAGAGTTCGAGTGTTTCTTCATATTTATTATCATCATACACATAGATCGTGATAACCGGACCGAAGATCTCCTCCACCATGCTCTTGAACATCGGGTCCGTAGTCCGGATGACAGTCGGTTCAACAAAGTAACCTACGGACTTATCTCCATTTCCACCGAAAACGATTTCCGCATCAGGAGACTGTTTTGCATAATCGATATAGCTCATGATATTGTCAAACGAAGCTTCATCGATAACCGCATTGACAAAATTCGTGAAATCCTGGACATCTCCCATTTTGATTTCTTTCAGCATATCGCCGACATAGTCCTTTACTTCTTTCCAGAGTGAAGCAGGGATATAGGCACGTGAACCAGCCGAACATTTCTGTCCTTGATACTCAAACGCACCGCGCACAATAGCTGTCGCCACCTCCAAAGCCGGAGCAGAAGGATGGACAAAGATGAAGTTCTTGCCGCCTGTTTCACCGACAATCTTCGGATAAGATCTATAATGTCCTAAATTCTCACCGATCTGACGCCAAAGGGTGTTAAAGGTTGAAGTGGAACCTGTGAAATGGAAACCGCCTAAATCACGGCTGGCCGTTATGACTTTGCCGATCACGCTTCCCTGCCCCGGAATAAAATTGACAACGCCGTCAGGCAAACCGGCTTCCCGGAACACTTTCATCAGGAAATAGTTAGAATGGATAGCTGTTGTCGACGGTTTCCAGACTGCCACATTTCCCATCATGGCAGGCGCCATGTTCAAGTTAGAGGCAATGGAAGTAAAGTTGAACGGCGTGAGCGAAAACACGAAACCTTCCAAAGCACGATATTCCATCCGGTTCAGGATACCTGTTTCCGAATAAGGCTGGTCGGCATATACCTGACTGGCATAAAAAGTACTGAAACGAAGGAAGTCGATCAATTCGCAAGGAGCGTCGATTTCCGCCTGGAACGGATTCTTGCTTTGTCCCAACATGACGGATGCGTTCAATATATAACGATATTTAGTGGAAAGCAATTCTGCTACACGCAGCATGACGGAAGCACGTTCTACCCAAGGAAGTTCAGACCATTCCTTATGCGCCTTCATTGCTGCATCGATAGCCATCTGCACTTCTTTCTCTCCGGCCTTATGATAAGTGGCCAATACATGGTGGTGATCATGCGGCATCACGACTTTGCCGGTATTGCCTGTACGGATTTCTTTACCTCCGATAACCAATGGTATATCCCATTCTTCAGAAGAGAGCTGCGCAAGAGCCTTTTTCAAGGATGATTTTTCACTTGAACCAGGAGCGTATGCTTTTACCGGCTCGTTAATAGGCTTGGGGAAACTAAAAATTGCGTTGTCCATAGTATCTCTTATTTATTAAGTGTTCAAAGACTGATTATTTCAGCGCTGTAAACATAATCAATAATTTTCTAAAATAAGAGACAGGAGCGTTAAATTAAATTTAAATCAAAGGGGCCAAGATATTCTCGTCCAGCATCAACAATTCAAGCCGTAGAGCTGTTATCTTAACATATTAATCATCTTAAATGTAAAAAATATGGCTATAAAGAGTGTTTGGATAGAAGAAGATTGTATCGCTTGCGGCACATGCGAAGGCATTTGTCCCGAAGTATTTCAGGTTACAGACCGCTCACGTGTAAATGAAGGAGTAAACTTCAACGATTATGAAGAAGGTATAAAAGAAGCCGCCGAAAGCTGCCCGGTCAGCGTCATCAAATACGATTAAGAAGCTTTCTTATACAGCATCTAATAAATTATTATTCAACAACCTACAGTTTTCTACCGGAAGAAACGTTTGTTTCCTCGGCTGGAAACTGTAGTTCTCTCCGCAGGAAACTATAACTTCTTCAGCGGGAAGCAGCCAATACAAAAAAACATCTTCCGCACTTCCTTTCAAAATAACTAAATAACATTACATTCCTCTTTCCTTAGACATTTTGCTTTTTATTCCTATCTTTGGAGCATCATAAATATAATAATCAACGGAGATGAACGAACAGATAAAACAAATTGCGGAGCGTTTGGCCGGACTTCGGGATGCATTGGAAATCACGCCTGAAGAAATGGCCAAGGTTTGTAACCTGACTCCCGAACAGTATATGAAGCTGGAAAGCGGTACTGTAGATATTTCAGTAAGTGTATTACATCAGATTTCACAGGCTTACGGGGTTGAGTTGACCACGCTTATGTTCGGTGATGAACCTAAAATGAGCAGCTACTTTATCACTCGCAAAGGAAAAGGTATTGCCGTGGAACGGACTAAAGCATACAAATACCAGTCGCTTGCCGCCGGGTTTGTCGGTCGGAAAGCAGATCCGTTCATGGTTACCGTCCATCCGGCTCCAGACGGGACACCGATTTATCTGAACTCGCATCCCGGACAAGAGTATAATATGGTACTGAAAGGCCGCATGTTATTACAGATCAACAACAAAGAGCTGATACTGGAAGAAGGCGACAGTATCTATTTCAACTCCGAACTGCCGCATGGAATGAAGGCACTCGATGGAGAAAAGGTCAGTTTCCTGGCAATAATCCTATAAATTGACAATTTAATCATCATGTTAGAAAGATTCATAAACAAGACGACCTTTGAGTCGCAGGAAGATTTTATAAAGAATTTCAAGATAAAAGTCCCGGAGAACTTCAACTTCGGATATGACGTAGTAGATGCATGGGCGGAAGAAGAACCCGATAAGATTGCGCTGTGCTGGACAAACGACCAAGGGGAACACATAGACTTCACCTTTGCCGACCTGAAAAAATATACCGACCAGACTGCCGCTTATTTCCAGTCGCTGGGAATCGGCCACGGTGATATGGTCATGTTGATATTGAAACGCCGTTATGAATTCTGGTTCTCGATTATCGCGTTGCATAAATTGGGAGCAGTGGTGATCCCGGCTACCCACCTGCTGACAAAGAAAGATATCGTCTATCGTGCGAATGCCGCCGATATCAAGATGATCGTCTGCGCGGGCGAGGAAGTGATCACCCAACATATCATCGACTCGCTGCCCGATTCACCCTCTATAAAGAGTGTTGTTTCGGTAGGTCCCGAAATCCCCGAAGGCTTCGAGGACTTCCACAAAGGTCTCGAAAACGCGGCTCCGTTCGTACGTCCGGAACATCCGAACAGTAACGACGACATTTCACTGATGTATTTTACTTCCGGTACAACCGGCAACCCGAAGATGGTAGCGCATGATTTCACCTACCCGCTGGGGCATATCGTGACCGGAAGTTTCTGGCACAACTTGCATAAAGACAGCCTCCACCTGACGATTGCCGACACCGGTTGGGGGAAAGCCGTATGGGGAAAACTGTATGGACAGTGGATTGCCGGAGCAACCGTATTCGTGTACGACCACGAGAAATTCACACCGGCCGATATGTTACAGATGATACAGGACTACCGCATCACATCTTTGTGCGCACCTCCTACCATCTTCCGTTTCCTGATACGCGAAGACCTGACAAAATACGACCTGTCGTCCCTCCAATATTGTACCATTGCCGGCGAAGCCTTAAACCCTGCCGTATTCGACACGTTCTACAAACTGACCGGCATCAAGCTGATGGAAGGTTTCGGACAGACGGAAACAACCTTGACCGTCGCCACTTTCCCGTGGATGGAACCGAAACCCGGATCGATGGGTGTCCCTAATCCGCAATACGATGTAGACTTGTTGCGCCCGGACGGAACCCGTGCCGAAGACGGAGAACAGGGACAGATCGTGATCCACACTACAAATGGCAAACCGATCGGTCTTTTCAAGGAATATTACCGGGATGCCGAACGCACACGCGAAGCATGGCACGACGGCCTGTATTACACGGGCGATGTCGCCTGGCGTGATGAAGACGGTTACCTCTGGTTCGTGGGCCGTGCCGACGATGTTATCAAAAGTTCCGGCTACCGTATCGGCCCGTTTGAAGTAGAAAGCGCCCTGATGACGCATCCGGCGGTTGTAGAATGTGCCATCACTGGTGTTCCAGACGAAATCCGCGGACAAGTGGTAAAAGCCACCATCGTTCTGGCAAAGGACTACAAGGATAAAGCCGGAGACGCTTTGGTCAAAGAATTACAAGACCATGTCAAAAAAGTGACAGCTCCGTACAAATACCCGCGTGTCGTCGAGTTCGTAGACGAACTGCCGAAGACGATCAGCGGCAAAATACGCCGAGTCGAAATCCGAGCAACCGACAATGAAAAGAAACACACAAAATAATGGTCAATTGCCAATCATCGATTGGCAATTTAACCGTATTGCGGTCAAGATAGGCAGCAACGTGCTCACCCGCAAGGATGGCACGTTGGATATTACCCAAATGTCCGCCTTGGTGGATCAGGTGGCCGAACTACATCGGAAAGGCGTGGAAGTCGTCCTTATTTCCTCCGGTGCGGTCGCTTCTGGACGCAGTGAGATAAAGGCCGGCAAAAAGCTGGATCCCGTCTCTGCCCGTCAGCTGTATTCCGCAGTCGGGCAAGCCAAGCTGATCAACCGGTATTACGAACTGTTCCGCGAACATGGTATGACCTGCGGCCAGGTGCTCACCACGAAAGAGAACTTTGGCAGCCGCACGCATTACCTCAACCAGAAACATTGTATGGAGGTAATGCTCGAAAACAAAGTGATTCCCATCGTGAACGAAAACGACACGATATCGGTTACAGAATTGATGTTCACGGACAATGACGAGCTTTCCGGACTGATCGCCACCATGATGGGAATGGATGCTTTGATTATCCTTAGCAATATCGACGGAATATATAACGGCAACCCGTCCGATCCGTCCTCCACGGTTATCCGCGAGATCGACGACAGCAAGGAAGACCTGTCGGAATATGTACAGACCAGCAAGTCGTCATTCGGTCGTGGCGGCATGCTTACCAAATGCAGCATTGCACAGAAGGTGGCCGACGAAGGCATCACGGTGATCATTGCCAACGGCAAGAAGGACAACATCCTGGTAGACCTGCTCGCCAAAGACAGCCGGACCGTTTGCACGCGTTTCATCCCGTCAAACAAACCTGTCAGCAGCGTAAAAAAATGGATCGCCCACTCCGAAGGCTTCGCCAAAGGCGAGATACACATCAACCGGGGGGCCGAAGAGGCACTGTTAGGTCCGAAGGCGACCAGTATCCTGCTGGTCGGCGTCACCCGGATCATCGGCGACTTCGAGAAAGACGATATCGTCAAGGTTATCAACGAGGAAGGCGTCCAGTTAGGAGTCGGATGCGCAGGTTACGACAGTACGGAAGCACGAGAACTGATCGGCAGCCGGGATAAAAAACCGTTGGTACATTACGATTATTTGTATCTGGATTAACAACAACAAGCATACGACCATGATTAACGAATTATTGCAACATACCCTCGCCGCTTCGCGCCAGCTTGTCACGCTGGACGATGCCACCATCAACCGCATCCTCATAGACACGGCTTCGGCTTTGCTGACACGCCAAGCCGAAGTCTTGGCTGCCAATGTCGAAGATTTGTCGCGTATGGACCCGGCAAATCCGAAATACGACCGCTTGAAACTGACGGAAGAACGTCTTGCAGGTATTGCAGGAGATATGAAGAACGTCGCCTCGCTACCGTCGCCTCTTGGGAAGCTGTTAAGCGAAACAACACGCCCGAACGGCATGGTGATCCGCAAAATGACCGTTCCCTTCGGCGTGATCGGTGTCATCTACGAAGCACGCCCGAATGTCACCTTCGACGTCTTCTCCCTTTGTTTCAAGAGCGGGAATGCCTGCGTGTTGAAAGGAGGTTCGGATGCCGACAGTTCCAACCGTGCCTTAGTGGCGATTATCCACGACGTACTGACAAGACAAGGCGTCGATCCGGCTGTCTGTACACTCCTGCCGCCCGACCGCGAGGCGACGACCGAGCTGTTGAACACCGTCGGCCTGGTGGACCTTATCATTCCGCGGGGCAGCAGTTCACTGATCAATTACGTCCGCGACCATGCCCGCGTACCGGTCATTGAGACGGGAGCCGGTATCTGCCATACCTATTTTGACAAAGATGGAGACAAAGAAAAAGGGCGCGAGATCGTCAACAATGCCAAGACACGCCGCGTCAGCGTCTGCAACGCTTTGGATTGTCTGATCGTCCATCGCGACCGATTAGGTGACCTCCCTTATTTGTGTGGAAAACTGTCCGGCAGCAACGTCATTATCTATGCCGACGAACCCGCCTTTGCCGCTCTTTCAGGGCACTACCCTACCGCTTGGCTTCAGCCGGCTATGGCAGACAGCTTCGGCACCGAGTTCTTAGACTACAAAATGGCGATCCGTACAGTCTCCTCCTTGGATGAAGCCCTGCAACATATCGCCCGCTACAGCTCGAAACACAGCGAAAGCATCGTCAGTGAATCGACAGAAGCCATCCGCCGTTTCCAGCAAATGGTCGATGCCGCCTGCGTCTACGCCAATGTATCTACGGCTTTCACCGACGGGGCACAGTTCGGTTTCGGAGCGGAAATCGGTATCAGCACACAGAAGCTACATGCCCGCGGCCCGATGGCGTTGCCTGAACTGACGACCTACAAGTATATCATCGAAGGAGACGGACAAATACGAAAATAGTCCCTGCCTTGGTGTTAGTATTATCATATGACACTGACAATACAGATATAACGGTATTGCCATAAATCAGAAATCATTGTTTATCTTTGTAGGCAGAACAATTTTAAATGAGACATGATATGAGAAACTTCACTTGTGTACAGGATTTGGGCAACCTCAAGCAGGCACTCGCCGAGGCTTTCGAGATTAAGAAAGACCGTTACCAGTTTACCGGGCTGGGCAAGAACAAGACGTTATTGATGATATTCTTCAACTCCAGCCTCCGTACCCGCCTCTCCACCCAGAAGGCTGCCATGAATTTAGGTATGAACACGATGGTGCTCGACGTGAACCAGGGAGCCTGGAAACTGGAAACCGAACGCGGCGTGATCATGGATGGCGACAAGCCCGAACACCTCCTAGAGGCTATTCCGGTGATGGGCTGCTATTGCGACGTGATCGGCATACGTTCATTCGCCCGTTTCGAAAGCAAGGAAGATGATTACAACGAAAAGATATTGAACCAGTTCATCCAATACTCCGGCCGTCCGGTATTCAGCATGGAAGCGGCTACCCGCCATCCGTTGCAGAGTTTTGCCGACCTGATCACGATCGAGGAGTATAAGAAGACTGCCCGTCCGAAAGTCGTCATGACTTGGGCACCACATCCGAAAGCCCTGCCGCAAGCCGTACCTAACAGTTTCGCCGAATGGATGAATGCAACGGACTACGAGTTTGTCATCACCCACCCGGAAGGCTACGAACTGGACCCGCGCTTCGTCGGCAACGCTCGCGTAGAATATGACCAGAAGAAAGCGTTCGAAGGCGCGGACTTCATCTACGCCAAGAACTGGGCAGCCTATGCCGATCCCAACTACGGCAAGGTTCTCAACACGGACCGCAGTTGGACCGTCGACACGGAAAAGATGGCGTTGACCAACAATGCCTACTTCATGCACTGCCTGCCTGTCCGTCGCAATATGATCGTGACAGACGACGTAATCGAAAGCCCCCAAAGCATCGTGATCCCCGAAGCCGCCAACCGCGAGATTTCAGCACAAACGGTGCTGAAGAAGATATTGACTTCACTCTTGCCGGGGGATTAATCCCCCCGGCTAAAGAATCCCCTGGCAAATATCACAGGTTATACGTCAGCGTCACCCACGTCACCTGTGCGTCACGGTTGCGGACCTGGGTCATTTGCAAGTCTTTCGTATCGACGATCGTTGTTTCTTCGAGGCCGTTGAAGATGTTGTTGATGCTCAGGTTGGCACGCAGCTTGCGGTGCATGAAATATTGGGAGATACCGGCATTGACACTGGAACGGTGCTTGATCTTTCCCTGCGGGGTCAACTGGTCGGAGATGTAAAAGCCATCGAGCTGCAACTCCGTTGTCGGCGTGATGCTGATGTTGACAGAGCCTTTGATATCGCCGCAGACCATCGACTTCTTCCGGTCATAACCGATCGTGCGCCCGTCGATCTCATCCCGATAGATATCGCCTGACAAACCGAGAGACAGCATACGGATCGGTTGCCAGGTTGCGGACAGTTCAAAACCGAATGTCTGGCTATGGCCGATATTCTCTTTTGTCCAGATCGTTCCGTTTTCCCCTTCATCCAGGACTTTGTCCATGATGCGGTTCTTCTTATTCCGGTAATACAGGCTCGGTGAGAACCGGAAAGCAGAAGTAGCATACGAATAAGACAACTCGACCGAATGGATCATCTCGTCTTTTAAATCAGGATTCCCCTTCCAGACATGCGTAGCGTCGCTACGGTCGGTGAACACATTCAGGTAGCTGCCGTAAGGCCGGATTACGCGTTGCACATAGCTGAGAGCCAACTCCCCGACTTTATCCGTCCGGTAGCCCAACTTCAAACGGGGGAAGAGATGGAAACGAGAAGTGCTCTTAACCATCGGTATCTTTTCAAGCACATCGTCGGTCTGATAACGCGTATCTATCTTTTGCCAGTTCAGTTCACCTTGTACGCCCGCTTCGGCACAGAAACCACCCCATTTCTTTTCCAAAGCAGCCAGCAACAAATTCGTACGGCGATTAAAGTTATATTCATTTTCTTTCTGCGGGTCGGACTGCCACTCTCCGGCAGCCAGTTTGTTCCCGTAAGCGTGATAGCCCTCATCCTTGAAACGCCCGATGTATCCTACCCGCAAATGCCAGTCATCGGCAAAGAGTTTGCCGTAGAGGACAGACAGGTAATAATTATTCTTGTCCTGATTGACATAGTAATTATCCTCGGCAATGATCTTGCCTGTTTCCGGCTTCTCGTTCTTGTATTCGTTATCTTCGTCATACCCGAAATTATTGTAATTGAACACGACGTCCAGACGATCCTTCGGATTGTCGAAGGTATGGTTCCAACGCGCCTCTGCGGCATAGGCTTCCTGCCGTTGGTCGTTATAACGGTGGCGGAACATCACCGGTTGCAGATTCCCGTCCACCAGCTTATTGTTATGGATCTTCCCGTAGCGGCTGTAATCCATCAGGTTATACAGACCGTAAACCGTGATCAGGTCGTTTGCCGTCAGGTCATATCCGACACTCAGATCGGCGAGATGCACATCGGGGCGGGCGGACGCATTATTGTTCATGACGGTTGTCCCCCCTTTGTTCGTCGTCGACTTGCTGAACGTACGCTTACGGAACTCCCGGCGATAATTATATTTTCCGACAATATGAAACTTGCCCGGATGCAAATTCAGGATCGCACCGGCATTATAACGTTCCTGGAATCCGGCTCCCAACGTCAGGACCAGAGGCGAATCAGCGGCCGTATAAACAACAGACGACAGGTTCAGAATCCCTGCATCTCCATCCGGCACAAGCCCGATGGAAGGAGTCGACGTCATCGACACCCGGTCGAAGAACAGTGCCGGAAGCTGGATCAGCATATCCCCGCTATACTCTTCCAGCAAGCCGTAGGGCACTCCGTTTATCAGCAAGCCGGGATTATTGGAACCACGGAACGTGATTCCTCCCTCGATATCGGTCACAACGGAAGGCAGCAGGCGGAATACGTCGGCTGTCGTCCCTGTCAGACCACTCAGGTTGCTGTCCACCTGCAGGCGTTTCACTTCCCCACCGGTCAAGCCTCCAAATCGTTTTCCCTGGATTTCAACACTCTGCAACGAGACAGTTTTATCTACAGGAACCTGTGCGAAAACAGACAGGCTCAGGCAAGCAATAGCCGGAAGGAGTAATAGTGTTCGTTTCATATATATAAATCACATAAGTTTAAAAACAAAAAAAGTCTGTATGTTACATGCATACAGACTGTCCTCGTCACTGATTGCCGAATGATTATTCAGCAGGAGCAGCTTCAGTTTCAGCAGCCGGAGCTTCAACAGCAGTTGAATCACCTTCAGCAACCGCAGTTTCTTCTGTTGTAGCTTGTTCAGCTGGAGCGACAACTTCTTCTACTGTAGCTTCTGTTTCAGTTTCTGCAACTTCAGTGTTTTCTGCTGATTTGTTGCCACAAGATGCGAATGATACAGCTGCGATAACAGCAGCAAATGCAAGTAACTTTTTCATTTTGTTTTTTTAATTTAAACGGTCTATAATATCTTCTTGTCTTAAAACGATGCAAATGTATGTATTAATCAAATATGTTGTACAACATATTGCGCTTTTTTTCAAAATATTTTATACACAAGCCTCAACGATTTGATTTACAAACCATATAAACTAATCAATAGTTGCTATACAAGTAACGCTTAATACTTTTCTTAGGCGTCTTTTCGAATTCTGTCGGATACAATTGCAGGGCGGAAACAGCTTCGTAAGGTGCTAAAAGTTTGTTAAGTTCGATCCGGTTCTGCTCCATGATGATCGGAAGATCTTCATGCGAAATTCCCGTGCTGTCCACCGTATCGTAATCCGGATAAACAAGCCCTACCAGCTTACCGTTCTTCTCTATTATGATGCTTTCCATTACAAACGGCAAGTTGTTCAGCTTCGATTCGATCTCTTCCGGATAAATGTTCTGTCCGCTCGCCCCCAAGATCATCGTCTTGCTACGGCCACGGATATAAATACGGTTATCGGCGTCGATCGTCCCCAAGTCACCCGTACGCAACCAGCCGTCCTCCGTAAAAACCTTGGAAGTCGCTTCCTCGTTCTTATAATAACCTTTCATCACATTTTCGCCGCTCACCTGAATTTCTCCTACCTTATTATAAGGATCTTCCGAGTCGATACGCACCTTCATGATGCCCTTCAATATCTGGCCGCATGAACCGGGGACATACTCGTCATTATGGTCATAGCTGATCAGCGGTCCACATTCCGTCATACCATAACCGATCGTGAACGGGAATTTGATCTTATAAAGGAAATTCGTCACCTCCTCATTCATGGCCGCTCCTCCCACGATCACTTCACGAAAACGTCCGCCGAAGGCATCAACCAGTTTCTTCCGTATCTGTGCATAGATACGGGAATCCAGCAATGGAATATTCAACGCCACCTTCATAGTCGTCTTGCTAAGCTGCGGCAGGATCATTTTCTTGTAAATCTTCTCCAGGATCAACGGGACCGTCAGGATCAGGTTCGGTTTCACCTCCTCGAAGGCTTTCAACAGGATTTTGGGAGAAGGAACCTTCCCCAACAGGTAGACATGCGCCCCGACAGCCATCGGAACCAGGAAATTGAACGCACAACTATAAGCATGTGCCAACGGCAGAAAACAGAGTTCGCGTTCCCCCCTGTACAATACGCCAAGCTCGATGCCGTACATCACATTCCCCGCCAGGTTGTTTCCGGTAAGCATAACCCCTTTACTGAAACCGGTCGTGCCGGAAGTATAGTTCAACAGGACCACTTTGTCATTGTCCAGTTCCGCATATTCGATATCATCCTTGCCGAAACCGTCCGGATACTTTTCCGCCATCTTCTCATCCATGCCTTTCAAAAGCTTCTGAATGCTTTCACCATCGCGCTGATGCAGGCAACGGAAATCGGACAGCGAAAAGACACCACGCACGTCCTCGATCATTTCCTCTTCCAGTGTATCCCAGATACGGTCACTGACAAAAAGGAAAACCGACTCGGAGTGATTGATAATATGATGCACATCGTTCGGACTGAAGTCCTGCAAGATAGGTACTATAATCGCTCCGTAGGTCACAGCGGCCATATAAACAATACACCAGCGGGCACTGTCTTTTCCGATCAGAGCAATCTTATCTCCCCGCCGTATCTGACATTCTTCAAATAGGATATGGATACGGGCAATCTCTTTGGCCACATCGGCGAAAGAAAAGGTCGTCCCTTTGCTGTAATCCGTCAAGGCGGGCAGTTCCCAGTTCTTCTTGAAACTTTTCTCGTATATCTTGATAAAATTCTCTTGTATCATACTGCACACTGTATTATAATTTGCGCAAAAATACAGACTATCCGACAAATACACAACAGATAGCCAGAGTTTAACCAACAGTACAACAATACCCAAAGGTTTGACAAACTAAATTTTTACCTATCTTTGGCAACCGAATAAACGGATGAGACATGAAGAACTGGAAAGTACTTATAACAATATGTGTGTTAGGATGCACTCGTATATGTGCACAAGAGACAGGGGCGAACGACACCGTCTCCCGCCATCCGCTCACACACGGGGTCGGTATCGACTTCCGTCCCGTCTACCTCATCCCCACCAATGAGTTCTTTGCCGGCGAGAACGCTGCATGGCAACCCTTGCGTAAGTCCGTGTCGGCACACCTGAAATACTCTTTCCGGTTTCATCCCGATTCGCGCTACGGGAAATTATACCCGCACACGTACCAGGGAATCGGTGTCTCATACCACTCTTTCTTTGACAAGGCCGAGATCGGGACTCCGGTTGCAGTATATGCATTCCAGGGAGCACGCATAGCCCGGCTCTCCTCCCGCCTGTCACTGGATTACGAATGGAACTTCGGGGCCTCTTTCGGATGGAAAAAGTACCATCCGGGAACCAACGCCTATAATTATGTTGTGGGGTCAAAGATCAATGCCTATATCAATTTGGGATTCTTGCTGAACTGGCAACTGGCGGCAGGATGGCAACTGACGGCAGGCATCGACCTGAGCCACTTCTCCAACGGAAACACCCAGTACCCCAACGCAGGCGTCAATACCGTCGGAGGCAGGATAGGCCTGGTGCACACCTTCGGAGCAAATGCCGGGACGGTGATGTCAGGCAGGCGGACCACACAACGCATCAAACCTCACATCAGCTACGACATCGTCTTATATGGCGCCTCGAAACGAAAAGGGGTTATCAAGCCCGATGAAGCCTACCTCGCCCCCGGCTCGTTCGGCGTATTAGGATTCAATTTCAATCCTATGTATAACTTCCACCAATATTTCCGTGCCGGAGCATCGCTCGACGTACAATACGACGAAAGTGCCAACATCAAGGAATACGAAGCCGACTACAACGACCAGGCCGAGCACAGGTTTTACCGTCCGCCATTCAAGGAACAATTGGCAGTCGGGCTATCCGTACGGGGCGAACTGGTCATGCCGATCTTCACGATCAATGTAGGCATAGGCTACAATGTTTACCACAAATGCACCGATACGCAAGGGATGTACCAAATCCTGGCACTGAAAACATCTGTCACACGCAACCTGTTCCTGCACGTGGGATACCAGTTGAGCAAATTCAAAGACCCCAACAACCTGATGTTAGGGATAGGTTACCGGTTCCACAATAAACGATAAGAATATACTATCTCCAAACATTTTCCGTAAATTTGCGCGATAATTAAAAGACAATGATTGATAAGACTGTTTTTGAGAACAAGATAGCCGCATACTATACCTTAGGATGCAAGCTGAATTTCGCCGAAACTTCGACCATAGGGAAAGTCCTTGCCGAACAGGGCGTACGCAAAGCACGTCCGGGTGAAAAGGCCGATATTTGCGTTGTCAACACCTGCTCCGTGACAGAACTTGCCGACAAGAAATGCCGCCAGGCGATCCGCCGGATCGGCAAACAGCACCCAGGGGCGTTCATCGTCGTGACCGGTTGCTACGCCCAGTTAAAGCCGGAAGAGGTTTCCCATATCGAAGGAGTCGACCTTGTCTTGGGAGCCGAGCAGAAGCTGGATTTGTTAATGTATCTGGACGATCTGAAAAAGAGAGAAGAGGGAGGCGCCATAATCGCTTCCCGGACGAAAGATATCCGTACTTTCTCCCCTTCCTGCTCGGCAGACGACCGTACGCGCCATTTCCTGAAAGTGCAGGACGGATGCGATTATTTCTGTTCCTACTGCACGATCCCCTTTGCCCGCGGACGCAGTCGCAACGGGACGATCGCCAGCATGGTGAAGCAGGCCGAAGAGGTCGCCTCAAACGGGGGAAAAGAGATCGTGCTGACAGGCGTCAACATCGGCGACTTCGGGAAGAGCACCGGGGAGACGTTTATCGACCTGATCCGCGCCCTCGACAAGGTGGAAGGGATCGTACGCTACCGTATCTCCTCCATCGAACCGAACCTGATCACGGACGAGGCGATCGATTTCGTGGCATGCAGCAGACGTTTCGCTCCTCATTTTCATATTCCGTTACAGAGCGGAAGCGACGAGGTGCTGAAACTGATGCGCCGCCGTTACGACACGACCCTGTTCCGGCATAAGATCGAAAAGATCAAAGAGGTCATGCCGCACGCCTTTATCGGCGTCGATGTGATCGTCGGTACGCGGGGTGAAACGGATACCTGTTTCGAGGAGGCCCGCACCTTTATCGAAAGCCTGGACATCAGCCAGCTGCACGTGTTCAGCTATTCGGAACGGCCGGGTACGCAGGCACTCAAGATCGACCACGTCGTCGACCCGAAAACCAAGCATGCCCGCAGCCAGCAATTGCTGGACATATCCGACCGTAAGCTCCATGCTTTCTACGAAGCGCATATCGGCCAGAAGGCGAATGTCTTGTTTGAACAAACACGCAAAGGAGGCATGATGCACGGCTTCACGGAGAATTATATCAAGGTGGAGATCCCGTACGACCACTCGTTGGTCAACGAAACCCGGCAGGTCATACTGGAAGGTTGGAACGAGGACAAAACGGCGTTAGTAGTAAAGATTATAGAATAAATGATTTATCCGTTACTTTTGGCTTGATCCAAAAGTAGCCAAAAGATCAAGGCTTAACCGACAGTTCTTCTGCACCCCCGTGTCAAGCACGGGGGACAAGCCTGTTCCCACATCAAATGTGGGATCGCAAAGGAGCAGGTAGCATCGGCAATCCCCGAAGAGCCGTCAGGCTCTATTTCCGGCCTAAGCCGGTGAGCGTTAAGCGCAGAGACCGTAGTGAGCACCCGGAACGTCTGCTGTCTGAGCGAAGCGAGTTTCAGACGCGACAGCGAACGAAGGGAACGGAGTAGCGAAGCAACTTTAGCCTTGAACTTTTGGTTACTTTTCTTTCAAGAGAAAAGCAACAGATAAATCAGCATTTACACAAATAAAAATTAATAAAACCATCATGTGGAATAAAATACAATATGCGCTTATCTACAGTTGGGTAAAGGTTCATGCCTTATTGCCGATGTGGGCGCTTTATATATTATCGGATATCCTCTATGCTCTGGTCTATAAGGTCGTCAGATACAGGGTGAAAGTCGTCAGGCAAAATATGAAAGCCTCTTTTCCCGATAAATCGGACACCGAACTGCGCCGGCTGGAACGCGAGTTCTACCATCACTTCGCCGACTACGTGGTCGAGACGATCAAGCTCGCCCACATCTCCCTCGAAGAGTTACAACGCCGGGCTTTCCTGAAAAATCCCGAACTGGTAGACACGCTGATGGAGAAAGGACACACCTGTTTTATCCTCCTGATGGGACATTACGGCAACTGGGAATGGTTTTCCGGCTCGACTTCCCGTTTCAAGGATTCCCGCATCTACCAGATATACCGACCCCTCAACAACCAGGCATTCGATCGCCTGTTTTTTAACCTGCGTACAAAATTCGGTTCCTTTGGGATCAAAAAACAGGACACCGTGCGCGATGTCATCACCCTGAAGAAAGACAAAACCCGCTGTGTCGTGATCTTTATCGCCGACCAGACACCGAGCCGGAACAACCTGCACTACTGGACGAACTTCCTGAACCAAGATTCCTCCATCCTGACCGGCCCCGAACGCCTTGCCCGCAAACTGGATTTGCCGGTCATATTCCTCGACACGAAGCAGGTGAAACGCGGCTACTATACCATAGATATGAAACTGGTGACCGAGACTCCCAAAGAGACTCCTGAGAACTGGATTACCGAACAATATGCCCGCTTGATGGAAAAATGTATCTTGCGCAATCCGTCGGGGTGGCTTTGGACGCATAAGAGATGGAAACATAAGAGAGTTGAAAGTGGAGAGTTGAGAGTTGAAAGTTAAATTACAAAAAAAGCACACACAATATGAAAACAAACGAAAACTTTCAACTTTCAACTTTCAACTTTCAACCGGACAAACGTCTTGCCGTCGTCATCCTAAACTGGAACGGCCGCGCGCTGATGGAAGAATTCCTGCCCTCCGTTGTCGCTTGCACACCCGGCGAATGGGCAGATGTAATCGTTGCCGACAACGGCTCTACGGACGATTCCATCGAGATGCTGAAAACAAAGTTTCCGACGGTCGGCATCATCCGGCTGGACAAGAATTACGGCTTTGCCGAAGGATATAACCAGGCATTGAAGCATATCGGACACGAATACACAGTCTTGCTCAACAGCGATGTCGAAGTCACTCCGGGATGGCTGGATGCACCTATCGCCGCGCTGGACGCCGACAAAACGATTGCCGGCGTCCAGCCCAAGATACGCGCCCAACGGAATAAAGAATACTTCGAGTATGCCGGAGCGGCAGGGGGATATATGGACCGGTACGGCTATCCGTATTGCCGCGGACGCGTCCTGCATGTCGTCGAGAAAGATGCCGGACAATATGACACGCCTGCCGACCTGCTTTGGGCCACGGGGGCCTGCCTGTTCGTCCGTACGGCCACTTACAAAGAGGTGGGCGGCCTCGATGCCGGGTTCTTTGCCCATCAGGAAGAAATCGATCTGTGCTGGCGGCTACGTTCGCGCGGCTACCGGCTGGTCTGTACGCCATCGTCGGTCGTGTACCACGTGGGAGGCGCCACGCTGAATGTCGAGAGTCCGCGCAAGACGTTCCTCAACTTCCGAAACAACCTGCTGATGCTATATAAGAACTTGCCGGAAAAGGATTTGAAGCACGTGATGCATGCACGTTTCTGGCTGGACTATATCGCCGCTGCCAAGTTTCTGCTGACCGGCCATTACCCGAACGCCCGTGCCGTGTATGAGGCCCGGAAGGCGTTCCACGAGCTAAAACCGTCTTACGAACCGGTCCGCCGTGAGAATCTCGCCAAAACAAAACTTTCCGGCATTCCGGAGCTGCGAAAAGGAAGCCTGATCTTAGCGTTCTATTTACAGGGGAAAAAGAGATTCACGGAACTATGAACAGAGAGAATTTTGCAGGCAAACGGACAAGTACGGACAGAACGGACACCCGATATATAAAAATTCCGACATTTTACTAAAACGCTAATAATCAACAAACAACCTCTAAAATCCATTCCCAAAACCACTTTTGGGATGCACGTCTGTTGCAAATCGGATGTCCATAATTTCCAGGCTCTCTCAAGACCGGCTTTCATAAATAAATGTATATTTACCATACATAACCCCATCTGCTTCCCAATAGGGCAGAGGGCTCTGCCCTATTGAGTAAAAAATATATCCTATAGGGTATCATCATCTATTTTGCCAGGGGATTAATCCCCTGGCAAGGAAAAAAGGAAAAGGGAAAAGAATTTATTCTGCTCTTTTGCCGGAGGATTAATCCCTTGGCAAAAGAAAAAGGAAAAGGGAAAAGGATTTATTCTGCCATTTTGGGGAGGATCAATCCCCCGCTCGGAAAATAAATATATCGGGTGTCCGTTCTGTCCGCATTTGTCCGCTTTCTCTTCCTTTAAAACATAACATCATATTAAACAGGTAGATACAAAAAACAACACTCTTTACCGGACTGTACCGGAGTTGCAAGGGAAAGCAATGCCTTCCCTTGTCTTTTTTACAGGTTCGAGTGCTGCAAAATGTCGATCATGATCGGCTTGAAACCGCTCACGAAACACTCTACGGCGATCACCATCAGAATCAATCCCATCAGGCGCATCATGACGTTATTGCCCGTCTCGCCCATGTAACGGTTCAGACGTGTGGAAGCGCGGAGGATCAGGTAGGTGATAAAATAGATCAATCCGATCGTCCCGATCAAGATGCACTTCTTTGCCAATGTCACGGCATCGTCCATCAGCATCAAGGCATTGGCGATCGCACCCGGCCCGCAGAGCATCGGGATGGCAAGGGGCGTAATGGAAATGTCGTTCACATATGTCTTCACCTCCTCCTCTTTCAGCTTGGCTTTCGCATAGCGTGCCTGCAACATGTCGAAACCGATCGTGAAGATGATAATGCCACCCGCAATACGGAACCCGTTTGTCGAAATACCGAAAAACTTGAACAGGAACTGCCCGGAGAAAGTGAAAACCATCAGCGTCAGGAACGATACGATTGTAGCGCGGCGGACAATGGCACGACGCTGTTCCTCACTCATGCCATTCGTCATGGTCAGAAAGACAGGCATCGTCCCTAACGGATTTGTCAGCGTAAAAAACGAGGTAAAACATAACAGAAAAAAAGGTAACAATGAATCCATAATAATACTATTTTTATAATGTGTCAATAGAATAATGTGCCAATAAAATATCGGCACATTATTTTTCCCATACTAAATAAGCAGACACGAGCCAATGGTTCAGCTTGTTCCCGTCTATCTCTGCTGCTTCGGGAATGCTGACCGTGAAGGTATGCTTGCCCGGCGCGATATCTGTCAAAAGAATCTCTTCAGGCATCACATCCGAACCCGGACACCAGTTGGAACGTGACAGGTCGGATGATCCTAACGGTTCTTCCACTTTCTTTTCCGAATAACCGTCTTTGGCAATATAAGAAGCCAGGCGCTCTTTCAGCCACACGCCCGTTGCCGGGTTGAAACGGCGGAAAGAGGCACAATCCGAACGCCAGGGGATGAAGTTCAACACTTCTTTCCCATCGATCGAAACGATATTGCGTTTCTCGACAAATTCATCACCACCGGAATGGCCGCCATGACCGGTCACGATATATTTCAGCCGGACATTACGCACACCGGCGGGAATCTCGAAATCCGTCGACACGTCCCGACGGGCAAAGATATCCGGATAGGTCTGCCCCTCGTAGTAGACCGTATTCATCAACGGCTCCACATGGCGGCGGGTCAGCGGATCATAAGCCAGGCCGGATTCATCCACATCGACCGTCATACTGGCGATATAGCCTTCCGTCGTCCAGGTGTCGATAAAGATGCCAACATAGGCTCCTCCTTCCAAAAGTGGATACAGGTCGGTTATATCCTGTTCCCAGCTGACGCTATCTTCCCAATGGTCGATATAGACCGGCTTACGGTTATGCGTCAGACTGTCGTCGGGGGCACTGAAATGTCCTACCCCGAAAGGTGTCATGAAACGCATCAGTTCGACCGTCGGTTTATAATCTTCGCCCGCAACGATCCCGACCATGTGTTCCAGCTTCGTACTATCCACTTCCGGGAACTGCTTTTCTCCCTTAGCGATGTTCAGCAGGTTGATGCCCGACTCTTTCGGCAGGACGAAACAGGAACCGGACTTATCCCAGCGGTCGCCGTTGGAGGCAATCGTCACCTTCAATTTGACAGACACATTGCGTTCGTATTCGGGCAACGTTATTTTCTTCAGGATGATACGCCCGTTCACCAGATGGTAAATGCTGTCCGCCCCCGGCGCATTATAGGCTTCCGGATAGATATCCGGTGCAAACCGTACGGGCGTATCGTCAAACACACGTACGGTAAAGTCTCCTTTCGCAGGAATCTCCCGCGGTCCGCATGCCGTCAGCAATAACGCTCCCGCCAGCGAAAAGAGTAAAACAATCTTCTTCATCATTTGCGTTTAGTATTTAGTAAGCTCTTTAAGCAACTGTTTCTGCCCGGCAGACCGGTCGCCATGCACACACGGACCGGTCACACAACCGCCTTCACAGGCCATCACCTCGATAAATTGTCCCGGAGCCTTGCCTGTCTTAGCGTATGCACGCAACAATGCGACGTTCTTCTTCGTAAGGTTGGCCACCTGGATCGTATTCAAGCTAGCATCCTGATCTTCTTTCAAGTAGACCTTCACTGCATTGATCACACCGCCTGCTTGTGCAAATCCACGTGCCTCACGTACGGAGTTACGCAAGACGGTGAACGGTTGTGCCTCTTCGATCTTGATATCCATACCGGCCAACACGGAACCGACCTCTTCGAACGTGAGCGTAAAATCCACACAGGGGTCCATCTTCACTTCTTTCCGCTTCGCCACGCACGGGCCGACGAACACGATCTTGGCATCCGGATATTTCTCCTTCACGATCCGGGCGGTGTAGTACATCGGCGAACCGGTAGTCGAAATATATTTTTTCAAGTCCGGGATATGTTTCTCGGCAAGCTGAATATAAGACGGACAACAACTGGTCGTCATAAACGGTTGGCCTTCCGCCAACTTTTCTTTCAGTTCTTCGGCTTCGTGGCGGGTCGTCTCCATCGCTCCCTGCGCCACTTCCACAACTTCAAGGAAGCCCAGTGACTTGATGGCCCCGTAGACCTTCTCCACCGGAGCCGCAAACTGGGCCAGGATGGACGGGGCGACAATGGCTACCATCGGTTCCTTGTTGCGCAGGCGTTGCAGGATGTCAAACACCTGGGATATCTCGAATATCGCCCCAAAAGGACAGGCGTTCACGCATTTGCCGCAATAGATACATTTGGATTCGTCGATATGTTCCACCCCGTACTCGTCCTTGCTGATCGCCTTCACCGGGCAAACTTCCTCGCAAGGGATCGGGATATACACGATAGCATGATAGGGGCAGTTCTGGTGGCATTTGCCGCAACTGATACAGGTATCATGGTCGATCTCCGCCTGCCCGTTCTTCTTGAAGCGGATCGCGTCTTTCGGACAGTTCATATAACAACTGCGCGCCACGCAGCCACGACAAAGGTTCGTAATCTCATAGTTCACCTGTACGCAGGACGAACAGGCTTCATCCACCACGCACATCAGGTTCTCTTTCTTGTTTTCCGAGCGCAGCAACGCTTGTTTGGCGTATTCAGACAAAGGGGTCAGCTCGTCGACCTCGTCCTGCATATCGAATCCGAGCAGCGGCAATGTCTTGTACTTCCACACAGCCCGTTCCTTGTGCACACAGCAACGGCCGATGACTTTCGACTTACGGGGACTCAACTCGATAGGCAGACGGTCTATCTCTTCGAGCAGACGGTTTTCCTTCCAAAGTTTCACTAACTTCGCCAGCAATCCGTGGCGGACAATCATTACGTTGTTGGTAAATGCCATGGTGAATATATTATTTGTGCTTTAGGCTACAAAGATACGGAGCATACGCCCCTCCCGCCAAATAACGAACCAGCTAAATTATAAAAATCTTTTGCCGAAGGACTAAGCCCGGCAAAAGATTGATTTCAGGAGAAAGTTTCACCAAGGATGATCGATGCGCTATGGACATCACCTCCGAAGGGCGGATTCAGCTTAGAGAGTTTCAACTCGACTGCTGCCAGCTGGGGGAAACGCTCCTTCAGAGCATACAAAATCCGTCCTGCCACATGTTCTATCAGCTTGGAAGGGATATCCATCTGCTCTTTTACAACCGCATAGACGGCCGCATAGTTGATCGTATCGTCCAATTCGTCACTCTTCACAGCCTGCTCCAATGGAGCCGTAAGAATCAGATCCACAACGAAATCGTTCCCCACCTTCGTCTCCTGCGGCATTACGCCGTGGTAGGCATAGAATCTCATTTTCTCCAGTTCTATCTTTGTTGTCATAATTCGTTATTTTATCTGTAAATGTAAATAAAGTAAACCTTTCTGCCAAAAAATAGTCTTATATTTGCGATAAGCAACTAACTACATATATGATGGGAATAAAGCAAAAAGAAGAAAACACGAATGGCGGCCTGCATAATACCCTTGCCGCCGGTACGACCGTTAAAGGCGACATCGTGACGGAAACAGACTTCCGCCTGGATGGAAAAATCGAAGGAGATGTAAGTTGTAGCGGCAAGATCGTGATCGGCCCGAAAGGGAACGTCACGGGAAACATCGTTTCCACAAATGCCGAAATATTAGGGGAAGTGGAAGGTTCCATACACGTCAGTGACAAACTTGTCCTGAAAGCGACCGCCGTCATCAAAGGCGATATATTCGCCCAAACGCTGGAGATCGAACCGAACGCCCGCTTCAACGGGGTTTGCAAGATGTCAGGGGAAAAATAACGACAAAATCCTTTTTCATAATAAAGTCACAGAACCGGAGGAGCGTTTTCTCCTTCAATTCTGTGACTTCTTGTTTTATATCTGACAGTCGTCCTTACCGTAACAAGACTTTCACGCATGTCCCGTCTTCCAAGACGACAATATAGACGCCTTCAGCCAAACCGGTCATTTCGCTATAGCCATCCGATAGAGAAACGGTACGAACCGTCTGCCCGGCAATATTGACTACTCGCACTTTCATCGGTTCGGATGTCGTGATACAGATACGTCCATCGATCGCCTGTATGTGGCTTTCTCCCTTCGCGATGGTTTCCGTAGCCGTCGGATCATCATCGAGAGGAACTTCCACGACAGAACTGCTGTCGAATGTCGGAACAGACAACCTATCGCCTGTAAGGTTCGCCTTGCCGTCCCAGGGGAAATCCTCACCGTTATTCGGATCGGTGAAGAGCTTTTCATTGATGGTGGTCACGAAATCGGAAGCCGAAAGTGCCTTGGCAAGCGTGCCGGAGCCAGCACCTTCCAGATAATAGCAGTCAATGATGGAGGGCAGTTCTTCCTCACCTGAGCGGAGGGTGCTTTCGCTGTAGTCATCACCCGAAATCGCGCCACCGGTCACCTTGCCCATATTGTAACAGTTATAGACGCTCGCATCGCTGCCTATGTATCCGGTAATGCCACCTGCCATACCTGACGGATTGATGACCGTCCCGGCATTGTAGCTGTTCGAAACGCTGCTGATCTTGCGCATACCGCCGGTCAATCCGCCGATGCTTCCCTCTGCCGTCCCGCTGACAGTGGCAGTGCTGAAGCAGTTCTCAATACGTCCGTAGCTGAGCATCCCGCTGATGGCACCGGTGTATTCCTGCCCATCATCGGCTTTGGAAGTGACCGTGCCGCCAACTATGCCGAGGTTCTTCACCACACCCCAAGCGACATAGCCGAACAGCCCGTACGACTGCCGCCCGTCGATCGGCTGGACGTTCAGTCCCTTGATGACATGTCCCTGCCCGTCGAAGTAGCCTCCGAAACGGACTTCATCAGGCTCCTCGCCGTTGTTATACTCACCGATCGGCGTCCAAGATTCGCCACCGAGATCGATGTCGGCCGTCAGTTTGGCATTAAGCCGGACAACCGTATCGTCGTCCATGTTGATTTGACCGTCACCGTTGGTGTCCACTTGTTCATGCTCGGAAGCATTCACCTGATCCCGGAACCATTTCAGATGTTCCGCACTCTCTATTAAATAATACCCATTCTCGTCCTGCGAGGGTTGAGTTTGCCCGAAGGCTGAAAAAGTCGGTGCCACAAATAGGGCAAGACAATAAAAGTAAAGTTTGTTCATCATATATTATAAAGTTTAAATTAGTAATCTTCAGTTCGTACCCATTGCATATTTCTTATAATAAGGAATGGATAGCCGGCGCCACAAAAAAGCCGGCTATCCCCTTCATATGAAGGGAGCCACGGATACTTTTTCGTTTAAACCTACTGTTATAACTTACAATGAAGCAAATATATAAAAAAATAACGGAGGAACACTCTATTTACTTATTTTCTGAAAAAATAGCGTGCTCCTCCGCGACTGTAGAACCGACTGGCTGTTTATTTTCTCCCCGAATTCCTAATCAGTTCCGTAATCTTGTTATTCAGGCAGTCTGCCTCGATCAGTTTCTCCAACGTGATGTGCATCCTGTATCGCCAATAATGGTTTGAATCGGACGGGACGTTGATGCGTTCCGCTTCGTAATCTTTCCGCTTGATGGAGTCATCCATTGCAAACCAGTCCTGTATAGGGATTATAGCCAGCATCGAAGCCGTCGCCAGGTGGTTGGAAACGATCTGCGTCGCCAAATCTGCCGTACATTCCTCTGGCGCATCCCCGGCATATCCCAGAACATTATTATAATAACGCTGTATCTTAGCACGGTCCTCTTTCCACCAGCTACGGAGCGGTGTCATATCGTGGGTGGATGTCGTACAAACCGAATGATAAGGCAGGTTGTACAAGTCCGAAAATTCACGTTGCGGAGTCTTGGGCATACGTTCTATTTCCAGACTGAATATCTGCAATTTGTTCATCACATCGGGGACGGATTCCGGGATCATTCCTAAGTCTTCGCCACAAACCAACATGTTCGTACTGCCTACCAGCGGAGTCAGGCGGTTAAAGGCTTGAGCTTTCCAGAACTCATTATGGCGGTGATAGAAAAAGTTCCAATATAACTGGTCAAAAGCATATTGGTCAGAAGCGCTCAACTCGTGATACAAGTAGGACTGGCTAGCCGAAATACGCGGGTGGAATTTATCCGGCTCACGCGGATCGCGCAGGAACAGCACTTCATTGGCTATGGCAAACAGTCCTTTCTTAATCCGAAGGGATGCCTCATCCGTCTTTCCGGCAAACAGAGCTTCCACCTTGCGTTGCGTATCGCAGAAAGGTTTCAACACGAAATGCCGCGATGATGACTGGGCCAGGAACGCACCGATCACTTCTTCCGTCTGATCGCCAAACAATTCGGGCAGGAACTCGCGGTTGATATGAGGGGTAGTCAGGCGCGCTTCATTGAAATCCAAGCCATACTGTTCGATTTCGTTCGGGGTAAGCGGCAAAGCAGGGTTGAAATGCCCGCAAAGTCCCTGAACATACTCCGACGGTACTTCCCAGATACGGAAAAAGCCTAAGATATGATCGATACGGAAACTATCGAAATAATCTTCCAATTTACGGAAACGTTTCTTCCACCAGGAGAAATTATCTTTCTCCATCATATCCCAATTATAGGTCGGGAACCCCCAGTTCTGACCATTTACGGAGAAATCGTCGGGCGGAGCACCGGCCTGACCGTTCATATTAAAGTATTTCGGTTCCATCCATGCCTCGACACTCGTACGGTTCACTCCTATAGGCAAATCGCCTTTCAGCACGATCCCGTTCTTGCGGGCATAATCGGAAACGCCCTTAAACTGGGTATGCAGGACATATTGCAGGAAATACAAGAAAGATATTTCCGGATATGCCTTGCCTCCCACGGAACAAAGTTCACGAATAGTGTTCTTATCGAATACGGAGTTCTCTTTCCATTGCGTGAAGTCGGAAGTCCGGTACATGTCACGCAAGTAGCAATAGGCGGCATAAGGCATCAGCCAGGACTCGTTTTGCGCGAAAAACTCCCGATATTCAGAGGTGGACAAGATCGCCTCGCCCTCCTGCCTGAAGTATTCCCGGCAATATTCCAGCTTATATCGAACCGTCTGTTCGTAATCGACGGCATCCAGTCCGTTCAACTCTGCCTGTTTCCGGGCAAAAAAGGCCGCCTTTTCCGGATCTGCCAGCTCTCCCAGATCGGGCAGGCTGATATACATCGGATGAAGGGCGTAAATCGAAATGGCGCTATAAGGATACGAATCGGTACGGGTATGCGTCGTCGTCGTGTCGTTCATAGGAAGCACCTGGATGATACGTTGACACGTTTTCCTAGCCCAATCCACCAACATACGCAAATCCCCCAGGTCACCGACTCCGAAGCTCTTCTCCGAACGTAAGGAAAAGACCGGGATCACCGAACCGGCACACCGCCATAAAGGCAGGTTATCACGAAAATAAAGGCCCGAAACGATCACCGTCTCTCCCACCTGTTGCGAAGGCAGATTCAAGACACGGTTCTCATCTTCTTCCCAATATAAAGGTTGCTGCTGATCATCGCAGATCAGAAACTTATATTCCAACGGATAGGAAATCTCTCCCGCATCCAAGTCTATATGCCAGACGGGAAAGGTGTCGCAACTCAATATTAACGCTTTATCAGGATGCCAATTGCCCAAACAGTCCTGATTTCCGGTGATAGCCACGCGCTGGTTCTTTTCGACACGCGGGACAGAGATCTTGATCGTAAGTCTCTTACCGCTCTTCACCACCCGCTCATGCGTATTACACGGATGTGCAAACAAACTTTTAGTAAATGCTGAGGAATAAAAGGCCAGATTAGCAGGACGAACCTGCCAATAATCATATAGTGTATATTGGTCTGCCTGGCCGATAAAGAATACCTGATGGTTCTTTTCCCATTCCTCGAATATCTGCTTGTCGTTTACACTCAGGAAATATCTGTATTCTATATCCTTGACAGGAGAGGTCACTTCCAGTTCAAGCTGCCAGTTTCCATCTCCCTTATAACTCATTTCTTTTGCCAAAGCAGGTTCCCAGGAACCCAGCTCAGGAATCGACCCTACAACACATAACTTCTGCCCCCAAACGGTATGGAAGTTGATATTAAAGGTGACTTTCATGGTATTTTTATATTTATGATTTATGATTCATGGGATATTATTCACGATTTATGATTTATCATTTAGCGTCAATGATAAATCATAAATCATAAACCATAAATCTTTTCATCCGCATCTCGAAGCACCGCAATTGGTACAGATCAGACAACCTTCCTGGTAGACAAGTGTCTCATGTCCGCAATTCGGGCATTTCTGGCCTTTTGCCTCCGTACCGTTCGGCAGGTATTTCTTCAAAGCGCGTTCCACACCGTTCTTCCAAGTGTTGATAGATTCGTTATTCAGTTCCATACCTTGAACCAGCTTGATCACCTGGTCGATCGGCATACCGTAGCGCAAGACACCGGAGATCAGCTTGGCATAGTTCCAGAATTCCGGATTGAACTTGCCGTCCAGACCTTCGATCGTCATCTTGTAACCACGCTTATTCTTGAACTGGAAGTCGTAATGCTTCTGGCCGTCCTCGTCATAGCTCTTGATAATGCTACCCTTCGAAACGTTCTTCGGCAACATGATACCTTCATCGTCATCGGCAAGACCGGTAAAGATTTCGTACGGGCGACCATTCAGCAGACCGACAAATGCAATCCACTTCTCACGGTTGTTCTGGAATTTCACCACGTCGGCTTCCAGTTCGCGCGGACGGGTAGCCACGATAACCGGCGGCTCCATACAGTTGCAATCTTCTTTTTTCTTCTTCTTGTTATCCGTAGACAACAATACACCTGAGCGGGAACCGTCACGGTAAACCGTACAGCCCTTACAACCGCACTTCCAGGCTTCCACATACAGGGAGTTCACAAGGTCTTCCGTCACATCGGCCGGCAGGTTGATTGTTACGCTGATGGAGTGGTCCACCCATTTCTGAATACGTCCCTGCATACGGACTTTCTGCAACCAGTCGACATCGTTTGACGTCGCTTTATAGTAAGGAGACTTGGCAACCAGTTCTTCTACTTCTTCTTGTGTATATTTTTTGGAAGCAGAGAAGCCGTTGGCCAACATCCAGGTTACAAATTTATGATGGAATACGATATATTCTTCGAATGCGTCACCTGTTTCGTCGACAAAGTCAACACGAGCTTCCGCATCGTTCGGGTTCACCTTGCGGCGACGGCGATAAACGGGCAGGAACACCGGTTCGATACCCGAAGTAGTCTGCGTCATCAAGCTGGTCGTTCCCGTCGGTGCTATCGTCAGACAGGCGATATTACGGCGACCGTATTTCACCATGTCGTCATACAGCTCCGGATCGGCTTCACGCAGACGGTTGATAAACGGATTCTTTTCTTCGCGCTTTGCATCATAGATATCGAATGCACCACGTTCTTTGGCCATTTCCACAGAAGAACGATAGGCAGCCACAGCCAACATCTTCTGTACCTTCTCGGCAAACTCTGTCGCTTCTTCCGTGCCGTAGCGCAATCCCAAGGCGGCAATCATATCGCCTTCGGCTGTGATGCCCACACCTGTACGACGTCCCTGCAATGTTTTCTTCTGTATCTTCTCCCACAGGTGGCGTTCGCTCTGTTTTACTTCCAATGATTCGGGATCGGCATCGATCTTCTCCAGAATCTTTTCAATCTTTTCTGATTCCAAGTCGATGATATCATCCATGATACGTTGCGCCAGGATAACATGCTTCCGGAACAGGTCAAAATCGAAATAAGCCTCTTTTGTGAATGGATTGACAACATATGAATATAAGTTGATTGCCAACAGACGACAGCTATCATACGGGCACAAGGGGATCTCACCGCAAGGGTTGGTCGAAACCGTACGGAATCCGAGATCCGCATACGAATCGGGAACAGACTCTCTCAAGATCGTATCCCAGAAAAGCACACCGGGTTCAGCCGACTTCCATGCATTATGAATGATTTTCTTCCAAAGTTCGGCCGCATTGATTTCCTTCACATTGGTAGGTTCCGACGAGTCGATCGGATATTGTTGTTTATAAGGAGTTCCGTTGATTACGGCCTGCATAAATTCATCATCGATCTTCACAGAAACGTTAGCCCCCGTCACCTTCCCTTCCGTCATCTTGGCATCGATAAACGATTCCGAATCCGGATGTTTGATGGAAACACTAAGCATCAAGGCACCACGACGGCCGTCCTGGGCCACTTCGCGGGTTGAATTTGAGTAACGTTCCATAAAAGGGACCAATCCGGTCGATGTCAACGCCGAGTTCTTAACAGGAGATCCTTTCGGACGAATATGTGATAAATCGTGACCAACACCGCCACGACGTTTCATCAACTGCACTTGTTCCTCATCAATTCGAATAATCGCACCATATGAATCGGCATCTCCATCCAATCCGATTACAAAACAGTTAGAGAGTGAGGCAATTTGAAAATCATTGCCAATTCCCGTCATCGGGCTTCCTTGCGGCACGATGTAACGGAAATGATCAAACAGGGCAAAGAGTTCCTCTTCCGACAGAGGGTTAGGATACTTCTTTTCTACACGGGCAATTTCACTTGCCAAGCGGTGATGCATGTCTACGGGAGACTCCTCATAGATATTTCCGAATGCATCCTTCAAGGCATACTTATTTACCCATACTTTTGCGGCCAATTCGTCACCGGTAAAGTAGTCCAGTGAAGCTTTAAACGCTTCATCGAAGGTGTAAGTTTTACGATTCACGATTGTTTTAAGTTTAATGATGTGCAAGTTTAAGCATTGTTTATGGATTAGCCAAATTATTCAATAAAGAAAATATACATTGTCGACAAGTTCTCCCTTTCACAGACCGACCATGCTATTTATCAACAATTTACCCTTTCTTTCAATTCAAAAAGTTTTCCAAAAAGAGAACCGACACTGCAATAAGATTTTCTCAAAATAGAAAAAGGACGCAACCCGGAAGCGCATCCTTTCATATAAATATATCATCAAATCAAGCCTTGAGCAAAGCCTCGATCTCTTCTACCGAAGAACGGAAAGATTTATTCGTTTCGATCTGGTCCCTTACCGTCTTACAGGCATGCAGGACGGTTGCATGGTCACGCTTCCCGACGATCTTCCCGATATGAGAAAAAGAACTATCGGTATACTTCTTCGCCAGGTACATCGTAACCTGACGTGCCTGCACGATTTCCCGCTTGCGTGAGTTGGTCTGGATAGCGGCTAGTTCCAGATTATAGTATTTACAGACTACATCCTGAATCGATTCCACAGACACCTGCTTCTTTTCCAGTTTTACGACGCGGCTCACCACCTGTTTGGTCAATGGCAGGTCGATCATCCGGTTGAACGCCGTAGAATAAGCCAGCAAGGACGCAACGATACCTTCCACATCGCGTACATTCTCCGTCACGTTGCTTGCAATAAAATTGAACACGTCATCCGGAATCACCACACCGTCATGGCTGATCTTATTCTTCAGGATTTTCTTGCGCAAATCCAAATCCGGACGATCCAGCTCTGCCGTCAGCCCCCATTTCAAACGGGTAATCAAACGTTCCTCCATTCCCTGCAAATCGACGGGAGCTTTATCGGAAGTAAGGATCAACTGTTTGCCCAGCAGATGCAAGTGATTGAATATATGGAAAAATGTATTCTGTGTCTTATCTTTACCGATCAGTTCCTGGATATCGTCCAGAATCAGCACATCCACGCCTTGATAAAAATACATGAAATCATTTGTCGTATTTTTCCGGATGGCTTCCGTGTATTGTACGGTAAAAAGGTGGGCTGATATATACAGCACCTTCTTTTCCGGATGGATCTCCTGAATGCGGTTACCGATCGCATGGCATAAGTGGGTCTTTCCCACACCGGACGCCCCGAATACAAACATCGGGTTAAAGGTCTTTCCCGGTTCCTGTGCGATAGCCTCGCTCGAAGAACGGACCAGACGATTGCTTGTCCCTTCAAAATAATTATCGAAGTTGTATTTAGGGTTCAAATGAGAATCCCAATCCTGACGAGCTTTAGACTCGAATAGAGAAGGGATATCCGCACTTTTCTTACCGGTACGGGGAGCGTCATTACCGGTAGGTAAAGTAATCATGCCATCTTCCTTTACCTTATCAACGACTTTGATACGATAGTTCAATATCGTACCCTGTCCTATCACACGATATAAAGTAACTTTCAATACGTTCACATACTTCTCTTCCAGATACTCGTAAAAGAACTGGCTGGGTACTTGAATCGTAAATTTATTATCCTCGTATGATAATGGTATGATAGGCTTGAACCATGTGTTAAAAGCGGCCTCAGGGACAATGTCCTTAATGACTGCGAGGCATTTATTCCACAAAGTTTGATATTCAGTCTGCATGATTTTTTACTCTCCCAACTCTACTTACAACTTCAATTTTTATTTTTACGACTACAAAGTTTAGAAATTAATTCCGAAAAAAAAAGTATCATTTTGTTTGGAACTTTTGATTGTTCAATATCCCGCTTATTGTCAGGCAGTTAATTCCAACAATCTGAATATCTTCATTTTAAAATATCAGAATCACAAAAAACCTTTGTTTAAGAGCACTCTTTAGCTCCTTGCCATCTCTGGCAACCGACTTCAAAAAAGGCCTTTCGATCCAGTTATACTTCTCAATCTAAAGGCCTTATAGAAGTCAAGCTTCTGTATTTTATATTTTTTCGTTTAATTGGAATAATTCTAAATAAACAGATTTGTACAACAAATCTTATGCAATCTTAAAATACAGAAAAATGTACATATCTTTTGGGGTTCTGCCTCAAATCGAGCAAAAGCTTGGAGGCATTGTCTGCCGTACTGTTCAGGTTATCGTAAAGAGCACGGTCGTTCAACAGGAGTCCCATACTATTATCCTTTGAGTTCAGCTTACGCGTCATCTGTTCCACGTTATCCAATGTTGCATTCACCGCATTCACGGTCGTTGCCAGATCCAGTTTTTTCAAATCCGTGCTGACATCGGCAAAGTTTCCGGTGATGACCTTCAGATCGCTCATAATGCCCGGCACATCCTTGCTTAGCATCTGGTTGAGCTGGCGGGAAGAAACAGCCAGACTATTAGTCGTTGTCTCTATATTATTCAAAGACTGGGCCAATGCCGGATGATTTACCAGCGTTTGCAAACCGCCCAGAATCGAATCGATCTTCGGCAAGAGCAGTTCCACCTGCGGGAGAATCTTTTCCTGCACGGATTGCATCATATCCGACTCCATCCGCCCCTCGATCGTATCACCGGGCTTCAGATAGTCGTCCACATACTTGTTCAGATGGATATGCAATTCACCGCCACCGAGGAAGCTGTTTACAATCGTGATATAACTGCCTTTATTAATTTTCATGTGGTCCTCCAGGCTGATATCGATCGAAATCTTATCGACGGCATCATAGTCATAAACTATCTCACGCACCAGACCGACTTTAAAACCTTCTACAAATACAGGACTCGAAACCGTCACTCCCTTTACATTCGTACAAGCCACCACATAATGATTTGTCGGTTTAAACAGATTGATCCCTTTCAAATAATTAATTCCTAAATATAGCAATGCCAGACTGACTATAGACACAAGTCCGATCTTTGCTTCTTTGGTGAATACATTTTTCATTTCTTCTCTGTATATATAAATATAAATTCTGTTACTATCAATATTTCACTTTCTTTCCATCTTTAAAGGCGACTATAAAAGCGTCCTTAAAATCTTTCGCTACCCGCCGGCGCAACTTGCGGATAGAATCGAAACTTGTCGTCTCGCCGTATGTATACTTGTAAATGCCTTTCTCAATAAAGTAATCGACATTCTTATATCCTTTAAACAATTTAGAACCGGAAGAAAGTTTTTTATCCGAGGTAAGTATTTGTATTTTATAAATCGTTTGCCCCTTTTTAACCCGACCCGCTTGCTTCGCGGAGACTGCCGACTTGGACACGCGACTCTGGTTGGACTCCTCCATCTTGTTCTTTTGGCGAATATACTCTTCGCTTCCAGGAGGCGCAGAAATCGGTTGATTATCATCAATATTATCTGCAACCTCCAATATAGGAGCAGCACTTGCATTTCCCGCCAACGCACCGCGCTTGCGGTCATACTCCCACTTATATTTTGTAAAAGCATTATAAATGGCGGTTGCCAGTTTGTTTTGCCCTTCCTTCGTTCTCATGAAGCGTTCTTCCGCAGGATTCGAGATATACCCTAATTCCACAAGAATACTCGGCATGCTCGTCTTACGCAGCACAAGGAAACCCGCCTGCCGCACTCCCCTGTTATTACGCTTGGCCGAAGCAAAACATTTCTGCACCTCCGAAGCCAGGCTAATGCTCTGCTCCATATGCTTATTCTGCATAAATTCGAAAATAATATACGATTCGGAAGAAGTCGGATCGAAACCTTCATACTTCTGCAGATAATTATCTTCCAAAAGGATTGCTGAGTTTTCGCGCATAGCGACTTCCAGATTCTCATCCGTACGGGCCAAACCTAATGTATAAGTCTCCGTTCCCGATACGGAACTGCCTCTCTTCACCGCATTCGTATGAATGGAGATAAACAGGTCCGCCTTATTCCGGTTGGCGATATTCGCTCTCTCGTCCAATTCGATGAAGACATCCGTTTTGCGTGTATAAATGACTTTCACATCATCATGCTTTTCCGATATCAGGCTACCGAGCCTAAGAGCTACCGCCAGATTAATAGCCTTTTCATTGATGGACGAACCACGCGCACCAGGGTCTTTCCCCCCATGCCCGGCATCGATCACCACCGTAAACGTCTTTTCCTTTGCCTGCGACACAGGTAAAACAAAAAACAAGGCTATCACCAAATTGATATATAGAAAAGTTCTTTTTACCACTTTAAAAATTTCTTGCAAATTCGGGACAAATGTAATGTTTTTTGATGAGTTAAACTGGGCTGATCTGAAATAAAAAAAGGGCAATTCGCAAGGAATCGCCCTTTCCATTTATAGATCCGGTATAGGATTATTCAGAAACTACTTCAAAAGGAACTTCTACCGATACTTCTTTGTGAAGTTTCAAGGTAGCTTTGTAATTGCCAACTTCCTTAACAGATTCCTTGATATAGATAATCTTACGGTCTACCTCGAAACCGGCTTTTGCCAATGCATCAGCCACTTGGATATTCGTTACAGAACCGAAGATCGTACCTGTAGAGCTTGTCTTAGCACCGATTGTCAGGGCAACGCCTTCCAACTTAGCAGCCAAAGCCTGAGCATCTTCTTTGATCTTAGCCAACTTGTGAGCACGTTGTTTCAAGTTTTCAGCCAATACTTTCTTTGCAGACTCAGATGCGATAACTGCTTTACCCGTGGGGATTAGAAAGTTACGTCCGTAACCGTCTTTAACCGTTACGATATCGTCCTTGTAACCTAAGTTGATTACGTCTTCTTTCAAAATAACTTGCATATTCTGTCTCCTCTCTTTTATTATTTCATTAAATCGGTTACGTAAGGAAGCAACGCCAAATGACGAGCTCTTTTAACAGCCTGAGCGACACGACGCTGGAATTTCAAAGAAGTACCAGTGATACGACGCGGAAGAATCTTACCCTGTTCGTTCAGGAATTTCTTCAAGAATTCAGGATCTTTGTAATCGATATACTTGATGCCATTCTTTTTAAAACGGCAATATTTTTTCTTTTTAACGTCTACTGAAGGCGGAGTCAAATATCTGATTTCTGATTGAGTTGCTGCCATGATTAATTCTCCTTTACTGTTTCTTTAGATGATTTCAAACTTCTTCTCTTTGCTGCATATTCTGCTGCATATTTGTCCTGGCGGAAAGTCAGGAAGCGAATCACACGTTCGTCACGACGGAAGTTAATTTCCAGTGTAGCGATTGTTTCCGGATTTGCCTTGAATTCAACCAACTGGTAGAAGCCTGTTGTTTTCTTGTCGATAGGATAAGCTAATTTGCGCAAACCCCAATTTTCTTCGTTCACGATTTCAGCACCCTGTTCTTTCAGGAGGTTCGTGAATTTTTCTACCGCTTCCTTCATCTGAGCGTCAGACAAAACGGGAGTCAAAATGAAAACGGTTTCGTAATTGTTCATAAAACGCTGTTTTGTATTGTTATTACTAAATATTTTTTGCGGTGCAAAGATAAGAAGTTTTTTTTAATCCACAAGCACTAACGATATTTAGTCCAAAACAAATACCGGCAAAAGATGAAAGACTTTTGCCGGCATACGACTATAGCAGAATACAAACACGATCAATTTTCCATCCACTTCAATTGTTTCCAGACCTCAGGACCGTCATTCTCTTGAGGCGTACCTCGAGTGCTTCGGCCCTCTTTCACGTACCGGATCATCAAACCTTTCAATTCCTTGACTATTTCGGGATGCTCGGCACAAACATTATCCGTTTCTTCCGGATCCGTCTTCATATTATATAACTGAACAGGCGGCAACATTTCGATCACTGTATCGTCTTTACCGGGTTTTGGATAACTCCAGCCTCCGGAACTCGGAGAAAGCAATAGCTTCCACTCACCACGACGAATCGTAAAATCACCTTCAATAGAATGATGGACCGTAGCTTCGCGTATCGCTTTTCCTTCTTTCTCATTCAAGATCAACGGCAAAATATTATAACTATCTTCTCCTTCCGAATCTTTCAGCCGATAATTCCCCAACGAAGCAAAAGTAGCATAAAAATCGGTCAGACAAATTGTTTGATTCACGACATGATGTTTCGCCTTTTCCGGCCAACGGACAGCACAGGGTACACGATGCCCACCGTCAAAAAGATCCGCTTTATGACCGCGATAAATATAACTCGGATCATGCCCTTTCTCACCTAACTCCTTGAAATCTGCTTCCGGGCTACATCCGTTATCGGTACTGAAAACAAGGATGGTATTTCCGGCAACTCCCGCCTCATCCAAGGCTTTCATTACCTTTCCGACCATATCGTCTACCATCAAAACAAAATCGCCATACGGATTCAATCCTGATTTTCCCTGATATTCCTTAACGGGCAAAATCGGCGTATGCGGAGCCGGTAAGGGCAAATAAAGGAAAAATGGCTGTTCCCCGTCTGCTTTATCTTTTATGTAACAGACGGCCCGATCGATAAAATTAGGCAAAACCTGTTCATGCACAAAGTCGGAAGCCGTCGGCCCTTCCCGCCACCAAGAAAACTTCTCCTTATTCCCAGTCACCCGATTCGGCAATGCCGTCGGCTTGTCATTTTCAAGATAAACATAAGGCGCCATATCCAAAGAACCTGAAATACCGTAGAAATAATCAAAACCGTGAGTCGTAGGCCCTTCAGTCACAGACTTGCTAAAATCGACCTTATCTGTTCCGTTTTCGATATTATTCCAATTCCATCCCAAATGCCACTTGCCGATACAAGCAGTCGTATATCCATTATCTCTCAAAACATGCGCAATCGTCCTGCGATCCGGTCGAATCAAAGACTTACTATAACCGTTCAGAACTCCCTGTTTCATATCCGAACGCCAGTTATAACGTCCGGTCAGCAAACTGTAACGAGACGGCGTACTGACTGAAGAACTCGTATGTGCATCCGTAAATACAACTCCTTCGTCCATTATGCGATCAATATTCACGGTCTGCAATTTCGAATTTTCATTCAAAGCAGACACATCTCCATATCCCATATCATCAGCAAATATAAAAACGATATTCGGCATCTGCAGTTCTTGTCCCTGGCGAGCAAACCCGTTCAAAGCGACGAAACTTCCCAATGACAACAAAACACCTTTATTTATTATCGACTTCTTCATACTTTATATTATTTATAATCCGGATTCTGAATCAACACCCCATTATTTTTATCAATTTCGCTTTGAGGAATCGGCCATAAATAAAAGCGTTTCTCAAAAACCGACTTATACAAAGGTAATGTAGGTTCTTCAAAATTATTCATTATTTCTTCTATTATATGCCAACGTTTTAAATCAAAATAACGATGTCCTTCAAATGCTAATTCTATACGACGTTCGTGCCGAATCTTTTCACGCATCTGAACTTGATCCAAACCTTGAGGTAAAGGTGGCATCTCAGCCCTTTTTCTTATCCTATTGATTGCATCATAAGCTTTCTGAGTCGGTCCATTCAATTCATTTTCCGCTTCAGCAACAGCTAACAGGATTTCCGCATATCGAAAATGAACCCAATCTTGATCGCTTCTTGTATTATAACCAATTGGATATTCAGTCTTATCATGAGTAACGAATTTCTTTAAACCGTAACCTGTCGGCATATCTGAATTAACAGGCTGTTCAACCCCATCCATAACCAACTGCTGATAAAAAACAGTCATATCCATACGAGGATCCCGATTTTCTATCGGATTCTCCGGGTTATACAAATCACTTTCCGACGAAAAAGGAGTACCATCTCGAAATTCAAATTCTTCTACAAAATTCGTCAAAGGTGCACACCACAGCCAAGCAACAAACCAAAGATCTCCTGTATGCCAATTATTAGGTGCTAAATATTTAGTCGAGAAAATAATTTCCGGATTGTCTTCTTGCATATCTTTTTGAAACAAACTTTCAAAATCATCGCACAAATCATACCCATGAATCTGTTCTGTAATACTCAAAACTTCTCTCATTTTATCAGGTATCACATTGCCTGCTTCATCATAAGCTTCATAAAGCTTCATCCTCATCTTCAATGCTAAAGCAGCTCCTCTTGTTACCCGTCCCGGTAATTCCAGATAAGTTTTATCCGGGAGCAAAGATATTGCATTATCCAAATCAAGATATATTTGCTCCAAAATCTTAGCAGCCTCAACTTTCGGCTGATACTGTGTTTCCAAATCCAACGGTTCCAAAATTAAAGGGACATCTCCATAACACCTATATAAATAACAATAATAAAAAGCCCTCAAAAACAATACTTGCCCTTCATAAAAACTATGGTCTTCTTCCGAAACATCCGAGTTCTCATATTTCGATAGCTGGTATAAGAATAGATTCATCCTTGCTATCCCGACATAAGCATCTAAATAGACATCAGAAACAATCCCTGTCATTGAAGGGTCGATATTACCTTGAAAAACATCGAACGTTCGTCCATTCTCACTACGTCCATTATCTACAAAACTATCCCACAATGGAGTTGCAAAAGAAAAATATCCTGTGTCATCAAACTTTGTCATCGTTCCATAACAAGCTGTTAAAGCCATATCCAAATCACTTTTTTGTTTCCAGAAAGTAGCTTCCGAGGGCTTTGACGGTGGATTTTTTTCCAAAAAATCACTACAACTACAAAGGAACACAGACAGGGTTATTAAATAATATTTTAGATTTTCCATAGAACATCTCTTTTTAAAATTGAACATTAACACCAAATGAGCAAATCTTATTCTGAGGATAGGCAACAAAACGTCCGTCATCAGCTCTTTCCGGGTCCAATTCTGGATAATTCGTTATTGTAGCTAAGTTATCTCCGGAAAAGAATAACCTAATCCTCTCTACCAATATTTTTCTCGTCAATTCCAATGGCAATGTATATCCTACTGTCACATTTTTAACACGGAAATAAGAAGCATCTTTCAAAAAATAAGAATTTTTCCTCGTATTCTTACTTCCTCCGAAATCATCAAAATACATCCTTGGATATCTTGCATTATCCGGATTATCTTCCGTCCAACGATATTTCACATAATCTTTCGTCGGGGCACTTCCTTGACGGAAAGGCTGCAATCCCCAATCTGTCACATAATGTTTCTTACCTTCAACCCCCTGCATCAAAACAGACAAATCAAATCCCTTCCAACTGGCAGAAAAGTTAACGGCATATTCAAACTTCGGGAAACGTCCGTCTATAACGACACGGTCTTTATTATCTATTACTCCATCGTTATTCACATCCCGATATTTCAAATCACCTGGCAAGGTATTGTCATTAAATTGTTTAGGAGATTTTTTCACATCTTCTTCATCTTTAAAGATACCAATACAATCCAGCATATAATACGAATTATAAGGCAATCCCTCACGACGTAAATAATGACCGGAAATCTCCTCCGCTCCAAACTTAGTGACCTTATTACGATTGCGATCAATATAAAATCCTATATTATAAATTAAATCCTTAAATAGTCCCCTTTTGACCCTATTCACATATTGAACATTTAATTCAATACCTTTATTTTCCATCTCTCCACTATTTATCACAGGAGCTTCCAAGCCCAAAGCCCCCGTGACTTGAGCATTACGGAGTATATCCATCGTCTTTTTCTTATACCAATCGAATGTTATATTCAAACCGTCAAAAACAGTCGTCTCAACTCCTACATCCGTTACAGAAGTCGTTTCCCATGTAATATTACGATTTGCATATTTAGTTTGTGCATATCCTGTTGACAAAGAAGAATTATCAAAGGTATAATTTCCTTCATTTTCCATCACCGCTTGATAAGGATAAATACCGATATTCTGATTACCCAACTGTCCCCATGAGGCTCTTAATTTCAGATTATTCAACCATCTCCAATTCAACCCCTGCATAAACCGTTCCTCCGTTACTCTCCAACCAGCGGAAAAAGAAGGAAAAATCCCCCACCTGTCATCCGGATTAATCCGAGAAGAACCATCATAACGGAAATTAGCTTCAAACAAATAGCGTTCTTTATAATTGTAATTGACACGCCCAAAAATTCCCATAAGAGACCATTGCTCTAAATTGCCGCTTGCCTCTTGTAATTCCTCTGAGCCAGCATCCAATTCTGTCATCGGAAAAGCAAAATCTTTCCTATACCCTTTTAGCCAATCGTAATTATTCGACTCTTGAGAATATCCCAACTGAAAATTAAAATTATGACACCGGTCACTCGTCTGAAAATCATATTTTAAATATGAATACAGATAAGTATAAAATGTATGATAATCATTAGAATTAAGGCCTTTCGCACCTACATCTAAATTATTCATAAACTCACCTGTATGATAATTATACAAATCCACCAAAGGACGCCATTCTTTTTCACGTTCCGCAATCAGACGAACAGCTCCTTTCGTATGCCAAGATAAACCTTTTACCAGATCAATTGTCAACCATGCCTGCGCATTAACATCATAATTCGTATTTTTCAATAAAGCATCATTACCGACCAAAGCGATCACATTCTTATTATTAGTTTCCCACGAATAAGCCTTCGAAGCCCATTTGCCATCCGCACGTTGAGGCATATAAGTCGGAGCTTGTGAAAAAATAGAAGTAAAACTGCCATCCTCACCTCCTTCGTAAGGTCTCTCCCTGTCACCTCTCATAAAACTCACATACGATCCAAACTTCATCCATTTCGTTATCTGACTTTGAAGATCTGCTGTAAAATTGTATTTTTTATATCCATGCCCATCCATTGTTCCTTTCTCATCTGCATAATACATAGATACATTGTAAGACATTTTTTCCGAACCTCCGCTTACTGTCAAATTATGATTATGAGAAAAAGAGCTATGAATATGTTCACCTAACCAATCATAATTTGGATACTCCGGATCACCAGGAGCCGCATTCTTATATAAATCAATTACATCCTGCGGATACAAACCGGATGATATACCAGAATTAGTCTTCGCTTCGTTCCACAAATTCATGTATTCCACTGAATTGGTAACAACATCCAACATTCTCGTAGGAGAATAAACCGCAAAATTTCCAGAATAACTAATCGTTGTTTTCTGATTGCTTCCTGTCTTCGTCGTTACCAATATCACACCATTGGCAGCACGAGCACCATACACAGCAGCCGATGCCGCATCTTTCAAGACTGAAATACTTTCTATTGCATTCGGATCAAGACTGGATAAATCACCAGGAACACCATTAATCAGAACCAAAGGATCAGAACCGGCATCGGAATAAGTACCTTGACCGCGAACACGTAAATTCACTTTATTATTACCAGACTGTCCAGAACCGTTCACAACACGCAGTCCCGGAATCTGAGCTTGCAACATGGATGTTGCATTTGTCACCGGACGTTTCGTCATCTCTTCTCCCTTGACAACAGCAACTGCACCCGTCAGGTTAATTTTTTTCTGCGTGCCGTAACCGACAACCACGACTTCTTCCAACGCTTGCGTATCCTCTTGTAAAGTAATCGACAATGCCGATTCATCACCGACCTGCATTTCTCGCTCGACATAACCTATATAGGAAACCAACAACACTGCGTTTTCCGGAATTTCAAGTGAAAATCGACCTTCAACATCTGTCACAGTACCATTTGTCGTACCTTTTACTATAACATTCGCACCTATAACTGGCAATCCTGCTTTATCTACCACAGTTCCCGTAATCTTATGAACCTGTTGGATTACTTGTAAAGAATGCTTCTCACTTCTTCTTCGAAGAATGATATTTATTCCCTCTATGTTATATGTCAAATCTGTATTCTTCAACACTTTTTTTAAAACGTCATTGACCGGCTCTTCGTTCACATCCACCGATACCTTCTGTTTCAAATCGACATGTCGATTTGAAATAAACAGATAATCTGTTTGCCTTTCGATCTCGTCAAGAACTTCTTCCAACCGAGCATGTTTTTTATTCAAACTAACTTTCGCATTTTGAGAATTTGCATGACCGGCAAAAGCGAAACATGAACATAATAGTAGAAAACTCGTTGTTAACTTCATAACTCTACATATTTGTTTTCTTCCCGAATCTTTTTTAGGCAAAGACTCGGATAAAAAAAGTTTTTTCATACCTTTGTGATTGATTTTAAATTAATAAGTATATTAAAAATGTACTGGAGAGCCGGTGGTTGTTGGCGCAACTGCCGGTCCTTTTTTGTGTTTTTCATGTGTCCTTTCCCATAGGCATTCCCGTTTTTATTAGTTAATATATATGATGTTTCTCTCTTCATCCCATTTGTACTTAAAAGGGAAGTCATTTTGCAAAACACGCAAAGCATGATCCACCCCATCGGATATACGGAGTTTCCCGCGATAGCCCAAATCTTTCACAGCCTTGTTGTTGACTACGATCTGCACGTCATAAAACTTTTCAAACAGTTCCATGATCGCATTAAAAGATTTGTCTTCGATATAGATCAGACCGTCTTTCCAACGATAACTGTTAGGATCTGTTGTGGGGACGACCCGCAACGATTCGCCCACCAACTCCGCTGTTTGTCCCGGAGAAAGGTAAACCGCTTTCGGGTTCTTCGTATTATAGAGTTTGACTTTACCTTCATAGAGCATTGTCCGAAAATCCGACTTGTCCTTATAAGCCTCCACATTGAAAGTTGTCCCCAGCACCTCTACGTCATATTTGCTCGTTTTGACAATAAAAGGCTTTTTATCTTTCGCTACTTCAAAATAGGCTTCACCATCCAACATTATCTCCCTGCTATTTTCTGCAAAAGCCATCGGATAACGGAGAGATGTATTGGCATTCAGCCAAACACTCGTGCCGTCCGGAAGCTGGATATTAGTACGGTTGCCAGCTGGAACATATACGCATTGCAACGTCTGCGATAACTTGGCGATCCGGTAATTGTCATAGAGATAAAAACTCCCCAATAAAATCAAAATCGAAGCGGCCACTTTCAACGACCAAGTCAATGCTGGATGCAGCCGGAAACGTTTACCGGAAGCAATTTTAGTGGAAGACTCAACCGCTGCTTCATCTACCAAAATGGAAGCATCAAAGCGAATCCGCTCTCGGATAAAACACCGGCGATTGTCTTCGCTGCTTCCAATCCACTGCCGTATCACCTCCTTTTCTTCTTCCGAAGCCTGCTTCAGAAAATAACGGATAAGTATATGCTGATCTATTTGCATCGTTTCTCTTTTTCCTGTTTCTATAAATAGAGCAACTCATCAAAGAAAAATCCCAACCGTAACAGAACTTTTTTTGCTTATCGGCAAATATTTTTCGATTGACTCCCTATTTTTTACAGAACCACCTCTAAACAATGACAAAAGACATCTTTATTCACGAGAAACAGCATAGAGAATGATAAATGACACTACAGCCACATAAAAGAAGTTCAGATAAGCCTAACTCAAGAATAACAATAGCAAGGGAATATAGTCTTTCAGTTTCAAGCGGAGATGGTCATTGGCCTTATTGATATGATAGTCTACTTTTTGTTGGGAAACACCTAAGGTTACCGCTATTTCTTTCCTTGATTTATACTCCAGGCGATTCAATACGAATATATGACGAGTCTGTTCCGGCAATTCAGACAAAGATTCCATGACAATTTTCATTATATCTTTGGAAAAGATAGTGCTGTAGCTTTCGTCTTCCAATGCCTGGATACGCGTTACGATTTCCCAGTCATGCAACTCTGTACGATTCTTGCTGTATTCGACTTCCACTTGGATGTGCTTCAGATAATTCAGGCATTTATTTTTGACGGACTCTAATATATATCCCAAGACGTCTGCATCAGCAGGCAACTTATGTTTATTCTCCCAATAGTACAACAAAGCATCATGCGTTAAATCCTCGGCCGCCTGCAAATCATTTACATAATAGAAAGCATATCTTACAAAACGCTGGTAGTACGCATTGTAAAAGACGCCAAAATTCATTTGCGAATTAATTTCAAAAGGATTTACTATGTTTCTCCGATTCTCCAAGTACAAGTACATATGTCGTTAACATTGCAAAAATAGCTTCTGCTAATGAAATTACCTAAATTCCGCCGGATTAATTTCACCTGTCAACAACAAATGCACTTATCCGAAACAGGCCGTAAACCGGATGCGTCTTGATTATAGATTATAGCGACCGTTTCAGCCAACAATTCAAATGGTTATTGGGAGCGACCAATACGAATTCATAAAAATCGATATCTTTGCAATCGGTTATCTGCAACAAACATCAGGACGAATGCGTTATAATAAAGAAATTAAAAACGATATGACACGAAAACTATATTTTACAATCTTATCACTGCTCTTCATATCTACAATTTACGCTCAATACGTCCCGGACATACTGGGCGATAATTATCTGCGCCGGACCATTCAGATGCCGGATGACTACGAGGGGAAAGTCGTCTGCACGCTTGTCAAGAAGCCACAGTTACCGGAGACCAAACAGGCAATCTTGTATATACATGGCTACAATGACTATTTTTTTCAGAAACAATTGGGTGACAGCGTGAATGCCCACGGTTATAACTTTTATGCTATGGACCTCCGCAAGTACGGACGCTCGATACTGCCGAACCAGAATCCTTTCTTCTGCAAAAGCTTGAAAGAGTATTTTGCAGACCTCGATACTGCCCTTGCCATTATTAGGGAAGAGGGGAATGACAAAATATTGCTGATGGCACATTCTACCGGTGGATTAATTACCCCGTATTATCTGGACAGCAAAAAAGGTAAACTTCCTGTCGACGGATTGATATTGAACAGCCCCTTTCTGGACTGGAATTTCGGATGGATGATGGAAAAAATCGTGATCCCTGTAGTTTCCTGTATAGGGAAACTATTTCCTAACCTGACCGTACAAGGATACGGGGATGCTTCGTATGCTCATAGTCTGCTCAAACAATTCAAAGGGGAATGGGTATATAATACGGACTGGAAGATGATTAACGGCCATCCGAAAAAAGCCGGATGGATAAACGCCATACAAGAAGCGCAGAAAACAGTGCAGAAAGGGATCGGCCTGGACTGTCCGGTACTGGTGATGTCGTCAAACAAGTCGTTCCCGGAAACAAAAGAATGGAATAACGAATATCTGTCTTCCGACATCGTGCTGGACATACACGATATTCAAAAATACGGACAGAAATTAGGCAATTATGTTACACGTGACACGATACAGAACGGGATTCATGACTTGATACTCTCTGAAAAAGACTCGCGCGACCATGTATATCGCACAGTGTTCGACTGGTTGCCAGGAAAATAAACATTGATTATTCTGATATTTGTATTTTCAGAATGCTTATACTTCTTTTCGAAATGAGATATCGGCCGGTAAGTTTTAATCCTTACCTTTGTCCGGTTAAAATAAATATGGAATGAAAGCCTTACAGACAATCATTGCAGTTGCCACTCTTCTCCATGCTGCAAATACTTTTGCACAAACGGAAGAAGCAGAAGATGCAACCTCATATAAAGCCGAAGTTTTCGGATCGGCCAGCAGCGGATCGACAACTCCGTTCTGGATGGTGAGCAATCGGTACGGGGTAGTTCCCCTAGACGCCAATAACGGCTATCTCAACGCTGGAGTTTTTCATCAACAACATTTTGGAAAGGGATTTCGCTGGAGTGCAGGGCTGGACATTGTAGCTGTCGTACCCCGTTACCGTAATGTGTATATCCAACAGATATATGCCGAGTTAGGATATAAAAGTATGCTTCTGAGTGTGGGGAGCAAAGAAAACCGGCATTCGCTTTGGGATCATTCCCTTAGTTCCGGTGACATGGTTCTCTCCTCCAACGCACGCCCGATTCCGGAAATAAAACTGAGTATGCCGGAATTCACCGTCGTTCCGCTCACAAAGGGTTGGATGCAGGTGAAAGGAGATTTTGCGGTAGGCAAGTCTTTCGATACCAAATATCTGGAAAATTTCTCCAATGGAAAACAAACCTATATAAAGAACGTCCTTTGGCATCATAAATCTTTTTACGTCCGCATCAAGGACACGCAAAACAAATTCCCGCTTTCCGGTATTATCGGCGTGCAACACTGGGCGCAATGGGGTGGAACATCCAGCAATCCGAGAATAGGTGTACAACCTCACTCCCTGAAAGATTTTATCCGGGTAGTTTGTGGTAGCGAAGGCGGAGACAATGCAACTCTGTCGGACCAGGTCAACGTGCTTGGCAATCATTTCGGTTCGTACGATTTCAAACTGGAATATACGATGCCGAACTGGAAACTGGCAGCTTATCATCAGCATTATTTCGAAGATAAATCCGGAATGATATTCGTGAACGGGACAGACGGACTTTGGGGAGCACAGTTGGATTTGCCACGCCTTCCCTGGCTAAAAAAGGTTGTAACGGAATATTTGGTCACCCGCAATCAGAGCGGACCGTTCCATTTTATCATCTTCGATCATGACAAATATCAAGGTCCGGGTGGTGGCAGAGATGATTATTACAACAATATAGAATACATAACCGGTTCTTCCTATTTCGGACAAGGTATAGGATCACCGCTTCTGACTTCCCCCCAATACAATACGAACGGGGATATAGATTTCAAGAATACACGTGTACGTGCCTGGCATTTGGCATTTGAAGGAGACCTGTCGCCAATGGTTTCCTATCGCCTCAGATACACACTCATGAATAGCTGGGGAAAACCTTACGCCCCGTTTCTGGATAACAAAAGAAGCAATTCCGGACAGGTGGAAGTCAAATATCGCCATCCACGCCTGCAAGGTTGGGAATTCACAGGAGCTGTGGCCGCAGATGCAGGTTCACTCTATGGGGATAACGTCGGGTTCAGTCTGAGTGTCTGCAAACGCGGCATTTTAAAATCCTGGAAATAGATTATTTATATTGCTCCCATAAGGCTGACGCAATGATGTCTTGTGTTTTGTCAGCCATCTGCTGCAATCCTTTATGGGAAGCATCCATCCCTTCGGTCGGGATAGGCGGATGAATGACCATTTCCATCTTGTGACGGTGAATATTCAACGAACCGATCGGCAATACGTCAAAAGGTCCGTTCAAGGTGATCGGGACAATCTGTAAATGCTGGTCGGCTGCCATCTGGTAAGCTCCTTTCTTAAAACGGATCATTTTTCCGTTATAAGTACGTGAACCTTCCGGGAATACCACCACCGACGCTCCGTTCTTCAGGCTACGTTCCGCCTCCAACACGCTACGGGCGGCAGCTTTCGGTGTCGAATTATCGACAAAGATAAAACCTGCAGCCCGGCAAGCAGCTCCCACAAACGGGATTTTGGCAATACCGGCTTTCATCACCCACTTGATCGGTACACCCAAAAAACCATATATAAGGAATATGTCGAAAGCGCCTTGATGGTTGGCAACAAATACGTACGATTTCTTCCGGTCTATATTTTCCCGTCCTTTCACCTTCACCGGACAAAGGGCCAAATGGCAAGTCAGCCATGACCAAATCATTCCCGGATAATAAGCAAATATTCTTTCCCCGCCTAATAGGCAACCAACAATAACCGTAAGGGCTGTCAGTATGGTCAATACCACAAAAACAGGAACCACAAACAGCCATAAATAGAGCATATAAAGTATCCGTAGCATATATAACTGTATTATTTCACAAATATAAAAGCTAAATTCAATGGTTTCATCATTTTTGTCCCAAAATATTTTTGCAATCGGGTTATTATTGCTTTATTTGCGGTAGAAAAAAAATAATATATAAAATATCTATCACCATGAACGAATTATTGAAAAATCTGGGGGTAATCGTACTCCTTATCGGTGTTATCATTTTGGCTGTACCGGCAATTAACGGAGGATTGTCAAATACTATTCTTCTTACCGGTTTAGGAGTCATTATTCTGGGTTATATCGGTCATATCGTTATAAACAAGAGACTCGGATAATCACACACTTACAAATAAAAAAGTCCGCTCCTTAGGAACGGACTTTTTTATTTTCTGTCCGGGAATCAGGCTTCCCCTTTCACCCCTCCGATAGGAGGAACAAAATCTTCAAATTTGGCAGTCTTACCATTTGCTTGTTCTTCAAACTTTGCCAGATTATCTTGCAAAGCAAACAACAGTCGTTTTGCATTGTCCGGAGTCAGGATGACACGACTTTTCACCTGTGCCTTCGGAGCACCCGGCACAACGCGGATAAAATCCAATATGAACTCGGATGAAGAATGTGATATAATTGCCAGATTTGCATACGTTCCCTGAGCCATCTCTTCTGACAGCTCTACTTGAATCTCATTTGTCGGTTTGTTATTTTCCATATTCTTATTATTTGATTATAAATATTCCAAGACAAATATACATATTAAAATCGGAATAGTATCAAATAAAAAGGGCTACCTTCACAGGCAGCCCTTTTTCAGTTGTGTTTTTAATTCTCAATTCTTTAGACCAATGTAAAAAAAATACCTTATTGTGTTTAATATTCTATAATCTCGACGCTTAAACTAAGGCAATTCGTCTTAGTAATTTCATTGTTTATTCAACGTTACAAAGATATGCCTCATACAATTAACCACCAAATACTATTTTATCATTATATGATACTATTCCGTCACAGATAATTCATCTATTTTGTAAATTAGTTTAAAATCATGTTTTAAATCCTAAAACGAGTACGTGCATATTTTTCACGATATTCGGTAGGAGTATTACCTTTTCGTCGCTTAAAAGCCCGATTGAAATTCGATAAGTTATTAAAACCAGATTTATAGCATATTTCTGCTATTGTATCACTTGTGTCAATCAGTCGGCAAACCGCTTCAGCTATACGAATGTCATTCAAATTGTCGATAAAAGTTTTTCCCGTCCACTTTTTCAGAAACCGAGTAAGCGACGCTTCGCTCATATTTATTAACGAAGCAAGTTCGGACAATAAAACCGGACGCTGATAATTTTCATGCAAAAACAACATGATCGTATCCAGACGGTCATTATCTATATTGCTAAAGTTTTCTACAGTATTGATAGCATTTAACTTGCGTGCCTTTTCATCTAACGACAAAGTCTTGAGTATTTCTATCAAACGTAATAAATTGTGAAACGAATCCGGTTTATCACTCGATAGCTTTTTAAGTTCGGGTTGAATACGCAAAATCATTTCACGGCTAAAGACAAGACCGCACGAGGCTTTCTCAAACATATCCTTTATAGTCTTGAAATGACGCTTGTTGATAAAACTATCGAAAAGAGAGGCATGGAACTGAATTGTTATTTCCAAAATATCCGTACTCAGACATTTGTGATTTGAATAAGCATGCTTGGCTCCACCTGCAACCAATAACAGATCAAGCTCTTCCATCTCCTCCACCGAATCACCAACGATTCGAATCGCGCCAGCAGCATTCTCCAAATAGTTCAGTTCAAATTCCGGATGCACATGAAGCGGATAGGAAAAACTACGCTTAGGTCGCTGCATCACCAGAAAACAATCTTCCGGTGAAAGCGGCGTAATTTCTCTTAATACATCTACGGAACCCATAACATTTACTGAACAATTATTCTCGATATAACAGGACAATGGTCTGAAGGATATAAGTTATCCAGACTTTCAGCCAAAACACCATGACGAAGTACTTTGACATTACCTTTTACAAAGATATAATCAATCCATACACGTTCGTCCAAAGGAACACGCCCATAATCGTGAAAAGTCCACTCAGGTCCGTAGCACAAAGGAGCCAATGTACGGGCATGTGTCAAATGTCGCGGATCTTTTTCGTCTGTTAAAACTTTAATCGGATCATCAGTCGGAACAGCATTAAAGTCACCAGTAACAATCACCGGTAGATTTCTGGAAAGCAACTTCACCTGCTTTAAGACTAAAGAAGCCCCTTCATGACGAGCAACCTGTCCCATGTGATCCAAATGAGTGTTCAGAAAGAAAAACTCTTTTCCGGATTTCTTATCTTTGAATATCGCCCAAGTCGCAACACGCTCACAAGCGGCATCCCAGCCTTTTTTGCCCACGGCATTCATATCTTCCGCCAGCCAGAAATTGCCACTTTTGACAACAGAGAAACGATCCTTTCTGTAAAGGATAGGAGAATATTCACCTTTTGTCTTACCATCTTCACGCCCCACCCCGACATAACCATAGTCCGGCAAACGGTCCAATAAATCCGTCAACTGATTATGCAAGACTTCTTGCGCACCAAACATATCGACATCATAAAACTTGATCACATTGGCAGCCAGGTCTTTCCTGTACTCCCACCAGTTAGCCCCGTCAGACTTTGTACTCATGCGAATATTAAAAGACATCACATTCATTTCATTATCAAGATGTTCAGCAAAAACAATATTCGTCGAGATCAAAAGGGTGAACAAATAAAATAGTACTTTCTTCATATATGATTTATTTTAATTATCAAGATAATACACAAATATAAGGACTCTGATTTTATTAAACAAATAACAGAAAATAAAAAAGGGCTACCGAATATCGGTAACCCTTCTCTTTTATTTATTCCGCATTTTACTCATCGTCTCTGTCCATAGTATTGAAATCTACGACATTCTTACGATTTGCAAAGATACGTTCGAACTCATCTTTAGCACCGACAACCAATTTGTCGAAATCACGCTGGCCTGTACCGGCAGGAATCAAATGACCACAGATAACGTTTTCTTTCAAACCTTCCAGACGATCCACTTTTCCATTGATAGCAGCTTCATTCAGCACTTTAGTTGTTTCCTGGAAAGATGCGGCAGACATAAAGCTGTTTGTCTGCAAAGCGGCACGAGTAATACCCTGAAGAATCTGGTTAGCCGTAGCAGGAACTGCATCACGGACTTCAACCAATTTCAAGTCACGACGTTTCAGCATACTATTCTCATCTCTCAACTTACGGACAGTAACGATCTGACCTGCCTGCAATGTCTGAGAATCTCCCGGATCCGTCACAACCTTCTTGCCCCAGATACGATCGTTTTCATCCATTACCTCCAGCTTATCAACCACCTGCTGTTCCAAGAAGCGAGTATCTCCCGGATCGATGATTTCAACCTTACGCATCATCTGACGAACGATTACCTCGAAATGCTTATCGTTAATTTTTACACCCTGCAGACGGTATACGTCCTGGATTTCATTTACGATATATTCCTGAACAGCCGTCGGTCCCATGATTGCCAGGATATCAGACGGAGTAGTCGCACCATCAGACAGAGGCATACCAGCACGAATGTAGTCATTTTCCTGAACAAGCAGTTGCTTGGACAGAGGCACCATATATTTCTTTACTTCACCCAATTTGGATGTAACAGTAATTTCACGGTTACCACGCTTGATCTTGCCGAAACCAACTTCACCATCGATTTCAGAAACGACAGCCGGGTTAGACGGGTTACGAGCCTCAAACAATTCCGTTACACGAGGCAAACCACCAGTAATATCACCGGCTTTACTTACTGCACGCGGAATCTTAACCAGAACCTCACCAGCCTTAACCACATCGCCCTCGTCTTTTACAACGTGTGCACCCAACGGTAATGAATAATTCTTCAGATAGTTTCCGTTTTCATCCACGATGTGTGCAGCCGGAGCTTTTGTCTTATCTTTAGATTCGATAATGATCTTTTCTTTCAAACCGGTCGTTTCGTCACTTTCAACATTGTAAGTAACATTTTCAACCAAACTTTCGAATTCGATCTTACCGGAAACTTCCGATACGATAACGGCGTTGAACGGGTCCCATTCGATAATAACATCCCCCTTCTTGATTGTATCTCCATTCTTGAAGAACAATTTGGAACCATAAGGAATATTGTGAGCCAGTAATACGATCTTCGTTGTCGGATCGACAATACGGAGTTCAGCCAAACGGCTGACAACAACCTGGAATTTCTTACCGTTTTCTTCGCTATCCACAGCACGAAGTTCTTCGATTTCCAGAACACCGTCATATTTAGAAGTGATACTGTTTTCTGTTGCCACGTTAGATGCGATACCACCGACGTGGAATGTACGCAGTGTCAGCTGAGTACCCGGTTCACCGATTGACTGTGCTGCGATAACACCCACAACCTCACCTTTCTGAACCATCTGGTTCGTAGCCAGATTACGGCCATAACATTTCGCACAAACACCTTTCTTGGATTCACAAGTCAATACAGAGCGGATTTCAACACTTTCGATCGGAGAATCTTCGATCTTTTTAGCCGCATCTTCACGAATTTCTTCACCGGCCCGAACGATTACTTCTCCTGTCAACGGATGAATAACATCATGAACGGAAACACGCCCCAAGATACGTTCACCCAGACTAGCGATCACTTCATCATTGTTCTTCAATTCCGTACAAACCAAACCACGCAACGTACCACAATCTTCTTCATTAATGATCACATCATGCGATACGTCAACCAGACGACGAGTCAAATAACCAGCATCAGCAGTCTTCAAAGCTGTATCGGCCAAACCTTTACGAGCACCGTGAGTAGAGATAAAGTACTCCAACACGGACAGACCTTCTTTAAAGTTAGAAAGGATCGGGTTTTCAATAATCTGACCACCTTCTGCACCACTTTTCTGCGGTTTTGCCATCAAACCACGCATGCCGGACAACTGACGAATCTGTTCTTTAGAACCACGGGCTCCAGAATCCATCATCATATAGATAGAGTTGAAACCATCATTATCAGCAGTCAACTGCTTCATCAATGTATCGGACAACTTGCTGTTAACATGTGTCCAAGTATCAATAATCTGGTTATAACGTTCGTTGTTGGTAATGAACCCCATGTTATAGTTGTTCATAATCTGTTCAACTTCGTCATAACCTTCTTTCACCAACGCCTCTTTTTCAGGTGGGATCAGAACGTCAGCCAAGTTGAAGGACAAACCACCTTTGAAAGCCATATAATAACCCAGATTCTTGATATCATCCAAGAACTGAGCCGTACGGGCAACACCACAAGCCTTGATCACCTTACCGATGATATCACGGAGAGCTTTTTTACCCAATACTTCATTAATATAACCGACTTCTTCCGGAACAAATTCATTGACCATCAAACGCCCGACAGAAGTTTCGACCATTTTCTTAACCGGATTACCTTCCTTATCTATGTCGTTCACATATACTTTGATCGGAGCATGGATATCCACTTTCTTTTCATTATATGCGATCGTTGCTTCTTCCGGCCCATAGAAAACAAGACCTTCACCTTGTGTTCTCTTGCGCATTTTGGTTATGTAGTACAAACCTAACACCATATCCTGGGAAGGAACAGTAATAGGTGCACCGTTAGCCGGATTCAGAATGTTATGAGAAGCAAGCATCAACATCTGTGCTTCCAATACGGCCTCGTTTCCTAAAGGCAAGTGAACAGCCATCTGGTCACCGTCGAAGTCGGCGTTGAATGCCGTACATGCCAACGGGTGCAACTGAATAGCTTTACCTTCGATCAACTTTGGCTGGAATGCCTGAATACCCAAACGGTGCAGTGTCGGTGCACGGTTCAGCAATACCGGATGTCCTTTCATTACGTATTCCAAAATATCCCAAACCACCGGCTCCTTACGGTCGACGATCTTCTTAGCAGACTTAACCGTTTTTACGATACCGCGTTCAATCAATTTACGGATCACGAAAGGCTTATAAAGTTCGGCTGCCATATTCTTTGGCAGACCACATTCATGCATCTTCAATTCAGGACCTACAACGATAACCGAACGGGCCGAATAGTCAACACGTTTACCCAACAGGTTCTGACGGAAACGACCTTGTTTACCTTTCAAACTGTCGGAGAGAGACTTCAACGGACGGTTAGCATCTGTCTTAACAGCACTCGATTTACGAGAGTTATCAAACAAAGAATCCACAGCTTCCTGAAGCATACGTTTTTCATTACGTAAAATAACTTCGGGAGCTTTAATATCGATTAATCGTTTCAGACGGTTATTACGGATAATAACACGACGATACAAATCATTCAAATCGGAAGTAGCGAAACGGCCACCATCCAACGGAACCAACGGACGCAGTTCTGGAGGGATAACAGGTACAACCTTCACGATCATCCATTCCGGTTTGTTACGCCCTCTGGATGCACGGAAGGACTCAACAACCTGTAAACGTTTCAATGCTTCGTTCTTACGCTGTTGCGAACCGTCTGTGCTTGCACGATGGCGCAATTCGTAAGACAAAGAATCTAGGTCCAGACGAGCCAACAAATCATAGATGGCTTCAGCACCGATCTTTGCGATGAACTTATTCGGATCCGTATCTTCCAACATCTGGTTTTCCTTTGGCAGGTTATCCAGAATCTGCAAATATTCTTCTTCCGAAAGCAAGTCCAATTCAGCAATAGTGTCTACACAACCCGGCTGAATCACGACATAACGTTCGTAATAGATAATAGAATCCAGTTTCTTGGTCGGCAAGCCTAACAAGTAACCGATTTTATTGGGCAGGGAACGAAAATACCAGATATGAGCAACAGGTACAACCAAATGAATGTGTCCCATACGTTCACGACGTACTTTTTTCTCTGTAACTTCTACCCCGCAACGATCGCAGACAATACCTTTATAACGAATACGCTTGTATTTACCGCAATGGCATTCATAGTCCTTGATAGGACCGAAAATACGCTCACAGAAAAGACCGTCACGCTCAGGTTTGTACGTACGATAATTAATCGTTTCCGGTTTTAAAACTTCACCACTAGAGTTCTCAAGAATCTCTTCAGGGGAAGCCAGACCGATGGTTATTTTTGAAAAGTTACTCTTTATCTTGTTTTCTTTTCTAAAGGCCATATTTTTTATTTATAAAGAGTTATCAATGAGTAAGTAGATGAGCCGAAACTCATCTACTTATATTGTTTTTGAATTAATCCAGAGTAAAGCTTAAACCAAGACCTCTCAGCTCGTGCAGCAATACGTTCAGAGATTCAGGGATACCCGGTTGTGGCATCGGATCACCTTTCACAATTGCTTCGTAAGCCTTAGAACGTCCAACAACGTCGTCAGATTTGATCGTAAGAATTTCCTGAAGAACATGTGCAGCACCGAAAGCTTCCAGTGCCCAAACTTCCATCTCTCCGAAACGCTGACCACCAAACTGTGCCTTACCACCCAGAGGCTGCTGAGTAATAAGAGAGTACGGACCGATTGAACGAGCATGCATCTTATCGTCAACCATGTGACCCAACTTCAGGAAGTAAGTAACACCCACTGTAGCCGGCTGGTCAAAACGTTCACCTGTTCCACCGTCATACAAGTAGCTCTTACCGTAACGGGGTAATCCGGCTTTGTCCGTCCATTCATTCATATCATCTAATGTTGCACCATCAAAGATAGGAGTAGCAAATTTAACCCCCATCGTCCGGCCTGCCCAACCTAACACAGCTTCAAAAATCTGTCCTAAGTTCATACGAGAAGGTACACCCAGCGGATTCAAACAGATATCAACCGGAGTTCCATCTTCAAGGAATGGCATATCTTCCTGACGGACGATCTTGGAAACAATACCCTTGTTACCATGACGACCGGCCATCTTATCCCCAACCTGGATCTTACGTTTCTTAGCAATGTAAACCTTAGCCATCTGAACAATACCAGTAGGCAGTTCATCGCCGATCGTAAGATCAAATTTCTTACGTCTCAACTCAGCATCCAGTTCCTTATATTTCTTCAAATAATTCAGAATCACCTGCTTGATAAGTTCGTTCTTATCAGCATCGGCAGTCCATTTACTTACTTGGATAGAATTATAATCCAATTCTTCCAGAGCCTTGCGAGAGAACTTAACTCCCTTCGCAATAATCTCTGTATTCATATAGTCTTTAACTCCCTGAGAAACCTTACCATTAGTCAAAACCAACAGTTTATCAACCAACAAGTTCTTCAGGTCAGCCATCTTCATTTCGTATTCCTCATCCAATTTAGGAAGAATAGCCTTGTCTGTCAGTCTGGACTTACGCTTCTTGATGGCTTTCGAGAATAAAGCAGTTTCAATAACTACACCACGAAGAGACGGGGTTGCTTTCAAAGAAGCATCTTTCACATCACCAGCCTTATCGCCGAAAATTGCACGAAGCAATTTTTCCTCTGGAGAAGGATCAGATTCACCCTTCGGAGTAATCTTACCAATTAAAATATCACCCGGTTCAATACGAGCACCCACACGGACAATACCTCTTTCATCCAAATCCTTAGTCGCTTCTTCGCTGACATTCGGGATATCGGAAGTCAACTCTTCCATACCACGTTTCGTTTCACGAACCTCCAAAATGTATTCGTCAACGTGAACTGAAGTAAAGAAGTCTTCACGGACCATACGTTCGTTCAAAACGATAGCATCCTCATAGTTGTAACCCTTCCACGGCATATATGCCACTTTCACGTTACGTCCCAAGGCCAACTCACCATTCTGAGTAGAATAACCTTCCGTCAGGATATCGCCAGCCTTCACACGCTGACCACGATGACAGATCGGACGCAGATCGACAGTCGTACTTTGGTTAGTCTTACGCCACTTCGGAATATTGTATGTCTTAACCGCATCTTCGAAACTTACGAATTCTTCATCTTCCGAGCGGTCATATTTGATCTTGATACAAGTTGCATCCACAAATACAACTTCTCCCTCACGTTCAGCCATGATCTGGGTACGTGAATCACGAGCAACCTGCGCTTCGATACCTGTACCAACGATTGGAGCATCCGTACGCAGCAAAGGAACAGCCTGGCGCATCATGTTAGATCCCATCAATGCACGGTTAGCATCGTCATGTTCCAAGAACGGAATCAAAGAAGCCGCAATAGAAGCAATCTGCTGTGGAGCAACGTCCATCAAATCGATCTCCGTAGGAGGCACGACCGGGAAATCAGCTTCAAAACGAGCTTTCACTCTATCACGAACAAACTTGCCGTTATCATCCAATGGAGCATTCCCTTGGGCAATCGTCAATTCTTCTTCTTCTTCTGCAGTGTAATATTGTAAACCTTCCTCAGAAAAGTCCACCTTACCATCAACAACCTTACGGTACGGAGTAGAGATAAAACCAAGATCGTTAATCTTAGCATATACACACAAAGAAGATATCAAACCGATGTTCGGTCCCTCAGGAGTTTCAATTGGACAAAGACGACCATAATGCGTATAGTGTACGTCACGAACCTCAAATCCAGCACGTTCACGAGACAGACCACCCGGTCCCAATGCAGACAAACGACGTTTATGCGTAATTTCAGCCAGTGGATTTGTCTGGTCCATAAACTGAGACAAAGCATTCGTTCCGAAGAATGAGTTAACGACAGAAGAAATAGTCTTCGCGTTAATCAAATCAATCGGAGTAAACACTTCATTATCGCGTACATTCATACGTTCACGAACCGTACGAGACATACGAGCCAAACCAATACCGAACTGGTTGTACAGCTGTTCGCCCACTGTACGCACACGACGGTTGCTCAAATGGTCGATATCATCAACGATCGCTTTCGAGTTGATCAACTCAATCAGATACTTGATGATCTCGATTATATCTTCTTTTGTCAAAACCTTAATATCATCGCTGGTAGTAAGGTTCAACTTCTTATTAATTCTGTAACGGCCAACTTCACCTAAATCATAACGCTTTTCAGAGAAGAACAGGTTCTGAATAACTTCACGGGCACTTGCTTCATCTGCAGGTTCTGCATTTCGCAACTGACGATAAATATACAGGACAGCTTCCTTTTCAGAGTTACTAGGGTCTTTCTGAAGCGTATTATAGATGATAGCATAATCTGAAAGATTCTGGTCCTCACGATGTAATAGAATGTTTTGCGTGCCAGATTCCAGAATAGCCTCAATATTGTCGCTATCGAGAACCGACTCACGGTCGATGATAACGTCATTACGTTCAATAGAAACAACCTCACCGGTATCTTCATCTACGAAATCTTCCACCCAAGTCTTCAAAACACGAGCAGCCAGTTTACGACCGATCAGCTTCTTCAGGTTAGCTTTCGAAACTTTTACTTCTTCAGCCAGATTAAAGATCTCGAGAATGTCTTTATCGCTTTCAAAACCAATAGCTCTTAAAAGGGTTGTTACAGGTAATTTCTTTTTACGGTCGATGTAAGCATACATCACATTGTTGATGTCAGTTGCAAACTCGATCCAGGAACCTTTAAAAGGAATGATACGCGCTGAATACAACTTCGTACCATTGGCATGTGTACTTTGTCCAAAGAATACACCCGGTGAACGGTGCAATTGTGAAACCACAACACGCTCCGCACCATTTATCACGAAAGTGCCCCTTTCCGTCATATACGGAATCGGGCCCAGATATACGTCCTGTATCACTGTATCGAAATCCTCGTGATCAGGGTCTGTACAATACAGTTTTAACTTCGCTTTTAAAGGCACACTATAGGTTAACCCGCGAGCAATACATTCGTCAATCGTATAGCGAGGCGGATCTATATAGTAATCTAAGAACTCCAACACAAAATTGTTACGCGTATCTGCTATCGGAAAATTCTCGGCAAATACCTTATACAATCCCTCCTTCTTTCTCTTTTCAGGAGGAG
>ERZ857750.249-NODE-249-length-81291-cov-7.093074_pt1 | contig 81291 bp, 82 predicted proteins | sample MGYA00519915_ERZ857750 | MGnify/ENA primary metagenome ERZ857750 (study PRJEB31778, sample SAMEA3449358) | human gut metagenome | biome: human gut; feature: human-associated habitat; material: faeces | place: United Kingdom | collected 2010/2012 ...
TGCAGCAGCTTTCACAGCTCTTGCAGATGCAGCTAAAGCAAAACTTGGTAAATAATGTTTATAATAGGCTGGGCAAAAGTTGTCCAGCCTTTGATGTATGATAGAAATAACTGTATGACGCAGTGGTTGATTGGTATCTTTATTCGCTTTTTAAGCTCTAAAGATGACCTAATCAACTGTGCGGGGGTGGGAAAACGAACTCTTTTTTACTAGTCAGAGTTCTTTCCCACTCCCTTTTTTTCTTGCTGATTTCATGCTATAATGAAAATAATCGTAACCGATATGAGGAGAGATGGAGGATACAAAGGTGACACACAATCGACTAGCATGGGATGAGTATTTTGCAGCACAGGCCTTACTAATTTCAAATCGGGCAACTTGTAATCGAGCGAAAGTAGGCGCTGTTCTGGTTAAGGATAATAAAGTCATTGCAACCGGGTATAATGGATCCGTTTCTGGGACAGATCATTGTCTAGAGGATGGATGCCTCATGGTCGAGGGACACTGTGTCCGGACGATTCATGCGGAAGTCAATGCTATTTTGCAAGGAGCTGAACGTGGAATTCCAAAAGGCTTTACAGCTTATGTGACACATTTTCCTTGTCTCAATTGTACCAAGCAATTGCTTCAAGTTGGTTGCAAGCGGGTCGTTTATATCCATCAATACCGCATCGATGAATATGCCGAGTATCTTTACCGTGAAAAAGAAGTAGAACTGGTCAATTTACCAATTGAAGAAGTGAAACGAGCTATTGCTGAGGCTGATTTTATTTAGGGAAGCTTCCAGTCTATTTCATGATATGTTAGCAATCTAATTGAAAACCTGTTCAAATTAATGTTTAAGAGATAGCATTGAATAGATGGCTATCATGAAAAGAATAATGGAATCAAGTATAATGGTGTTAACGGAAAAACATAAAAATATAAGAAAGGTAGGAGAAAATGATGACAAACCAAGAGAAACATCTTGAGGAAAATAAAGAACATAGTAAGATCAGTGAAGATCATCCCAATTCTATATTTGTTCAGAATCCTCCAAAAGAAAATAGCTTACATTCTATTCTTCTTTCAGTAACCTTTTACCTATCCATTATCTATCTTGTATTGTTTGTCTTTTTCTTTAATATTTTGGGATTTTTCATGTTGTTGATTTTTCTAACACCAAACTTCTTAGGTGTTGCTATTGGAACCATTTTACTTGGACTAGGGATGAAGAAGGGGAATAAAAGCCTCCTCTATACGAGTGTTGGACTCTATCTGCTGTCTATCATCTTGGGTTTTGAACTAGATTGGGAAATTTTTCGAATCGCTCCGTTACTGCTAGGTATTCTGGTTTTAATTGGAACACTCTTAGTTGAAGAAGAGAAAAGCTATTAATGAAAAGGTAGGTATGGTCAACTCTACTCAATAAAAAGTATTCGGGTCGATCAAAGAGAGAGTTAAATCAGTTCTTCCGCTCTATTTTTAAGCGCTATTATTTGAAAGAATAACTAAAAATGTTAGGAAAAAGTTATGACAGATCAACAAAAAAATCCTGAAGTAGATAAAGAAAATGAGGCATATGCTTCAGATGAAAGTCTTTTTCCGAACAATGAAATGAAGCCAGAGAAGAGAATTGGAAATTCTGTAATCCTTTCTATTGCTTTGTTCTTGGCCATTGTTTATATAGTTTTACTTTTATTAGGTCTCTTTTCAATGGGAGCGTGGGCTGGTGGCTTTTTGTACTTTTTGGGAATCTATATGATTAGCTTTGTGATTGCAACCATCCTGCTTTGGAATGGAATAGTGAATGCCAATAAAGCAACTCTTTATATAGCAGTAGCTATTTATGTTTTTTCATTTATTGCTGCGGGTGATCCGGATTGGGTGATTAATCATATACCACCGTTTGTGGTAGGAGTGCTGGTATTGATTGGAACTGTATTGTTAAAAAATGAAGACTGATGATAGGGGGTAGGGTGTTCAATCCTATCTTTTTTATTTATTTAGTAGTGATAACGCACTAAGAAAACGGTTACAAATTGTGTTATAATTTAAATAAATGAATCGTTACATACTTTTCTTAGAAAGTGGAGGAGAATCTATGTCTAGAAAAAAATGGTATGGTATACTGCTAATTCTTGAAGCAATTCTTTATCTTGTTTCTTATGGTAGTAGTCTAGTAGTGAACTATAGTTCCCAAAATTTAAATGGAAATACACCACTGTTCACTGTCTCTAGTATTTTTTCTATATGGAATGGAATGATTATTTGCTGGGTAATTTGGAGAATCATGAAGCAGCGTTTAAATGTTGAAGGATTGATAGCTGCTCTTCTCCTCTCAATTACCCAACTACTGATGTTTTTTTTACCACCTTTCTCCCCAACAAATCTGATGAACATTTCCTTTGTGCTAAATATCATTTGTTTAATATGGATTTGCTTACTTATAAAGAATGTTGAAATGAGGGAGCTTTTAAACAATTGGAAAAGTAAAGATGGTTGGAAATCATCGATAGCTTATTTAGTACTATTTGTTTCCTCTACAAATACTTCTCCACTATTTATATTGTTTGGTATGGATAGAACGAGTGTAATTTACGCTTTTACACTGCGATACACTGTAATGGAGTTAATGTTTCTACTTCTGATTAATGTTATGATCACAAGTACAAGTGATAAACTTCAGAAAGTATTTTCTCTTTTGATAATTTTATCTTCTCTTGTTGAGATAGGTGCAGTATACTCTTTCATCACTCGTATAAGTTTTTACGGTCTCTTTTATCTTCTCTTATCGATTTATATTGCTTGTCGTGTTTTTGGTTTGTTTGAGAAAGTTGCAGATAGCTGGGAGTCCAAGGTGAAAGTACAAGATCTATCATCTATTGAAACTAAATCAGAGATGGAAAACTCTCAAGTAGAAGGAGAGATAGATGTAAACGATCTGTTGAATGCTGATATACAATCAAACAATGATAAAGAAAATTCGCCAAAGAGGATCATTCTTCATTCGTCTTGGTTATGGAGCGCCCTTATAATAGCAGTCTGCCACCTTGGTATTATGATTTTTCCTTTATTTTTAGGAAACCCCATGTATCTACTGATCTTATATATTGGTGCCATCCATTATATTTGTTTTATGATTGCGACTATATTACTTTTTATAGGTATGAGAAAAGGAAGTAAAGGACTCCTAAATGCGGCAGCTATCTTATTTGTTATTTCCATTATAGGTACGCCAGATACTTATTGGATAGGTCCTAATATTTTATCCTTTATTCTGGGAGTTTTAGTATTTATTGGAACTATATTATTTAAAAATGGAGACTGAGTAAAGTAGATAGGGTTGAAAATTTTTAAAAAACTGTTATCATTTAAGTAGATGGTAGGTTTTCGAGTACCCATTGGTACGCGGACGCCTACCATTTTTGAAGATAAAAAAAGTACCGTGTGAGGGTGCTAGATCTTGCCTGCTGAACTCGTAAATTGATAGATACCCTACGGGGTATTTTTTTGTGAACTTTTTAGGAACTTTGAGAACTGTTTAAGTTGATTTAATTAGGTAGTGCATAGGCCCGAAAAAGCTGATTTAATGGGCTTTTTGAAAAATCATTTTCCATATCATATGTAATGTGTTATAATGAAGTGTTATATGGTCCCGATAAGGTGGTAGAAATCTTCTATCAGTACTTTGTAACTCTATAACAATATTTTTTAAGGGGGGACATTTTTATGTCAGAACGTAAACTTTTCACGTCTGAATCAGTATCTGAGGGGCATCCAGATAAGATTGCAGACCAAATTTCAGATGCTATTTTAGATGCTATTTTAGAGCAAGATCCAGAAGCTCACGTGGCTGCCGAAACAGCTGTTTATACTGGTTCCGTGCATGTCTTTGGTGAGATTTCAACGACTGCTTATGTGGATATTAACCGTGTGGTTCGTGATACGATTGCAGAGATTGGGTATACCAATACAGAATATGGTTTCTCTGCTGAGACGGTAGGAGTACACCCATCTTTGGTGGAACAATCTCCTGATATTGCCCAAGGGGTTAATGAAGCCTTGGAAGTTCGTGGAAATGCGGACCAAGATCCACTTGATTTGATTGGAGCAGGAGACCAAGGTCTTATGTTTGGGTTTGCGGTGGATGAAACAGAAGAACTCATGCCATTGCCAATTTCACTCAGCCACAAGTTGGTTCGTCGTTTGGCTGAACTTCGTAAGTCTGGTGAAATTAGCTATCTTCGTCCAGATGCTAAATCACAGGTCACTGTTGAGTATGATGAAAATGACCAGCCAGTGCGCGTGGATACAGTCGTTATTTCAACCCAACATGATCCAGATGTCAGCAATGAACAAATCCACGAAGATGTGATTAACAAGGTCATCAAAGAAGTGATTCCAGCTTCTTATCTAGATGCTGAGACCAAATTCTTCATCAACCCAACAGGTCGCTTTGTTATTGGTGGACCTCAAGGGGACTCAGGTTTGACAGGTCGTAAGATCATCGTGGATACTTATGGTGGTTACTCACGTCACGGTGGTGGTGCCTTCTCTGGTAAGGATGCGACTAAGGTAGACCGTTCGGCTTCTTATGCAGCTCGTTACATTGCCAAAAATATCGTAGCGGCAGGTCTTGCTAAGAAAGCAGAAGTGCAATTGGCTTATGCGATTGGGGTAGCTCAACCTGTTTCTGTTCGTATTGATACCTTCGGTACTGGAACAGTCGCTGAAAGCAAATTAGAAGCTGCAGCGCGTCAAATCTTTGACCTTCGTCCTGCAGGGATTATTCAAATGTTGGATTTGAAACGTCCAATCTACCGTCAAACAGCGGCTTATGGCCATATGGGACGGACGGATATCGACCTTCCATGGGAACGTTTGGATAAGGTAGAAGCCTTGAAAGAAGCTGTAAAATAATTAGTTGAAATGGAAAAGTTAGGGTCAAGATGATCCTAGCTTTTTTCGTTTTGAAAATTCCTACAGATGGAAAAATAGGTCGATCTGTGGTATAATAGTTGCAGTATTTTAAATACATTGTCCCTTTTATTTCCGTTGAAAAAACGATAGTAAAAGGAAAAAGACTTGAAAGAACTAATAATTATTAAGATGAAAAAAATTGTAATAAATGGAGGTCGCCCTCTAAAAGGAGAGGTGACCATTAGTGGTGCAAAAAATAGTGTAGTGGCCCTGATTCCTGCAACCATTCTGGCGGACGATATTGTGACCCTCGATGGGGTACCGGATATCTCAGATGTTGCAAGTCTGATTGAAATCATGACCATCATGGGCGCTAAGATCGAACGCAAAGAAGACAGTTTGATCATTGATCCACGTGGGGTGAAGGATATGCCCATGCCATTTGGGAAAATCAATAGCTTACGAGCTTCCTATTATTTCTATGGCAGTTTGTTAGGGCGTTATGGTCAAGCAACTGTTGGACTACCTGGAGGATGCGATCTCGGCCCACGTCCAATTGATTTGCATTTGAAGGCCTTTGAAGCGATGGGAGCCTCTATGACTATGGATGGCTCTAGTATGAAACTTGCGACAGATGGCAAGCCTCTTCAAGGAGCTAACATCTATATGGATACTGTTAGTGTCGGTGCAACGATTAATACGATTTTGGCAGCGGTCAAAGCTAAAGGTCGGACAGTGATCGAAAATGCTGCGCGGGAACCTGAAATTATCGATGTGGTGACCTTGCTCAATAACATGGGAGCTCATATTCGTGGAGCAGGGACAGATATTATTATCATTGATGGTGTTCCGCATTTGCATGGGACTAGACATCAAGTAATTCCGGATCGCATCGAGGCAGGAACCTATATTGCTCTTGCAGCTGCTATTGGGGAAGGTATCCAGATCAATAATGTCCTGTATGAGCATTTGGAGAGCTATATTGCCAAGTTAGAGGAAATGGGTGTGCGCATGACCATTTCTGAAGATAGCATCTTTGTAGAAAAGCAGACGGGCTTGAAGGCGATCCAGATTAAAACGTCTCCTTATCCTGGTTTTGCGACTGATTTGCAACAACCGATCACACCTTTGCTCTTAACGGCTGCAGGACGTGGGCGCATTGTTGATACGATTTATGAAAAACGGGTCAACCATGTGCCAGAATTGGCTAAAATGGGGGCCACCATTTCGACCTTAAACGACCACATTATCTATGAAGGGCCAAATCAATTGACAGGATCCAGTGTGAAAGCGACGGATCTTCGAGCTGGTGCGGCTTTAGTGATCGCCGGTCTCATGGCTTCTGGAACAACAGAAATTACAAATGTGGAATACATCCTTCGCGGGTATTCAGATATTATTCATAAATTGACCCAACTTGGAGCAGACATCCAGTTGGTAGAGGAATAGTGACAGAACTAGGGATCTGATAGTGGCGGCTGGATACACGAACAATGGAGTTTGAAATGAATATTTGGACGCACTTAGCTGCCTATTCACTAATTGAAACACAAAGGTTGTATTTACGACCTTTTCTCTTTGAGGATGCGGAAGATTTTTATAAGATTGCTTCGAATCCTGATAACCTACAATTTATCTTTCCTGCACAAGCCGATCTTTCTGAAACTCAATATGTACTAGCCAACTATTTCATGAAAAATCCTTTGGGGGTTTGGGCGATCTGTGATAAGGAAACCAATCAGATGATTGGCTCCATCAAGTTTGAAAAGTTGGATGAGATTAAGGGAGAGGCTGAGTTAGGCTACTTTTTACGCAAAGATTTTTGGGGAAAGGGTCTGATGACAGAAGCGGTCAAAGAGTTGGTTTATCTATCGTTTGAGAAATTTCAACTGAAGGAGCTTAAGATTGTCACCCATGTTGAAAATACAGGGAGTCAAAAGGTCGCTTTAAAGGCTGGCTTTCGTCTCTTTCGTCAATTCAAAGGGAGTGACCGCTATACGCGTAAAATGCGCGATTATTATGATTTCCGCCTAGGTAGAGGGGACTTCTATGAGTAAACACCAAGAGATTTTGGACTATCTCGAAAAATTACCGATTGGAAAACGGGTCAGTGTCCGCAGTATCTCCAATTTTTTGAATGTCAGTGATGGGACGGCCTATCGTGCCATTAAAGAAGCTGAAAATCAAGGAATTGTCGAAACGCGTCCTAGAAGCGGGACCATCCGTGTCAAATCGCAAAAAGCTGTACTAGAGCATTTGACCTATCGGGAAATTTTAGAAATCACCGGCTCTGAAATATTAGCAGGTGAAGAGGGACTCGAAAAAGAATTTAATAAATTTTATATCGGTGCCATGACGGAAAAGCACGTCCTAGACTATGTGTCTGAAGGGGGGCTTTTGATCGTGGGTGACCGCACTAGCATCCAACGATTGGCTCTTAAGCATGACAATGCGGTCTTAGTGACGGGTGGCTTTGAGGTCAGTGAGGATGTGATCGATCTGGCCAATCAGGTGCAAATCCCAGTCATCCGAACTTCACACGATACCTATACCGTCGCGACCATGATCAATAAGGCCTTGTCTAACATGCAGATCAAGACGGATATCTTGACAGTAGAACAGGTCTATCGGCCCTTCCATGAGTACGGCTATCTTTCTGAGACGGATACGGTCCGGGATTATTTAGATTTGGTTCGAAAGAATCGCTTTAGTCGTTTTCCGGTTGTCAATCAGCACCAGATGGTAGTGGGCGTCGTGACCATGAGAGATGCCGGAGATAAGGCGCCTCAGACGACCCTTGATAAGGTGATGTCACGGACCATTTTTACCACTAATTTGTCCACCAGCATTGCGACGATTAGCCAACGGATGATCGCTGAAGATTATGAAATGATTCCTGTTGTTCGTAATAACCAGACCTTGCTGGGGGTTATTACGCGTCGGGATGTCATGGATCGGATTAGCAAGGTGCAGTTTTCGAGCTTACCAACCTTTAGTGAGCAGATTGGTCAAAAGATTCAAACAGAAAACGACCATTACCAATTTACAGTGGAGCCAAGTATGCTTGAAAAGAGCGGTGTTTTGGCCAATGGGGTCATGATCGAAGTGCTGATGAAGGTTGTTCGCAAGATGATGCAACACAGTGGGCGTAGCTTGATTGTCGAACAGTTGATCATCAATTTTTTACAGGCTGTGCAGGTGGATGATGCGATCCGCATTGAACCCCAACTTGTTCGGCGAACTAGACGTTCGGCCTTGGTTGATTTTAGCTTGTATTTAGATCTGCAGCTAGTCGCGAAAGCAACCATTACGATTAAGATTAATTAAACAAAAAGAAATGAGGAGACAATGATTACATTAAAATCACAACGTGAAATTGAAGCCATGGATCGTGCAGGAGATTTCCTTGCCAGCATCCATATTGGATTACGTGACTTGATCAAGCCAGGGCTTGATCTATGGGAAGTAGAAGAATATGTCCGTCGTCGCTGTAAAGAAGCCAATGTCTTGCCGCTTCAAATCGGTGTAGAAGGTAGTCTCATGGACTATCCTTATGCGACTTGCTGTGGTTTGAATGACGAAGTAGCCCATGCTTTTCCACGTCACGTCATTCTCAAAGATGGGGATCTCCTCAAGGTAGACATGGTCTTGTCTGAACCACTGGATAAATCTGTTTTGGATGTATCGAAATTAGATTTTGATAATGTAGCCCAAGTGAAGAAATACACGGAGTCTTATAGTGGTGGCTTGGCGGACTCTTGCTGGGCTTATGCGGTGGGAAATGTTTCGCAAGAAGTCAAAGATTTGATGGACGTGACCAAAGAATGTCTCTATAAGGGAATTGAGAAAGCGGTCGTTGGCAATCGCTTGGGAGATATTGGTGCAGCGATTCAAGAGTATGCAGAAAGCAAAGGCTATGGCGTGGTGCGTGATTTGGTCGGACACGGTGTCGGGCCTACCATGCATGAAGAACCAATGGTCCCGCATTATGGTCGTGCTGGACGCGGTCTTCGCTTACGTGAAGGGATGGTCTTGACGATTGAGCCAATGATTAATACCGGTACTTGGGAGATTGATACAGATATGGAAACTGGTTGGGCCCATAAGACCCTCGACGGTGGCCTTTCTTGTCAATACGAGCATCAATTTATGATTACAAAAGATGGTCCAGTGATCTTGACTAGTCAAGGTGAAGAAGGAACATACTAAAAAATAGAGAGGAAAGAATGGAGCTGAAGGCAAGTGTCTGGTTTCGCTCTTTGCTCTTTTTTAGTAAAATGGGGAGGTGACGAATGAAAAAGGTCTTACAAAAAGTACTGGGACAGCCATTTATAAAGGGCTTCATGCGATTTTATCAGAGCGCAGAGTCTGATATCACCAGCATTGCGGTTGCCTATTATTTGTTGATCTCCATTTTCCCTTTGATGCTGATTGCAGCCAATATTTTACCCTACTTTCATATTCGTCCCACTCAGATTCTTTTAAGCTTACAGAAAGTTTTGCCAGCCTCCTTATATCGAATAGTGGCACAGATGATTTCGAGTGTCTTGACCAAACCTTCGACAGGCTTACTGAGTTTCTCGATTATTTCTGCTTTGTGGATCTTCTCTCAGAGCATTGCCTACCTCCAAAAAGCCTATAACAAGAGTTATGGGGTGGAAAAGGAGCGTGGTATTATCTGGGGGCGACTCTTTAGCTTTCTGATCAGTTTTGCCTTGCAGGGCTTGTTTGGACTCTCGCTGATCCTTTCCATGTTTGGGAAAATGATCGTTCGTTATCTCTATCAGACCTTTTCATTTGATCGGACGATTTATGTGCGCTTACTGAATTTGACAGAGCCGACCATCTACCTCTTACTTTTTGTCAGTCTGGTCTTACTCTATTACACCCTTCCAAATGTCAAAATTCCAAAATTTAGATATGTTCTTCCAGGAGCGACCTTCGTTGTTGCTGTCCTGTATGCGATCTTGAATATCTTTTGGAAATATGTGGATCGTTATGTGAGTCATTTCTTAGATGCTCGTTTCTTCGGTTCGGTCGTCCTAGCGGTCATCATGTTCTGGTTCATCTTGGTGGCAAAAATCATGATTATTGGTTGTATTTTAAACGCCAGTATCCAATTTGCCAGAGAAGCCAAGTTCCAAACGCGCAGTGGAGAAATTGTCTCTAAGTTAAAATCAGAAGAAGTGGACTTTCGGCATAGAGAAGTTTCACAAACATTAAAGCGTCGATTACGCTTGATAAAAAAAGATAAAAAGGAATAAGGGAGAGTGGGACAGAAATCGGTAATTCGTTAGAATTCGATTTCGTCGTCCCACCTCCGCACAGTTGAGTAGGGCTGTAAAAGCTGATGAAATCAGCGTAGTAGAGCCCACTCAACCACTGCGTCTTGCTCGACAATCCAAAAACAATTGAGAGGCTAGGACTTTTGTCCCAGCCTCTTTTTTTCTTACCCATTTTTATTGCATTTGCAATAAAAATGTGTTATGCTATTGTCAATAGGAAAGGAGGAGTGAGATGAGTATTTTGCGTGAGATTGGCATCATTGCGCGAGCACTGGATTCTATAGCAAATATTGAATTTCGAGATTTGGATTTGGCGCGTGGTCAATACCTTTACCTGGTGCGAATTGCGGAGCAACCTGGAATGATTCAGGAAGAACTCTCTGAGCTCTTAAAAGTAGATCGCTCAACTGTTGCCCGATCCGTAAAAAGACTAGAAGAACGAGGAATGATTCAACAGCGCCCAAAGGGTGAAAACCTTAAAACAAAGGAATGGGAATTAACTGAAAAAGGCAAGAAGATTTATCCCTTCATTTTAGGGGAGCATCTTTACTCTGAGACAACTGCCTTAAAAGGATTTTCCAAAGAAGAAGTCGCACAGTTAGAGGATTATCTCATCCGAGTTAGAGAGAATATCACCTTGGATTGGGAACTAGTCAAAAAAGGTCAAAAAAGAAATTATAGTGAGGTAAAGCAATGAAAGTGACAGTCGATCAAGCATTTTGGGATTTATTTCCAACAGCTAGAATTACAGTAATGTCCTTGTATGGTATTGATAATACAGTAGATGAAGCCAAGGATCCTTATTTCAAAGAATTGTTGGACAAGGGTGCCAAGCGAGCATGGGAATTTATCGATGAAGAAAACTATACCCATAGTGAGTTCGTGCAAGAGTGGCGCCAAGCTTTTAGCAAGTTTAAAACAAAAAAAGGAGCCCGATCTTCAATCGAAGCACTCTTAAAACGGGTTCACCAGGGACGTGAATTCTATCCGATTAATCCTTTGGTGGATCTTTACAATAGCGTGTCGATGGCTTATGCCCTTCCTTGTGGGGGAGAAGATATGGATAAATTGGTGGGTGGCCTCTCTCTAGGTCAAGCGAAAGGAGGCGAACCTTTCTTTCCATTAGGAGCTGACGAAGATGCGCCAGCTTTGGAAGGGGAGATCATCTACTACGACCAAGAAGGCGCCGTTTGCCGTTGTTTGAATTGGCGTGAGGCTCAAAGAACCATGCTAACTGAAGATACCAAGGACGCTATTTTGGTCATTGAAGCCATCAACGAGGAGCAGGCCAAACGGGCCCAAACAGCCATGCAGGAATTGAAAGATCTAGCTAAGGATTATTTTGGGGTTGAAGGCACCATCTATCAATTAAGTGCAGAACATGCAAGTATAGAAGTTTAAAGTAATAAGGCTTGAAACAATCGTTTCAAGCCTTGTTTTTATTTTTAAAGACAAAGAGTTTACTAAAGACGTAATTGAGGACCACAATGGCCACTTGTGCAAAGAGGGTTTCGATTAGATTGATCTGGCTCTTGTTGTTGTGGACGAATTGACCGATAATTCCTGGGAACTGCTTGACAAAAATCTCAGTCAAGGCCATGTCCAGTATAAAGGTTCCAGAGCGCGCAATCGCAAATCGGATCAAGCGCTGAAACCAGCCCTTTCTTTCTTGTTTAAAGACAATGGTATCGTTGGTCGCAAAGGCAAAGAGGATCCCAGCAATGTTTCCAATCGCTGTCGCCAATCGTTCATCACGAGACATATGATAGATGAAGAGGCGGGTTCCGACGGAAACAAGGGTTGTTGCCACACCAAAGAAGAGATAGGATAAAATTTCATTATCAAAAAATTTTTTAATTAGTGTTTTCATAAATTCAGTCTACCATAAAACCTCAAAATATGCTATACTTGAAAGGTTGAAGAAATCAAACCTTCAACCCTTGGCGCTTAAGATCCTTTCGCCAAGCATATTACACGCGGGAAAACCGCTAAAGGAGAATAGATGAAACAGTTAACTGCTCGTGATATGGCACAAATTGCCATTGTTGCTGCGATTTATATCGTATTGACCATTACCCCACCTCTCAATGCGATGGCCTACTATGGCTATCAATTCCGTGTTTCGGAGATGATGAATTTCTTAGCCTTCTACAATAAGAAGTACTTGATTGGAGTGACTCTTGGTTGTATGATTGCTAACTTATTTAGTTTTGGGTGGATCGATGTCTTTGTTGGTGGAGGTTCAACCTTTGTCTTCCTAGGACTTGGACTCATTCTATTTGGTCGTTTTAAAAATAAGTTCTTGTTTGACGGTCTTATTCGGTTTGACCATTTCTTGTTTGCGATTTTCTTTTCCATTTCCATGTTTACGATTGCCTTGGAACTTTATTACCTTCAAGGCCAACCATTCTTCTATAACTGGTTGACCATGGGAGTGGGTGAATTTGCATCCTTGATTTTTGGAGCGATTGTGATCAATCAACTTTCTAAACGGATTGATTTTACAAAATAAGAAAAGGGAGCTCTGGCTCCTTTTTTTCATGCTAAGAATGCAGTAAATTCAAGGCTAAATTAAGATTTTATGATAAAATAAGAACATGAAAACCAGAATGAAAGAATTAGTGGAATTACTCAATCGCTATGCTTATGAGTATTACACAAAAGACGCTCCATCTGTTTCAGATAGTGAATACGATCAATTATATCGGGAGTTGGTGGAACTAGAAACAGCTCATCCAGATGAGATCTTACCAGAGAGTCCAACTCACCGTGTAGGTGGTGTGGTTTTAAAAGGTTTTACTAAATACCAGCATCAGTATCCCCTTTATAGTTTGCAGGATGCTTTTTCACGTGAAGAATTAGAAGCTTTTGATCAGCGTGTTCGTAAGGAATTTCCTTCTATCAGCTATGTATGCGAGTTGAAGATCGATGGCTTGTCCATTTCCCTCACCTATGAAAATGGTGTCCTTGTAACAGGAGCAACACGTGGGGATGGTTCTGTCGGTGAGGATATTACAGAGAATCTCAAGCGGGTCAAGGACATTCCTTTGGTGTTACCAGAGCCAGTGAACATCACAGTTCGAGGCGAGTGCTACATGCCACGGGCTTCCTTTGATCGGGTCAATCAGATCCGTCAAGAAAATGGCGAGCCTGAGTTTGCCAATCCACGGAATGCTGCTGCGGGAACGCTTCGCCAATTGGATACGAAAATCGTGGCCAAGCGAAATCTCGCGACCTTCTTGTATCAAGAAGTGAGTCCCACTGATCAAAGCAGTCAGGAAGGCGTGCTTGAGAAATTAGCTCGCTTAGGGTTTGTCGTGAACCAAGAGCGAGTGTTGGCAGAGGATATGGAGCAAATTTGGGACTTTATCCAAAAAGTAGCTCAGTTTCGAGAGGATCTTCCCTATGATATCGATGGGATCGTCATCAAGGTCAATGACCTAGCTGTTCAAGAAGAACTAGGCTTTACCGTCAAGGCTCCAAAATGGGCTGTCGCTTATAAGTTTCCAGCTGAAGAAAAAGAAGCGAAAATCCTATCGGTGGATTGGACCGTTGGAAGGACCGGTGTTGTGACACCAACTGCCAATCTAACTCCAGTCCAACTAGCAGGAACCACCGTTAGTCGCGCAACCTTGCACAATGTGGACTATATTGCTGAAAAAGATATTCATCAGGAAGATACCGTCATTGTCTACAAGGCTGGTGATATCATTCCAGCGGTCTTACGTGTCGTCAAAGATAAACGGGTATCTGATCAAGCATTAGCCATTCCAACTCATTGTCCGAGCTGCCAGAGTGAGTTGCTTCATTTCGAGGATGAGGTGGCCCTTCGCTGTATCAATCCGCTCTGTCCAGCTCAGATTAAGGAAGGATTGAACCACTTTGCAAGTCGGGATGCTATGAATATTACAGGCTTGGGTCCAGCTGTTGTAGAGAAACTCTTCGCAGCTCAGTTAGTAGAGGATGTAGCTGGGATCTATCGTCTGACAGTCGAGGATCTATTGACATTAGAAGGCTTTAAAGAAAAATCTGCTGAAAAACTCTATGAAGCCATTCAAGTTTCAAAAGAGAATTCAGCCGAAAAGTTACTCTTTGGTTTGGGGATCCGCCATGTCGGTAGCAAGGTTAGTCAAATCTTGCTCCAAGAATTCCATGACCTCGATCAATTGGCTACAGCAGATCCAGAACGGATTGCCAGCATTAATAGTCTCGGTATGGTCGTGGCTGAAAGCCTTAAGCGTTATTTCGCACAAGAGGGATCCAAGCGTCTCCTGCAAGAACTGAAAGAAGCTGGAGTCAATCTGACCTATCTTGGTGAAAAAGTTGCTGCTGATGCGGCCCTATCAGGGATGACAGTTGTTTTGACTGGGAAGCTCGAACGCCTCACACGTTCAGAAGCCAAGGCAAAATTAGAAAGTCTAGGAGCTAAGGTAACTGGTTCTGTTTCTAAGAAAACAGATTTGGTCGTAGCAGGTAGTGACGCTGGTAGCAAATTAACCAAAGCACAAGAATTAGGAATCCAGGTAGAAGATGAGGCCTGGCTTGAAAGTTTGTAGAGGATCTTTATGGTAGAACGAATCAAAAAAGCCCGTTTAATTTATAATCCGACCTCTGGGCAAGAAATTATCAAGAAAAATATTGCGGAAGTCTTAGACGTATTGGAAGACGTGGGCTATGAAACCAGCGCCTATCAAACGACTCCAGAACCATTTTCTGCTCAAAATGAAGCAGAAAGAGCCGCCAAAGCAGGCTTTGATTTAATCATTGCTGCTGGTGGAGATGGCACGATTAATGAAGTGGTCAATGGAGTTGCTGGTCTGGAGAATCGTCCGCAGATGGCCTTTATCCCAACAGGCACAACCAATGACTATGCGCGTGCCTTGAAGATCCCGATGGGAGATCCAGTGGCAGCTGCCCGCATTATCGAAAAGAATCAAACCATTCAAATGGACATTGGTCGTGCTTATGGCAGTAAGTATTTTATCAATATTGCTGCAGCAGGGACCATGACAGAATTGACCTTCAGTGTCCCAAGTAGTGTCAAATCTCGCCTGGGTTACTTTGCCTATGTGGCAGAAGCAGCTAAAATGTTGCCGAGAAACAAGGCTCGTAAGGTGCGGATCGAACACGATAATGGCGTTTTTGAAGGTCCAGCTTCGATGATTTTTGTGGCTTTGACCAACTCTATTGCTGGCTTTGAAAGTGTCGCACCAGATGCTAAGCTTGATGATGGGAACTTTACCTTGATTATCGTAAAAACTGCTAAGCTCTTTAACATGTTGTCCTTGATGATTCAGGCCATCAATGGAGGCAAGCATGTGCACGATGAAAATGTAGAATATCTCAAGACCAAGAAGTTGACGATTGAAATGTTAGGGAAAAATGCTCAACCATTCCGCATCAATCTAGATGGGGAGTACGGAGGAGATACTCCAGTTGAATTGGAAGTCTTCCATAATCATTTGGAATTCTTTGCAAATATTGATGAAATCAACAACGATGCTTTGGTTCACCCATCTGAAGAATAAAAACAAATAGTTGGACTCCATTACGTGTTTTACAAGTGGATGGTTCCTTCGGTATTAAATTGGAAATAGGAAAATGTTATGCGACAATACCATGTAAAGCTTCATTTTCATAAGCAAAAAGGAAATTATTTTGCCTATGATATGTGGCAGTGGCAGGATCAAGTAGAAGGAAAATCAGTCTCTTTCTCCAAGTTGGATTATTTTGGAGTAGAGGGAAATCTGGTATACGAGAGTGAGGATGCCTTGAACCGGGGCCATGTCCTGGTTAAAGAAGGGGATTGGCTCACTAAGACCCGGGACTTTGAAATCGAACTTTTACCAGAAGGGCATGTTCGAGAAGTGTGGATTCTCGATGGAGACGATACAGTCTATTATTCTTTGCAAGCTGCTTTGACGAGTCATGCATACAGCCATCGTCAGCCTCATGCCTACGATATGGCGATGCGCCCTAGAGAGTTTGATGCTAAATGGGCGTATCAAGGATGGCTCGGTCATCGGGAGGAAGAAGGGGAGCATTGCTTTAAATTGTGGGCTCCTACCGCTAAGAAAGTTGAATTGTTGCTTTATCAATCAACCGAGCTGGATGCGCCTATCTGGAAGACCATTCCGATGACGCGTGGTAAACAAGAGTCTAGCTACCACCCAGAAAATACCCATGGTGTTTGGATTTTAGATTTTTTAGGAAATTTAAGTGGCATGGCCTATCAATATCGTGTGCATTTTGAACACCATACTCAAGTGACGCGCGATCCTTATAGCATTGCAACGACAGCGGACGGGATGCGCTCTGCCATTCTTTCAAGAGCAGATCGTCAGTTTGATTGGGGCTTTAAAAAAGGCGCCGATGCGACTCCTTGGCGCTTGGACAATCCATGTCAAGCAGTGATCTATGAGATGCACCTTCGGGATTTGACCAAGTCACCGACTTCAGGTGTGGACGAGTCTTTGCGTGGGACCTATCTGGGGGCTTGCCAAGAAGGAACCGTCAATAGCCATGGTGATGCAACTGCCTTTGATTATATCCGTCAGTTAGGGGTCAATGTCGTGCAACTGCAGCCGATCTCTGACCGCTTTAAACAGTACGACGAAGAAGGCCAGGTGACCTACAATTGGGGTTACGACGTTCAGAATTATTCTGCACCAGAAACTAGCTTTTCAACGGATCCATCCAATCCGAAACAAACCATGAAAGAACTCAAAACCATGATCCGGGCTTATCATGAGGCAGGAATTTCTGTGGTCTTGGATGTGGTCTACAATCATATCTATTCGACCGAACATGGTCCTTTCCAAAATACAGTGCCCGATTATTATTACCGGATGGAGCCAGATGGTCGTTTCCAAAATGGGACAGGTGTTGGGAATGAAACAGCTAGTGAGCATGAAATGTACCGCAAGTACATGATTGATTCCCTCACGCACTGGGTCAAGGAGTACCAGATCGATGGCTTCCGCTTTGATTTGATGGGTATTCACGATGTAAGGACGATGAATGCTATTCGGGAGGCGATGGATGCTCTGGATCCTCGCATTCTCCTTTATGGAGAAGGTTGGGACATGGGAACCGGTCTCGCACCAGAGGATAAGGCTAAGAAAGACAATGCGGCGCAATTGCCACGTATTGGATTCTTTAACGACACGGAGCGCGATGCCATCAAAGGGGCTGAGGTTTATGGTTCCATCAAACGTGGCTTTGTCAGCCGAAAATCGACGGAGAATATCGTTGCCCGTGCTGTTCTAGGTAGTGCAGAGCTTGGCAATTATTTAAGTCCGAATCAGGTCTTGAATTATGTGGAAGCTCACGATAATTATAATCTCTTTGACTTGCTTCAGACCCTTCATCCGAATGAAGAAGTAGCAGGCTTGGTCAAGCGCTCAGAGTTGGCTACAGCCATGAATCTGCTCTTTCAGGGTATGACCTTCATGCAATTGGGTCAAGAGTTCATGCGGACTAAATTGGTAGCGACAGGTCCTGATGGAGAAATCACCCCTTTGGATCGTGAACGGGCCATGAATTCCTACAATGCTCCAGATTTTGTGAATCAGGTCAACTGGGATCTGGTCAGTCAGAACAAGGAATCAATTGCCTATATCCGAAGTTTGATCGCCTTGAAGACAAGTCTTCCTGTCTTAGGGCTTGAAAGCTATGATAAAATCTACCAACAAGTCTTTATTCAATCTGCAACTGATACCAGTGGCCTTGTCATCTATGAATTAACAGGAGACAAGAAGTACTTGGTCATCTTCAACGCCAGCGGACTTCCATATTACCTCCAAAATTCAAATAAATTGACATTGATGGTTGGGAATAGTCGTCATAAACGACCATTCTACGTGGAGAATTTAACAGCTTCTGTTTTTGAAGTCCTAGATTAAGTTCTTTTTAAAGAAATCACAAAATCCCTGAGTTTAAAAACTCAGGGATTCTTTTTATTTAGAAGAACTGCTACTGGTCTCTGTTGAGGAAGAACTATCGTCTTCTGGGTGCAATTCTTTATAAGTTGGTGCCTTGAAGAGATCAACGGTGGACTGGTTGCCACGTTGGTTATAAAGGCTGGTTGATTTATCACCTTTTTCCTTTTCAATCTTCTTCAATGCCTTGAAGGAATTGGTGTAGGAATAATCTTCTGGATTGACTTTTCCAAGATCATTGCCCTTGAAGAAGCGAAGGAGATCACCGGTCTGGATGCTATCGCTAATCTTTAATTGAAGGTTAGCAGCTTCCCTAATCTTGTCCAGTTCTTCCTTGGTTTTTTCGTCTGGGTTCGTGATTTCCTCACCTGTTTTGGTGTAATAGGTCCGGCCACTATAGCTCGTATACTCTGGAGTTACAAAGTAGTTAGCAGAGCGGAAGGCGACGATTTGATCATGATCTGGTGAGAGCATATCTTGACCAACTTGGAGGAATTTGTTGGATTCAATGCCTAGCAAATGTTCCAAGGTTGGGAGCATATCAATTTCGCCACCATAGGTATCAATGATGCCACCCTTATCCATACCTGGAATGACTACCATATAAGGTACGCGTTGCAACATGGCGTTGTCATAGCTTGACCACGTTTCAGAGTTCTTACCAAGTAGAGGAGCAAGAGCTGGGTTGCGGGAGTTTGAAATTCCGTAGTGGTCCCCATAGAGAACGATGATGGAATTTTTGTAAAGACCAGATTCTTTCAGGTAATCAAAGAAGGCTTTAATCGAAGAATCTAGGTAGTTAGCGGTCGCAAAATAGCCATTGATGGTTTCGTCCTGTGTCTTAGCTAGAGGGAAGCCAAGATCATCTCCTGACAAGCTGGTCGTATAAGGATAGTGGTTGGAAACCGTAATGAACTTCGTATAGAAAGGTTGTTGCAATCTTTCTAGGTATTTGATGGAATCCTTGAGCATGTATTTGTCATTAAGACCATACTGGAAGGAATTGCTGCTGTTTTGTTTGGTGAAGTAGCTGGCATCAAAGAAGTAATTGTAGCCCCATTGTTTATAGGCGGTATTTCGATTCCAGAAACTTCCAGCATTCCCATGGAAAACAGCGCTCGAGTTGTAACCATTTTTTGAAAGAATAAATGGTGCAGCCTGTTGGGTATTGGTTCCACCATAGTTCACCATAAAGGAACCTTGGTTGAGTCCGAAGAGGCCTGTTTCAATCATGGTCTCCGCATCAGACGTTTTTCCTGCCTTGACTTGGTTAAAGACGTTTGAAAAGGCAAAGGTTTCCTTCGAGTGGTATAGTGAATTTAAGAATGGTGTTACTTCGTATTCTTTATCATCTACTTTCAACTTGTAATCGATCAAGAATTGTTGGAAACTTTCCAAGTGAATGTAGATGACGTTACGGCCTTTGGCCATTCCAAAGTACTCAGGATTAGGCTTGGCATAATGCTGTTGGATATATTCTTCCACCGGTTTTAAATCTGCTTCGGAAGCTTTGGAACGTTCTTTGTTGGCAGCATAGGTCTGATTAGCACTGTAACCCAGAAAGGCTGGTAATCCTAGGGCACGAACGACATAGTAGTTTGAGAATCCACGAGTCAAAAGCTCAGGTCGGTCAATTTCTGCAAGGAAAAGGTTGGCCGAAAAGAGCATAGCCGATAAAGAGGTAACCGCAAAACTAGCTCGTTTATTGAAGGGACGATTGTCCATTCGAATCCATTTCTTAAAGAAGAAGAAAGCTAAAATAGGGAAATCTAGAATGTAGATCACATCCCAAGGGCGGAACAATTCTAAAGCAGCAGCTCCGAGACCGGCAGAAACCTTGCTGGAAGCCAACATGGTATTGACCGTTACGAAGTCTGTAAACTCTCGATAATAGATGGAATTGGAAATCAACCAAATAAATAAGAGTAGGTAGATCCCAAAGGCCAAACTATAAAAGAGTTTGGTTCGTTTGATATAAAGTGCAAGACCAATGAAGAGCAGACTGATCGGCAATGGGTTGATCACTGCTAGAAAAATCTGATAGGGTCCTTGAATGTCTAAATTAAAATCAACTGAATAGGCCCACATGGTTTTGAACCAGTAGAGCAACAGAAGGGTCAAGACAAATCCTAGTCTGGTACTCATGAAATTGAGTATCGAATTCGTAATTTTTTTCACAAAATGTTACTTCCTTGTCTTATTTCCTAAAAATTTTCATATACAAGTATACCACAATTTTATGGAGAAAGAAAAAAATGACTGTAAAGGAGAGGAAAGAAATAGGAAAGATCAGGTATTTGTAATCGTAAAAAGCTAAAGGATAAGAGCTGAAATAAAATAGCAAAAAAAGTTCTAGTAAATAAAGCCTCCCTTTGTGAAAAACACAGACTTTTGCTATAATAGAGGATATGAAAAAACTCACAGTCAGTCGCCAAGTCGCAACAAAAATCAAACAAGGACAATCTCTTCTTGAAAAGCAAGATTTTGACTCACTTCCTGCTTTGGATCAAGCGGTTCAATTGCTTTCAGGAGATGGACAATCCCTCGGGGTCGGATACTTATCTGAACAAAATAAAGGGATTGGATGGTTTGTTTCGCAAGAGTTGGTCGCTTTTGATCAAGACTTTTTTAAAAAGCTTTTCATCAAAGCCAAGCAATACCGTCGTTCTTATTATGCGGATGAAACGACGACAGCCTTTCGTCTCTTTAACCAAGAGGGAGATGGTTTTGGTGGTTTCACGGTTGACTTGTATGGTGAGTTTGTTGTCTTTTCTTGGTACAATCCCTTTGTATTTCAGATCAAGGAAACCATTCTAGCGGCCTTTCAAGAGGCTTTTCCAGAAGTCCGAGGCGGCTATGAAAAGATTCGCTTTAAAGGCTTGGACTATGAATCGGCTCATGTCTTTGGAGAAGAAGCTCCGCAAGAATTTTTGATTCTTGAAAATGGAGTTTCTTACCAAGTCTTTCTCAATGATGGCTTGATGACGGGAATCTTTTTGGATCAGCATGAAGTTCGAGGTAGCTTAGTAGAGGGCTTAGCAGCTGGCAAGTCCTTGCTTAATATGTTCTCCTATACGGCGGCCTTCTCTGTGGCTGCGGCCATGGGTGGAGCAGTTGAGACAACATCGGTCGATCTGGCTAAGAGAAGTAGAGAACTATCAGAAGCGCATTTTGTGGCAAATGGCTTGGCGCTGGATGCTCATCGTTTTGTCGTGATGGATGTCTTTGACTATTACAAATATGCCAAACGCCATGACCTAAGCTATGATGTGATAGTGCTCGATCCGCCTAGCTTTGCGCGGAATAAAAAACGGACATTTTCAGTCGCTAAAGATTACCATCGATTGGTCAGCGAGGCTCTTGAGATTTTAAATCCAGGTGGCACCTTGATTCTCAGTACCAATGCGGCAAATGTGACCAAAGATAAATTTAAAAAACAAATCGAAAAGGGATTTCAAGGACGTAAGCATCGCTATGTAGCGGAATACGGCCTTCCGGGAGATTTTCGATGGAACATGAAAGAAGAAAGTAGTAATTACTTAAAAGTATTTACGATTAGGGTGGATGTATGAAGTTAGTTGTTTCGATTATGCCTCGCTCCTTAGAAGAGGCGCAACAACTAGATAGTTCGCGTTACGAGGATGCAGATGTTATTGAGTGGCGTGCGGACTTTTTAGAAAAAAGCGAGATCTTAACCGTCGCTCCTGCAGTTTTTGAGAAATTTGCTGGACGAGAAATTTTATTCACCTTGCGGACTCGAGCTGAAGGTGGAGAGATGGAGCTGACCAACGAGGAATATGTTGGAATCCTGAAAGATATTCAATCCATCTATCATCCAGATTATATCGATTTCGAGTTTTATAGTCACCGTGAAGTCTTTGAAGAGATGTTGGAATTTTCAAATCTTGTTCTCAGCTACCACAATTTCCAAGAGACACCGGAAAATATGATGGAGATCTTATCGGAATTGACCAGCTTTTCTCCAAAATTGGTCAAGGTATCCGTTATGGCCCACAATGAACAAGATGTCCTTGATTTGATGAATTATACGCGTGGTTTCAAGACGCTGAATCCTGAGCAAGAATATGTAACGATTTCCATGGGCAAGGTCGGGAAGATTTCGCGCTTGACAGCTGATTTGACAGGCTCTTCTTGGTCTTATGCTAGAGTCGGAGATGAAAGTGCTCCAGGTCAAATTCCTCTTGAAAATATGAGAAGAATTCGGGAGTTATTAAATGAAGATTGACGGATATACTCGGATGGCAGCGGTCATTGCCCATCCCATTCGTCATAGTATCTCTCCTTTCATCCATAATCTAGCCTATGAATTAACAGCGACCAATGCTGCTTACCTGGCTTGGGATATTGCTGAAGAAGACCTAGAAAGCACCATCAGTCAAATTCGTAAGTTGGATATGATTGGGGCTAATATCTCCATGCCCTACAAGCAGAAGGTCTTTCCTTACTTAGATGAAGTGGATGAGATGGCCCGAAAGATCGGTTCTGTCAATACCATCGTTCACCGTGATGGCAAGCTTAAAGGCTATAATACGGATGGGATTGGTTTCTTTCGTAGTTTACCTCCAGCTTTCTCCATTAAGGGAAAAACAATGGTTCTCTTAGGTGCAGGTGGTGCAGCTTTAGCGATTATTGCACAGGCCATTCATCTAGGTGTAAAACGTATCCTTGTCTTTGTGAGAGAGGAGAGATTGGTTCATTATCGTTCAATCGTTCAGTTGATTGAAGATGGCTTTGATTTCTTGATAGAATTGTATGCGATTGAGAAAAATGAAGACGTTCAAAGCTCCTTTAATCAAGCCGATCTCATCTTAAATGCGACTGGTGTTGGGATGGATGGTCAGTCTCTTCCGATAGCGAGTTACTTGACCTTTCCCCCACATGCCTTAATCGTAGAGATGGCTTACTATCCGGCAGTGACCCCCTTTCTGCAATTAGCAGTGAATCAAGGAAACCAGAGGGTAAATGGGCTGGGAATGCTCTTTTATCAAGCTGAAGCAGCCTTTGAATTAATGACTGGGAAAGTATTTCCTACAGAGTCTGTATGGGAAGCATTGACAACAGAATATCGCCAATTTGTATGTGACTAAGAGAGGGGGGTACCTTTTCCTATTGAAAAAGCTTTATGAGATTAGAACAAGAACTGATTTTAAAAAAAACAGTCTTGCTCTAGTCTCTTTTTCATTTTGATTGAGACATGTGCCCTATTTCATGATAAGATAGAATCAAAGAAAAACGTGAAGGAGATTCCTATGAACGTATCGGTACCTATTCCAGGACATTCCTATGATATTGTGATTGAAAGAGGTGGTCTCAACCAGGTTGGAGACTGGTTGCGCACTCTTTGGGGCGATAAAAAAGTCGCTATCATTTCCGATAACCGCGTGGCTAAGCTATATGCCTCTATCGTAGAGAAGAGCCTTGAGAAAGCTGGTTTTCAAGTGGTGCGCTTTGAGTTTCTTCAAGGGGAAGCCAGTAAGAATCTAACCACTGTTTCAAAAGTCTATGACTTTCTAGCTACCCGAGGCATGACGCGCAGTGATGGAATCGTTGCTCTTGGGGGTGGCGTAGTTGGTGATTTGGCTGGTTTTGCTGCCTCGACCTATATGCGAGGAATTTCCTTTGTTCAGATCCCGACTAGCTTGACCGCACAGGTGGACTCCTCTATCGGAGGAAAAACAGGAGTCAACACAGCACTTGCTAAAAACATGGTAGGGACCTTTGCTCAACCAGATGGTGTGTTTATTGATCCTGAAGTGTTGAGCACTTTAGGGCAACGTGAATTGATCGAGGGGATGGGCGAAGTCATCAAGTACGGCCTAATCCAAGATACGGAACTTTGGGAAGAATTGGAAGCCATGGATGGTTCTGTCCAGAGTATTTTAGAGCATGCAGAGAGCATCATTTCCCATTCTTGCCTGGTGAAGCGAGACCATGTGGTGGCAGACGAGCTGGACAATGGCATTCGACTGTATCTCAATTTTGGTCATACCATCGGGCATGCCATTGAAGCGACAGCTGGTTATGGACAGGTTATGCATGGGGAAGCCGTTAGTATGGGCATGGTGCAGCTCTCCCGAGTTGCAGAAGAAAAGGGCTTGATGCCAAAAGGAATTACTCAAAAAATCGAAGAAATGTGCCGGAAATTTGGCCTTCCGGTAACCTATGAGAACTGGGATAAAGAAGCCCTTTATCAAGCCTTGACCCATGACAAAAAAGCGCGTGGGACGAACTTGAAATTAGTAATTGTTCCAGAGTTGGGGCAAGCTGCGATTCATCAAATCCCTCTTCAAGAAATGAAGGACTTTTTAGAAAGAAAGGAATAAGGTTGTATGAGATATTTAACAGCAGGAGAGTCCCATGGGCCTCGATTAACAGCCATCATCGAGGGGGTCCCGGCAGGACTTCCTTTATCTGAAGAGGATATTAATAAAGAGCTCAAACGTCGACAAGGTGGCTATGGTCGTGGTGCTCGGATGAAAATTGAGAGTGACCGGGTCGAGATCACATCAGGGGTCCGTCATGGCTTGACCATGGGAGGTCCGATTACTCTGAACGTGACCAATCTGGATCATCAAAAATGGCTAGAGATCATGAATGTAGCACCGGTCGAAGAGAAAAAGAAAAATCTGCGTAAGATCACCAAGCCACGTCCTGGTCATGCCGATCTAGTCGGAGGGATGAAATACCGTTTCGATGATCTCCGTAATTCCTTAGAGCGTTCTTCTGCACGTGAGACGACCATGCGTGTAGCCGTTGGTGCAGTTGCTAAACGGATTTTAGAAGAGATCGGCCTTGAAGTAGCCAGCCACATTGTGAATTTTGGGGGAATCGAGATTGCAATTCCCGAGAATCTAAACGTTTCAGAAATCAAGGAAAAGGCAGCGAAGTCGGAAGTTTCGATTGTTGTGCCAGAACAAGAAGAAGCCGTTAAGGCTTACATTGACCAAGTGAAAAAAGATGGCGATACCATCGGGGGAATTGTGGAAACCTTGGTTGGCGGTGTGCCTGTTGGACTAGGATCCTATGTGCAATGGGACAAGAAATTGGATGCCAAAATCGCTCAAGGAGTGGTCTCTATCAATGCCTTTAAGGGAGTTGAGTTTGGCCTTGGTTTTGACGCAGGTCGCCTAAAAGGTAGTCAAGTCATGGATGAAATCATCTGGTCTCAAGACACCGGTTATACCCGTCGCACCAATAATCTTGGTGGTTTTGAAGGGGGCATGACCAACGGTGAGCCCATTCTGGTTCGTGGTGTCATGAAGCCTATTCCGACCCTCTACAAACCTTTGATGAGTGTGGATATTGAAACCCATGAGCCCTATAAGGCAACGGTTGAGCGCAGTGATCCAACGGCTCTACCAGCTGCAGGAGTGGTAATGGAAGCAGTGGTCGCAACGGTCCTTGCGACAGAAGTGCTTGAAAAATTCTCATCCGATAACTTGGAAGAATTGAAAGAAGCTGTTGCTAAGCACCGGGACTTTACGAAGAATTTTTAAGAGAAAGAGTTTTCCTTTGGAGAAGAAAGTTGTTTATATAGCAGGGTTGGGCTTGATTGGTGCTTCACTCGCGCTAGGCATTAAGAGAGCCCACCCAAACGTCACTGTTCTTGGGTACAATCGTAGTGAAGCCTCTCGAACCATCGCCCTTGAAAGAGGAATGGTGGATCAGGTGACGGATGATTTCGCAGCCTTTGCCCCTTTAGCAGATATCATTATTTTGGCCCTTCCCATCAAGCAAACCAAGTCTTACTTAGAAACCTTAGCTGGCTTGCATTTGAAAGACCGGGTACTAGTGACAGATGCAGGCTCTACCAAGGCAGAAATTGTCGCACAAGCTGAAAAAGTGTTTACAGATAAGGCTGTTCGCTTTGTGGGAGGACACCCCATGGCTGGTAGTCATAAGACAGGTGCTGCAGCAGCAGATGCAACCTTATTTGAAAATGCCTATTATATTTTTACCCCTTCCAGCTTGACGACAGTAGGTGCCATGGAAGAGTTGAAAGAGCTTCTGAGTGGATTGGGATCTCGATTTATTGAAATCGACGCCGCGGAACACGATCGAGTGACTTCCCAGATTAGCCATTTTCCTCATATTTTAGCTTCGACTCTGGTCGAGCAGGCCGTAGCTTATGGGGAAGAGCATGAAATGACCCGTCGTTTTGCGGCTGGTGGCTTTCGGGATATGACACGGATTGCGGAAAGTGAGCCAGGCATGTGGACCTCTATTCTCATGTCCAACCCTCAAGCGATATTAGAGCGGATTGCAGATTTCAAAAACCGTTTGGATCAGGTGGCTGAGACCATTCAAGCAGATAACGAAGAGGCCCTTTGGTCCTTTTTCCATGAAGGGCGGAAGCACCGAAAAGAAATGCAGATCCATCAGCGTGCTGGACGCGATAGTGCCTATGATCTCTTTATTGATGTCCCTGATAAGGAAGGTGTGATCCTCGAAATCTTACAACTCTTACAAGGGATTTCCTTGGTCAATATTCACATCAATGAAGAGAATCGGGAAGATATCCACGGGATTTTGCAGCTGACCTTTAAAAATGCAGAGGATCAAGAGCGAGCTCAAACATTGATCAGCCAGGCGACATCTTATACCGTTCTTGCTCGCTAGGTCTTCAGAAGGATTTGCGTCAAAAGTCCTGCTTCATTTTAGGAATATTGAGGGAAATGCAGTATAATAGAAGTATCTTATCAGTAAAGGAGCCTAGAAAATGGCAAATATTTATGATGTAGCAAATGAACTCTCTCGGACCCTGCGAGACCTTCCTGAATACAAGGCTGTCGTAGAAAGCAAGCAAGCGATCGAAGCAAATCCAGAAGCGAAAACGCTGTTTGACGAATACGTCGCTTTCCAAAATCAACTGCAAGGCTTGATGCAATCCGGTCAACTTCCAACAGAAGCTGTGCAACAAGAAATGAAGGACTATATGGAAAAAATCCAAGCAAGTCCAATTGTGAATGAATTTTTCACCAAACAACAACAATTGTCTATTTATCTTGCAGATCTTGAAAAGATCATCTTTGAGCCGATTCAAGATTTATATAAATAAGAATGCTACCAGAGTTGTCATTTCGACTCTGGTATTTTCGTTCGCCACTAGAGGAAAAGAAGCTCAAAAAATGTTTGGAAACATTCGTTTTTTGTTCCAAATTTTTGATCAAAAATTGAATTCGTGTCTTAATTATGATAGAATATGTGGAAAAGCACTCTGGAGAAGGCAATGAAATTAAGAACCAATAGCAAGGGTCTAAAGGGAACCATTCGTGTCCCTGGTGACAAATCCATCAGTCACCGATCCATTATTTTTGGAAGTCTTGCAAAGGGCGAAACCAAGGTCTATGATATCTTGCGAGGCGAAGATGTGCTCTCTACCATCCAGGTGTTTCGAGATTTGGGAGTTTCTATCCAAGATGATGGGGATGTGATTCGGATTCAAGGAGTAGGCTTTCAAGGTCTTCAAGCTCCGACGGCTCCCCTTGATATGGGCAATTCAGGAACGTCTATTCGTTTGATCTCCGGTGTTTTAGCAGGTCAGGATTTTGCAGTGACCATGGTCGGAGACGACAGCCTTTCCAAACGGCCCATGGATCGTGTCGCGATCCCACTGCGTCAGATGGGGGTAGAGATTGCTGGTCAGGGAGATCGCGATTGCCCACCTTTACATGAAAAAGGGACCCGTCAGCTCCAACCGATTCATTACCGTTTGCCAGTGGCATCGGCTCAAGTCAAGTCTGCTCTCATTTTTGCCGCTCTACAAGCTGAAGGTGAATCGACGATTATCGAGAAGGAAAAGACGCGTGACCATACGGAGGATATGATTCGCCAATTTGGTGGAGAGATCCAAGTGGATGGAAAAACCATCCGCATCCAAGGTGGACAAGAGTTCCAAGGTCAAGAAGTCATCGTTCCTGGAGATATTTCCAGTGCAGCCTTTTGGTTAGTGGCTGGCCTCATTCTTCCAGAGAGTGTGATCAAGATTGAAAATGTTGGTATCAACCAAACGCGGACAGGGATTCTCGATGTGATTCAAGAAATGGGGGGAGATCTCACCATTGACGATCGCGATGAAAAAGCGGTCTCTGCAAGTCTCACTGTTAGGACTTCGTCCTTAAAAGGGATTCGGATTGATGGGGAGTTGATTCCACGCTTGATTGATGAATTGCCGATTATTGCTTTACTAGCGACACAAGCAAATGGTCAGACCGTGATTGCGGATGCTGAAGAGCTTCGTGTGAAAGAAACGGACCGCATCCAGGTCGTTGCAGATAGCCTCAATGCTATGGGAGCCAATGTCGTGCCAACGGAGGACGGCATGATCATCACTGGACCGACTCATCTACATGGAGCAGACTTAGAGACCTTTGGAGATCACCGAATTGGGATGATGGCTGCCATTGCTGCCTTATTGGTGAGAGATGGAAATGTGGTGCTGGATCGGGCAGAGGCCATCAACACCAGTTACCCTAGTTTTTTTGAAGATTTGGAGACCTTACTGCATGGCTAAAATTTTGCTTGGTTTTATGGGAGCTGGGAAAACGACTGTTGGTCGGATTCTTGATCCAAAATTCCATGATATGGATGAATTAATTGTTGAAGAAATCGGTATGTCGATCAATGACTATTTCGCAGTGGAAGGAGAAGCTGCCTTTCGTCGTCGTGAGGCTGAAATGCTGGAGCGTTTATTGGAAAATGAAGCGGCCATCATTTCCCCCGGAGGTGGGATTGTGGTCAATCCTCATAACCGTGCGCTCTTGGAAAAAAATCCTCACAACATTTATTTGCGCGTGGATTTTGAAACCTTGTACAGTCGCATTCAAAATGACCAAGCTATGCAACGTCCCCTCTTTTTAAACAACACAAAAGAAGAATTTAAGAAGATTTTTGATGGTCGTTTGCCCTTGTATGAGGATATTGCTACCCATATTGTGGATGTCGAGGACAAAACACCTGAAGAAATTGCGGAGATCATTCGATGCTTGTAGGCTATCTTGGTCCTAAGGGATCTTTTACCCATGATGTGGCCACTCATAGCTTTCCAACTTCTGAACGCATCGCCTATCGGACGATCACAGATGTCATCAAGGCTTATGAGAATCAAGAGATCGATTTTGCAGTCGTCCCAGTTGAAAACTCGATTGAAGGCAGTGTCCATGAGACCCTTGATTACCTCTTTCACCAAGGGACCATCCAGGCCGTTGCAGAAGTGGTCTATCCCATCAAGCAACAGCTCTTGGTGGCTAAAAAAGATCGGCCCATTCGAACGGTCTATTCGCACCCACAGGCCTTGGCCCAAGGGAAGGCTTTTCTAAGGGCACATTATCCGGATGTGGCCATGGAAATGACGGCTTCAACAGCCTATGCAGCCCGCTATGTAGCAGAACATCCAGACTTGGGAATTGCAGCGATTGCCCCTCTGGCAGCAGCTAGTGAGTACGGCTTGGAAGTCCAGGCCAAAGACATCCAAGAAATCGAGGACAATTATACACGTTTTTGGATTTTAGGGGCAACAGAGCCAGCGATCTCAAAAACTTTAAGTCCGGCCCTTCAAAAAGTTAGCTTGGCCTTGACTTTGCCAAGTAACTTGGCAGGAGCCCTCTATAAAGGCTTGTCAACCTTTGCTTGGCGGGGGATCAATTTGACCAAGATTGAAAGTAGACCCCTAAAAACAGCTTTAGGAGAATACTTTTTCATTATTGACCTCCTAAACGAAGCGCCTGATCTTTTGCAATTTGCCTATCAAGAATTAGACAGTTTGGGCATTCAGACAAAAGTCTTGGGTCAGTATCAGGTCTATACCTTAAAAGATAACGGAATGGAGAAAAGATGAGTAACGAATCCAACTTTCTATCTCACCACGAGCGAAAGCGATTAGAGTACTTATACTCAAATTTTCATTATTTGAATGAACGAGAACAACTAGAATACAATTACCTGCTCAAGAAGAGCCAAGGAGCTTATGAGGAAGCAGAAGCCCTTCAACCTGAGGTAGACGCTACAGAAGAAGTGCAAGGTGAGATTGCTGAACCGATTGGGGATCTCCCTGTTTACCAATCACGTAGCAAAAAGTCTAAGAAGAAAACAGTTGCTACGACGAGCGATATACCTAAGAAACCACGAAAAAAGATCCGCGTCAAGCGGATTCTCAAGTGGCTTGCTCTCTTTTTCTTGCTCATTATCGGTGGCATGGTCTTCATGTTTGTGAAAGGCCTGAATAGCAAGCCGACAGGTCCAGATGCCAAACCAGCTGTCGTTGAGAAATTTAACGGCAAGAAGTCGCGAGATGGGGTCAATATCCTGATTTTGGGGACAGATGGTCGAATCGGTGAGAAGTCAGATGAGACACGGACAGACTCCATCATGGTGGTCAATGTCAATAACAAAGAAGGTAAGATCAAGATGGTCAGCTTCATGCGGGATACATTGGTCCATATCGATGGTGTCAGCCAGCAAAATATTCCTGAATATGATGGCTACTACGACCAGAAGCTCAATACTGCCTTCACTATCGGGGAGCAAAATAACAACCAAGGGGCTGAATTGGTGCGTCAGATGCTCAAAGACAACTTTGACATTGACATCCAATATTACGCCATGGTCGATTTCAAGACCTTTGCGACAGCGATCGATACCCTCTTCCCAAATGGGGTCGAGATGAATGCGCAGTTTTCAACGGTTGATGGCGAAAAAGTCAGTGAAGTAGAAGTGCCAGATGATTTGAATATGAAAGACGGTGTCGTTCCGCAGCAAACCATCAAGGTTGGAAAACAACGGATGGATGGCCGGACCCTTCTCAATTACTCGCGTTTCCGTAAGGACGATGAAGGAGACTTTGGTCGGACCCGTCGCCAGCAAGAGGTCATGTCTGCTATCATGCATCAGATCAAGGATCCAACCAAACTCTTTACGGGATCTGAAGCCCTTGGGAAGGTCTTTGCTATGACGTCTACCAATGTACCTTTCTCCTTCCTATTGACCAATGGACTTGGACTAGTCGGAAGTGCTGGAAAAGGAATTGAAAGAGTGACCATCCCAGAAAATGGGGATTGGGTCGATGCCTACGATATGTATGGTGGCCAAGGATTGCTCGTTGATTTTGATGCTTATAAAAAGAAATTGTACCAAATGGGACTGAGATGATATAATAAGGGGATAGGAGTTTTGAAAACTCCATCCCTTTTAATTTATAGAAAGATTGGACACCATGTTAAAGAAAAATGAAATTGTAGACGTTGAGATTGTCGATTTGACTCACGAAGGAGCAGGAGTGGCTAAGGTCGATGGCTTGGTCTTTTTTGTGGAGAATGCCCTGCCAGGAGAAGTGATCCGCATGCGCGTGCTCAAGGTCAATAAGAAAATCGGCTACGGAAAAGTAGAGGAGTACTTGGAAAAATCCCCTCACCGCAATGAAGAACTAGACCTGGCTTACTTGCGAAGCGGCATTGCTGACTTAGGCCACCTGGCTTATCCGGAGCAACTGAAATTTAAGGCCAAGCAGGTCAAGGATAGCCTCTACAAGATGGCAGGAATCTCTGATTTCGAAGTACCCCTGACCTTGGGGATGGACCACCCTGTTCAGTACCGCAACAAGGCCCAGGTCCCTGTTCGTCGTGTCAATGGTCAGGTGGAGACAGGCTTCTTTCGCAAGAACTCTCATGATTTGATGCCGATTGAAGATTTCTATATCCAAGATCCAGTCATTGACCAAGTAGTCTTGGCACTTCGGGACTTGATTCGTCGGTTTGACCTCAAGCCTTATGATGAAAAGGAACAATCAGGCTTGATTCGCAATCTCGTCGTTCGTCGTGGCCACCATTCTGGAGAAATTATGGTCATTTTGGTGACAACTCGTCCCAAGGTGTTCCGTGTGGACCAGTTGATCGAGCAGTTAATCAAGCAATTCCCAGCCATCAAATCCGTTATGCAAAATATCAATGACCAGAATACCAATGCGATTTTTGGAAAAGAATGGCGCACTCTTTATGGTCAGGATTACATTACTGACCAAATGTTGGGCAATAGCTTCCAAATCTCAGGACCAGCTTTTTACCAGGTCAATACCGAAATGGCAGAGAAGCTTTATCAAACAGCTATCGACTTTGCGGAGTCAAAAGAAGACGATGTGGTGATCGATGCTTATTCAGGAATCGGAACTATTGGATTATCTGTCGCTAATCATGTTAAGGAAGTTTATGGTGTTGAAGTCATTCCAGAAGCAGTAGAAAATAGTCAGAAGAACGCTGCATTAAACAATATTAGCAATGCCCACTATGTCTGTGACACTGCTGAAAATGCCATGAAGAATTGGCTCAAGGAAGGCATCCAACCAACCGTGATCTTGGTTGACCCACCACGTAAAGGCTTGACCGAAAGCTTTATCAAAGCTAGCGCTCAAACAGGAGCTGACCGTATTGCCTATATCTCCTGTAATGTCGCAACCATGGCGCGTGATATCAAACTCTACCAAGAGTTGGGCTATGAATTGAAGAAAGTGCAACCGGTGGATTTATTTCCGCAGACGCATCACGTCGAGTGTGTAAGCTTGTTAGTGAAACGCAGTTAATCCTCAAAAGGTTCACTGAACCTTTTGAGTCCCACAAACGCACCATGTTGAGTGCGTGGTATTGATGTCTAAAAGAAATGATATAGGTAGATAATGTTGATAACAAAGCATTTCTAACCGGCTTATTAAATTCAATATATGATGAGCTGCCCACACCAAAACTAAAGAAAAAGAAATGATAGGATTTGAATTTGAGGGGGTGTTTTTATGTCAACAATTAAAATTGAAAACCTCACGTTCTCATATTATGGCTATGTCAAACCTGTATTTGAAAATGTATCATTTTCATTTGATACGAACTGGAAAACAGGGCTGATAGGAAGAAATGGAATTGGAAAATCAACACTATTTAGGCTACTTCTAAACCAAGAAGTTTATCAAGGCAAAATCAGCAAAAGTGTCACTTAAATTTCCACCCAATTTAAGTGACACTTCAAAATTGGTGATTGAGTTATATAAAGAACTAATTTCAGATGAGGAAGAATGGAAATTATTTAGAGAACTTAATTTGCTAAATGTAGATGAGAGTCTTGTCTACAGAAAGTTTGAAACGCTTTCTAAAGGAGAACAAACAAAAATACTTTTAGCTATTTTGTTTACAAGAGAAGATGGTTTTTTACTTATAGATGAACCAACAAATCATTTAGATATGGACGGAAGAAAAATTGTAAGCGAATATCTAAAAGGTAAAAAAGGTTTTTTGCTTATATCTCATGATAGAGATTTTTTGGATGGTTGTATCAATCATATTATTTCTATTAACAGGAATTCTATTGATGTTCAATCAGGAAATTTTACATCATGGTATGAAAATAAATTGAGGAAAGACCACTTTTTTAAAATGCTTATGCAGGATGTAAGTCACCAACTATTTACCGATAGTGTATTAGAGGAAGTTCGATTAGGAATGGAAGAAGATTGAGATAATGCACTTACTATCTTGAAAAAACTAGATTTATGAATGGTAGAGGAAAGACATCCACTAAGTCTTTCTGGAGGGCAAATGCAACGAGTTGCTATAGCCAGCGCTATAGCTGAAGATAATGATATAATTCTCTTGGATGAACTAACAAGTGGCTTGGATTATAAGCATATGATGGATATATCAGAAATCTTAAAAGAACTTCAATCAATGGGAAAGACGATTATTGTGGCAACTCACGATGGAGAGTTTATCGAAAGTTGTTGCAGTAGAAAATTGATAATTTGAATAATTAAAAAAGGAATTTCCATTTTTTCGGACAAGCATGATATCAAAAAAATAGCACCATCAACAGAGATGATTTCCGATTTTACAATGCCGGAATCAGTGACATAAAGCATAAGTGTAGAAAAATCAATATTTGGAATGATATATTCCGCCCTCCATAGAATATGATTGAATTTCAATCATATTCTATGGAGGGATTTTTTATACACACGATAATTCAAAGCGCCAAGGAAAACAGTTGACATTTAAACTATGAAATGTTACAAATATAACTGATAAACGAATTATCGGTAATCAAATTATCGTAATATCTTGAGGAGAAAGTAAATGTCAAACCGTGATACAAGCATTGATTCAAGGCTTATTGAAAGTGCTCGTAAAGAGTTCATTGAAAAGGGATTTATAAAAGCCGAACTGAAAACGATATGTGAGAATGCAAAGATAACAACTGGGGCTGTTTATAAAAGATATAAAGGGAAAGAAGAACTGTTTAGAGCAGTTGTTGAAAAGGCTGTAGCAACTTTAGATAGTTTTGTTTCGGAACGAACAGATGTGGATTTCTCCTCTATGAGCGATGAAGAAGTAAGAAATACATGGATTATGAATGAGAAATACATCTTAGATGTGTTTCGAATCCTATGGGATATTCGAGAAGAATTTGTATTACTTTTAGAAAAATCCGCCGGAACAGTGCATGAGAACTTCGGGCATGATTTTGCTTATCGCATGACGCATGCCTATAAGCAATATTATGAAGAGGCAAAAAAGAGAGATATCGCTAAAGCGGAGATTACGGATGAGGAAATGCATGTTCTCTGTACGATATTCTGGACATCTGTTTATGAGCCTTTCATTCATGAAATGTCTTGGAAAGAAATTGAAGAGCATTGCAAAGTTGTATGCAGATTCATGGATTGGAAAAATGCAGTGGGAATAATGGATTAATAAATTCAGACCGTCGAAAGACGGTTTAAAATAAACAATAGCATTAGTTTAAACTAACTCGAAAGGAGAGCGAAATGTTTAAAAAAGTAGCTCCCTATATGGGAGAATACAAGAAATACACGTTCAGAGCGGTAATGATGATGTGTATTGGAATTGTGGCAAAAATAATGCCCTATTTTTTTCTGTATCAGATTGTTTCACCATTGACAAAGGGGCAATCGATTAGTTTGGAATATGTGATGCTGAGGGTGTTAGGGATACTTTTATCTGAAATCATTTATTCTTTTGTCTATGTGAAAGGACTGATATTTTCCCATATCAGTGCATACAATACCCTAAAAAATTTAAGAATATCTCTGCAGGGGAAACTGGAAAAACAGCCTCTCGGAAATATAGAGAGCCTTGGTACAGGACGTATAAAAAAGGTATTTACAGAAGATATTGATATGATCGAGCTTTTACTTGCTCATGCGATTCCGGAAGGGATTGCCAATATTTTGATTCCGTTTGCCATCCTCGTTCTGATGTTTGCGGTGGATTACCGCTTAGCTTTGCTTTCCTTTATTCCCATTCTCGTAGGAATCTTTGCCATGGGCATGATGATGAAGCAGGGCAACTCGAAAATGGATGCCTACTATGAATCCGCTGCAGTGATGAATAACACGATTATTGAATATGTAAATGGAATGGAAGTGGTGAAGGTATTCAATAAGGACGGCGATTCTTATAAAAGATTTAGAGAAGTCGTAAAGAACTACAGAGATTTTACACTTTTATGGTACAAAGCTTGTTGGCCCTGGATGGCCATGTATTCCAGCGTTTTGCCGAGTCTTTCGCTTTTCATTATTCCAGTAGGGGCATTTTGGGTTATCAGTGGAAGTCTTGCTTTAGATAAACTGATTTTAGTGCTTTGTTTGTCTTTCGCAGTCGGTCCGTCTTTTATGAAGGCGATGAATTATGCAGGAAAGTTTCCTCAGTTGAATTATAAAATCACAGAGTTGGAACATCTTATGGATAAACCGGCTCTTAAAGAGGGAAGTGAAAAGTTTAGTGGCGTGAATAGGGATGTTCAGTTTGAAAATGTCAGATTCGCTTATGGAGAGAAAGAGATTCTTCATGGGGTAAGTCTCGAACTGAAGCAGGGAACGACAACCGCTCTGGTGGGAGAATCGGGAAGCGGAAAATCTACACTGGCTAAGCTTTTAGTGCATTATTATGACTTGAATGAGGGAAAAATCCGGATCGGTGGACAGGATATCACAGACATGTCTCTGGAAGCACTGAATAATGAGGTCTCTTATGTTTCGCAGGAGCAATTTTTATTTAATACAAGTCTTTATGAAAATATTCTTATCGGAAAGCCCGATGCAAAAAGAGAAGAGGTGCTCAAAGCAGCAAAGAGAGCGCAGTGTGATGAATTTCTGAAGAAACTTCAAGATGGAATAGATACTATAGCGGGAGACGGTGGAAAGCAACTGTCCGGAGGGGAGCGCCAGAGAATTTCCTTGGCACGTGCGATTTTGAAGGATGCGCCGATTATTGTTTTGGACGAGGCTACTGCTTTTATGGACCCTGAAAATGAAGAAAAATTAAATGCTGCTCTTGATGAAATCACAAAGAATAAGACGGTGCTTGTGATTGCGCACAGACTTTCCACGGTAAAAAATGCGGATAAGATTTGTGTGATAAAGGAGGGCAAGTGTATGGCAGTCGATAAGCATGAGAAGCTCTTGGAAGAATGTCCGGAGTATATGAAATTCTGGGAGGCCTCTGTAAGTGCAAGTACATGGAAGATTAAGGGGGAGAAGGCATGTTAAAGATACTGCATAGAATCGTTTGTATGACAGGAAAATATAGCTCCAGAATTAGAGCTTCGTATCTAACTTCTTTCATCAAGGGGATTATGATGAAGGCACCGTTAATCTTCAGTTTTTTTGCAATCAGTCTGTTTATGAAGGGGCAGATGAATGAAAAGATATGCCTTTATCTCGGAATTGGTCTTGTTATTTGTATAGCGGTAGAAGCTGTTTTTGAACACATCACGAATGTTCTTCAATCCGCAACAGGATATGAGGTGTTTGCGGATATGCGAATGAGACTCGGAGATCATCTCCGGAATCTTCCTATGGGATACTTTACAGAAGGAAATATGGGAAAAATAAGCACGGTTCTATGTACAGACATGGTGTTTATTGAAGAGTGCTGTATGGGTGTTTTGTCGGAACTTGTGACTTTTATGATTTCCCAGGGGCTCATGACACTCATGATGTTTGTCATGGATATACGATTAGGGGTTGCTGCATGCTTAGTCATTATCGCCTTTTTTATCGTTGGAAATTGCATGATGAAAACGACTCTTGCGCATTCCAAGACGAAGCAAGAGGGAAGTGAATCGCTTACGGAAGAGGTTTTGGCTTTTGCCGAAGGAATAGGAATTATCAAGTCATTTAATATGCTAGGGGAAAAATCAAAAAGTCTTTCCGCTGAGTTTGATAAAAGCTGCAGGGAAAGTATTGATTTTGAGAAAAGTTATGGGCCGTGGGCGAGAGCTTTATACCTTACTTACGGGATTGGCACATCCTTTATGCTTGCTGTAGCAGGCCTATTATATACGAAGGGAGAAATGGCGTCGGACTATATGGTGGGAATGGTATTGTTCTTATTTGATCTATTTATTTCCATAGAGAGCTATTATGGACAAATTACCAGACTTACCGTAACAGCGGCATCTTTAGACAGAATAGAAGAGGTGTTTGAAGCTGAAGAACTTCATGATTTTGCTGATATTGCATTATCTAAGGATGCAGGGGGAAATGATTCTCTTGTTGAGTATAGTGATGTAAGCTTTGGCTATACAGGAAAGAATGTGTTGAATCATATCTCTTTTACTATGAAAAAGGGGGAAATGACTGCTCTTGTAGGACCGTCAGGTGGTGGAAAATCTACAATAGCCTCTCTTCTTGCAAGATTTTGGGATATCAAGGAGGGAACGATTAAAGTTGATGGCAAAGATATAAAAAATGTTTCCTTGGGAAGCCTTATGGATAAAATCAGTATGGTGTTCCAGAGGGTTTATCTTTTTAAGGACACAATATACAACAACATCGTAATTGGTAGGCCTGATGCTACAAGGGAAGAAGTAATTGAGGCTGCAAAGAAGGCAAGATGTTATGACTTTATTATGTCGTTTCCGGAAGGATTTGATACGGTAATCGGAGAAGGTGGAGCATCGCTTTCCGGCGGAGAAAAGCAAAGACTTTCCATTGCTAGATGTATCCTGAAGGATTCGCCCATCGTTATTTTAGATGAAGCAACAGCAAGTGTTGACGCAGATAATGAACGTGCGATACAAGAAGCGATTTCGGAACTATGCAAGAATAAGACGCTTCTTGTCATTGCCCATAGATTAAAGACGATAAGAGATGCAGACCAGATCCTTGTTATATCTGACGGGAAAATCATAGAGCGTGGAAATCACGAGAAACTCATGGAAAAAGACGGTGTTTACGCACATATGGTCTCCGTTCAGGCATCTTAAAAATGCAACATGAGAAAAAGATAACTGTCCCGTTTTGTACGTGATAAAATTTATCATTATAGAAAAGTCTTTTTAAATCCAGTTTTGGAATGGGAGCTAACGGAGATACTGATGCGTCTGAGGGTGATAAATATTTTACACATGAATTATAGCAAGGCGATGAAATAGATTTTTGATCTAACCATTTTGAAAGCACTATTATGTGCCGAATTTTCGACAACATCATAATTTCAGAAAGTGGGCAGATTACTGTAACTTTCCTTGAAGGAACAGAAGTTGACTTGTAAGAGACTGCAATCGAAAGGTTGCGGTTTTTTGTGTTGTTTCGTGGTATAATAAGCTAAAACGATAAACGGTATGATTGGTTGCTAGCTGTAGGAGTTATATTATGGGTAAGTGGACTTGTCAATGCGGATATCCAATGAATGACCATGCTGCCCCAGACCCGAATGCTTTTTCGGTATTCTCGGATGAGTTATGGGAAGAGATAACGGATACCGCAGATGAAAATAATAAGATTGATTATTATGATATTACTGAGGCTTCGTACTATGCCTGGCAATGTCCAAATTGTCATAGCTTGATGGTTTTCGGTGAGGATGAGAATCCAAATCGTTATACTTTCTATAAGTGGATAGATTTAGATCGTAAAGAGAAGGGGTTAACTGATCAAGAAACTGATTCAAATTCATCAGATGTAGTTTACAGAGTTGCATCAGTCACTTTCTCAGAGTTTGGTGAGGAGTACACCTATATTTGTGAGGATGAATCAATCAGGGAAGACCATTTTGTGGTTGTACCTGTTGGAATCAACAACGTCGAAAAGGTTGCTCATGTTGTGAAGATATTTCAGGCTTCGCAAAAAGACCTCTCATATCCAATTGACAAGTTAAAGCGTGTGATTAAGCGTTATTCTGATTTTGATAAAGAGAAAGCAAAAGAGATTGCAGCGGAATTATTGAGGTCAGGTAGATGTTTGCAAATAGATGATTTTTCTAAATCAGTAGTAGCAGACGAATATTTTGATATTTTGCACAATAAACTTGGATACTGGTGGTTGGAACTGAATGGCGTTCCCATTCCTATGAAGGTTACTTTGTTAAATGCCAACTATGAAAAATATCACGTTGACTGCGCTATACATATAAAACCTTACAATATGCACTACAGTACTTTCCAATCGTTGAAGTTATGTACTGACTTTGAGATTGACGCTTCCCGCTGGGTTGATGTCATTTCTTATGAATATGTTTGGGGAAATTCCTGGGAACTGGATGGTATCCAGTTTGGGATAACCTGTCAGGAATCAACAGAGGAGGATGAAGTGACACTTGGCAAATACAGCCGTGTCCCATATTATAACGACTGGCATCCAGATTGGAGCGATAGATACGGTTTTAATGTAGCTTGGAAACCACATGAATCTGATGAAGACTTGTCGGTAGGTTTTTACATTTCTTAGAGTGATAAATTCGCTCAATCATATAATAACAAAGCCAGACTAGTCACTTTTATTCTACGATAAAGATGCTTTCATGCACCATGTTGAATCTGTAGTTCTGCTAGTAAAGCATAGAAATCTTTGAATGAGAGATTTTTAAAGTGTTTGTATCCCAGCAAAGAGTTAAAGAGCGACTATCTAAGTTGGTAAATAACTTTAGGAGGTTTATACGTTATGCTTAGATCTTATGTAACCAAGAAGCACTTATTCTTCTATTTTATAGCGATTATGATTACTTGGCTGGAGGCTATCATTACACCAGCTTTGATTCAGTATATTGTCTCTAGTTTTACCAATCACCAGTTGCATTTGCTATGGCAGGTCTTGTTTTGGGGGATTGTTGGAAATCTGATACTCTTGCTGGGTTTGGCGGGGAAACGTTATTACTATGCACGAGTGCTGACAGACTTCAAGTCGGGTATTAAGAAGGCTATCTTTCAGACTTTTCTATTTAGCCGTCGGATAGCGGATGAAGAAGTTTTATCAGACTTGGAAAATGATGTAAAACAGCTAGAAGATAATTATATTGAGCCGACTGTTATTATCATTTCTTCTTTGGGATTTACAACCGTCTCTATCTGTTATGCTCTTTGGACTAATTTTTATCTTGGCTTGCTCTTTATCATTTTTTATTCGATACCTGTCCTTTGTAGTGGAATTGGCTCTAAACGTTTGGATGAAATTACGAAGGAGAAGTCCTTAGCTAATCAAGCCTATGTCTCTCAAGCAACCAATATGATCGCAGGTGCTCGTTCCATACGGTATTATCGGGGACAAAGCTTGTTTTACAAACTGTTCTCTAAAGATTTGCACAAGGCTCTAAAGGAAGAAATCGCCTATGAAAAGCAGCGGACTATAAATAGTCTCTTTATCAATGGAATTGATGCTTTTTGCTCTGTTGCGCCTATTGTCATTGGTGGTTTCATGACCTATTATAACTACTTATCTGCAGCCAGCTTTGTAGGGATTTACCTCGTATCGTATAATATTGGCTATCAATTTCAGGAGTTATCTTACTTTATCAATACTAGAAAATCAGCCAAGTCTCTCTGTGATAAATATCAAAAATTGTTGGGAGTAGACTTGGATATGCCTTCTGTTCTCGAAGGTTCCGTCTTTCCTATCCAGTTAGAGAAAGTCAGTGTTGAGAGTGATGGTCAAGAAATCCTAGCCTCTTGTGACCTTACTATTGAGGAAGGAGAAAAGATTGCCATTATCGGAGAAAGTGGATCTGGAAAAACAACCTTACTGAACCTAATCTATGGTGAAATTGAACCTAGTCATGGTCGGATTCGCTACCATGGGCAAGAACTAACCTCGGATGAACTCTATCAGGCAGGAGCTTACATTCTCCAGTCTAGTCATATCTTTGATGGTTTGAGCCTAGAGGAAAATATTGCTTTGGGACAAGAACTTGATACTGTAAGGATGGACGAAATCCTGCATCAAACTGGTTTGAAAGCTCTTCAAAACAAAAACCTTAGCAACCAGACTCTGTCAGGTGGTGAGAAGCAGCGCTTAGAAATTGCCCGTGCTCTCTATCACAATCGCCAATTTATCCTAGCTGATGAGGTCAAAGCAAATCTGGACTTTAAAAATCAAGAGAAAATCAGTCACCTTCTCTTCTCCCTCCCTCAAGCACTCGTAGAAGTGATTCATCACTATAGTGAAGAGGACTTGAAGCGCTATGATAAGGTGATAAAATTGGAGAAATAGGTGGAGGTATAGATTTCAGTAAGGAGTTTAAACATGAAATTCCATGAATTTGGTGATAGGAATTTGCCTCCTATCTTACTGATACATGGCGGTGGTAGTTCTTGGTGGAATTATCTTCGTCAAGCGCGGATCTTGTCAGAAGAATACCGTGTTATTCTACCCACTTTGAATGGCCACGGTGAAGAATATCAACTCGATTATGTTTCTACGGAAGATTCTGCTTTGGAGATCCTAGACTATATCAAAGCAAACTGTGGCGGAAAGGTGTTTGCGATCGGTGGCGTTTCACTTGGTGGTCAAATTGCCATGGAGCTTTTATCCTTAGACAGCGAGATAGCTGAGAAGGTCATCATAGACGGAAGCCTCTGTATTCCTCAACCAAAGCTAGCTAAAATCAGCATCTTTCTAGTAGCTCTATTTGGTAAATTGATGTTCAGTAAATTCTCTTGCAAACTTCAATTAAGCATGATGGACAAACTCTATCCTAAACTGGCTTATCCAGAGGAAATAAAAGCATATTATTTAGAGGATCTGCCAAGGACACCTATCAAAACATTGGTGACCATTTACAAAACCTATATGGGGCGTTACAAGTTGAAGGACACGATTTCTGCTAGTAAGGCCCAGGTACTGTATATCTACGGTGAAAAAGAATTGAACTGTGTGAAAGCATCGGCGAAATTATTTCAGCAGCTCCATCCCAATACGATCCTGTATGAAGCTAAAGGCTATAACCACGGCTATTTATCAGCTTATATACCTCAAGAGTGGATTAAGTTGGTTGTTCCATTTTTGGAGAATAACAATTGATTATACTTTATTAATTTAGAAAGCAGAGTTCCATGGAAGTCAAAAAATATAGTCCCCTCAATTCCTTAAAAAAGATAGCAGATAATCTATGGGTTGTGGATGGGGAAGAAGTACTGATGGATTTCAAATTCTTCAAAGTGCCTTTTTCAACTAGAATGACAGTTATCCGTTTACAGAATGGTGGTCTTTGGGTGCATTCACCGACTAAGCCTAATGACAATTTACTTTTTGAAATCAAGCAATTGGGTGAGGTAAAACACCTTATTGCACCCAATGTCTTACATTATAGTTATATAGATGAATGGCATCAACTATTTCCGGAAGCAAAAGTTTGGCTAGCTAGTGGTGTTCAAAAGCGTGCCAGAAAATCGGGAATGAGTTTAGATTATGGTCAGGAATTAAGCAAGGCCAATTGGAACGAAGAAATTTGTTTTACAACATTTGAGGGAAGTTTTTACGTGAAAGAGGTTGTTTTTTTCCATACTGAAAGTTCAACTCTAATTTTAACGGATCTTATTGAAAACATAGAAACTGAGAATGTATCGATTTTTGAAAAGTTACTGTTTAAAATAGGCGATAATCACTATCCAAATGGTAAAACACCAAGAGATTTAAGAATGACTTTTTTATTTGGTAAAAAACAAGCATTGAAGAGTTATCATAGAATAAAGAAATGGGAACCTAAGAATATTATTATTTCTCATGGACCGTGTATAGTTGGACAAGCAAAAGAAATGCTAAACCAAGCGTTCTCTTGGCTAGAGAAATAGGAATTTACTATAAAGAAATTAATAAAATATATCTAATATAATTGACTACAATTACTTGGAGTTGTTAAATTAAGATTTGGAATCTACTTAAATTGTTGATTTTAGGAGGTATCAGATGACACGAGAGAAAGAATATAGATTAACTATCGGTATCTCTTAATTAGATTTAGTGAAAGAGGAATCCATTTTTCACTTGAATCCCTTCTCTTATGTATGGTAGAATGTATATACAAATTGTATGTACAAAGGAGAGGTAGAAATGGCAAACACGAAAGCAGTGAATTTTCGAGCAGATGAGATGTTTTACCAGAAAACAAAAGAGGTACTTGCTGATGAAAAAATTTCTGTGTCAGATGTCCTAAATGCAGCACTTCGAAAAATTGCTAACGGGACTGTGGATCCAAGAGAATTTGTTTCAAGTGATTTGCAGAACACGCAGTATCAAGTGGCCTTTGAGGATTTGAAGAAGGAGATTTTAGTTGGGCACCAGGAAATTGCTCAAGGGAAAGTCACTTCTGTAGCCGATGTGAGAAAGGAATTTGGTCTTGACTAAGTTGAAACGCTATCAGGTCTTTCTTGCAGATCAGGCTAAGCAGGACTTGCGTGGCATTCACGACTATATTCTTGTGAATTTTTATAGCCAGCAAGCTGCAGATGGCAAAGTTGATTTGCTATTAAGTGCTCTTGAGACCCTAGAACTGTTTCCAGAAGCCTGTCCTCTGGTATCAAGCCGGGGCTATGGTGAGATGACGAATGATGGGAAACCCTATCGTTATATGCCAATAGAGAACTATCTCGCATTTTATTATATTGAGAAGCATACAGTGTATGTTGCTCGTATACTCAGTGCAAAGCAGGATTGGGTCAAGATTTTTTATAAGTAGGATGAGGACCCCATGTTAAAATCCAATAAGCTAATCATTTTTTTAATTTCTCTACCTTTTCTGATGGTCCTTGTTTTCTATTCGCTCAATGGGCATCCTGGATATAGTGATGATAGTAATTTCATCAGAAATCACGAATCTGCTATTAAGCGTGAGATCATCGCAAACTTAGCTCGGGAAAAGCAGGGCATAGAATCTGTGACCTTATTACCAAATACTGCTAGGGGCGAGTATGATAATGGTGGTGATGTGAGTGGACATTACCATATCTATTTTACAGCCTACGTCAATCATAATCGCGAGCGAACGATAAGCATAGAACTATTCTTCCCAGATGCCAGCATCCCCCCTTTCACCTTGTTTCCTCCCAACCCTTATAAAGACAAAGGCAAAAAGATGTCCAATTGGGTGATGGGGAATATTGAAGTATCGGAAGAAACCTCTAGATAGTATATAAAAGAAATCACAACGATAGCTACAGACGTCTATCGTTTTTTAATGCTTTTAAAGTTGAGAAAATAGTTTTAGGAAATGATGTCAAATATAGTTGACATCCGGCAACTAGTATTGTAAAATAAATGTATCAAATATATTTGACACATTTACATTTAGGAGGTGCCAAGTGAACCGTGTGAAAGAATACAGAGTCAATCTTGGACTTTCTCAATTGGCTTTGGCAAAAAGTATTGGAGTTTCCAGGCAAACGATTAATATGATTGAGAATGGGAAGTATAACCCTTCCCTAGATCTCTGTATCAATCTAGCAAAAGAGCTTGGGACGGATTTGAATTCTTTATTTTGGAGGATCGATGATGATGAATAAAAACTGGCAATTGAAATGTGTGAAAGCTTTCTACGATATTACAGGTGAGCTTGACGAATACAAGGAAAAAGAATTGAGTACTTTTGGGAACAACATGTACATGCTCTTTATGTCGGGAATTATCCTTGGATTCCTGCTCAGTTTCATGTTTAATACGGATTATGTCAGTGTGATCACGTTTTTAGTATTTTGCTACTCCCTGTACCAACAAGAGCAAGTGATTCATCGTTTGGAACTCGATATCTATGAGGTTTCAGAAGATGAAGTAGGAGAGGCAAAGAAAAAGATGCTAAAAAGAACTTTCCTTCAAACCTTGATTGTGATGGGACTAGCTATTTTTGTTGCGATTGGTCTTTGGAGAACAGGATTGCTACAAGAAAATAAGATAAGCTTTGAAATGTATTTCACTTTTATTTTCCCTCTTGTCATTGGGCTGATTACCATGATTAGTTTCTTGAGTAATTTCATTGCAAATAGAAGAAAAATCAAAGTGATCCGGGATTAGATCCATCAGAAATAAGACCGGTTATTTTTCTGATAAGATAGAGCTAAATGGAAATAGAAACCATTTATGATGAAAGAAAAAGTAAGAATGAATAGAATAGTAGACGAACAGATCACTCTTATTCCTTATTATAGGAATGATGACATTTCCCTTCTTTGGTATCAAGATAGTGAGATTTGCAAACAAGTGGATAATACTGATCAGATTTACAGTCTAACAAAACTTCATAAAATGTATGATTACCTAACTTCACATGGATCTTGCTATTATATCCAATATAAAGGAGTGTTAGTTGGAGATGTGACACTTCAAGATAATTCAGAGCTTTCTATAGTGATCAGCAAAGAGTATCAGAATTTACAGATCGGAAGACGATGTATTTCTGAAATGATACAGTTAGCCAAAGAGAAAGAAATGGTTAAGGTAACTGCTCAAATTTATCCTTTTAATACTCAAAGTCAAAGAATGTTTTTGGCTTTGGGATTTCAGAAAGTAGATGAAGAGTGGTATGAATATAAGTCGATTTAGAAAAGTTGTATTTCTCCATATATATTAGGACTGTAATCTGCGGTTTATAAGACAATGTTCGTGAAAAATAGAGATAAAGGGTATCTACTGATACATGGATAAGAGTTTTTTTCAGAAATCTAAAAATGAAGAGAACACCAACAGATGATTTTTTGTTGATGTTCTCTTCATTTGATTTTACGATCTATCTCGCTTTTTTATATTTTCAACCAGTTAGACAGGCAATTTGTAGGAGAATATTTAAACTCAAAATTTTGTACAGTTAATGAAAGCTTATCCCCATTATAATCTGTTCACAGTTCTATTTCGTATATGCATTGCAATCGGTGTGATGAGCAGGTATAGCAAGGTCAAAATGATAAAAAATCCGATGTCGGCATCCAAAAATACATAAACGATATTAAAGCCAAAATGCATGAAAATAGAATAAATCAGATTATTATATTTTTCCAAAATAATATTCATACAAATAGTAATAGATGTAATCACAACTATGTTAGCAATAATATAAGGAACGGCACGCCAGTCCGTAAATTTTGAATCTACAACCCACAGAAGTGTATGCCAGAAACACCAGACTAGGCCTTGGTAAATAGAGGATTTTAAAAAATGATACTTTTTATTAAATTCTTCTCTCATATAACCACGCCAACCTAATTCTTCACCAGTCGGACCTGATGTAAATGATAAGAATATACTTAGTGGCAATGATACGGTTCCTAGATTGATGTAGGAGAACATTGTTTTTTGGGTCATAAGTGAGTAGATGAAGAGTGATAATACACTGAGCCCAAATGTCATACCAAATGAAGATAGGAGTGGGAGTAAAGACACTTTAGCGGAAAAACACCGCTTAAGGAAAGTTGATCTTTTCTCATCTGTCCTGAAATATTTCCATCCAAATAAAAGTAGGTATGATGGAGACCATGCGACGATATTTCGTACAATCCACATGATAACGGGTGGAACCTTAAATACTAAACTTGCAGGAGCTGCTACAAAAATAATGAGTGCCCAAACAAGGACATAAGAACTGATGATGTATCTTTTTAAATAATTTACATTCATTTAGTTACCCTCTTTCTTCAGCTGTATAGATAACCAGTTCACTCTTAATACCATTTAATTCAATTATATTATCTGAATCGGGTGAATCGAATGGCTCTGTTTTCTGTCCATTTTTTTCATAATAAATGTTTGTTCCAATCCCTTTGGTGACAGCAGTAAATAGGCTGTTTTCAGGAATACGAATTCTGGATGTTGCTGAAATCTGGTTAATGTTAACTTCACCGTTTAATGAATTACATAATACTTCCATATCAAGATTACAGTTTATTTTTACTTTACCTGAAATATCTTCTAGGGCAATACGAGATGTCTTAACGTCAAGTTCGATATTGTCACATTCTAGGGAGTGAATTTCTACAGATTCTGCACGAACTGCACATTCAATGTGACTAATATAAGGAGTTGGGATTTGCACAAAGATACTGACAGTTTCTTTAGCCGTTGCCTCTGTTACACCATTGTAACGTTTTACATCAAGGTCAATTCTTTTTCTACTATCATCAATTTTTACTTTAAAATCATTTTGAAGTGTAGGAAGAAGGTTAGATACCAGACGAACTCGAATTTTTTCTCCCTTGTATCCAGACAATACAAACTTTTCTGCGCCTCCAAATTTCATATCATAGCTCTTGATCTTATCGATATCATACTCTGTGATACTCTCAAAAAGATATTCGCTTGTCTTAAGACTAGTTCTTTCATTACAGATTAGCTCATCGATAGAGATGTTAAATAGGTTTGAGATGGATATCATATTTTCGATATCTGGAATTCCAGCACCAGTTTCCCACTTTGTTACAGCTTGTCTTGATACACCGATTTTTTCAGCTAAAAGTTCTTGTGACATCCCTACTTGTTTACGTATGGATTTTAATTTTTCAGCAAATGTCATGTTGTATGACCTCCTCTATATTTTATGATGTAATTTGTCATAAAGTAGCAATATGACTGATTTTAGTATAGAATAAACGATGATTACAGCACAAGCAAGTAGAGGTTGCATTCTCATTTTTTTTGCTACTTTGCGTGGCATTTATCGTTTTAACGTTGATTTTTAGCATTATTTTAGTTATTTTATCATACATTCAAATTAAATGATGAATAGAATTTAAAATAATATTTTAAAATCCCAGATAGTCTGGTAGTAATAATAAATAGCATAAAATAATTTCTAAAAGCTATTTATTTGTAACCGTTTTTTCTGCTATAATATCACTAGATAGAAATGTGGGAGTTTCAATCATGGTTACAAAACGGTTTTTGAAAAATGTTATTGTTGCGATCGTCTCGGTTTTTATGTCCTTGGTCGTTGTTCAAGGGGCTCAAGCTGAGCAAACTGGACTCGATTACCAGAGTCTTCATCTACTGCCTTTTAATGGCAACAAGCAGCTCGTTCTAGGTGAGTTTGATCATTTGGGTCGTGCGACCTCCGCTCATATTCAGCTGCAGGATAAGGATGAGCCAAAGAAAAAAAGAGAACCACGTCTCAGTTATAATCCGGTTGGCTGGCACAATTATAAGATTGCTTATGGAAACAAGGGAAAGAAGGCCTGGTTGTTCCATAGAGGGCATTTGATCGGCTATCAGTTTAGCGGTCTGACCAATGAAGGGAAAAATCTGGTTCCTCTAACTGCCTGGACCAATACGGGGAATTATAAAGGGACAGCGGATAGCAATGTGGAGGGTATGCTCTACTACGAGAAACGACTCGATAGCTGGCTAGCCACCCACCCCAATTATTGGCTGGACTACAAGGTGACACCTGTCTACACGGGGGATGAATTGATTCCTCGGCAGGTGGCCTTGCAATATGTAGGAATTGATCGAGATGGCAACCTTCTGCCTATCCATCTAAGTAGTCCCAAAGAGTCAGTAGATGCTTATGGAATTACCACTGTTACCTTGGACAACTACTCTAAGAATGCGACCATTGACTATCTGAAGGGGACCGCCAAGCCATCTTTAGTACCGACAGAACCAAGTAGCCAACCTCAACCAGCCAGCCCTTCTGTAGAGACGCAACCAAGTCAAGCCCCTCAACCGAGTCAGCCAGCAGTGCCTGCACAGCCAGTTCAACCTGTAGAGCCTGCAGCACCAACTCCTCAACTAGCTCCAGTTGTTTATGTGGCCAGAAATGGGAGTGCGGATGTTTATTGGTATTCTAAAGATAGCATGCCACGAAATACCAACTTTGCGAAAGTTGTTCAAATGTCAGAAGAGCAAGCGCTAACTCTTGGAAAGCGGCATACAAGTAAGGAATGAGGATCAGTTATTTTGATAATGAGAAAGCCCAATTGTTGGGCTTTTTGTGTAGGGTAAGTACTAAATAGGAGAACTAAAATGATTGAAAATATGCTATAATAATAGGACGGAGGTAGAATATGACCTTAGATGTAGATAAAGAAAAAATGATGATTATGGGTGTGATTTTTGATAACAAAAAGGTTTTTAAGAGCGTCTGGTTTGCTCTGAGTACCAATATGATTGAAGGATGGCATCCCACGGTAGAAGATGTGGAGCGACTGAGAGAAGAGGCCATTCTGGAAAGCGCAAACTAGAATGATCTGTTTTTGAACCATAAATGTAGGTTTAATTTTCTGAGTGTATGAATAATTGCGTTAGTAAATTTTAAACAATACGAATAACACTTGAATTATCTAGTAAAAACTGTACAATATAATTAATAGGACCGCCCACCTCTCTTTGATGTGACAAGGCGGACATTTTGTATAAAAATATTGAAATAACTATTTAAGAATAATTCAATAAAGATCTTATAGCCCAATCGCTGGGCTTTTTATGTTGCATTACTATCTTAAAAACTAGTAATCTAAAATTATCTCTCAGAATCTTGCAAACGTTTTTATAAAGTAGTATACTAGAAATAGTTTATGGAATCGTTTGCATAAAACGGTAAATGATGAAAAGAGAATATAGTAGGAGACGAGACAGATGGAATTAACAGCAATTTATCACCGGCCTGAATCGGAGTACGCCTATCTTTATAAGGACGGCCAGCTTCACATTCGCATCCGGACCAAGAAAGAAGATATCAAACGGATTGTCTTGCACTATGGGGATCCTTTTATTTTTATAGAGGATCTTTATGAGGCAACCAAGGAAATGGACAAGGTGACGACCGACGACCTCTTTGATTATTGGCAAGTGTCGGTATCGGTTCGTCATGCACGGATCCAGTACCTCTTTGAATTAGAGTCCACGGCGGGAGAGAAAATTTTGTACGGAGATCGAGGTGTAGCAGCCTACAACAAGGAGAACCTGGACTTCGTCATGAACGGCTTTAAGCTTCCTTTTATCCATGAGATTGATGGGTGTGCTGTTCCAGATTGGGTGGCGCAGACGGTTTGGTATCAGATTTTTCCTGAGCGCTTTGCCAATGGGAATCCAGCTATTTCGCCAAAAGGTGTTCGTCCTTGGGATGCCTCTATTGCTCCTCAAGTATTGGATTTCTTTGGTGGTGATTTGCAAGGGATCATCGATCACCTAGATTACTTGCAGGAGTTAGGGATTACGGGGCTCTACCTTTGCCCGATTTTTGAATCTCCGAGCAACCACAAGTACGATACCATTGACTATTTTGAAATTGATCGACATTTTGGAGATAAGGAGACCTTCCGCCAGTTAGTGAAAGAGGCCCATGCGCGTGGGATGAAGATTATGCTGGATGCCGTCTTTAACCATATTGGTTATGATTCACCCCAATGGCAGGATGTGGTCAAATACGGGGAGGATTCGATTTACAAGGACTGGTTCCATATCAAAGAGTTCCCTATCTCCTCAGAAAATCTGTGGAATAGTCGCGACTTATCTTACCATGCTTTTGCCTTTGCGGGCTTTATGCCTAAGCTCAATACGGCTAATCCTGAGGTGAAGGCCTATCTCTTGAAGGTGGCGACTTACTGGATTGAAGAGTTTGATATTGATGCTTGGCGACTGGATGTGGCCAATGAGATCGACCATCAATTCTGGCGGGATTTCCGTAAAGCGGTCTTGGCCAAGAAGCCGGATCTCTATATCCTCGGGGAAATCTGGCATTCGTCCCAACCTTGGCTCAAGGGCGATGAGTTCCATGCGGTGATGAACTATCCCCTCTCTGAAAGTATCAAGGATTATTTCCTGCGGGGGCATAAGGAGACGCAACGCTTCATTTGGGAAATCAATAGCCAGTCCATGTACTATAGGCAACAAATCTCTGAGGTTATGTTTAACCTCTTGGACTCCCATGATACAGAGCGCATTTTGACGACGGCCAAAGGCGATCTACAGTCTGTCAAGTCTGCTCTCGCCTTCCTCTATCTACAACGGGGTACGCCATGTATTTATTATGGAACGGAGCTAGCCCTCATCGGAGGTCCAGACCCAGATTGCCGCCGTGTCATGCCATGGGAGCGCGTGGCAGCTGATAATGACATGCTCAACTTTATGAAGGACTTGATCCAGCTCCGAAAAGGAGTAGCAGAGTTGATCCAACAGGGGAAAGTGAGTATGAAAGAAGTAGAGCCAGATGTGGTGGCAGTAGAATGGCAGCATGAAGGACAGCTCCTCAAAGCCTACTTTAACCAGTCCAAGAAAGACCTTGTCTTAGAAAGAGGACAGGTAGATCTGATGAGTCTTGGAAGCATTTCTGATGATCGCTTGATCATTCAGCCAAAGGGCTTTGTTATTTATAGGGAAAATTAGTAAGAAATAAGACTGAAATTGAGGTATTCCAGTCTTTTTTTATAAATGGTTTCTTTATTCGTACCCTTATATTATAATGGAGATGAGAAAGGGGGAGGCGGTGATGAAGATGTTAGCAATTAATCCTATTTCGCTTAGAAAAAGAGTGACGGAATTTCTATTCGATTATCTTTTCATTCTAGCTTATTTAGTTTTTCTGTTTGTAGTTTCTATGCTTATTTACATCATATTTTTTAATGGTGTCCCAGAGTTTACAGAAATTCAGTCACAGTGGCTTGTATTTTTTACATCAGTTTTGCCAATCACGCTCCTGTTCACATTCTTAGATTATGCAAAAAAATGGGAGCTTGGGGAAGGGAAAAGCGGGACTTGAGCTGGTCTACCAGAAAAAAACAGTTCAGGCTAGCTTGATCAGAAACACCATTAAATTTTTACCTTGGCAACTCGGTCATATGGGCACGATTCATGGCTTCTATAGTAATTTTGATGGATTATCCATTATCCTCTCTATTTCGGCGACTCTCCTCGCAGTTTTGCTACTGGTAATGACGATGTTTAGGAAAGATAAGAGGCATCTTGGAGACCTGCTAGCCCATACGCAAGTGCAACTAAAAGAAGAATAGGGTACAGATTGTTTATCCTATCCTTAAAGAAAAAGACTAACATAGTTAGGAAGTATCTGTATGAATGAGACTGTTGAGTTTACAAATCTTTGTATGGTAAGAGACGGCGATAGAGTTCTTGTTATTGATCGTAAAAAAGAGGACTGGCCAGGCATTACATTTCCTGGTGGTCATGTCGAAGTGGGAGAATCATTTACGGAAGCAGTAATCCGTGAAGTGAAGGAAGAAACTGGCTTAAGGATCGCTTCTCCCCAGATGTGTGGAATGAAAGATTGGGTGTAAGACGACATTCGTTATGTAGTTCTCTTTTATAAGACAGAAAAGTTTGAAGGAGACTTAATATCCTCTGAAGAGGGGGAAGTCTGGTGGGAGGACCTGAAAGAATTACCAAATCTAGACCTCTCCTTAGATATGGAGGATATGCTTCGTATCTTTCTTGAAGAAGACCTGTCTGAATTTTTCTACTACCAAGATGGAGAAGACTGGAAATACGATTTAAAGTAAATTCGAATGCTGATTCTTAAAAAAATAACCTGATCCAAGTGTAATAGAGCAAAGTCCCAAATTGAAGGTGATGAGTGACCTGCTCAAGAAATATGATCGAAAATGGGACAATGATTGTGTCAAAGAGCACCATGCTAGCATGCTCAGTCTATTAAAAACGGAGATAGAAAAGTACAAATAGGTATTGACTTACCCTTGCTCTATTTTCCGAAATCCTTTAGTTGTACTTTCCCCTTCATAGGTGTATAATGTGGCCTTAGATAAACAAATGAGGAGTTTACTATGGAATTAAATGATTTTACAGAAAAAGAACAAGAACAAATCAACCAAGGTTTAAGTACGGCTGAGATTTCTGATAAGGAAGCGGCGAAGAAGTTGCTTGCCCTTGTACCGCAAGAATGGATCAAACGCATTCCATTCTTTGTCAGAGGGCATGCGACGACCAAGACAGTTGAGCGTGTAGCCAAGCAATACCCTGAACTCTATGCCGTGGCCAAGCGCCAAGGAGACCTTCCTGAAAAAGAGGGAGAAGAGCTTCGCAAGATTATGACAGACATCTTTGAGGAAAAGATGAACAAACACAAAATCAAATAATCTTTTATAACACTTTGTTATTTTTTATTTCACAATAGAATGAGTGATTGCAGTTGAAATGCAGTCACTTTTTTATTTACTAGCCATAGAGACTTTTACACTAGTAAATAAAAATGAACAATATTTCATGATATAATACTAATGAAAGCAGTTCCAGAGGGATGAAAATTTCATTGGAGAGAAACAAGTAAAGGTAGTCATGATGAAAAAGTTTTTGATATTTATTTTTACAATTTTTGGATTATTTGCAGGAATGCTAGCTCTTATAGTAATTGATTATGAAATAAATTATAATAAATGGATAAATTCACGTTCAGGATCACAGTTGACTAATCCTGTACAAAAATACACTTCTTCAAGTGATGGAAATAAGGATGATTTTGAATCATCAAAACAAGAATACGCTACTTCAAGTTCTAGTACACAGAATTATGATTATAGAAAATACACTTCTTCAAGTGATGAAAATGAGGACGATTTAGAATTATTATTTAATTTGCTTGTGAAAAAACTTTTTCATCCAACTTTAGTAGAAGAAGAATTTAAAAGGGCATATGCAACAGCTAAGCAACTTTCAAAGGATTCTCCTATTTCGAAGCAGGCTATCAAAAATAAAATAAAGATTTATAATTATTCAGAAGGAGCTAACCAGTACGCTATATATAAGCTTAATATGGACTGGAAAGAGCAGGCTGTTTTAGCAGCAAAATCACTTCAAAGGTATCGTTATTCAAAAGAAAAATTAGTTTGGCAACTTATAAATGTTGAACTATTTACTCAAGAAGAGGCTGACTATGCTGTAGAACATGTTAATTTCGATTGGAAGGAGGACGCTGTGAAAGAAGCGGAATCTTATGCAAACGGTCGCAAGATTACGAAAGAAAAGATATTAGAAATACTTGTTGAAAAAAGAAAATTTACTCAAGAAGAAGCTGAGTATGCAATAGAACATGCAAAAATAGATTGGTCGAATTAAACAATAATTTTAATTTTGATTTTTGTAACATATTGAAGAGCTGGACAGTTTGCCAGCTCTTTTTTGCTACTTATAAACTTTTCTCATTTCGTAAAAAATAGTTGGAGCAAAGCCAGTTTTAAACTATAATAGAGGAAAAGGATTATCGATATGAAAAATTTATAGTACAAACATTTTAATCAATAGAGAAGGAACCACTTTATGAAACCATCTAAAAAAATCATGCTCCTTACTAGCTGTGCCTTGGCGATTTTTGCTTTAGCGGCTTGTGGTAGCAACCAAAAGCAATCTAAGGAAAAGAAGGAAAGTTCTACTGTGCAGAAATCTAGTTCAGACAAAGAGCGCTACAAGGGCACCTACAGCAACCTCAACAGCAAGGCGAGTGTCGAAGAAGTGAGGACTCTCTTGTCTGCTTATTTGGATCAGGACAGTGTAGATAAATTTTTGGGTCTGGTAACAGATTACGATAGCATTGTCGGCTCGGTCGGCTTGACGGGTGACTTCAGCACCTTCAAGAAAACAGACTACAATGTTGAGAAGATCAGTGACTTGTGGACCAAGAAAAAGGGCGATTTCGTCGGGACCAACTGCCGGATCAATAGTTATACTCTTCTGAAGAACCGCATCGAGATTCCTAAGATGAAAGCGGATAGTGAACTCTTGTTCGTGGATAATGATGCCATTGACAAAGGAAAAGTCTTCGATGAGGCAGACAAGGAAGCCTTTAACATTCTGTATTCACGGGTTCCGACAGAGGCGACAACGGATGTCAAGGTCCATGCCAAGAAGATGGAAGAGTATTTTTCTCATTTCAAGTTCAATGAAAATGCGCGCATGCTTTCTGTCATCGTTCATGACAACCTAGATGGTAACACACTATTTGTCGGGCACGTCGGTGTCTTGGTTCCTGCCAAGGACGGCTATCTCTTTGTCGAAAAGCTGACCTTTGAAGAACCCTATCAAGCCATCAAGTTTGCGACCAAGGAAGATGTCTACAAATACTTAGAGACCAAGTACCAAGACTACACAGGCGAAGGTCTGGCTAAGCCCTTTATCATGGATAATGAAAAATGGGTTGAGATGAAGTAGAGGATGAAAGACAGCGTGTTAGAATTTAGAAAGATAATGGAGTATGCTCCGATTCTATATGTGCTCATTTTCTTGCTCGTTTTCACTGTTCTCCTTTTCCTGAGAAGAAGGGCAATTGTGAGACGTAGTGGAGGTCCCTTCTTTGCTCCTTTCCATATTAGCTATGGAATCTTCTATATCCATGTCGCTCTGTGTTTCAGTCGTCGCAGGATCCCACTGAAAGAGATCAAGCAAATCACGTATTCAATTTTTCGTGGACGATCTGGTGGTGGGGCTCGTTATGCTTTCTATATCGAACTCAGAAATGGAAAGACTATTCCCTTCTTTTTTGGAAAAAGCAAGCGGAATGAAGAGCTAGTGGAGAAACTCAAACGAAATGCAGGCAGGTATGGGTTTAAGGTAGATAGCACTGGAAATTAATTGAAAGAAAAAGGAATCACGAATGAATAGAAAGCAAGCCCTATCTATGTATTTGTTAGGGACCTTTGGTCAAGTATTAGGAGTTAGCCTTCTGGTGTGGTTTTTAAGAGCAGGAGGAGTGAAGGTTGATTTTACATCATCATTTGGGATCATCGCTATTATTGTAGGTGGCTTATCATCTGCTTTTTGGGGGAGTCTTGCAAGCATTAGTTACCATCAATCTAGTTTCAAACAAGTTTTAAAAGATTTTTTTCAAGTCAAAGACAGTTTAGTTAATTATTGTTTAGTGCTCGTTTTCTTGCTACTTGACTTTTTCCCACTTATCTTAGGTGGTAAGATTACCACTCAATCGTTTGTCTTGACAGTAGTGCTCTTTTTCAAGGCTCTTCTTTTTGGTGGAGTTGAAGAAATTGGCTGGCGTTATTTCTTTCAACCAACTTTGCAGGAAAAAATACCTTATTTTTCAGCTACTTTGATCACCTTTTTAGCCTGGTCTAGTTGGCATCTTTTCTACTTCTACATCGATGGTTCTTTAGGTGTCATTCAATTATTTCCGTTTCTAGTAGGTCTGCTAACTAACTGCTTTATCTTATCGGCCTTGTATCATAAAACGCAAAATTTATGGCTCTGTGTCATGACCCATGCCTGTATCAATTCCTTGTCTCAGATTCTAGTGAATGAAGAGGTATGGCTATCTATCGTCAGTAAAATTCTTATTATTAGTTTAGCAATCATGATTGCAAGAAGGAAGTATGTAACTGTAAAGGAGGAAAAATGAACAAATTTATTTCAAAACGATCAGTCGCTATCTGGTATGCATTGACTGCCCTCCTTGCTACAGTTCTAGTAGGCCAAGTGATCCTTTGGTGTTTTCCAGATGGGAGGAGTATGGGTGCATCGCTCCTGTTTATCCTAATGAACTTGATTCCCCTGATTGTGGCGGCTGTCTTTTCTCTGGTGTTGAGGGAAGTCAACTCCTTGGGTGAATTTTTCAAAAAGGTCTTTCTTCAAAAAGAAAGTCCCCTATCCTGGATCCTAGCATTCTTCATCCCCGTCATCTATTATGGGATCTCCATCCTGCTTATGAATGTTCGCTTTACTGGGAACTCCCTCTTGGCCTTCTTCCTTTATTTCCCCTGGACCTTATTATATGGAGGCCTAGAAGAAGTCGGTTGGCGTTGGTTTTTACAAGATCATCTTTCCTTTAGTAAGCACTTTATACCTAAAATGATGGTTCTTTCCATTGTCTGGTTCCTCTGGCATATTCCTATCTATCAACTCCCTTGGATTACAGCTGGCTCGTCCAACTATCTCATCTTTTACCTGATGATTTTAGGGAATACCTTCCTATTTGGAGCGCTCAAGGAGTACTCGAAAGGAACTGTCCCTTGTATCATCGCTCATATGCTAATTGATAGTCTGGCTGTCCTTATGCTGGTTCAAAGTTCTCTTCCTCAGATTATCCTTCTAGTTATTTTCGAAATCCTAGTAGCCTCTTGGCTAGTGGCTGCACGAAAATCAGAGAAATAGAGTTGTACCTCTTCGGTGGGAGTCTGTCATCTTTACCCTTTAGGACTTAAATGTAGAGTCCATAAAATGCTATAATCAGTTTAACGAAGAACCTAGCGATAGGATCAAAGTATCAACACAGTGTTATTCTTATCTATAATGAGAGAGGGGGAAAACCATGCAAAAAACCTTTCAGTTGTTGCGAAGAGGAGATCTAGAGGGAGTTCGTCAGATATTGGATAAAAAGCCTGAAGAAGTCAATGCTGTTTCGGGTGACAAACCTAAAAGAGATCAGGGACAGTCGCTCCTTCAAGTCGCTATCAAATCGGGACATTTAGATATTGCAGACTTACTCATTGATAGAGGGGCAGATCTTAACTTTATCGAAGAGCCGACAGAGCTGAATCCGTTTTGTCAACCAGTCCTCCAAACAGCGGGTGGTAGAGCTGTATTTGACTGCAGGCGCATGATCAAACGTTGGAATGGCCAATATGAGATGTATTCGTCTAAGGAAAAAGCTGACAAGTCTTTCAAGGTTTTTGAGAAAATGTTGGAACTTGGGGCCGATATCTCTCAGAAGGACAGCCATGGTGGGACTTTGTTGCAAACTATTTTAATTGAAACCAAGGAAGTGCTGCCATCTTATTATTGGAAAACAAAAGAAACAAGCGATAATGTCCTCATAACGGATGAATTACGTCATGATTTAAATCGTATTTATGATCTATTAATTCGTTACGGTGTGACTGCGGACGAAATAGCGGTCTATCAGAACATTCCTCTTAAAGAACTTTACCAAGACAGCCCTACCATGGAGTTCTTAAATCGGTTAGATCAAGGCAGATCTTGATAAGCATTTGAACTACTAGTTAAAAGAGCCTCAGGGCTCTTTTAACTTTGTCTGATAGAGCTAGAAGCAGTAGAAAATTTTAGACCGGATTTTCTTTAAAAAATGGATACAAATCCATGATGAAATAGAGTATACTAGTTGATGAAAGAACAAGATTTTTAAGTATCGAATTCAGGAGGGCAGTTTATGTCTCAAGAAACTTTCATCATGGCGATTGACCAGGGAACAACTAGTTCGCGGGCTATCATTTTTAATAAAAAAGGCGAGCAAGTCAGCTCTAGTCAAAAGGAATTCACTCAGATTTTTCCGCAGGCTGGTTGGGTGGAGCACAATGCCAATGAGATTTGGAACTCGGTTCAGTCGGTGATCGCTGAGGTCTTTATCGAAAGTGGCATCAAGCCAAATCAAATAGAGGCGATCGGCATTACCAATCAACGGGAGACGACAGTTGTTTGGGATAAGAACACAGGCCTTCCTATTTACAATGCCATTGTCTGGCAATCTCGTCAAACTGCTCCACTGGCTGAAGAACTTAAAAACCAAGGCTATGTAGAAACCTTCCACCAAAAGACAGGTCTAGTCATTGATGCCTACTTTTCAGCAACTAAAGTTCGTTGGATCTTGGACCATGTAGAAGGGGCGCAAGAGCGTGCGGAGAAGGGCGAATTGCTCTTTGGAACCATTGATACTTGGCTGGTCTGGAAGCTGACGGATGGAGCTGCCCACGTGACAGACTATTCCAATGCAGCCCGTACTATGCTCTACAATATCAAGGAACTGAAATGGGACGAAGAAATTTTGGAAATCCTCAACATTCCTAAAGCTATGCTTCCTGAGGTGTGTTCAAACTCTGAAATCTATGGCAAGACAGCTCCTTTCCATTTCTACGGTGGACAAGTACCGATTGCAGGGATGGCTGGAGACCAGCAGGCTGCTCTCTTTGGCCAATTGGCCTTTGAACCTGGGATGGTCAAAAACACTTATGGAACTGGATCTTTCATCATCATGAATACGGGTGAAGAGATGCAGTTATCAGAGAATAACCTGCTGACGACGATTGGATATGGGATTAATGGCAAGGTCTACTATGCCCTTGAAGGATCTATCTTTATCGCTGGGAGTGCTATTCAGTGGCTTCGTGACGGTCTGCGTATGATAGACAGTTCTCCTGAATCTGAGATCTATGCTCTGAAGTCTCAGAACCAGGATGAAATCTATGTGGTGCCTGCCTTTACGGGTCTTGGAGCACCATATTGGAATCAAGAGGCTCGTGGTTCTGTCTTTGGACTTACTCGGGGAACAACCAAGGAAGACTTTATCAAAGCAACCCTTCAATCCATTGCCTATCAAGTACGCGATATCATCGACACCATGCAGGTAGACGCCAAAACCCCTATCCCTGTCCTAAAAGTAGACGGAGGGGCAGCGAAAAATAATTATTTAATGCAGTTTCAGGCAGATATTCTTGGGATTGCGATTGCCCGCGCGAAAAACCTGGAAACAACGGCTTTAGGAGCAGCCTTCCTAGCAGGACTGACTGTAGGCTATTGGAAGGACTTGGAAGAATTAAAATCTCTTCATGGAGCAGCCCAAATCTTTGAACCCAAGATGAATGAATCCCGAAAGGAAGAGCTGTACAAGGGGTGGAAGAAAGCAGTCAAAGCCACTCAAGTATTTGCGGAGTCTGATGACTAAAGAGATCAATCAAACGAATAGTTTAAGAGAGTGGGACAGAAATCGGTAATTCGTTAGAATTCGATTTCGTCGTCCCACCTCCGCACAGTTGAGTAGGGCTGTAAAAGCTGATGAAATCAGCGTAGTAGAGCCCACTCAACCACTGCGTCTTGCTCGACAATCAAAAAATAATTGAGAGGCTAGGACTTTTGTCCCAGCCTCATGTAGCTTTTACAGAATAGAACAGTTATCTGTTTTGGCTAAAAGCTTTACTCTATTTCACGCTTTCGTTCATTTATCACTAAATAAAAATATCATATAAATAAACTATTTTTTTTCAAAAAAACAGGCTAGAGTTTGAAATGTTTTTCACAAAAGAGTATACTGTTAGCATAGTTTTGTCGGGAATTTATGATAGACCCCATCAAAACTAGTTGTCAACCCTTGCTGTTCTATAGGAACGTTTGCTGGTATCATTGATACCAAGGAGGAATCATATGTCTAAAGTAGCTATTGTCACAGGTGCTGGTCAAGGAATCGGTTTTGCAATCGCAAAACGTTTGGTGCAAGATGGCTTCAAGGTCGGAGTATTGGACTACAATGCTGAAACAGCTGAAAAAGCAGTTGCTGAGTTGTCCGCAGAAAATGCTTTTGCGGTCGTTGCTGATGTATCTAAAAAAGAAGAAGTGGCTGCAGCTTTCCAAAAGGTTGTTGACCATTTTGGAGATTTGAATGTTGTCGTAAACAATGCAGGTGTTGCGCCAACTACACCACTTGATACAATTACAGAAGAACAATTTACACGTACATTTGCTATTAACGTTGGTGGCGTGATTTGGGGTGCTCAAGCTGCACAAGCTCAATTCAAAGCGCTTGGCCATGGCGGAAAAATCATCAATGCAACTTCACAAGCAGGTGTTGTCGGAAATCCAAACTTGACTGTTTATGGTGGTACTAAATTTGCAGTTCGTGGTATCACACAGACTTTGGCGCGTGACTTGGCTGATTCAGGCATCACTGTCAATGCCTACGCACCAGGTATCGTCAAGACTCCAATGATGTTTGACATTGCCCATGAAGTTGGTAAGAACGCAGGTAAAGATGACGAATGGGGTATGCAAACATTCGCTAAAGATATCACTTTGAAACGTCTTTCAGAACCAGAAGATGTAGCAGCAGCGGTCAGCTTCCTTGCTGGACCTGATTCAAACTACATCACAGGCCAAACCATTATCGTAGATGGTGGAATGCAGTTCCATTAAGATGAAAAAAGAGGTTGGGATCAACATCCTAACCTCTTATTTTGTGCATTCACAATAAAAGAAACAGAGATCAAAAAAACCACTCCCAAAAGGGAAGTGGTTCTGTGTTGGTTCTTATTTGAGACCGTATTTTTTGTTGAAACGATCCACACGTCCATCTGCTTGAGTGAACTTTTGACGTCCAGTGTAGAATGGGTGTGAGTCTGATGAAATTTCAACACGGATCAATGGGTAAGTTTCACCTTCGAATTCAACTGTTTCGCTAGAGTACTTAGTTGAACCGCTGACGAACTTGTAACCAGTAGTAGTGTCCATGAAGACAACAGGGCGATATTCTGGATGGATATCTTTTTTCATTTTGCAATATTTCCTTTCTGCCATGGTCTCTTTCCGAGCCATAGATTGTTACTAAACTAGTTTACCAAATTTCCAGGATCTTGACAAGTATTTTCACTAATTTTATTTAAAATAATGGTCAAAAAAATCACCCTGGCTAAGCCAAGGTGATGATAATTTTATTATTGTTCAGATTGATTTGGATCTTTTGGTGCTTCAACCGGTTGATCAGCTTGTCCCTCAGTATGTTCGTGAGTTTCTTTTTTGATTTCATCTACAGCAGTTTTTACAGTAGAAGTTGTCACACGTCCAACTGATTGGGCAAATCCTTTACCAGATTCAGCAAGTTCTTCGAAGGTTCCTTTAGTGATTTTACCACCAGACATTGCCAAGAGACCAGTCACAACAATAGCGATTGATGCGATCAAAGCAAGGATCAACCCAAAGCCAATTGAAACGCCGTAACCATTGAAGTCAGCAGCGTACTTGTTTACATTGAATACATCAATCAATGTTACAACAGTTGAGAGAGCCCCAGATACGATAACACCAATTGCAAAACCTTTTGGTAGTGAAGATTTTACATCATTCAAGCATGCAAGGACAATCGCAACGACTGCGAAGATAATAACGAACCATCCATCTCCGCGAAGACCATTCCAGCTGTATGAACCAAAAGCACCAGCATTCAGGCTTGCCCATGGTAAGAAAGAGCTAAGAATCGCTACTGCAGCAGAGATAATGATAAACAAACGATTTTTTTCCATAATAAGTCTCCTTAAAATTTATTAGCTTTATTTTACCATAAGAAAGATCAAATGAAAACCCCATGACCAAGATAAAAAGGCTGAGAAACCGTTCTCAGCCTTCGTTCGTGCGAGCCACTTCTTGTAACTCTTGGTAGATTTGGTCATTTTCTTCGAGGGAGTAGGAGTTGGCTCCACTCGCTAGTGGATGGCCACCACCATTATGGCGTTTGGCAATTTCGTTAATCACTCTTCGTTTGCTCCGCATCCGGACACGGAAGTGACCGTCTGCCTGCTCGACAAAAATAGCCCAAACAGACACGGTATCGATGCGTCCAGGAGCTCCGACAATCGCAGCAGTCTCAGAATCACGTAGATCAAATTTCTTCAAGAGCTCTTGTGTCAGGGTCACACGCGCAGCACCATGTTCATCGATCTCAAGATGGTCATAGACATAGCCTTGAAGCTTAGCTGTCTTAAGGTTGATCGTATCCATCTGACGAGCAAGTGCTGTAAAATCAAAGGGAATGCTTCGAAGAGTTGCAGCGATCTCAAAGGTCCGAGTCGAAGTAGCAGGATAAAGGAAGCGACCTGTATCGCCGACAATCCCAGCATAGAGAAGACGAGCAGCACTTACAGGAAGTTCAAGATCCAATTCCTTAGCAAAAAGTGCGATTAACTCACTGGTAGAGCTAGACTCAGTATCGACCCAGAGCAGATCGCCATAAGCATCGTCATTTGGGTGGTGGTCGATCTTGATCAGGAAATCACCATTCGTATAGCGCTTGTCATCGATGCGAGGAGTATTAGCCGTATCACAGACAATCACCAAAGCTCCAGCATAGTCCTCATCGCTGACAGTATCCATCTCAGCAAGCCAAGTCAAGGTCGGTTCATCATAGCCAGTTGCCAAGACCTGCTTTTGAGGGAAGTGCGCACGCAGGAGATCCCGCAAGCCCACCTGGCTACCAATCGCATCTGGATCCGGATTCTGATGACGGTGGATAATAATCGTGTCATAAGCTTGAATCTTTTCAAAAATTTCATTCATTACGTTCATACATTACCTCATTTTCTCTGTCAATTTTAACATAAGAAAGGCCCATCCAGCAAGCATTTATCACTAATTAGGAGCTGTGGAAGCGGTTTTACAGAAGATCAATATTTTGTTAGAATGGATGAATATGATGAAAGAAATTAAAAAGAGACGATTCAGTTCCAAAGTCTATCTAGTTGCTTTGTTTCTAGTAGTTGTTGCTGGTGTTTTTATTGCATTCCGCAGAGGCAAGATTCAAGAAAATTCAAAATCGATATTAGAACAAAAGCGGTTTATTGTTGTGGATAGTGCGGAATATGAAAATTCTTATCGATTTAATTTTGAGAATGGCTATGATTTAAAGAGTAATAATTTTTATAGTATAACTCAAGTAGTAGTAAAAAATGGGAAAAAATATGGCAGTTATTCGGACGAAAAACCATCCGATAGGTATCATAGAGACTTATACCGAAATATTACCTCCGCAATTCTGAATTTAAAGGTTTCAAAAGAAGAGATCGAACAATCAAACTTTATCATTGAGCGAGATCCGAAATCTCTAATTACTAAATCACTAGTAAAAGAGGAAAAGACACCTGCATTTGAGGCTAGAGTTTTAGATAAAACTGACCAATTTTCCAAAGTTAGGATCACCTATAATCAAGATTATTTACCGATCAAACTTGAATGGTATTTTAAAGGGAAAGATGGTTTGAAGTGGTACACCTGGAGCCGTTTTTCATATCCCTATCAAACTGAATCTGAATTTAATAAAAAACTAGATGAAGAAATCCAGCGTATTAAAGATATTGAAGAGGAGTACGAGTTGGAGAAGAAAAACGGATAATAATTGAACTATTAAAGCAATTCAAGAAGAAAACGAGGGCGATTAGGTTGAATCGGTCCAATTTCTTGAAACGTGTCCCTTCTTTCAGCTTATCGGGAAAGGTTTCGTGCAAAATGCTTGAAAAAGTGGTATAATACGGGAAATAGCTTTTGGGAGGAAATTATGACTGTAGCGAAGATTGTTTTTGCTAGTATGACTGGAAATACTGAAGAAATTGCTGATATCGTAGCGGACAAATTCCGTGATCTTGGTGTCGAAGTAGATGTGGATGAGTGTACAACTGTGGATGCGGAGGACTTCCTTGATGCGGATATCGCAGTGGTAGCGACTTATACTTACGGCGATGGGGAGCTTCCAGATGAGATCCAAGATTTCTACGAAGATTTGGCTGGCCTTGATCTCAAAGGCAAACTTTACGGTGTGGTAGGATCAGGTGATACCTTCTACGATGAATTCTGTAAAGCAGTTGATGATTTCGACCGTTGCTTCGCTGCGACTGGTGCTGAAAAAGGTTCTGAGTGTGTCAAAGTTGATTTGTCTGCAGAAGACGAAGACATCGAAAAATTAGAAGCCTTTGCAGAAGAACTTGTAGCAAAAGCAAATTAATGACTAAGAGGCCGATGGATTACAGCCTCGATTTATATCCAAAAAAAGAGGAGACACATGGATTTAGATCAGATTCGTAAGGACATTGACCAGATCGATCAAGAGCTTGTAGCCTTGCTGGAAAGACGGATGGTCTGTGTCGGTCAGATTGTAAAATATAAGGAGCAGCAGCGCTTACCTGTGCTCGATCAAGGAAGGGAAAGAGAGGTACTTGAGAAAGTCGGCTCTCTCGTGACGGATGAACAGTATCGTGCGACCATTCAAGCTCAGTTTCAAGATATGATGAAGCGCTCGAGAGACTATCAAGAGGAGGTGAGGGCGCGTGACTAGTCTATCGATCAAGCAAAAAGCACAACAGTATGTGGTCCTAACAGGGATGGCTCTTTTCATTGGACTCTTGGTCGGTGCCATTGATATGATTTTTGGTCAAGGTCTTCTCCTGATTGGAGATTTCCGAAGCCAGCACTGGCCTTTGATTCTTTTCCTGGCCATAGCGGGGCTTGTCATCGTTTATCTTTATAAACGTTTTGGTGGCAAGGCTTCAAAAGGGATGGGCCTCATCTTTGATGTCGGACACGCGCGTGAGGAGAAAATCCCCTTGGTCTTGGTACCGTTGATTATGCTGACGACCTGGATGAGCCATCTCTTTGGTGGTTCGGTCGGTCGGGAAGGTGTAGCAGTCCAGATCGGTGCGACCCTTTCGCATCGTTTTGCCCGTCATATTAAGATTCCAGATGCTTCGCGTATTTTTCTCATGACCGGGATGGCAGCTGGTTTTGCGGGGCTCTTTCAGACGCCACTCGCAGCAACCTTCTTTGCCCTTGAAGTCTTGACAGTTGGGGAGTTGCAGTTGATGGCTCTCTATCCAGCGCTCATTGCCTCAATCGTGGCTAGCTTCACCTCTCATGCCCTTGGCTTGGAGAAATTTGCTGTGCCACTAAGAGAAACGCTGAGCTGGACACCAGAGACCTTGATTAAAGTCGCCCTTCTTGGACTGGCTTTTGGCCTCGCTGGGAAACTCTTTGCTGTTAGCCTTTCCTGGTTGAAGAAAACCGTCGCTCAAGTCTTGCCTAATCCTTATATCCGGATTGCCCTTATAGGGGCTGGACTCAGCTTGGTCCTCTTGACCCTCCAGCTGACCAAGGTCGGCACTTATAGTGGACTTGGAACCAATCTGATTGATGTAGCTTTTCATCAGGGGAGTGCCCATAGTTATGACTGGATCTTGAAGCTCCTCTTTACCGTTGTGACCATCTCAGCTGGATACCAAGGGGGAGAAGTGACACCGCTCTTTGCGATCGGAGCTACGCTTGGAGTCTTTCTCGCTCCTATGCTGGGCTTACCAGTCTTAGTCGTGGCCGCTATTGGTTATGCCAGTGTCTTTGGCAGTGCGACGACGACCTTGCTCGCACCGATCTTGATCGGAGGAGAAGTCTTTGGCTATGCCAACCTGCCATTCTTCGTCATTGCTTGTGCCATCGCCTATTGCCTGCCAAAAGAGTGGAGCATTTATTCCGGTCAAAAAGTTGCGAAAAAGTAGAGAAAAGAGCTTTACAAACCTGAAATTATCTGATATGATAGTTTCTGTGCGTAATGGAAGCACAAAAATACAGTTTATCCGCTGAGGGAGGTCCCTCAAGATTGACGAAGATAGGAGAATAAAATGAATCCATTAATCCAAAGCTTGACTGAAGGTCAACTTCGTACTGATATCCCTGCATTCCGTCCTGGTGACACTGTTCGTGTACACGCGAAAGTTGTCGAAGGATCTCGTGAACGTATCCAGATCTTTGAAGGCGTTGTTATCGCTCGTAAAGGTCAAGGACACACTGAAATGTACACTGTTCGTAAAATCTCTAACGGTGTCGGTGTTGAACGTACATTCCCAGTACACACTCCACGTGTAGAAAAGATTGAAGTTGTACGTTACGGTAAAGTACGTCGTGCGAAATTGTACTACCTTCGTGCATTGCAAGGTAAAGCAGCTCGTATTAAAGAAATCCGTCGTTAAGACGAACAAGGAGGCGGGAGTGATCTCGCTTCTTTTTTTATCGGTCCCCTTAGTTCAATGGATATAACAACTCCCTCCTAAGGAGTAGTTGCTGGTTCGATTCCGGCAGGGGACATAAATTTATGACGAAGAGGGATTTTCTAATTGAATAGAAATTCCTCTTTCGAGACTTTCCTTAGGTGTAATTCTATTTAGTTTATATATTTTTAGTATTCTAAAAGAGATAAAGGAATTAAAGCAAATAAAAGGTAAGTAAATAGATAGACGTAATCTAATTTGTATTGTCTTTATCTGGACTATACATCCGTATCTTGAACAGGTTACTAAAAAGGTGCTAAATTATGAAAAAAGTCCCATTGTTAGTATTTAAAAAAAGACAAGGTGTTTTATCCTTGTCTTTTTCGTTTTACGTTTTAGTACTGCTTTTGTTTCAATGTCAATAAATGTGTTCTTTTTGGAGTATTCTATATATTCGAGGTAACATTATCACGGTATAGATCAGGAGAGAAACACCTCCAAATATGAATATCAGACCTCCGTTTATGTCCTTTTGAAATAGATAAGTAAATATAATGGTACCTATCGGCATGATAGACGTATTCAGTGTGAACAAAGTACTCATTACTCTTCCTAAATAATTTGTTTCAATACTACTTTGAAGATAGGTCATGACGACAATATTTAGAATAACAAGTGTGAATGCGATAATTCCCATAAATAAACCGCCAACGGAAGAAATAATCACTTGGGTGTTAGTAGTTGCAAATGTAATACCCAAACCAACGATAGCGATGGTTAGAAGAAAAAGTGGAATGCGAATTCTATTAGAGAGAAGTGTGTTATTTTCTTTTTTGTCTGGCAGTAGCGACATTGACACACTGGCTAATAACATTCCAACCGCAGACATAGTTTCTAGGATACCTACTGTTGCATTGTCTAATAAGAGTTGCTCTTTGACTACAAATGGTACTCCAATGCTAATGGAAGTATAGAAAAAATTCAGTACAACACTAACAAGAATAATATATTTGACAATCTGATTTTCTTTTAAAAATCGGATAATTTCTTTGACCCCCTGTTGATGCTTTTCATTCTGTTTAATCTTAGCTTCTTGCTCTTCATGTTCATAAAAGAATTTCATGGTAAGTAAGACACCTAAAGAAAGGATATTTGCAATGATTTCTATAAGAATAAAGCCTGAGAAGCCTAACCAATTATAAAGAATGACTCCAATAGCTGGGGAAAGCATGGTTGCGATAGCAATAGCGGTTTGTGTAACAGAGCTTAATCGTTGAATTTTTGTATCATTTACTAACTCGTGGATAGAGGCTGAATAACAAGTATCATTGATGTTGACTGTAATAGAGTGGAATATGACAAACGGAATTACTAAATATAAGATAGTAGATGTATTCGTTAAAAAATAAAAAGCATAAAACAGAAGAAAGATTATAAGCCTAAAGATAAAATTATAAATTAAGATCTTTTTATGACGGTATCTGTCTACTAAATTACCGATTGGAAGCAAGAAAATCAAACTAACTAAAGGATAGATGATCATATTGATTCCAAAACTCATTGCCGATTTTGTTTGGTCCAGTAACATTAATCCTAAAGCAAAATTAAAAGCTTTTCCACTTAAAGAACTAATAAAACTACTAATAAAGTCTTTGATAATTTGTCTATTAGACATTTGATCACTTATTAAATTCTTAATATTAGCCCCCTCCATTCGTTTCAACAATGCTTCGGTTATCTAATCCTATTCAATCAACCTGTGTTGTAAGGTAATTGGAATATTAGATAAACCATAATTTTTGTTAATTAAGATTTTATCAATTTTACTAATAAAAGTATAATAAAAAATGTAAAAAAATTGTATTTATGTTTACTAATTATATTTCTCTCTTGCTTTGATATTATCTAAATTGATAACTTCTTACGTACCTCTTCTAAAATAGGATATATTTTACAAGAGTTAAAGGATTTCAAAATGGAACAGATCGCTTTATTTTGCTTTTTATAGGCTTTAACTTCATTCTAGATGTTAATACTATTTGTCACAATTCTTGACATCGCTTTCGAACGAGAGTACAATAATTTTGAGGGCAAGATGGTTTATCTCTTTTATTTAGGAGGTGTCAGACATGCAAATCTATTTTGTTTATTCTATTTTCTATCTATTATCACGCGTAGTAGCACTTGTAGTTCTAGCTTATCTTATTAAGTTACTCATTGCTCGTTTAAAAAGAAACTAAGTAACATTTTGCCCAAATAGTAGTTATTTGGACTTTTTGCTATACTTTAGCCTAGTGGATTAAATTTATAAAGGTAGTGTTTAGCATCTTCTTGTTGAGTGATTTTATTTTATGAAGGTTGTTTATAGTTGAAAGGGGAAAATAGATGGTCTCTAAAATTGATACAGCTTGGGACTTGTTTCTGGAGGGAAAAACATCAGAAGCTAAAAAGTTGGTTGAACAAGATTTTTCCATTGATACCTGTACAGATTTTAGCCTTTTAAATCTGATGGGGTATTTATTATTGGCAGAAAAAGACTATGCCTCGTGTACCCGTATCTTTGAGAAATACATTTTATTGGCTCAACAAAATGAAGATAAAGAACATGAACACATTGGATTACATCAATTAGCGATGATCTACAGGGAACAGGGGAATTTTCATAAGGCTTTAAAACTCATTGAAAATGAAGAGGAGATAATTGAAGAGCATTTCCCCAATGATAATCTAAAGAAAGCTATAAATAACTACGAACAAGGCTATTTGAGATTGAAATTAAACAATCTTAATGAAGCTCTTACATTCATGAATCTGTCACTGGAACAATCTTTAGAGACTGATGATGTGATTTCTCAGGCTTGTAGCTATAGAGGGTTAGGTGAAATCTATTTAGCCTTGGAAGATAAAGGATTAGCCAACACACATTTCAAACGAGCTATAGAACTTTTCGAAAGTGTTGGAGAGTTTGAAGGGGTAAAGGAAATTGAGGAATTGATTAATCGATGATTTTGCATTTAGATTTTGTCATTAGTTTGCCTAAATAAAAAGTTTTAATATGCTATAAATCATGTATTTGATTAAGGGAAATAAGAGGGGAGGTTGTGCTAGAGATGAGATTTCTATTAATTTTTATTATTTATACACCTTATTTCTTTTATTTAAAATGGAAGGATAAGCCTAAACAAAAAAATAAGTCCTTTTGCTATCTTTATAAGTTTTATATGATTTACTTGTGGTTTATCCTCATAATTTCCATAATGGCTATCGGTATTTTTTCCCTTGGAGTACTAGCTGTTAGAGGCGAAAAACTTACGTCTGGTTTCTTTGTTTTATCTTTTTTAGGTGTAGTTCTATTTAGTTTCTATATTTTTAGTATTCTAAAAGAGATGAAGGAATTAAAGCAAATAAAAGGTAAGTAAATATTAACTAAGAGAATTAGTTAACTAGCTTAAGTAAAATATAACACGGCCATGATTCATGAGCCGTGTTTTTGTATGAATGTACAATTGAAAAATTTTTAGTTTTCACTTAAATAAAGTACATAATTGACAATGATTAGCTCAAAAACATTTTTGGGTTACTAGAAATCGTAGAAGTTCCGTGACTAATTCTTGAGCCTAGGGCACTTTTTTCACAGCGGAAAGTCTCTACAGAAAATAAATGGGAAATGTTATATAAATAGGAGTTTATCCACCATCTAAAGTAACTCGTGAATGCGAATTTTTGTAAATTTAAAGTTAACAAGTGATGGAATATCTAAATATAATGAATTGATTTTTGAAGAAGGAAGGAGTAAAATAAAGTTAATATAATGACCGATTAGAGATAAATAAAACAAGACAAAAAAAGGCACCGAATCGGTGCACACTTTTTCAAGTCGGATACGGACAAAGCCTTATTTTAACTTGCTGTGTTGTTTCGAATGGTCACAAAACTTATTTTTTGTATGATATAATAGAATATTTTAAAAATGAAGGGATTTTCTATGGAGAGTGATGTGTTTTTTGATTATTATTTAAAATCACTTAGGTTTTATTTTGGTGATAGGTGTAAGGATATTGGATTTATAAAGTTTTTGAAAGATGAAAATAATAGTTTTATTACAATAGAGGATTATGTTTTAGAATCATTAGTAGTTTTGACAAATATTTTGAGTAAGGAGAGGATTGTGTTTTCTTGTGGATTTATTCATAGCAAGGGGGTAGTTACTGGAGTAGAAGTATGTATGAATATATTAGAGTTAGAAAAATTAAATAATTTGTATAAGATTTAGTTTTGAAGAATATTAAAAAACATAAGGGAAACTGTCTATGTGGGATGTGTGGAGTTGATAGTATCAATGTTTCTAGTTATAGAGCTTTGTTGTTTCGAACAGTCCCAAAACAAGAAAAACAAAAAAATGATGGTCTAGGAGCTCGATACATTGAGCTTCTTTTTCTTGAGAAATTCAAATCATAATTTTACAGACTTTTAGGTCATTAATTGATTCTCCCCTCCGCTTTTTCTTTGACTCTCCTTTCTTATTTTTCTAAAATAGTAGGTGTGTGAAGGGAGATTGATATGAAAAAAGGTTTGGTAATTGTGCTTTCTGCTTTGGTCTTGGCTTCGTGTGGTCGTCCTCAGAGGACGGTGTCGCCTAAGAGTTCGGATACCAAGCAGACCAGCACTTCGGAAAAGAAACAGTCTGGTATGGATTTGAAAGCCATCAAGGCTAAGGACTACTCGAGTATCAAGGGGACTTGGATCGATGGTCGTGGCAATGAGCTGATCTTTGATGATAAGGGCTTGGTCAGCGAGGATGTCGAGCTTGATGCATCGAGCTTTAAGCAGAAGGACCAGATCGCTGAGATGACGGTTAGTGCCAAGTCGGGTGTTGGAGGCTACGGTCTCTTGCTCCTTCCAAAAGGTCAGAAAGCGGGCAAAGACGATGCTTCGGATAAGTCCAAGGATCGGATCTGGGCTGGTCAGTCACCGGCTTATGGTGATGATGATAATTACTACTATCGCAAGAAAGAGCAACCGAAAGATCGGGAGCAAGCAGATACAGACGATAGCAGTAGTACGACAAAGACCAGTAAGGCCAAGAAGTGGAATACTCGATCGGATGGTGAGGTCAAGTCTTCGAAGAAGGCGGATAAGAATGATTATCCAGGCTACACCGATGCTCAGGTCGAAGCTGCGCGTGTCTGGGCTTATGTGATCAAGTCTGTACCGACAGAATTGAGTATTAATGAAAAGAGTGCTGGTACAAAAATTTACTTTGGTGGGCTAGGAGTTGACTATCCTAAAGATGTTCGTCAGTTGTTTACACCAATTTCTGCAGAAGGCCATGTGACTTATGCATCCAATGGTGATGGAACAGTCACGATCTATCCTGTACCGAGCCACTGGCAACAGTCTGCTGATGAACTCAATAGTGAAGAGTTTATGACGCAATTTACCCAAGGGATCTTGGACCATGCTGAAACGGTGACATTGCCAGACGGGGATCCAGACATGATTCGTCAGATTCTTGCAGTACTGAAGTAAGAGAGATTATGGTAGAATAATATTAGATAAAATTTTTTAAACTATTAAAGATCTAATGACCTATTAGGTTATAAGATTAAAGGTTTGGTATATCTTTTACAGGAAGCTTATGCAATTTTGGTCAATTACAGGTCGTTTTCTACTTGTAAAAATAAAAGGAGAAAATCTATGAAAAAAACTATGTTTGCAACAATGACCATTCTCTCGCTATTTCTGTCATCGTGCGCGCAAAAAGAAGTGAAGAATGAAGACAAAAAAGAGCAGTCTACTGAACAGAATGTAAAAGATTCTACAAAGGAAAGTAAAGAATCAGTGGTCAAAGGGATGAATCAAGCCCCTACCTCATTGGTTGGAAATGAAAAACCTAATGTAGTATTTGCTTATATGCTTCAAAATCAAATCAATGGCGAAATTGAGATGGCGAAAGTGTATTATAATGAAGAGTATGTGATCCTTGTCTTCTCTGTATCAGAAAATATGCTATCTTTAGCAAATATAAATCCAAAAGATTATTGTAAGACGCTTTTTGATCTAAAAGAAGAGATAGTAAAGCAATACAATGCAACTCAAAACAAACCGAGCAGTATAAAACTTAAAATATATGATAAAGACGAGAAGCTCTTGGCAACGGAGGAAAATGGAGCGTTGGTGATTAAGTAACTAAATTTAGTCAACCATTTGTCGCCATCTACGTTTTACATTTTTCTCACGAATCCACATTTATTGTTTTTTTAAGCTGATCCTGTTACAATGATAGTACTCGGAAAAGACTGGGCTTCCAGCCTTTTTCATTTCACTTTAGAAAGGTCTTTTATGAAACGCAAATCGATTTTGTTTCTCTATTTACTCTTGCTAGCGATCGGCCTAGCCTATGAGACCCAGTCACTGACAGAAGGCTGGATGTCTGGTAGTCAGTACGGGATTGTGGGACTTTCGACCTTGATCCTTTTGGTCTATGCACTTCCTGCTGTTTGGGCTCTCTTTCATTTTGCTAAGAAGTGGAAGTTGTCTTGGGTACCGGTTCTCTTTTCTTTATTAGGAGGGGGCTTTGTTGCCGGTTGGTTGTCTAGCTTTGCCAATACCTATTTCCATGACATGATTCAAGCGATCGCTCCAAATAGCGACTTTTGGAACCAGTACGAGAGTGCCATCGCTGCGCCACTCTTTGAGGAACCCTTTAAGTTGATTCCTATCTTCTTTGTCCTCTATTTGTTCAGCGTCCGTCGCATCAAGTCAATCTTCCTCTTGGCTATTGCCTCTGGTCTTGGTTTCCAGATCGTGGAGGACTTTGCCTATATCCGTCAGGACCTACCGGAAGGTTTCTCTTACACGGTGTCAGGAATTCTCGGTCGTGTGGCTAATGCGCCTATGTCTCACTGGGTCTACACAGGACTTGTTATGCTGGGGCTCTTCCTAATTGTCCAAGCAAGCAGAGGACGCAAGGATTTACGTCTAGTAGGCTGGGGATACATAGTAGCTGGGTTCGGACTCCATTTTGTTGGCAATTCACCCTTCTCACAAATCGTGACCGAGTTGCCGATTGCGATTCCAGTCTTGAATGCTACTGGGCTCTTCCTGATCTACCAAGCGTATCAGACCGTCGAGCGATTAGAACAAGAAAAATAAAACAAAAAAAGAATGCGTATGTTTGGACACATACGCATTTTTGTTATTTTGGACACATTGTTTTTCTACTTTTGTATAAACTGAGTGATACTATAGCTGTAAACTAAATTCTATTTTGAAAGAAATATTTGAGACTTTCCGCCGTGAGAAAAGTGCTTGAAACATTGTTGTTTCAAGCACTCGGGAGTTTTGAAACGTTAGATTCAAAACTAAGTCATGGAACTTCTTCGAAGTTCGCTGACGTCCGTACTCACCTAAGGAAAGTCTCTAAGAGTATAGGATCTTAAAATGGATTTATTTACCAAGACAGAACTGGCTGAAGAGTTGGGTAATGAGCTCATCTGGAGCAGCATCCCCTGTGATTTCTCCGAGGATTTCCCAGGTGCGGGTGAGGTCGACTTGAAGCAGGTCTACTGGCATACCGAGGGCCAAGCCTTCGTTGACCGCTTGCAGGCTTTCAACAGCTTTCTCGATGAGAGAGATGTGACGAGCATTAGAAAGATAAGTCGCATCTTGCTCAACCAGCCCAGCATTTTCGAAGAAGAGAGCGTTAATCCGGTCTTCGATTTGATCGATGTTTTGGTTTTTCAGAACGGAGATCTTGATGTAATCTTCCGGCAGTTGGTCGATTTCGATCTTCTCTGGGAGGTCGACCTTGTTGAGGAGGATGATGCGGTTGCTATCTTGTGAGATCTCAAGGAGTTGGCGATCTTGATCAGTCAAGGGCTCGCTGGCATTGAGAACGAGGAGGACCAGATCAGCTTCCTTGAGGGCTTTTTTCGAACGTTCGACACCGATTTGCTCGACGATGTCTTCAGTCTCCCGGATCCCGGCCGTATCGACTAGTTTGAGGGGAACGCCGTTGATGTTGACGTATTCCTCGATAACGTCCCGGGTGGTTCCTTCGATATCGGTCACGATGGCTTTTTCTTCGCGAAGAAGATTATTGAGGAGGCTAGACTTGCCGACGTTTGGACGACCGATGATAGCAGTAGAAATCCCTTCACGCAAGATCTTACCGCGACGGGCAGTCTTGAGGAGGTTGGTCAAGAGGGCTTCAAATTCACTGGTCTTTTCGCGGATGATCTCAGTGGTTGCTTCTTCGACATCATCGTACTCAGGATAGTCGATATTGACTTCGACCTGGGCCAGGGTATTGAGGATCTCTTGGCGCGTGTTGTTGATCAGATCAGACAGGGAACCATCTAGTTGCTTCACGGCGATGTTCATAGCCTTGTCGGTCTTAGCGCGGATAATGTCCATGACGGCTTCGGCCTGGGTTAAATCGACCCGACCGTTCAGAAAGGCCCGCTTGGTAAATTCACCAGGTTCTGCAAGACGAGCTCCTTCACGAATGACCAATTGCAGGATTTCATTGGTTACGGCAATCCCGCCGTGGGTATTGATCTCGATGATGTCTTCACGGGTGAAGGTCTTCGGCGAGCGCATGGCTCCAACCATGACTTCGTCGAGAATCTCGTTCTTATCTGGATCCACGATATGACCGTAGTTGAGGGTGTGACTTGCGACCTTGCTTAAATCTTTTCCCTTAAAGATTTTTTGCGCAATAGCAAAGCTGTCTGTCCCGCTCAAGCGGACGATCCCGATCGCCCCCTCACCGAGAGGGGTCGAGATGGCAGCAATGGTATCAAATTCTTTAGTAATCATGTCATTTCTCTTTTCCTGTAGATTCATCTCTATTCTATCGTAAAGTCAGAGGACGGGCAAGGTTTTGCTTTTAGAACTAAAACTGGAAAGGTTTTCAAATAATTAGTGAAATCTCTTTCAGAATATGCTATACTGTAAGAGAATATAAAAGGAGGTCTATGATGGTAAACCTAAAAGAACAGGTAGGAATTAAAGCGGCTGAGTTTGTCAAAGACGGCATGATTGTCGGTCTTGGTACAGGGTCAACTGCTTATTATTTTGTGGCTGAATTGGGTCGTCGCATCAAAGAAGAAGGCTTGCAGATCACAGCTGTCACAACTTCAAGTGTGACCTATGATCAGGCTGAAAGTTTAGGCATCCCGCTCAAGGCTATCGACGATGTCGAAGTGGTCGATGTGACAGTGGATGGCGCAGATGAAGTGGATCCTCAATTAAACGGGATCAAAGGTGGCGGTGGGGCTCTCCTCATGGAAAAGATCGTCGCAACTAATTCAAAAGATTGCATTTGGATCGTGGATGAATCCAAACAAGTCGCAACCCTTGGGGCATTCAAACTTCCAGTGGAAGTAGTGCAATACGGGGCTGAAAATCTTTTCCGTCACTTTGAGCAAAAAGGCTACCATCCTGTTTTTCGTCTCGCGGATGACCAACGTTTTGTAACCGACCAAGGCAACTTTATCATTGACTTGGATCTCAAGGTGATCGAGGATGCAGAAGCTCTGGCCAATGAACTGGATCACACAGTAGGCGTCGTAGAGCACGGTTTATTCTTGAACATGATTTCAAAAGTGATTGTAGGGACACCAGATGGCCCTGTCATCATCGAAAAATAGGTTTCTCTATAGAGGGGCCGGATCTATCAACGGCTCTCTTCTTATAGGGATATGGTATAATATAGCTAGTTTAATAAAGGAAAGAGGCAGTATATGTCAAAATTTAAACGCATGCACTTAGTTGTGCTGGATTCAGTTGGGATCGGTGCTGCACCAGATGCCAATAACTTTGTCAATGCAGGAGTTCCAGATGGAGCATCTGATACATTGGGTCACATCTCTAAAACTGTCGGTTTGAATGTACCAAACATGGCAAAAATCGGTCTTGGAAATATTCCTCGTGAAGTACCATTGAAGACGGTGCCAGCTGAAAGCAACCCAACAGGCTATGCGACAAAATTGCAAGAAGTTTCTCTTGGGAAAGACACCATGACTGGTCACTGGGAAATCATGGGGCTCAACATTACAGAACCTTTTGATACCTTCTGGAATGGTTTCCCTGAAGAAATTTTGACTAAAATTGAAGAATTCTCAGGACGTAAGGTCATCCGTGAAGCCAACAAACCTTATTCTGGTACAGCGGTCATCGATGACTTTGGACCACGTCAAATGGAAACTGGTGAGTTGATCATCTATACATCTGCTGACCCAGTTCTTCAAATCGCAGCTCACGAAGACATCATTCCTTTGGATGAACTCTACCGTATCTGTGAATACGCTCGTTCCATCACTTTGGAACGTCCAGCTCTTCTTGGTCGGATCATTGCGCGTCCTTACGTTGGTGAGCCAGGAAACTTCACTCGTACGGCCAACCGTCGTGATTTGGCTGTATCGCCATTTGCGCAAACTGTTTTGGACAAATTGAACGAAGCTGGTATTGATACCTATGCGGTTGGTAAGATTAACGATATCTTCAACGGTGCAGGTATCAACCACGATATGGGCCACAACAAATCAAATAGCCACGGTATGGATACCTTGATTAATACGATGGGGCTTCCTGAGTTCCAAGAAGGCTTCTCATTTACCAACTTGGTAGACTTTGATGCTCTTTATGGTCATCGTCGCAATGCTCACGGCTACCGCGATTGCTTGCATGAATTTGACGAACGCTTGCCAGAAATCATTGCAGCGATGCGTGAAGATGACCTCTTGATGATCACGGCAGACCACGGGAATGACCCAACTTACGCTGGTACAGACCATACGCGTGAATACATCCCATTCTTGGCTTATAGCCCATCCTTCAAGGGCAATGGTGTGATTCCAGTCGGTCATTTCTCTGATATCTCTGCAACAATTGCAGAGAACTTTGGTGTTGAAAAAGCCATGATCGGTGAAAGCTTCTTAGACAAATTGAACTAAGATGACACGCTTCGCTCTCCTCGTAAGAGGGATCAATGTTGGCGGGAAAAACAAGGTCGTGATGGCAGAGCTTCGAGAGGAGCTCCAAACGATCGGGCTGGATGGGGTAGAGACCTACATCAATAGTGGCAATATCTTCTTTGAATCTGCTGGTTCTAAAGCAGAATTGGTGGATTTGCTGGGACATTTCTTTTGTGATCACTATCCCTTTATCCAGTCTTTTTCTCTCTTTTCAGCTGAGGACTATGCGCAAGATCTCGCTGCTTTACCAGCCTGGTGGCAGGAGGATCTGGCCCGCAAGGATGTTCTCTTTTACACAGAAGGCCTCAATCAGGATGCTGTCTGGGAGTTGGTCTCCTCTTTTTCGCTCGGTGATGAAATCATCCATCGTGGAAGACTTGGGATCTACTGGGGCAAATACTCAGAAGAGACCTATACAAAGACCGCTTACCACAAACAAGTCCTCAAGATGCCGGATTACCGTCTGTTGACCATTCGCAATGCCAATACATTCGACAAAATTGGCCAATTTTTAAGGAAATCATAAAGGAGATATGCAATGACATTATTAGCAAAAATCAATGAAACAGCTGCTTTTTTGAAGGGCAAAGGAATGGAAGCACCTGAGTTTGGCTTGATCCTTGGATCAGGTCTTGGAGAACTGGCTGAAGAAATCGAAAATCCAGTCGTAGTAGACTACTCTGAAATTCCAAACTGGGGTCGTTCAACGGTTGTCGGCCATGCGGGTAAATTGGTTTATGGTGATCTTGCTGGACGCAAGGTTTTGGCCCTTCAAGGACGTTTCCACTTCTACGAAGGAAACCCATTGGAAGTTGTGACTTTCCCAGTTCGTGTCATGAAAGTTTTGGGATGTGAAGGAGTGCTTGTCACCAACGCTGCTGGAGGTATCGGCTTCGGTCCTGGTACCTTGATGGCTATTACTGACCACATCAATATGACAGGTCAAAACCCATTGATCGGTGAAAACTTGGATGACTTTGGTCCACGCTTCCCAGATATGTCGAAAGCTTACACTCCAGAATACCGCGAGACTGCTCATCAAGTAGCAGACAAATTGGGCATTAAATTGGATGATGGCGTTTATATCGGTGTGACAGGTCCTACATACGAAACTCCAGCTGAAATCCGTGCATATAAGACTCTTGGAGCAGATGCTGTCGGTATGTCAACTGTTCCAGAAGTTATCGTTGCAGCACACTCTGGTTTGAAAGTTCTTGGTATTTCATGCATTACTAACTTTGCGGCTGGTTTCCAAGAAGAACTCAACCACGAAGAAGTCGTAGAAGTGACAGAACGTGTCAAAGGTGACTTTAAAGGATTGCTAAAAGCGATTCTTGCTGAACTCTAATCCGATGAAAGCACGACTCCAAAGCCTGCCCTACAGACTGAGGTTGCTTCTAGCTACCTTATCATTAGGGATAGGGACGGGTCTGGTCGGCATTGCCTGTCATTATCTACTAGAAGGGGTGCAAGGACTGGCCTTTGGCCAAGCTAGTTCGGATTTGCTCCAGCAATTCCAAGAAGCTGGATGTCTCCGTAGATTTCTGGTCTTATGTGTGACTGGGTGCTTGGCAGCTGGTTTCTGGTATGTCCTGCAAAGACGTCATAAGATCCTATCTATTCGTCAGCAAATGGACTTAGCTGGAGACAGGGATCCAGCGCCCTTCCCCCACCTCCTTCATGCAGGGATGCAGGTTGCGATTGTCGGAGCAGGTGCATCAGTCGGAAAAGAAGGAGCCCCACGTGAGGTCGGGGCTCTTCTAGCTGGTCGCTTGGCGAAGGGATTCTCACTAGCTCTCAAAGAGCGGAAAGTCTTGATTGCCTGTGGGGCTGGAGCTGGTTTAGCTGCGGTCTATCAGGTCCCCTTTGCCAGTAGCTTGTTTGTCTTTGAGACCTTAGGACTCGCCTACAGTTGGCAGAACCTTCTACTGGTTTTGACCAGCACTTATCTGGCCAACTGGGTCACTCAGCCCATCGTTGGTCAGGAGACCATTTATCACCTGTCCGCAGTCTCATGGTCGGCTAGCAGTTTCTTACAGGCTATCCTGATTGCCTTATTAGTTACTCCCTTGGCTCTGGTCTTTGCTTTCCTCGCCAAGCGGGCTAGTCACAAACGGCGGAAGGACGGGACGATTCTTTGGGCTCTTCCTCTAGCCTTTCTAGTGCTGGGGAGCCTAGTAGCCTTTTTCCCTATCTTTATGGGAAATGGCCAGGTACTAGCGCAAGCCCTCTTGTCTAGCCAGTCGATTCCTTATCTTCCACTGACCCTTGCAGTGAAGGGGCTTCTGGTTTACCTCCTCTTGCGCAATGGTGCCTATGGAGGGACATTGACACCATCATTTGCCTTAGGAATTGGATCTGGCTATCTAGTGACCTTGCTTTTGACAGTCCTTGGGATTCATCTGGATCCTGCTCTAGGGATGTTACTAGGAGCGACCGTCTTTTTAGGGACGACCCTAGAAGCTCCTCTGACAGCCATTGCCCTGAGCCTTGGATTTACAGGCCAAGCTTGGAGTTTGACAATCCCGCTTGTACTTGCAGCTGGTCTGTCTTATGTGATTCGAAAGAAATGGGAGAAGAAATGATGAAGGTACATTTTGTACTGCATGAAACCTTTGAAGTGCCGGGCGCTTATCTAAAATGGGCGCAGGAGCGTGGCCATCAAGTGACCACGACCAAAGTCTATGAGAATGAAGCCTTACCAGAGACAGTGGATGAGATTGACTTCTTAATTGTGATGGGAGGACCTCAATCGCCAGATGAAGATCGAGAAGCTTTTCCATACTTCGATCCTCAGGCAGAGATCGAACTGATTCAAAAGGCCATGAAGGCAGATCGTTATATTGTTGGGGTCTGTCTGGGTGCCCAGCTCCTGTCTGTTGCCTATGGTGCGAAGTATGAGCACAGTCCGGAACGCGAGATTGGGGTTTATCCTGTGACCTTGACGTCTGAAGGACTCACAGATCCGCATGTCGGTGAGTTTGGAGAAACGTTTGAAACCGGCCACTGGCATGGTGATATGCCAGGATTGACAGAAGATGCTGTTGTTCTTGCGACCAGTCAAGGGTGTCCACGTCAGATTATTCGCTTCAGTCCGAAACACTATGCCTTCCAAGCCCACTTGGAATTTGATCCAGAAGCAGTCGATCTCTTGATTGCTGCGGACGGTGAAGCTGTTTTGGAAGAACAAAGTCAAAACCTGACCTTTGTTCAAAAACCTGAAGCCATTCGTGCTTACGATTATCGAGAAATGAATGCCAAACTCTTTGCGTTTTTGGATTCATTAACAAAATAAATAAAAAAAGAAAGGATGGGTTTACCGTATTCGCTGAACTGAATACGGGCGGAGAACTGTGTAAAAAAGATAAACTGTCTAGCATCTTCGATGCGTCGTCAGTTTCCTATTTTTACTTTGTTCACTGTCGCCCTTTATATCTTAATTATGTCTATCCATATTGCTGCTAAGCAAGGTGAAATTGCTGATAAAATTCT
>ERZ857750.258-NODE-258-length-79999-cov-8.399079_pt1 | contig 79999 bp, 85 predicted proteins | sample MGYA00519915_ERZ857750 | MGnify/ENA primary metagenome ERZ857750 (study PRJEB31778, sample SAMEA3449358) | human gut metagenome | biome: human gut; feature: human-associated habitat; material: faeces | place: United Kingdom | collected 2010/2012 ...
GCTGCTAAGCAGTATGTTAAAACCTTATTTGCTGATCGAGCGGATGGCCATGATGTGGAGCATACCCTCCGCGTTTATACCAATGCGATGAGAATCGCACAAGCAGAAGGTCTATGTGATCTGGAGATTGTGGGCTTGTCAGCTCTTCTTCACGATGCTGATGATGATAAATTGTTTCAGACAGAGAATTATGCGAATGCTCGCATGTTTCTGGAAGAGATCGGTATTCCTCAAGACCAAATCGACCAGATTTGTCGGGTTATCAATGCTGTTTCTTTCAGCAAAAATCGCGGTAAGCATCCAGAAACCTTAGAAGGCAAGATTGTCCAGGATGCAGACCGCCTGGATGCGATAGGAGCTGTAGGAATTGCGCGAACTTTTTCCTATGGTGGCCACAAAGGGAGGTCCCTCACTGATACCGTCCAACATTTCCATGACAAGTTGCTCCTTTTGAAAGATGAAATGAACACAGAGACTGCCAAACAAATGGCAGAAAGTCGCCATCAATTTTTAATCACCTTTCTAAATGAACTAGAGAAGGAACTCTAACAAAAGAGAGTGGGACAGAAATCGGTAATTCGTTAGAATTCGATTTCGTCGTCCCACCTCCGCACAGTTGAGTAGGGCTGTAAAAGCTGATGAAATCAGCGTAGTAGAGCCCACTCAACCACTGCGTCTTGCTCGACAATCCAAAATTAATTGAGAGGCTAGGACTTTTGTCCCAGCCTCTTTCTTTAATCTTGCATCATAGCTAAAAGATCCTCTCCTGTAGTGGTTGGAAGGATCCGAACTCGTTTGAGGGAATAGAGGCCATCAGCGGAGCTGGCGAGTCCATTTTTAGTGGTGAGGCCTAGTTTGTAGTCAGCTTTCTTGGCTTGGTCGATCGTGACCTGGCTGTAGCGACCAGATGGGTAGACGATAACGCTTGTATTTTGATCCAGCACCTTATCCAGCAGGCGTTTAGAAGCGACGAGCTCATTCTTTTGGGTCTCAAGGCTGGAATTGGCTAGGTCTGGATGATTGACTGTATGGCTTTCAAATGTTAAGCCAGCATGTTTCATCTCTTTGATTTGGTCAAAGGTCAGGACATTTTCTTTTTCCTTTTGGGTAAAGTCTGTGATGATATTGTTGGTGGCTGTCATCTTGTATTTCTTAAGAAGCGGATAGACGATGGTATAGAAATCCTCGACGCCATCATCAAAGGTCAGCCAGACATATTTCTTTCCTTTGGGCACTTCGTTCTTAGCGAGGATCCGATAAGCCTCCTCAGGTGTCAATGTGTAGTAACCCGCTTTTTTCAGGGCCTTTAGTTGGCTTTCAAAGGTTTCTGGATCGACAATCAGATTGGCATTGGCAGCTTCGGAATCAGCCATATTGTGCACGGAGTGGTACATGAGGATGGGCAGTTTGACCGGCTTTTTTACTCGGGTCCACTCGATAGAGGAGCTATCCTCCTCGAGAGAACGTGTCACAGCAGTGCCACTTGTATTTCCGTCACTCGGCTGAGTGATCCGTTTGATCAGAAGAAAGCTACAAATAAAGATACAGACCAGTAGGAAGGCATTGATTCCAAGTAGGGCTTTGATTTTTTTAGGTACTCTTCGTTTACTCATAGTGTCACCGCTTTCATTGTTTTCTTTATTGTACCACAAATTCTATGTTTTTTTCCAGAACTTGCTACAGGCTGATCCTGTCATGAAAATTCAGACTTTTTAAGGCAATTGGCTGTCAAACGCTCAAGATTTTGTTATAATGGAGCTACTATAGAAAATTCAAGGAGTCAATAGGATGTCTGTTAAGATTGCCTTACTAGGATTTGGTACTGTTGCTAGTGGCGTACCATTTTTATTAAAAGAAAACCATGAAAAAATCACCCAGGCAGCTCAAGATGAAATCGAGATCGCCAAGGTCTTGGTTCGAGATGATGCGGAAAAGGAAAAATTGCAAGCTGCAGGTCATGACTACAACTTTGTGACCAATGTCGATGAGATCATTGAAGACAAGGACATTGCCATCGTGGTCGAATTGATGGGCCGTATCGAGCCAGCTAAGACTTTTATCACCCGTGCGCTAGAAGCAGGCAAACATGTGGTTTCTGCTAACAAAGACCTTCTTGCCGTTCATGGAAGCGAGTTGCTAGAGATTGCTAAAAAACACCAAGTGGCCCTTTATTATGAAGCTGCCGTAGCTGGTGGGATCCCAATCCTTCGCACTTTGGTGAATTCCCTTGCTTCCGACAAGGTGACCAAGGTTCTTGGTGTGGTCAATGGAACCTCTAACTTCATGATGACTAAAATGGTCGAAGAAGGCTGGACTTATGAGGATGCTTTAGCAGAAGCGCAACGTCTTGGTTACGCTGAAAGTGATCCAACCAACGACGTTGAAGGAATCGATGCTGCTTACAAGATGGTGATCTTGAGCCAATTTGCCTTTGGGATGAATATCCAATTTGACCAAGTGGGTCACAAAGGAATCAGCCAGATCACTCCTCAAGATGTATCGGTTGCCCAAAGCCTTGGTTATGTCATCAAGCTGGTCGGCTCCATCGTTGAAACAGAGTCAGGGATCGCAGCAGAAGTGACACCAACCTTCCTTCCAAAACAACATCCACTCGCAGGAGTGAACGACGTTATGAATGCGGTCTATGTGGAATCCATCGGTATTGGTGAGTCTATGTATTACGGACCAGGTGCTGGTCAAAAACCAACTGCGACAAGTGTCGTAGCCGACCTCGTTCGCATTGTCCGTCGACTAAAAGAAGGAACAATCGGTAAAGCCTTCAATGAATACAGTCGCCCTCTTCAATTGGCTAAGCCAGAAGACGTGAAGAACAATTATTACTTCTCAATCAAGGCACCAGATGCGACTGGTCAAATCTTGCGTCTTGCGGAAATCTTTAATGCAGAAGGAGCTTCCTTCAAGCAAATCCTCCAAGAAGACTCAGATGGTCACTATGCAAGTGTCGTCATCATTACCCACCAAGTCAACCAAACACAATTCAAAAACTTGGTTGAAAAATTGGATTCAGAGGCGAATTTCGAACTCTTGAATACCTTTAAAGTCTTGGGAGAATGAGCATGAAAATTATTGTTCCAGCAACCAGTGCCAATGTAGGGCCAGGATTTGATTCTGTTGGGATTGCCGTGACTCGCTATTTGACCATTGAAGTCCTTGAACCAGCAGATGCTTGGTTTATTGAGCATGATCTTGGAGCAGGGATTCCGACAGATGAGAAAAACCTCTTGCTCTCAACAGCTCTTTCTATCTCAACTGATATGCAACCCCATCGGATCAAGATGACCAGTCAAGTGCCTTTGGCGCGTGGTCTTGGATCTTCTAGCTCGGTCATTGTCGCAGGGATTGAATTGGCCAACCAATTAGCCAACCTCCAGCTATCAGACGCTGAAAAATTACGCATCGCGACCGAGATCGAAGGTCATCCGGATAATGTAGCTCCAGCTATCTTTGGGAATATGGTCATTGCGAGCTACATCGGTGAAGATGTCCAATATGTCACGGCTGACTTCCCAAGCTGTGACCTTGTGGCCTTTGTACCGAGCTACCAATTGAAAACCAGTGATAGTCGGAATGTCCTACCGAAAGAATGGTCTTATAAGGAAGCTGTTGCAGCCAGTAGCGTAGCCAATGTCGCTATCGCAGCTCTCCTCAAGGGAGATTTGCTGACGGCTGGTCGCTCCATCGAGTCAGATCATTTCCACGAGCGCTACCGTCAATCTCTTGTCAAAGAGTTCCCTCAGGTCAAAGAAGTCGCACATGCGCATGGGGCTTATGCTACCTATCTGTCAGGAGCAGGCCCAACGATCATGAACCTCTTAGCGCCAGAGCATACAGCAGCCTTTGTCGCAGCTCTCGAAGAACTCGGGCTAGATGGTCAGATTTTCCAACTTAAAATCGACACATTTGGCGTTCGTGTTGAGAAATAAACCTCAATGTAACACAAATGAAAGAAGGATGTATACAAATGTATATGTCCTTTTTGCTTCTCCTATGGTAGAATGGGAATTGTATGGGGAAAAGCTCAAGCTTTCCCGAAAGTTTAGGGGGAAACATGAAACCAGAATATTTATATAGTATTGCTACCGATCTTGGTCTACAATTTGATGGCGAAGCCCGTGTGATGTATGGAGAGCGTGAAGGCTTCTTGTTGGTCATTGAAGGCGCTCAAACCAAGAATGTATTTACCATTTCACTCAGTGTGAAACAAGGTTCCGAAGGAGACTTGATCGAAGATAGTGAAATTCTTTGGAATGAATTAAAAGAACAATCAAAAGCCATTAATGCTATCTCTTCTGATGGTTACTTGACCTCGATCGTTGTCAAAGGTGGAATGACCAAAGGAAAGGCTGTCGAATCCTTATGGACAGCTATCCAAGATATTGTTGATTTCTTGCTCAACCACCAATTTGTGCAAGTGAATGCGCAAACGGGTGAGGAAGGACCAATCGGTCTGTATCAAATTGGAGATGCGATCTTTTTAATCGACGATGCAACCTTTAGAGCCTACCAAGCCGAAGTGCAAGATACAGTTGAGGCTTATGAAGCGCGGGAAGAAAACTTCCTTTTAGGGATTGTAGGGGCTGTGATCGGTGTAATCATCGGTGGAGCAGTTGCCCTCTTGGTAGCGCGTCTTGGCTATGTATCTGTTTTAGCAGGGGCTGCCCTCGGTTATTGTACTATCAAAGGTTATGAGATCCTTGGTAAGAAATTGACTAAAAAAGGTGTGGTAGTTTCAGCTATTTTGATGGTCTTGACGGTCTTTTTGGTCAACCAATTAGATTATACTTTGGCGCTCATGAGTGAACTGGATTTGCCATTTGGTATGACCTGGACGCTTCTCAATGAAGCGACATTCTCAGGGGACGTCCCAGATAAATTTTACTTGAATCTAGGACTCTTAGCTGTCTTCACTCTTGGTGGTGCTTGGATTTCGGTCAAATCAGCTCTGGATGGACAGAAGAATCGTACTATCGCTCGTAAAATTGCATAGTGAATGATAAAAGGAAGGCCTGAATATTATAGGTCTTCTTTTGTTTTTTAGGGTCGAAAAATAGTCAAAAATTTGGTATAATAGTTTGTATTTTTATAGAGAGAGAACAGACAGAAAGATGAATGAAAAAATGAATCAAATTCTTGAAGGGATTGATATCCGTTTTCAAGAACCCTTAAAACATTATACCTTCACAAAGGTAGGTGGGAATGCTGAATTTTTAGCCTTTCCTCGCAACCAATACGAATTAAAGCGCATCGTCCAATTTGCCAACCAAGAGCAAATTCCATGGATGGTTCTGGGCAATGCGTCCAATATCATTGTCCGTGATGGGGGCATTCCGGGATTTGTCATTATGTTTGATCGCTTGCGTGACATCAGTGTGGATGGTTATGTGATCGAAGCAGAGGCAGGTGCTAAACTTATCGACACCACCCATGTGGCCTTGCACCATAGTTTGAAAGGCTTCGAGTTTGCTAGTGGCATTCCAGGCAGTGTCGGTGGCGCAGTCTTTATGAATGCGGGAGCCTATGGAGGAGAGATCGCGCATGTCCTAGTATCCTGTAAGGTCTTGACCAAAGATGGGGAGATCGAAACTCTGTCAGCGAGTGAACTAGCTTTTGGCTACCGCCATTCTAAGATTCAAGAGACAGGTTCTATCGTCATCTCTGCCAAATTTGCTTTGTCACCAGGCAATCACGAGCAAATCAAACAGGAGATGGATCGGTTGACCCATCTTCGTCAGTTGAAACAACCCCTTGAATACCCTTCTTGTGGATCCGTCTTTAAGCGTCCTGTTGGCCATTTTGCAGGTCAATTGATCAGTGAAGCAGCTCTAAAGGGCTATCGAATCGGTGGTGTGGAAGTTTCTGAAAAACATGCCGGCTTTATGGTCAATGTCGATAATGGAACGGCTAAGGACTATGAAGATTTGATCGCCCATGTCATTGAGGCAGTAGAAGCTCACTCAGGCGTCCGTTTAGAACCAGAAGTTCGCATAATCGGCCAAGCCTAAAAGCTTAAGTATTGAAGAACAATTGATTGTGAACCATCGATAGCATCAGTCGGAGAGGGGGTGAGTGCCTATCGATACCGTAAATAGGTGGGGCAGTCTAGTAAGTCCCCGAGAGGTATTGGTGGTCTGACAGGTCTTCCTGTCAGCCACTGCATTTTCGTTTGAAAAGCAGTTTGCTAATCGCAGTAAAGAAGGAATTTGTGTGAATTGAAAAAACCAATTATTGAGTTTAAAAATGTTTCAAAGGTCTTTGAAGATAGCGGTACCGTTGTCCTAAAGGATATCAATTTTGAATTGGAAGAAGGGAAGTTCTATACCCTGCTCGGTGCATCTGGATCAGGAAAATCGACCATCCTTAATATCATTGCCGGTCTTTTGGATGCGACAACTGGAGATGTCTACCTTGATGGGGAACGGATCAATGATGTCCCTACCAACAAAAGGGATGTCCACACCGTCTTTCAGTCCTATGCCCTGTTTCCGCATATGACGGTCTTTGAAAATGTGGCTTTTCCCCTTCGTTTGAAAAAGGTGGATAAGGCTGAGATCGAACGTCGGGTTTCAGAAGTCTTGAAAATGGTCCAGTTAGCTGGATTTGAAAAACGCTCGATCCAAAAATTATCTGGTGGTCAACGCCAGCGGGTAGCTATTGCCCGGGCTATTATCAATGAACCACGAGTGGTCCTTTTAGATGAGCCCTTGTCTGCACTTGACTTGAAACTTCGGACAGACATGCAGTATGAGTTGCGGGAATTGCAACAACGTTTGGGGATTACTTTTGTCTTTGTTACCCACGACCAAGAAGAAGCCCTTGCCATGAGTGACTGGATCTTTGTCATGAATGAAGGGGAGATCGTCCAATCTGGTACACCAGTAGATATCTATGATGAACCGATCAACCACTTTGTAGCGACTTTTATCGGGGAGTCCAACATCCTAGATGGTCGCATGATCGAGGACTACTTGGTTGAGTTCAATGGCAAACGCTTTGAAGCCGTCGATGGAGGGATGCGTCCAAATGAACCAGTTGAAGTCGTCATTCGTCCAGAAGACTTGCAAATCACCCTTCCTGAAGAAGGCAAGCTCCAAGTGAAGGTGGACACCCAGCTCTTCCGTGGTGTGCATTACGAGATCATCGCCTATGATGATTTGGGTAATGAGTGGATGATTCACTCCACTCGTAAGGCCATTGTGGGAGAAGTCATCGGGCTAGACTTTGAACCAGAAGATATCCACGTTATGCGTCTCAATGAAACCGAGGAAGAATTCGATGCGCGGATCGAAGAGTACGTTGAAGTGGAAGAGCAAGAAGCTGGTTTGATTAATGCCATTGAGGAGGAAAGAGATGAAGAAAACAACCTCTAATCTATTTATCCTCCCCTATTTCTTGTGGATTTTTCTCTTTGTCTTGGCTCCTGTAGTCATGATCATCTTTCAATCGTTTTTCAACGTTGAAGGGCAGTTTTCACTTGAAAACTACAAAGAGTTCTTTACTTCGCAAAATCTGACCTATTTAAAGATGAGTTTTAATTCGGTCCTTTATGCCGGAATTGTCACCCTGGTGACGCTCTTGATCTCCTATCCGACTGCTTACTTTTTGACGCTGCTCAAACACCGGCAGTTGTGGTTGATGTTGATCGTCTTGCCAACCTGGGTCAATCTCTTGCTCAAGGCCTATGCCTTTATCGGAATCTTTGGGCAAAACGGCTCCATTAATAGCTTTTTAAGCTTTTTCGGAGTCGCTCCCCAGCAGATCCTCTTTACCGATTTCTCCTTTATCTTTGTAGCCAGCTACATCGAGTTGCCATTTATGATTTTACCGATCTTTAATGTCTTAGATGACTTAGATCCAAACTTGATCAATGCCAGCTATGATTTAGGAGCCAATCGTTGGGATACCTTCCGTCATGTGGTCTTCCCCTTGTCCATGAATGGAGTCCGCTCAGGTGTACAATCTGTCTTTATTCCTAGTCTGAGTCTCTTCATGTTGACACGGATGATCGGTGGAAATCGCGTCATTACCTTAGGGACTGCGATTGAACAGCACTTCCTGACAACACAAAACTGGGGAATGGGTTCTACCATCGGAGTTGTTCTGATCCTTGCTATGCTCTTTACCATGTGGGCAACAAGAGAAAGGAGAGAACGATGAAAAAAGTATCTCATTTCTATCTAGGCTTCGTCTTTCTAATCCTCTATCTTCCTATCTTTTATTTGATCTTTTATGCCTTCAATAAAGGGGGAGATATGAATGCCTTCACAGGCTTCACGCTTGAGCATTTCAATGAATTGTTCGCAGATAGTCGCCTGATGCTGATCTTATCAGAGACCTTCCTCTTGGCTTTCCTGTCAGCCTTGATTGCAACGGTGATCGGAACCTTTGGAGCCATTTATATCTACCAATCCAAGAAAAAGTTAGAAGGACCATTGCTTTCCATCAACAACATTCTCATGGTAGCGCCAGACGTTATGATCGGGGCCAGCTTCTTGATTCTCTTTACGACGGTGAAGTACCAGCTAGGTTTCCTATCTGTTCTGGCTAGCCACGTGGCCTTCTCGATTCCCATTGTGGTCTTGATGGTTTTGCCACGACTTAAAGAAATGAACAGGGATATGGTCAATGCTGCCTATGACTTGGGAGCTACTCAAGTGCAAATGCTCAAAGAGATCATGTTGCCGTATCTGACACCAGCCATTATTGCTGGTTACTTTATGGCCTTTACCTATTCGCTTGATGACTTTGCCGTGACCTTCTTTGTAACCGGAAATGGCTTTACAACCTTGTCTGTAGAGATCTACTCACGTGCGCGTCAAGGGATTTCCCTCAGTATCAATGCCTTGTCCGCCCTTGTCTTTCTCTTTAGTGTGCTCTTGGTCATCGGTTACTACTTTATTACCCGTGAAAAGGAGGAAGCAGCATGAAAAAACTTTATTCATTCCTAACTGGGATTGTCCTTGTCATTCTGGTCCTCTGGGGAGTTAGCCACCAGATCGAAGCGAGCATGAATACCAAGAATAGTGACAAGCTGGTCATCTATAATTGGGGAGATTATATCGATCCAGAATTGCTCAAGGAATTCACCAAAGAAACAGGAATTCAGGTGCAATATGATACCTTTGATTCCAACGAAGCCATGTACACTAAGATCAAGCAAGGGGGAACCACCTACGATATTGCGATTCCTAGTGAATACATGATTGCTAAGATGATGGATGAGCATCTGGTTGAAAAGTTGGATCAATCCAAGATCAAAGGGATGGAAAATATTGATCCAAAACTCTTGAACCAATCGTTTGATCCGGGCAACCAATATTCAGTCCCTTACTTCTGGGGTACCTTGGGGATCGTCTACAATACCAAGATGGTCAAAAATGCTCCGGAACATTGGTCAGATCTCTGGCGTGAAGAGTACAGAAATGACATCATGATGTACGATGGTGCGCGTGAGGTCATGGGAATTGGTCTCAATACCTTGGGCTATAGCCTAAATGAAAAGGATCCAAAGAAATTGCAAGAGGCAGTAGATAAATTCTACACCTTGACGCCAAACATCAAAGCTTTGGTGGCCGATGAGATGAAAGGGTATATGATCCAAAACAATGCGGCTATTGGAGTTACTTTCTCAGGAGAGGCTAGCCAAATGCTTGATGCCAATAAGGATCTTCGCTATGTCGTTCCAACTGAAGCCAGCAACCTTTGGTTTGATAACATTGTCATTCCAAAAACCGTGAAAAATAAAGAAGCAGCATATGCTTTTATTAACTTTATGCTTCGTCCTAAAAATGCTTTGAAAAATGCACTTTATGTCGGCTACTCAACGCCAAATAAAAAAGCCAAAGCCATGTTGCCAAAAGAAATCCAAGATGACCAATCCTTCTATCCAAGCGATGAAACGCTGGACCATTTGGAAGTCTATCAACAATTAGGCAAGAAATTGCTTGGAGTCTATAACGATCTTTACCTTCAGGTCAAGATGTATCGAAAATAACACAAAAGGAACCTTCGGGTTCCTTTTTGATTGAAGATAAACTCCTCTTAGAAACTTTCCTTAAGTGAATACGGACGTCAGCGAACTTCTACGAAGTTCCATGACTTAGTTTTGAACCTAAAGTTTCAAAACTCCCGAGTGCTAGAAACAATGGTGTTTCTAGCACTTTTCTCACAGCGGAAAGTTTCATTATATATTTAGATACTCTACATAAATGCAACATTTGAATTCTTAGCATCACTTAGGTTGTTATTTGTAAAAAAGGATTACCTATATTCTAGAAGAACCCCGAAAGTTCTTTTATGATTGCTGCATATAGTCTCTAACTAGTGAGTTAGATTGAGATTCAAATGAAAGATGCTATAATAGTAAGGAAAGTGACTGGCCCATTCAGTCATGAATGGAACGATTGGAGTAGAAGAGATGAAGAGACAAATGGAATTATTTTTGATTATTCTGTTACCGATCCTAGGACTGGTTTTTCTTGGAGGAAAGATCATGCACCTAACCAAAAGACCCGAACAGAAGGTAACGGCCTCCTCTTCAAAGAAAGTCGTACAAAAATCAGAAGAAGAAATAAAAAAAGAACAAATCGCTTTTCTCAAGGAACACGAGCAAGAAATCATCGATTTTGTGAAAGCCCAAAATCCGAAAGCCGAATCCGTTCAGATTGATTGGGATGAAACTCAGATGAGTGATGGTGGGCTTACAACTCCCGAATATTATATGAATATTTTTGGACGCATTAATCATATCGAGAACTCAGGATGGGGAGTGGATATTCCAATTAATGATGATCAGTCAATTAAGCTACGAGAAATGTTTATGCTCCATGAACCTACGATTGACGGAAAGCCTATTTCCTGATCAAGTATAATGCATTTTGAAAAAGAACTGTTTTAGAAAAAGATAGCACATGATAAAACAAACGGCGTTTAAATTAATCACTACATTAGCTCTCCTTGCAAGTATAGGAGGATGTACAATAAAATCAAAAGAGCAAACGAAACCAGCACCCATTGCAACCCCTTCGACAACCAAGGAAGATAAAGAAGCGACGAAGCAAAAACAAATTGCCTATTTGAAAGAACATGAAAAAGAAATTGTTGATTTTGTGAAAGGTCAAAGTCCGAAAATCAAATCCGTTCAGATTGATTGGAACAGTATGCAAATTGAAGAGTCTGGGAATGGAACGCCTCAGGGTGGTGGATACAATTTATCTATTTCTGGTAAGATTAATCAATTAGAAAATACAAAATTCTCCGTTGATTTTTACCTAGAAGATCAAAATAGCATACCAACTATCAAAAAAATGGGCATGCTTAATGATATCTATATCGAAGAAAATGGTGGCTGGAAAATTTTTTCCTAAGTAAATAGAAGTATTAGTGTTAGGAGGAAAATGAAAAGTAAAATGAAATGTACACTTAAGTTATTAGCTTTAATGCTTATTTTCACAAGTATTGGAGGTTGTACTGTAAAGCAAAAAGCTCATAAGAAACAAGCACAAACTGTCACCACTTCCTCCACCAAAGAAGATATATAAGTGATCAAACAAAAACGGCTCGCTTATCTCAAAGAGCACGAGCAAGAAATCGTCGATTTTGTGAAATCGAAGAGTTCAAAGATTGAATCTGTTCAAATTTATTGGGACGAAACGCAATGGATTGAGGGTGGAAATGGGACACCACAAGGTGGAGATGAGGTCATAGAAATTTTTGGTACCGTCAATCAGCTAGAAGATTCAGGATGGAGGGTGGATGTTGTATTTGATTCTGATCAAAAGATGACTTTCAGTATGGGCTATAATATTAGTATTAAGGGTGATTATATTGAGTAAGAACTGGAAGATTCAAAGCCTGTAAGGAGGATTTATGAAGAGACAACTGGAACTATTTTTGATTATTTTGTTACCGATCCTAGGACTGGTTTTTCTTGGAGGAAAAATCATGACCCTGACCAAAAGACCCGAACAGAAGATAACGGCCTCGTCTTCGAAGAAAGTCGTACAAAAACCAGAAGAAGACATAAAAAAAGAACAACTGGACTATCTAAAAGAACACGAACAGAAGGTTATTGATTTAGTCAAAGCACAAAATTCAAAAGTCGAATCCGTTCAGATTGATTGGGATCATACACAATGGGGTGATGGTGGACTGACAACTCCTGAATATTATATGAATGTTTATGGACGTATAAATAATATTGAAGAATCGGGTTGGAGAGTAGATATCCCAATTAATGAGGACAATACATTGAATTTAGATAAGATGTATATAGGATCCGACATTGGAATAGGGGGTAGATTATTTGAGTAATTGGAATTTGAACAGTTTTGACAATTTATATGCTTCATTAGCTGAATCAACTTATCGTGATAGGCCCACAAACTTCTCATATGAACAATTGGATCAAATTCAGGAAGAGCGTTCGAAGCTCAAATGGGAGTATGACAACGAGATCGATGTTTTCTATAAGCATCAGAAAAAGCTGGAATCAGAAGCTAAAAAAAATCAGTAAGGTTACCCTTACTGATTTTTTTAGTTGGATCCAGATGATGCTGTATCTGCGCCACTGTCTGTTGCTGTGGAACCTTGGTCTTGTGCTGCAGATGAACTGGTGTCTGTAGCGGATGAGCTATCGGTTTCTTTTTGTGAACTAGCATCTGTATTGCTTGAATCGGTTTGCGTATTGGTATTAGCATCTGTATTGGTAGCGCTTGAGTCAGATCCCTTATCGTGGACCACGACGACGCTGGTGCTACTAGACGGTTTGTCTTCTGTTTTTTGGTTGTCTTTATTGAGCAGGCTCATAATGGTAAAGGAAGTGACGATAATCCCTAAAAGACTAGCAATTGTAGCTACAACCGTTTGAAATACGGACAAACCTTGTTTGACTTTCTCACCACGTGAGGGTCTAGAATCTGTAGTATCCTCAGGTTTTTGGTTTTTGTTGCTTCTTGAATATTGTGACATGTTTTTTCTCTTTCTATCAAAAATTGTTTTTTAACACTTTCTTATTATAAGTCATTTTCTGAAAAATGTCTAAAAAGAACTGAATTTTATGGAGTGATTTTACCTCATCTCTCTTTATCAAATCCTTGTCCCAAGCGGTTAGAAATGATAAAATAGAAGTTACGTAAAAAGAAAGTGATGGATGCGTAGGACATGATTTATTTTGACAATTCAGCAACGACCAAACCTTATCCAGAAGCCCTTGCGACCTATACAGAAGTGGCCACTCGGATTTGGGGGAACCCTTCTAGTTTGCACAATCTAGGTAGTCAAGCGACTCGTATTTTAGAAGCTTCTCGGAAACAGATTGCAGAGTTAATTGGCAAGAAAGCTGAAGAAATTTACTTCACGTCTGGTGGGACAGAAGGGGACAACTGGGTCCTCAAGGGTGTCGCCTTTGAGAAAGCTCCTTATGGCAAGCATATCATTGTCTCTGACATCGAGCATCCGGCTATCAAGGAGTCCGCTGCTTGGTTAAAGACGCAGGGATTCGAAGTGGATTATGCTCCAGTGGATGCGCGTGGCTTTGTCAAAGTAGATGCCTTGGCTAGCCTTCTCCGTCCAGATACGACCTTGGTCTCTGTCATGGCTGTCAACAATGAGATTGGCTCCATCCAGCCCATCCATGAAATTGCGGCTCTCATAGAGGATCGTCCAACGATTAGTTTCCATGTCGATGCGGTTCAAGCTTTAGCCAAGGTAGCAACAGAAGTTTATCTACCAGAGCGCGTGGACTTTGCGACCTTCTCTAGTCATAAATTCCATGGTCTTCGTGGAGTTGGCTTTGTCTACATCAAAGAAGGCAAAAAGATCACACCCCTCTTAACGGGTGGAGGTCAAGAAAAAGAAATGCGCTCGACAACTGAGAATGTGGCAGGTATCGCAGCAACCGCAAAAGCCCTACGCTTAGCTATGGAAAACCAAGAAGCTTTTGCCAGCAAGACCCAGCAGATGAAAGAAGTGATCCGCAAAGAATTGGCCAACTATCCAGATGTCACTGTCTTTTCTGGTGAGGATCACTTTGCCCCTCACATCTTGACTTTCGGGATCAAGGGAGTTCGTGGTGAAGTAGTGGTCCATGCCTTTGAAGAGTTTGATATTTACATCTCGACCACCAGTGCCTGCTCGTCCAAGGCTGGAAAACCAGCTGGTACCTTGATTGCCATGGGAGTGGACAAGAGCATCGCTCAGACAGCAGTTCGCCTCAGTCTCGATATTGAAAATGACATGAGCCAAGTCGAGCAATTCTTGACCAAGTTCAAACTGATTTACGAACAAACACGAAAAGTACGTTAAATTATAGAAGGAAATCAATATGACCTTAACCTATTCAGAAATTATGATTCGCTATGGAGAACTTTCTACTAAAGGGAAAAACCGCATGCGTTTCATCAATAAACTTCGCAATAATATCCAAGATGTTTTATCTATTTATCCGGCTGTCAAAGTGACAGCGGACCGCGATCGGGCCCATGCTTATCTACATGGGACAAATTATGAGCCGGTGGCAGAATCCCTCAAGCAAGTTTTTGGGATCCAAAATTTTTCACCTGTTTACAAGATTGAAAAATCAGTACCAGCCTTGAAAGCTGCGGTGCAAGAGATTATGAAGGAGATATACAAGGACGGCTTGACCTTTAAAATCTCAAGTAAGCGTAGCGATCACACTTTTGAACTCGATAGTCGCGAACTCAATCAAACCCTAGGTGGTGCTGTCTTTGAAGCCATCCCAACGATTCAGGCTCAGATGAAAAAGCCAGATATCAACTTGCAAGTTGAAATTCGAGAAGAAGCAGCCTACATCTCTTATGAAACCATCAAGGGGGCAGGAGGTCTTCCAGTTGGGACTTCTGGAAAAGGGATGCTCATGCTTTCTGGTGGGATCGACTCTCCAGTAGCTGGCTACTTAGCCTTGAAGCGTGGAGTAGATATCGAAGCGGTCCACTTTGCGAGCCCCCCTTATACCAGTCCAGGTGCCTTGAAAAAAGCTCATGACTTAACACGGAAGTTGACCAAGTTTGGGGGCAATATCCAATTTATCGAAGTGCCCTTCACAGAGATCCAAGAGGAAATCAAGGCAAAAGCACCGGAAGCTTATCTCATGACCTTGACCCGCCGCTTTATGATGCGCATCACAGATCGTATTCGCGAGGTTCGCGGTGGTTTGGTGATTATCAACGGTGAAAGCTTAGGACAAGTGGCTAGTCAAACCTTAGAGAGTATGCAGGCCATCAATGCGGTAACCAATACACCAGTTATCCGTCCGGTGGTGACCATGGACAAGTTGGAAATCATCGATATTGCCCAAGAGATTGATACCTTTGAAATCTCTATCCAACCGTTTGAAGACTGTTGTACCATCTTTGCACCAGATCGTCCAAAGACTAATCCGAAACTCAAAAATGCAGAGCAGTATGAGCAACGTATGGATGTGGAAGCCTTAGTTGAGCGAGCTGTAGCAGGCATCATCGTAACAGAGATCACACCAAAAGTAGAAAAAGACGAGGTTGATGACCTGATTGAGGATTTGCTATAGGAGAGACTGGGCGTATCCAGCCTCTTTTTCTAACCAACTTAAAGGAGACAAGATGAAAAAAATTATCGTATTAATGACAAGTTTGCTTCTGTTGACAGGCTGTGTCAAAGTATCGTTTACTGGCCCGAAAAAAGAAGAGAAGACTAGCCAATCAAGCAATAGAAAAAAAGAACCCCTCACATTTGTCAGGGCCGAGCAGTATAAAGACCAGGACAACGAAGTCTTGGAAGCGTCTGAGAAATTTATCAAGGAACATCCAACGCTTGGAGAAGCTGGAAAATTATTTGTCTTTTTTCCAGGATATACCTTTGGAAATGAGGAAAATCGCTTCGCCTTATTCTTTATTGTGAATCGTACCACCACAACCATCGATCGTGATGGATCCTTTGTCCTGAATTTGGAATATGATGGAGAGCCACTTTTTAAAGATGTCACAGTTGACTATGAAGTGAGCGAATCGGGTGTGTTAAAACCCAATACTGCTGCAGCGATTCCGATAAAAATTACTAAGGAACAAGAAGAAAAAATGAAGGGGATGAACGATTCGTCTAAAGCCAAAATGAGCTTCAATGACTTTAAATTTAAGGATAAGTAGATGAAAGCCGGTTTTGAATGCGATCTTAAACTATAAGATACAAAAAATAGATTTTTCAAAGAAAATTCGCTTTCAAAGCGCAAAAATACTTGTCTTTGTCTGATAGAAGTGATATACTAAGAGAGTTGACTATGCACATGCCTGTGCAACCGCTCGAACATCGTCGCTCATTTCCATGAGAGTAAGTGGTTCGTCCCACGATGCTAGGCGAGTCTTCACAAAAATACGGGGAAACCCAAAAATACATAGGAGGTGCATAATGAGCACATACGCAATCATTAAAACTGGCGGAAAACAAGTTAAAGTTGAAGTTGGTCAAGCAGTCTACGTTGAAAAATTGAACGTTGAAGCTGGTCAAGAAGTTACATTTAACGAAGTTGTTCTTGTTGGTGGTGAAAACACTGTTGTCGGAACTCCACTTGTTTTAGGAGCTACTGTTGTTGGAACTGTTGAAAAACAAGGAAAACAAAAGAAAGTTGTTACTTACAAGTACAAACCTAAAAAAGGTAGCCACCGTAAACAAGGTCACCGTCAACCTTACACTAAAGTTGTCATCAACGCTATCAACGCTTAATTTTTAGGAGAACACATGATACAAGCAGTCTTTGAACGAGCCGAAGATGGCGAGCTGAGGAGTGCAGAAATCACTGGGCACGCTGGAAGCGGTGAATACGGCTTTGATGTCGTGTGTGCATCGGTTTCGACTCTAGCCATTAACTTTGTCAACTCTGTTGAGAAATTTGCAGGCTACGAACCGGATCTAGAATTAAACGAAGAAGAAGGTGGCTTCCTGCGGGTGACAATCCCGACAGATATTCCACCTCATCAAAGAGAAATGACCCAACTATTCTTTGAATCATTTTTCTTAGGGATGGCAAACTTATCGGAGAACTCATCGGAGTTCGTCCAAACAAGAGTTATCACAGAAAACTAACATGGAGGAAAACAATTATGTTGAAATTGAATCTTGCTAACTTGCAACTTTTCGCCCACAAAAAAGGTGGAGGTTCTACATCAAACGGACGTGATTCACAAGCAAAACGTCTTGGAGCTAAAGCAGCTGATGGACAAACTGTAACAGGTGGATCTATCCTTTACCGTCAACGCGGTACTCACATCTACCCAGGTGTGAACGTTGGACGTGGTGGAGACGATACTTTGTTCGCAAAAGTTGAAGGCGTAGTACGCTTCGAACGTAAAGGTCGCGATAAAAAACAAGTTTCTGTTTACCCAATCGCAAAATAAAAAGGTTTCCTTAACCTTTTTATCCCGAGCCTTGATCCAAAGGTGAGGAAGCTAGAAATAGCATAAATCAAAGCTTTCCGGATTGACGGAAGGCTTTTTTCTTTTATCTATTATAAAAATATCATGTTTACTCTTGTTAATATAATGTTTGAATTTGTGTTTTTTGAAAAATGTAGTATAATAGAGACAAATATAGTAGGAATGGAAGTAGTACCATGAAAGATAGCAGACATGTTGAAATTCTTCAGGAGCTGGATCGAAAAAGTGTGGTATCGGTCAAAGAGCTCAAGGAACTTTTTGGAGTGACAGACATGACCATTCGTCGCGATCTGATCGATCTTGAAAAACAAGGTCTTTTAGTTCGTGTACATGGTGGGGCCCACAAAAAAGTCAAAGATAGTTTATTAGAAGCTTCTCACAGTGAGAAAAATCTGATCAATATTGATGAGAAACGATCCATTGCCAAAAAATGTGCAGACTTGATCGAAAATGGGGATACCGTCTTTATTGGCTCAGGTACAACAACAGACTTTATCGGAGATTATTTGGAAGGAAAAGAAATTAGCATCGTCACTAATTCCCTACCTATTTTTGAGAAACTCAAGGATTTCCCAAATTATGACTTGATCTTAGTTGGTGGTCGCTACCGGGTAAAGACACAAACCTTTGTCGGTCAATTTGCCAATAAACTCTTGAAAGAAATCAAGGTTTCTAAAGCCTTTATCGGGGTGAATGGAATCGATGGCCATAGTGTCTCTACAGCTAATGAAGAAGAAGGAAATGGCAATGCCATTATTCTGAACAATGCGATAGAAAAATATGTGGTAGCTGATAACAGCAAGTTTGATAGTTATTCCTTCTACAGTTTCTATCGAGTGGAAGATCTAAATGCCATTATTACCGATGATAGCATTCCTAAAAAGATCAAAGACAAATATGGCTTTTATACGAAAATCATTTAAGATCAAGTGGCTGGGACAAAAGTCCTAGCCTCTCGATTATTTTTGGATTGTCGAGCAAGACGCAGTGGTTGAGTGGGCTCTACTACGCTGATTTCATCAGCTTTTACAGCCCTACTCAACTGTGCGGAGGTGGGACAACGAAATCGAATTCTAACGAATTACCGATTTCTGTCCCACTCTCTTTTTACTTTTTTAATGATGTTGGAAAATAACGGTTAGGAAGCGCTTTAAAGAAGGGATGTAAACAAAAATAAACAAAATACGACAAAAAATGATTGACATTCAATCAATATAGTGATATACTGAAGCCATGAAATAAATAGTTAGATAAGGAGGTGGCAACAATGGGATTAAATCAACTCTTTAACAAAGATCTTGTATTTTGCCTACATGCCAAGGATCAAACAGATCTCTTTGAGCAGGTAGCAAGCTTATTGGAAGAGCGACAGATTGTGACACCAACCTATCGTTCCGCTTTGATTGAGCGTGAAAAGTCTTTCCCGACTGGATTAGACATGGAATTTCTTGGTAAGGACTTACCAAATGTGGCGATCCCGCACACAGACATTGTCCATAATCTCACTGAGAATGTGGTTGTGGTTCGTTTGGATCAACCGGTAACTTTCCATAATATGATTGCTCCAGATAAGGAAGTTCAAGTTTCACTCTTATTCTTTATTATCAATAATACGAGCTCAAGCCAAACGAATATTTTGGCCCAGCTGATGGATTTCTTTACTTCCAATGGAAATCTCGAAGCTCTATCAAAATTAGATAGTGAAGATAAGCTTTATCAATACATAACGGAAACTATTTCCTAAAACATTCGTAAATATTTATAATGGAGGACATCCAAATGATTAAAATTTTAGCTGCCTGTGGGGCAGGCGTTAACTCTAGCCACCAAATTAAGAGTGCGGTAGAAGAAGAGTTGTCAAACCGCGGTTATGATGTGCGTTGTGACGCTGTCATGGTCAAAGACGTCAATGAAGACTTGATTTCAGGTTATGATATCTTTACTCCAATTGCTGCAACTGATTTGGGATTCGATCCTGGTATTCCAGTGGTAGAAGCAGGACCAATTTTATTCCGTATTCCAGCAATGAGTGCGCCAGTCTTTGATAATATCGAAGCTGCCATTAAAGAACATGGATTAAGTTAATATTTTTTTAAAACAGTTTGTAAGCGTTATCCAATGATAAAATTGGGAACGATTAAAGCCTAATATAACAAATTATAAATCGGGAGGATTTATTATGAATGGCATTATTGATTTTGCCAATAAGTTTTTCAAACCCATCCTAGACATGGGTGCTCCGATCATCATGTTGATCGTCTTGACTTTATTGGCTCTCTTGTTTGGAGTGAAATTCTCTAAAGCCCTTGAAGGTGGTATTAAACTTGCCATCGCCCTTACTGGTATCGGTGCTATCATCGGTATGTTGAATGGAGCTTTCTCAGCGTCTCTTGCAAAATTCGTTGAGAACACAGGTATTCAATTGAATATCACTGACGTTGGTTGGGCACCTCTTGCGACCATCACTTGGGGGTCTGCCTGGACACTTTACTTCTTGTTGATTATGTTGATCGTCAACGTTATCATGCTTGCGATCAAGAAGACTGATACACTTGACGTCGATATCTTCGATATCTGGCACTTGTCTATCACTGGTCTTTTGATCAAATGGTATGCGGACAACAACGGTGTCAGCCAAGGTTTATCACTCTTCTTGGCAACTCTTGCAGTTGTCCTTGTAGGGATTATGAAAATCATCAACTCAGACTTGATGAAACCAACATTTGATGATTTGTTGAATGCACCAAGTTCATCACCTATGACTTCAACTCACATGAACTACATGATGAACCCAATCATCATGGTCTTGGATAAAATCTTTGACAAATTCTTCCCAGGTCTTGATAAATACGACTTCGACGCTGCTAAGTTGAACAAGAAGATCGGTTTCTGGGGATCTAAATTCTTTATCGGTTTCCTTCTTGGTATCGTCATCGGTATCATGGGTACTCCACATCCAGTAGCTGGTGTCCCAGATGCTGCCAAATGGGAATTGGTTATTAAAGGTTGGTTGAGCCTTGGTTTGACTGCCGGTGTCTGCTTGGAATTGTTCTCATTGATCGGTTCTTGGTTCATCGCAGCGGTAGAACCATTGTCACAAGGTATTACAAACGTTGCTACTAAACGTCTTCAAGGACGTAAATTCAACATCGGTTTGGACTGGCCATTTATCGCTGGTCGTGCTGAAATTTGGGCTTGTGCCAACGTACTTGCACCAATCATGTTGATCGAAGCAGTGCTTCTTTCTAAAGTCGGAAATGGTATCTTGCCACTTGCAGGTATCATCGCTATGGGTGTGACTCCAGCCTTGTTGGTTGTAACACGCGGTAAATTGATCCGTATGATCATCTTCGGAAGCCTTCTCTTGCCACTCTTCCTTCTTTCAGGAACATTGATTGCACCATTTGCAACTCAATTGGCTAAGAGTGTTGATGCCTTCCCTAAAGGGGTAGCTTCTACTCAATTGATCACTCACTCAACTCTTGAAGGACCAGTTGAAAAATTGCTCGGTTGGACAATCGGTAACGCAACAACTGGTGATATCAAAGCTATCCTTGGTGTAGTTGTCTTCTTGGCATTCTATATCGGAATCTTCGCTTGGTACAGAAAACAAATGATCAAACGTAACGAAGAATATGCTGCAAATGCAAAATAATCGTCATATGTAGTTTGAAAACTGACACCATATCTGTTGTGGATATGGTGTTTTTATTTTAAAAAAATGTTCGAAAATAAACAATTTAATGTTGACTTTCGTTCAAAATAGGTGTAATATAATATCAAAAGTAAGAAAATGTTCCTTTGTGAAAAATTAACAACAGGGATATTTGCTGAAACGAACAAAAGGAGGACAGGACATGTCTATTGTAATTGGTGCAGATGCTGCAGGATTAAGATTAAAAGATCTCGTGAAAGAGTTTCTTGTAAAAGAAAACTTTGATGTTGTGGATGTAACTGCTGAAGGTCAAGATTTTGTAGATGTGACACTTGCAGTTGCTAGCGAAGTGAACAAAAACGATCAAAATCTTGGAATCGTGATTGATGCTTACGGTGCTGGTCCATTTATGGTTGCAACTAAAATCAAAGGAATGGTAGCAGCAGAAGTTTCAGATGAACGATCTGCTTATATGACACGTGGCCACAACAATTCTCGTATGATTACCATGGGTGCTGAAATTGTTGGGGATGAATTAGCCAAGAACATTGCCAAAGGCTTCGTCAATGGTAAATACGACGGTGGTCGTCACCAAATCCGTGTCGATATGTTGAATAAGATGTGCTAATGAGAGGAGAATTCAAATGAGAATTGCAATTGGTTGTGATCACATTGTGACAAATGAAAAAATGGCTGTTTCTGATTTTTTGAAATCAAAAGGATATGAAGTACTCGACTTTGGGACTTATGACCATACACGTACCCACTATCCAATCTTTGGTAAAAAAGTCGGTGAAGCTGTAGCAAGTGGCCAAGCTGATCTTGGTGTTTGTATCTGTGGTACTGGTGTTGGGATCAACAATGCTGTTAACAAAGTACCTGGTATCCGTTCTGCTTTGGTACGCGATATGACAACTGCTCTTTATGCTAAAGAAGAACTGAACGCGAATGTGATCGGTTTTGGTGGTAAGATCACTGGTGAATTGCTCATGTGCGATATTATTGAAGCATTCATCAACGCAGAATACAAACCAACTGAAGAAAATAAAAAATTGATCGCTAAGATCCAACATGTGGAAACACATAATGCTCATCAAGCGGATGCTGATTTCTTTACAGAATTTCTTGAAAAATGGGACCGTGGTGAATACCACGACTAAGAGGTGACGTATGATATTAACGGTCACGATGAACCCTTCGATTGATATTTCTTATCCTTTGGATGTACTCCAGTTGGATACAGTCAATCGAGTGGCTGAGGTGAGTAAGACAGCCGGTGGGAAAGGTCTCAATGTTACCCGTGTACTTTCTGAGATCAAGGATCCAGTGGCAGCGACCGGCCTACTTGGTGGTCGAACGGGTCAATTCATTCTCGATCATTTAGGAGAAGGGATAGAGGAACGTTTCTTTGAGATTGCTGGAGATACACGTAATTGTATCGCCATCCTTCACGAAGGCAAGCAAACAGAAATCTTAGAAAAAGGTCCAACCATTTCTGAGAAAGAAGGGCAAGGTTTCCTTGACCATTACCGTCACTTGATCGATCAAGTGGAAGTTGTTGCCATCTCAGGTAGTCTTCCAGCTGGTTTACCAGTGGATTACTATGCTAGCTTGGTCAAGATTGCAAGGGAAGCTGGAAAACCAGTCGTGCTCGATTGCTCGGGGGCTTCTTTAGAAGCTGCCATTCAAGCAGATGTCAAGCCTACAGTCATTAAGCCCAACAATGAAGAGTTGTCTCAATTGTTAGGGAAAGAAGTGAGTAAGGATGTGGAAGACTTAAAAGAAGTTCTTCAGGATTCTCTCTTTGATGGCATCGAATGGGTGATTGTCTCCCTTGGAGCAAATGGCGCTTTTGTGAAGCACGGGGATGTCTTCTATAAGGTAGATATTCCTAAGATTGATGTCGTCAATCCAGTCGGATCTGGTGATTCGACTGTTGCAGGGATTGCATCTGGTCTCTATCATCATGAGAGTGACGCAGACTTGCTCAAGAAAGCAAATGTTCTTGGAATGTTAAATGCGCAAGAAGCACAAACAGGACATGTCAACATGGGGCACTATGATGCCTTGTATCAACAATTAATCGTAAAAGAGGTATAAAATGGTATTAACAGAACAAAAACGCAACTATTTGGAACGTCTTAGTACAAAAGACGGTGTTATTTCAGCTTTGGCCTTCGACCAACGTGGGGCTTTGAAACGCTTGATGGCCAAATACCAAGACACTGAGCCAACTGTAGCACAAATGGAAGAATTGAAAGTTCTTGTAGCAGATGAATTGACAAAATATGCTTCCTCAATGTTGTTGGACCCAGAATATGGTTTGCCTGCTACGAAAGCCTTGGACAAAGATGCTGGGCTCTTGCTTGCATACGAAAAGACTGGTTACGATACATCTAGCACCAAACGTTTGCCTGACTGCTTGAACCTTTGGTCAGCAAAACGCATCAAAGAACAAGGTGCAGATGCTGTGAAATTCTTGCTCTACTATGATGTAGATAGTGCAGAAGAACTCAACCAAGAAAAACAAGCTTATATCGAACGCATCGGTTCAGAATGTGTGGCAGAAGACATTCCATTCTTCCTTGAAATCTTGGCTTATGACGAAGGAATTGCAGATGCAACCTCTGCTGAATATGCAAAAGTGAAACCTCGTAAGGTTATTGAAGCTATGAAAGTCTTCTCAGATCCTCGTTTCAATATCGATGTATTGAAAGTAGAAGTTCCAGTCAATGTCAACTACGTGGAAGGATTTGGAGAAGGTGAAGTTGTCTATAGTCGTGAAGAAGCTGCTGCTTTCTTCAAAGAACAAGAAGAAGCAACTAACCTTCCATACATCTACCTCAGTGCTGGTGTATCCGCAAAACTCTTCCAAGAAACTTTGGAATTTGCTCATGAATCAGGTGCTAACTTCAACGGTGTTCTTTGTGGACGTGCGACATGGGCAGGTTCAGTAGAAGCTTACATCAAAGATGGAGAAGCAGCTGCTCGTGAATGGCTTCGTACAGAAGGTCGTCAAAATATTGAAGAATTGAATGCGGTCTTGGCTAAAGTGGCAACACCTTGGACAGAACGCGTGTAAGAAACAAATCGTTATTGCCTCCTAAAGCAACATTTAGAACATTGGAAGGAAGAAATTCCTTCCAATGTTCTTCATTATTTTTAGGCTTTGTTTATTTTTTATAAAAAATGTTTAAAAATTTTCGCTGTAAGGGTTTACAAAATAAAAAACTTATGATAGAATAAGTTCATAAGTTAAATAGCAGTGAGCGTTACTAAGTTAGATTAGGCGTGACCACAAGTAGATTGAATGATTAGCATAGGCTAGTTTTTTCAGTTGCTTCGTGGTCATTTTTATTTGCTTTTAACAAATTTTACAAAGGAGAGCCTCATGTATCGTATTATCCATCCAATGAACAATAATGTTGCTTTGGTTCAAAATGAGCTTCAACAAGAGTTAATTGTTGTTGGGAGTGGGATTGCTTTTGGGAAAAAGAAACATGATCTAGTAGCTGATGATAAGGTCGAAAAAGTATTTCGTTTAAACACGGATGAATCAAGAGAAAACTTTATGGCCCTTCTAAAGGATGTTCCTCTTGATTTCATCACAACCACTTATGAAGTGATTGATACCTTGTCTAAGAAATATGCCTATCCTGTTCAAGAATATATCTATGTGACACTAACAGATCACATCTTTTGTTCTTACCAGGCGGTTCAACAGGGAAGATACAAACACAGTGATCTACCTGATGCGTCTGCTATGCATCCGATTCCCTATAAAATCGCAAAGGAAGCGATTGAAATCTTTCGAGAGCGGCTCTTGGATCAATTTCCCGATGACGAAGTGAATCGTATCGCCTATCACTTCATCAATGCACAAGGGGAAGTCATTCATGAGCAGGATCCTGATGTCCAAGATCGCCAAGCGATTTTGAAAGCTGTAGAAGAAAAACTAGCTCAAAATGGATTGAAACGAAAAGAAGAGAACAGTCATTTCTATGATCGCTTTATGATCCATCTTAATTATTTCCTTGACTCCCTAGATAAGGGAAGAGAGGATCCTGAAGGATTGAGCGAGATGGAACAACTGATCCAGCTAAGTTATCCAAAGGCTTATGAGATTAGTCATCAGATCTACCAAACCATCGCTGAACAGACTGGAGCTAAGATATCTCCTAATGAAAAAGTCTATTTAGCCTTGCATATTCAACGTCTATTATAAAAATTTTCAAAAGGTATCATAAGGAGGAACCAACATGAATAAAGAGGAAGTCCAATTACTTGGGTTTGAAATTGTCGCTTATGCAGGTGACGCTCGATCAAAATTAATGGAAGCATTAAAAGCTGCTGAGAATGGTGATTTTGCGAAAGCAGAATCCTTGGTAGAAGAAGCAGGGTCCTGTATCGCTGAGGCTCACAAATCTCAAACGACCATGCTAGCTCAAGAAGCTGCAGGAGAAGAAATCCCTTATAGCATCACTATGATGCATGGTCAAGACCATCTCATGACAACGATCTTATTAAAAGACGTGATTCACCATCTGATTGAACTGTATAAAAGAGGAGCAAAATAATGAATAAACTGATTGAACTAATTGAAAAAGGGAAACCTTTCTTTGAAAAGATTTCTCGAAACAAATATTTGCGAGCGATTCGGGACGGCTTTATTGCAGGGATGCCTGTGATCCTCTTCTCATCTATCTTCATCTTGATTGCCTACGTGCCAAATGCTTGGGGCTTCCACTGGTCTAAAGATATTGAAACATTCTTGATGACTCCATATAACTATTCTATGGGCATCTTGGCCTTCTTCGTTGGTGGTACAACGGCTAAGGCTTTGACTGATTCAATGAACCGCGACCTTCCAGCAACCAATCAAATTAACTACCTTTCTACCATGCTCGCTTCTATGGTTGGTTTCCTACTCATGGCAGCAGAACCTGGTAAAGATGGTGGCATTCTTACAGCCTTCATGGGTACAAAAGGTCTGTTGACAGCCTTCATTGCAGCCTTTGTTACAGTTAATGTTTATAAGGTCTGTGTGAAAAATAATGTGACGATTCGCATGCCAGACGAAGTTCCACCGAATATTTCACAAGTTTTCAAAGACTTAATTCCATTCACAGTTTCAATTGTTCTCTTGTATGCATTTGAATTGATTGTTAAAGGTGCTATCGGTGTAACCGTTGCGGAATCAATCGGAACACTTCTAGCTCCATTGTTCTCTGCGGCAGATGGTTATCTTGGAATTACCCTTATCTTTGGTGCTTATGCCTTCTTCTGGTTTGTTGGTATCCACGGTCCTTCTATCGTAGAACCAGCGATTGCGGCGATCACATATGCAAATATCGATAACAACTTACACTTGCTTCAGGCAGGCCAACACGCAGATAAAGTCATCACTTCTGGGACTCAAATGTTTATCGTTACCATGGGTGGTACTGGTGCAACCTTGATTGTTCCCTTCCTCTTCATGTGGTTGTGTAAATCTGAACGAAACCGTGCGATCGGACGTGCATCTGTTGTTCCTACATTCTTCGGTGTAAACGAACCAATTCTCTTCGGTGCTCCAATCGTATTGAACCCAACTTTCTTCATTCCATTTATCTTTGCGCCAATCGCAAACGTCTGGATCTTCAAATTCTTTGTTGATACCTTGGGAATGAACTCCTTCTCAGCCAACCTTCCATGGGTAACGCCTGGACCGCTAGGAATTGTCCTTGGTACAAACTTCCAAGTTCTTTCCTTCATCCTTGCTGCTCTTCTAGTGGTAGTGGACGTAATCATTTACTATCCATTCGTGAAGGTATATGATGAACAAATTCTCGAAGAAGAACGTTCTGGTAAAGCAAACGACAGCTTAAAAGAAAAAGTTGCTGCAAACTTCAATACAGCTAAAGCTGATGCGATTCTTGAAAAAGCTGGTGTTGAAGACGAACCTGTTCAAAACAATATCACAAAAGAAACAAACGTCTTGGTTCTCTGCGCCGGTGGTGGTACCAGTGGACTCCTTGCCAATGCCTTAAACAAGGCAGCAGCAGAATACAATGTTCCTGTCAAAGCAGCAGCAGGTGGCTATGGTGCTCACCGTGAAATGTTGCCAGAATTTGACCTTGTTATCTTGGCCCCTCAAGTAGCTTCTAACTATGAAGACATGAAGGCAGAAACAGATAAACTAGGTATCAAACTGGCTAAGACAGAAGGTGCTCAATACATTAAATTGACCCGCGATGGACAAGGTGCCCTTGCATTTGTTCAAGCGCAGTTTGAAGAATAAGAACGAATAAGTGAGATGGAGATGGATGGCTCACTAACTCCTCTCCACTCACTTTTCCTTTGATCCAATCAAGAAAAAGGTGAAAAAATGACAAAAACACTTCCTAAAGATTTTATTTTTGGTGGCGCTACAGCCGCCTATCAAGCAGAAGGGGCTACTCATACAGATGGGAAAGGCCCTGTTGCATGGGACAAATACTTGGCTGACAACTATTGGTACACCGCTGAACCTGCTAGTGATTTCTACCACAAATATCCAGTAGATCTTCAATTAGCTGAAGAATATGGGGTCAATGGTATACGGATTTCCATTGCTTGGTCACGTATTTTCCCAACTGGTTATGGTGAGGTGAATCCTAAAGGGGTGGAGTTCTACCATAACTTATTTGCAGAATGTCATAAACGTCATGTAGAACCATTCGTAACTCTTCACCACTTTGATACTCCTGAAGCTCTTCACTCAAATGGAGACTTCTTGAATCGTGAAAACATCGAACACTTTGTAGATTATGCGGCCTTCTGTTTTGAAGAATTCCCAGAAGTCAACTACTGGACAACCTTCAATGAAATTGGCCCTATCGGAGATGGTCAGTACTTAGTCGGAAAATTCCCACCAGGAATTCAGTATGACCTTGCCAAAGTCTTCCAATCACATCACAATATGATGGTTTCTCATGCACGTGCTGTGAAATTGTACAAAGATAAAGGTTATGCAGGTGAAATCGGAGTGGTACATGCCCTTCCTACTAAGTATCCTCTAAATCCTGAAAATCCAGCAGATGTTCGTGCGGCTGAGTTGGAAGATATTATTCATAACAAGTTTATTTTAGACGCAACCTACCTTGGACACTATTCTGAAAAAACTATGGAAGGGGTCCATCACATCTTATCCGTCAATGGTGGTAGCTTGGATCTTCGTGACGAAGATTTTGTAGCGCTTGATGCAGCAAAAGACTTGAACGACTTCCTTGGAATCAACTACTACATGAGTGACTGGATGGAAGCATTTGATGGTGAAACTGAAATCATCCACAACGGTAAAGGGGAAAAAGGAAGCTCTAAGTACCAAATTAAAGGTGTTGGTCGTCGTGTAGCTCCTGACTATGTACCTCGCACTGACTGGGACTGGATCATCTACCCTCAAGGTTTGTATGATCAAATCATGCGTGTCAAGAAAGATTATCCAAACTACAAGAAGATCTACATCACTGAAAACGGACTGGGCTACAAGGATGAATTTGTGGACAATACGGTTTACGATGATGGCCGTATCGATTATGTGAAACAACATTTGGAAGTCTTGTCTGATGCGATTGCGGATGGAGCAAATGTCAAAGGATACTTCATCTGGTCTCTTATGGACGTCTTCTCTTGGTCTAATGGTTACGAAAAACGCTATGGTCTCTTCTATGTAGACTTTGAAACCCAAGAGCGCTATCCGAAGAAATCGGCTCATTGGTACAAGAAAGTATCCGAAAGTCAAGTGATTGAATAAGTATAAGAGGCTGGGACAAAAGTCCTAGCCTCTCAATTATTTTTGGATTGTCGAGCAAGACGCAGTGGTTGAGTGGGCTCTACTACGCTGATTTCATCAGCTTTTACAGCCCTACTCAACTGTGCGGAGGTGGGACGACGAAATCGAATTCTAACGAATTACCGATTTCTGTCCCACTCTCTTTTTTATTTTTACTAGAAGAAGGTCTCTTAAACGCATCTCTTCTTTCAGCCCCTAATTTATGGTATAATAGATCGATACTGTAATAAGGAAAATAGAATGAATATACAACAATTACGATATGTAGTGGCGATTGCCAATAGTGGTACTTTTCGTGAGGCTGCTGAAAAAATGTATGTGAGTCAGCCTAGCTTGTCCATCTCCGTCAGAGATCTGGAAAAAGAACTGGGCTTTAAGATTTTTCGTCGGACCAGTTCAGGAACTTTTTTAACCCGTCGGGGAATGGAATTTTATGAAAAAGCGCAAGACGTGGTCAAAGGGTTTGATGTTTTTCAAAATCAATATGCTAGTCCCGAAGAAGAGAAGAAAGAATTCTCAATTTCTAGTCAGCACTATGACTTCTTACCACCTTTGATGACGGAATTCTCGATCCGCTATCCGGAAAATAAAAACTTCCGCATCTTTGAATCAACGACGGTTCAAATTTTGGACGAAGTGGCTCAAGGTCATAGTGAGCTGGGGATTATTTATCTCAACCGTCAAAATACCAAGGGGATTATGCAACGGGTTGATAAATTAGGGCTTGAAGTGGTAGATTTGATTCCTTTTCAGACTCATATTTACCTTCGTAAAGGACATCCTTTGGCTAAGAAGAAAAAACTGGTTATGGAAGATCTAGCTCAGTTGCCAACTGTTCGTTTTACCCAAGAAAAAGATGAGTACCTCTATTATTCAGAGAATTTTGTCGATACCAGTTCGAGCTCCCAAATGTTCAATGTAACCGACCGGGCTACCTTGAATGGGATCTTGGAGCGGACAGATGCTTATGCGACAGGATCAGGCTTTTTAGATAGCCAGTCAGTGAATGGCATTACCGTGATTCCTTTAGAAGACAACTTGGACAATAAAATGGTCTATGTCAAACGAGAAGAGATGGATCTCTCCCCTGTAGCAGAGAAGTTTGTCGAGGTCATGGTAGAGTATTTTGATCAAAAGAGGTAAGAAATGAAGAGAAAAACAATGGTTCCAGTAGCAATCGTGCTATTGGTCCTACTGGATCAGTTGGTTAAATGGTATGTAGTTAAGAACATTCCACTGGGTGTCGTTAAGTCTTTTATTCCCCATGTGGTCAGCCTGACCTATCTTCAAAACACAGGTGCAGCTTTTTCACTTCTTGAAAATCAGCAATGGTTCTTTACCCTCATCACTCTAGTCGTGATGGTGGGGGCCTTTTACTATCTTTATAAGCACCTCAAGGGGTCGCTTTGGATGGTGACGGGCTTGACCTTGGTGATTGCAGGTGGCTTGGGGAATTTTATCGATCGTCTGCGTCAGGGATTTGTGGTCGATATGTTCCACCTGGATTTTATGAATTTTGCCATTTTTAATGTAGCAGATAGTTATTTGACAGTGGGAGTTTTCTTGCTCCTGATCCTGATGTTGAAAGAGGAAACGCATGGAAATTAAAATCGAAGTAGCCGGTGCGCGACTGGATAAGGCTTTGGCGGATTTGACTCCCTTGTCACGAGCTGTAGCCAATGAGCAGATCAAAGAAGGAAAAGTTCTGGTCAATGGAACTGTGAAAAAAGCTAAGTACACGGTCAAAGAAGGAGACATCATCCAGTATGAAGTCCCAGAAGTGGAAGAGGTCAGCTATGAAGCAGAAGATCTGCCCTTAGACATCGTCTATGAGGACCAGGATGTCGTCGTCGTCAATAAACCCCAAGGCATGGTTGTTCACCCCAGTGCGGGCCACACCAGTGGAACCTTGGTCAATGCCCTTTTATACCATGTCAAAGACCTTTCAGGGATCAATGGAGAATTGCGTCCAGGAATCGTCCATCGAATTGACAAAGACACGTCAGGCCTCTTGATGATCGCAAAAAATGACCAAGCCCACGTCGCCTTAGCAGAGGAACTAAAAGGCAAAAAATCTCTACGGAAGTATTGGGCCATTGTCCATGGCAACCTTCCCAACGATCGTGGGATGATTGAAGCACCAATTGGTCGTAGTGAAAAGGACCGGAAAAAACAAGCGGTGACGGCTAAAGGAAAACCAGCAGTGACCCGTTTTCAGGTTTTGGAACGCTTTGGGAATTACACCTTGGTAGAGTTGCAACTGGAGACTGGTCGGACCCACCAAATTCGGGTGCACATGGCCTATATTGGCCATCCCGTGGCTGGAGATCCTGCTTATGGTCCTAAGAAGACACTTAAAGGACAAGGACAGTTTCTTCATGCACGGACACTTGGCTTTACCCACCCTCGCACAGGCGAGACCTTGGAATTTACAGCAGAAGTGCCAGCGATCTTTGAAAAAACGCTGGAAGACCTTCGAAAAGGATAATGAAGATGGCTGAATGGAGATTCAGTCACTTTCATTAGATACGAAATAAATAGTATTAGAAAGAATCATAGCGATGAAAGCAAAACGAATCGTCTTTAAAGTAGGGACCTCGTCTTTGACCAATCCCGATGGGAGTCTCTCTAGACAGAAGGTCAAGGTCATTACGCAGCAGTTGGCTCTCTTACATGAATCAGGTCATGAGTTGATCTTGGTCTCATCAGGGGCAGTTGCTGCTGGATTTGGTGCCCTTGGTTTTAAGAAACGGCCGACCAAGGTGGCAGACAAGCAAGCTTCTGCGGCAGTTGGGCAAGGCTTACTGATGGAAGAATATACAGCCAACCTGCTTTTACGTAACATTGTTTCTGCGCAGATTTTGTTGACCCAGGATGACTTTGCGGATCAGCGCCGCTATAAGAATGCTCATCAGGCCCTTTCTGTCTTGCTTAATCGTGGGGCCATCCCGATTATCAATGAAAACGATACGGTCTCGATTGCCGAGTTAAAAGTTGGTGACAATGATACCTTGAGTGCGCAAGTTGCAGCCATGGTTCAAGCTGATCTTTTGGTGCTTTTAACAGATGTAGATGGCCTCTATACAGCCAATCCTTCTCAGGATCCAACAGCTAAGCGCTTGGATCGAATCGAACACATTTCTCGCGAGATGATCGAGATGGCTGGTGGTGCTGGCAGTAGCAACGGAACTGGTGGAATGCTGACCAAACTCAAGGCAGCGACCCTTGCAACGGAGTCAGGGGTTCCTGTCTATATTTGCTCGTCTCTCAAGCCTGATTCCTTGATCGAAGCGGCGCAAGAGCAGGCAGATGGCAGTTACTTCCTTGCAGAGGATAAGGGCTTAAAAACCCAGAAGCAATGGCTAGCCTTTTATGCAGAAAGCAAAGGTGCTGTTTGGGTGGATGCTGGAGCAGCGCAAGCCCTGTTGGATCATGGAAAGAGTCTATTGATTTCTGGTGTGACCAAGGCAGAAGGAGATTTTTCTTATCACGACATTGTCAGCGTCTATCATCAAGAGACTGGTCAATTATTAGGAAAAGGCAAGGTCCGTCTCGGCCAATCAGCTGTGCGCGATCTACTCCAATCTAAAAAAGCTAAGGGAATCCTTATCCACCGGGATGATTGGATCTCGGTAACTCCTGAGATTGACCTACTCTTTACAGAATTCTAGAGGAAAACGTATGGGAACAACACAAGAACAATTAGCCTTAGCCAGATCAGCTAAGAAAAGCATCAATACAGCCAATACAGCTCTTAAAAATCAGGCCTTGGATGCCATGGCTAGCCAGCTTTTGAAAGCGACGGATGCCATTTTAGTAGCCAATCAGATCGATATGGAAGCGGCACGAGGGAAGATCTCTGAAGTCATGCTGGATCGTCTCTTTCTTGATCAAGAGCGAATTGCAGGGATGGCACAAGGGATCCGTGCTTTAATAGACCTGCCAGATCCGATTGGGGAAGTGCTGGATACTGAAGTCTTGGAAAATGGTCTTGAAATCCAGAAAGTTCGAGTTGCCATGGGTGTTATTGGCATCATTTATGAAAGCCGTCCAAATGTAACGTCTGATGCTGCAGCGCTTGCCATTAAGAGTGGAAATGCAGTGGTCCTTCGTACTGGAAAGGATGCCTTTCATTCTGCCCAAGCGATCGTGACAGCCCTCAAGGCTGGATTGGAAGAAGCCGGACTCCATCCAGATCTTCTCCAACTGATCCAAGATACGAGTCGAGCTTCTAGTCTTGCTATGATGAAGGCTAAAGGCTATCTAGATTTGCTCATTCCACGTGGTGGTGCTGGATTGATCCAAGCGGTGGTTGAAAATGCCATTGTCCCTGTGATCGAGACAGGAACTGGGATCGTCCATGTCTATGTGGACAAGGAGGCTGATTTCCAGAAAGCCCTCGCCATTATCGAAAATGCTAAGACAAGCCGCCCATCCGTCTGTAATGCAATGGAGGTCTTGTTGGTTGATCAAGCGATCGCGTCTGACTTCTTGCCCTTGGTCAAAGAGCGTTTAGTGGATGCACGGGAAAGATCCGTTGAATTGCGCCTAGATGAGCAAGCGCAGGCTATCATTTCGGGAACAGCAGCACAGGAACAGGATTTTGATACCGAATTTTTAGATTATATTTTAGCAGTTAAGATCGTTGATGGAGTCGAGGAAGCGGTGGACCACATTGAAGCTCATAGCACCCATCATTCAGATGCCATTGTGACTGAAAATCCTGAGACAGCTGCTTATTTTACCCAGCAAGTAGATTCAGCAGCCGTTTATGTCAATGCTTCTACACGCTTTACAGATGGGGGTCAATTTGGCCTAGGTTGTGAAATGGGGATCTCAACCCAAAAACTCCATGCGCGTGGACCGATGGGACTACGGGAAATGACCAGTTATAAGTATATTGTCAGTGGAAATGGTCAAGTGAGGTAAGAAATGAAAGTTGCATTTATCGGTCTTGGAAACATGGGGGCTAGTCTAGCAAAAGCAGTTGCAAAAGAAGTGGCTGCCACAGACTTGCTCTTGGTCAATCGTTCTCCTCAAAAGGTGCAAGAGTTTATCAGCCAGTATGGGGGAACGGCGTCTGATCTTGAACAAGTCTTTCAAGAAGCTGAAGTAATCTTTTTAGGGGTCAAACCCTATCAGATTTGCCCACTTTTAGAAGAGTATAAAGGCATCTTGGCTCAACGCTCTAATCTCTTGCTGGTTTCCATGGCCGCAGGCCTGGAATTAGAAAAGATGGCTGACGTGTTCCAGAACGACCAGATGGGTATCATCCGCATCATGCCCAATACGCCTGTGGCCATTGGTCAAGGTGTTATCAGTCTGGCCCGCTCCCAAGCAGTGACAGACCAGCAGATAGCCCAGGTCAAGCAGCTCTTAGCAGGAGCAGGGGCTCTCTACGAGATCGAGGAAAAATTAATGGATCCTGCAACGGCTGTCGCAGGCTGCGGGCCAGCCTTTGTCTATCAGATGATTGAAGCCATGGCAGATGCAGGAGTAGGATTAGGACTTACACGAGAGCAAGTCTTGCAGATGGCGGCACAGACCTTCCAAGGAGCCAGTCAAATGGTCCTAGAGACAGGCGAACATCCAGCCCGCTTGCGAGATGCAGTTTGTAGCCCAGGTGGCTCTACTATTGCCGGAGTCAATCGCCTGGAACAAGTCGGCTTACGGGGCGACATCATTGCTGGAGTGGAAGCAGCATACAAACGCACCCAAGAAATGGGACAAGAGGCAGCGAAGGAATAGAAAAAGATTGGTTTTTTGGCCAATCTTTTTTACGTTAGAGAGCCTCTATCTCTACCAAACCATTTTCGGTCAGGCGATAGATTTTTTGGCAGACTTCTTTGAGGAAGGTCCGATCGTGGGATACTGTAACCAGTCCGCCTGGGTAGTCTGCGAATAGGCGACGAATTTCTGGTTGGGAAGTGGGGGAAAAATTACGAGTAGGCTCGTCCAAGAGCAGAAACTGGGGACTTGTGAGTACTAATTGAAGGAGGAAGAGTTTGCCTTGCTGGCCACCAGAAAGTTCAGAGATCGGATGATGCATTTCAGAATAAGTAAAGTTGAGGGAGGCTAAATGCAATTGAATGGTGTTGATTTCTTCGCGATCACCTGAATGCTGTAGAAATTGAACGGGTGTCTGAGTCAGAGGGAGACGTTCAGTGTAATCTTGAGGCATATAGGCAGTGCGGATACTCTCATTATTCTGTAAAATCTCCCAGATCTTTTTTAGGAAAGTGGATTTCCCAACACCGTTGGAACCGATAATCCCTATTTTATCCTGTCCTAGAAGAGTAAGGGAGAGGTTCTTGACCAGGACACGGTCACCAATTGCGAGCTCTTCCTGATCTAAGAGAAGGACTCGTTTTTGAGGAGACAAGGGAGTGAGGGGAGGGAAATGCAGATTGATGATTTCCTCATCATTGGGTTGGGAAGTCATGGATTGGAATTCTCGCTCGTAGCGCTTTTCTTGTGAGAGGAGGGACTTCATTTTCTTTGCCAGGAGACGTCCAGCAGTGCTATCTTTGGTATTTCGTAAGGAGGTTTCGACTTGCTGACGGACGCGGCGATGCTTCTCCATTGTTTTCTTGTAGGTTCGTTGATCGTTGGCAGCTTGCTGGGACTGCTGCTTGAATTGTTGCTCCCTTTGGCTACTGTAGTCCTGATAGCCTATGTGCTCTACAATGGTTTCAGCCTCCTTGCGGTGTTTGATCTGTCTTAGGTGGATGATCGTATCCGCCGTCTGAGTCAAAAAATCCTCATGATGGGAAATAAATAGGATGGTTTGGGGACTTGTTTGGATCATCTGCTGGAGCCAGTCCAGGGTTTCCAAATCCAGATCGTTCGAAGGTTCATCTAAAAATAGTAATTCATGAGGACGACAAAGTTCGTGAAGCAGTTGGACTTTGAGGGCTTCTCCTCCAGATAGACTTCCAATAGCTTGGTCGCTCGCAAAGCGGTCGCTATCAAATTGCAATTGATCAGCCAGTCTGTAGAGGGTGGCATAGTCTAGCTCGTCTTCTCCAAAAAAATATTCTTCCAATGTTTTTCCCTTCAATACTTCCGGCAAAGACTGGGGAATATAGGCATAGGAGTGAAAGGAAGTGGTGATTTCGCCTTCTATTGTCAGATAATCTGGTAGGGATTTTGGGGACATGAGGACGTGAAGTAAGGAAGATTTTCCATTTCCTTCTTCGCCAATAATGGCAACTTTTTCACCTTCATGAATGGTTAAGGACAGATCGCGAACCAGATCTCGTAAATCTTTTGTATGGCGGATGGTGAGGTGGGATAGTTTTAGCATAAGATTCCTTTCTACTGGGGCAAAAAAACAGCTCTACCTATTTAGTAGAGCTGTATTCAAGTGGAACCCAGGAAGAAAAAGACCTTATTTAGCCAAAAAAAGTTGGAAAATAGGCAAGAGGGTACACAAAAAGAGATAGAACAAGCAGTCCACTAAATAAAGTATCTTATTTAACGAAACTTAGTTGTTCATATCTCCTTACCTCCGAATATGATTAGATTTATTCTATTCCTTTTCTTCGTTATTGTCAAGGAATTCCTTGCTTCTTATTCTCTTTTCTTTTCGGACTCGGGGGGATTTTATGGTATAATTAAAGGTATGCATACAAAACCAACGTCCGCTTATGTCCACATACCATTTTGTACCCAGATTTGTTTTTATTGTGATTTTTCGAAGGTCTTTATTAAGAACCAACCAGTCGATGCCTATTTGGATCATTTGATCCAAGAATTTCGTCGGGAAGAAATCTTACACTTACGGACTCTCTATATTGGGGGTGGGACACCGACAGCCTTATCTGCAGATCAGCTAGCCTATCTGCTCAAGGAGCTGACCAAGTCGCTTGATCTGTCTCAAATGGAAGAGCTGACGATCGAGGCCAATCCTGGTGATTTGGATCCGGATAAGATTGCAGTCTTGAAGGATTCGCCGGTTAATCGGGTTTCATTGGGCGTGCAGACCTTTGATAATCGCTTGCTCAAGAAGATTGGTCGGAGCCACCAAGAGCAGGACATTTATGACAATATCGACCGTCTGAAGCTGGCTGGTTTTGACAATATTTCGATCGACCTCATTTATGCCCTTCCGACGCAAACCATGGAGCAGGTCAAAGAGAATGTCGCGAAGGCTCTTGCCCTCGACATTCCCCACATGAGCCTCTATAGCTTGATTCTGGAGAATCACACAGTCTTTATGAACCGCATGAGACGGGGCAAGCTTCCTCTGCCCAAAGAGGAGTTGGAAGCAGAGATGTTTGAATACATCATTCAGGAGTTGGAGCGAGCGGGCTTTGAGCATTATGAAATTTCCAATTTCTCCAAGCCTGGTTTTGAAAGTCGACATAATCTCATGTATTGGGACAATGCCGAGTATTATGGTCTGGGAGCTGGTGCATCCGGCTATGTTAACGGTGTTCGCTACAAGAATCATGGGCCTATTCGTCACTATATGCAGGCTGTTGATAAGGGAAATGCGCGTGTCCAAGAAGAACATCTGACTCAGACAGAAATGATGGAAGAAGAGATGTTTCTAGGACTACGTAAGAAAACAGGCGTTTCCAAGAAGCGTTTTGAAGAAAAGTTTGGTGTGAATTTTGACCAACAATATGGATCAGTGGTTGAGGAATTGATCCAGCAGGGCCTTTTGGTACCTGACAAGGACATTGTACGAATGACCAAGAAAGGTCTCTTTTTAGGAGACACTGTAGCAGAGAAGTTTATTTTGGAGTAGAAAATGGCAAAAACATTTGAATACAGCATGAAAATTCCGTTTGATATGAGCGATGTCAATGGTTATATTAAGATTCCCCAATTGATCTTGCTGTCTTTACAGGTATCGGGCATGCAATCGATTGAGCTGGGTATGAGTGATATGTACATTTTAGAGAACTACAATCTAGTCTGGATTATCACGGATTACAATATGAAGATCGAGCGTCTCCCTGTTTTTGATGAGAAAATCACTATCGAAACCTATGCCAAGAGTCACAATCGACTTTTCTGCTACCGGACCTTTAATATCAAGGATGAAGCAGGAAATACTATCATTGAGATGGTCGCGACCTTTGTCTTGATGGATCGGGATACGCGCAAGGTTCATCCTGTTATGAGTGAAATCACGGATGCCTTTGACTCTGAATTTTCAAAAACCATGCTCCGCGGTCCCCGTTTCAAAGAATTAGAAGGCGGCGTGGAACAAGAATACCGGGTTCGGTTTTACGACTTGGATATGAACGGGCATGTCAATAATAGCAAGTACTTGGACTGGGTTTTTGAGGTGATGGGAGCAGACTTCTTGACCCATCATGTCCCTAAAAAAGTTCATCTAAAATATGTCAAAGAAGTGCTAGCAGGAGGTCTCATCACCTCTCAATATGAACAAGAGGGCTTGAAAACTCAGCATCAAATTACTTCAGATGGTCAGATCAATGCCCAAGCTGAAATTGAGTGGGAAGAAGTAGAAGAAAAGGGTTGGAATTATGGAAAGTAGAAGATTAAAAAATAAAAAACAAGAGCTAGCAGGCTACCAAAAACGGGTTGTGGCCTATGCCAAGCGTCAAAAGAACCCTTTGTACATGTTGGGAGATTGGCTCTTGACTCTTTGTGCTTTGGGCATCATCCTGGTAGAGGAAATTTATAAATTTTTCCGCTATCGCTTGAATTTAGAGAGTTTTAATCGCTTTTTAAGAGAAGATATACGCTGGTATCGGGTCTGGATCCATTTCACCTTGGCCTTTCTTTTACCGGTCATGATCTTCTCGATTGGGATTACTAGCCAATCAGGATCCTTCTGGTCCAATTTCTATCACCGCTTGTCTCAAGGCGTGCTCTTTAGCACAACAGTCAGCCTCGCTGCGACCTTAGTGACGGATTTTGTCGAGAATTTGCAACCAGAAACTAAGTCTGACGGGAAAAATCGGAGCACTAAACGCACGGTTTATCAAATCAGTGTGGATCAGGCAACCGTGATAGGCTTGTTATTGACCATTGTCATCCTCATGGTAGCATCCTTCTTGTTCACCCAATCGGGAAGTCAAGGGATTAATTTTACAGGTTTGGTGTTACAATTTGTCCTCTATGCTGGAGCCTTGCTCTTATATGGTTCTGGTGGACGAGTCGATGCAGAGAAGTTACATGACGAAACGGAAACAGAAAAGGAAGAATAAATGCACTATAAGGGCTATTTGATTGATTTGGATGGCACTATTTACAAAGGAAAATCACGAATTCCTGCAGGAGAAGCTTTTGTTCATGAATTGCAGGCGCGTGAGATTCCCTATCTCTTTGTGACCAACAATACAACCCGCACACCAGAGACTGTTCGGGATATGCTGGCTACTCATTTCAATATAAAAACCCCAGTTTCGACTATCTATACAGCTACCCTTGCGACCATTGACTACATGAATGACCAAAATTTGGGCAAAAAGGTCTATGTGATCGGAGAAGCGGGGCTCAAAGACGCTATTGAAGAAGCTGGCTATATCATCGATGAAGAAGCACCTGATTATGTGGTGATTGGCCTGGATTGGCAAGTGGATTATGAGAAGTTTGCTATTGCGACCTTGGCGATTCAAAAGGGAGCTCACTTTATCGGGACCAACCCTGACCTCAATATCCCAACTGAGCGTGGCTTGTTGCCGGGTGCAGGATCTCTGATTGCCCTTGTTGAAGCAGCGACACGGGTTGAGCCTGTGATCATTGGCAAACCAAAGGCTATTATCATGGACAAGGCCATTGAACACCTGGGGCTTGCAAGAGAAGAAGTTGTCATGGTCGGGGACAATTATTTAACAGATATTCGTGCAGGTATTGACAATGGGATTCCAACCCTTTTGGTGACGACAGGTTTTACCAAACCAGAAGAAGTGCCAACCTTACCAATTGCACCGACACATGTTGTTGCCAGTCTAGCGGAGTGGGATTTTGATGCTTAAAAGTTTGAAATCAATCAACCTATTTTTCTTTATCTTGTCAGCTGCCATCCTTCTCACCATTGCTCTAGCTTGGGTCCTCTATCCCATGGAGATTCATTGGTTGGGGATTCAAAGCCGGACTGGTTTTTCGGCATCTGTCATCATGAAGAATTTTAATGTCTTGATGAACTACTTGACTAATCCTTTTCAATGGGTGTTGAAGATGCCTCAATTTCCCTCTTCAAAAAATGGACTGCACCATTTTGAGGCCGTCAAGTACCTATTTCACTTAGTGACGGTCGTTTTCGTGGTCACACTCCCTGGTTTTATCCAGTTTATGCGGACAGTTGTCAAAAAAGGCTATTTGGCCTTGTACCGTAGTCTCTTCTTTTGGATGATGGTTTTACCAGTAGTGCTTGCAGTGATGGCTGTTATGATTGGCTTTGATCAATTCTTTACGCTCTTCCATCAGGTCTTATTTGCTGGGGACAATACTTGGCTCTTTGATCCGCGCGTGGATTCGATTATTCTTGCATTACCAGAAGAATACTTTATGCATGCCTTTTTGATTTTCTTTGTCTTATACGAAGGAATGTGTGCGAGTTTTTATCTATTTTCTAGGAGGAAGAAATGAACCAATACAACCGATTATTAGACCCTAAAAAAGATATAGGAAGGTATTCCGGGACCCTTGCCATTTATCTCTTGGTAATGACCTTAGTAACAGTCCTGTGGGAAGTCCTCCTTGGATTGACCATAGCAGGCTCTCTCAGAAAAGATCCAAGTCAAGTAACGGAGAAACTCAATGCCCTGAATGTTTGGGCTGGTATTCCCTACCTCATCTCTATTTCCATTGGACTCTTTCTCTTTAATGCCTATCGCAAGAAGGCCCTTTATAAATATGATCTTAAGCACAAGGGGCGTAAGATGACTCTTTCAGTCTTCTTTATTCTTCTCGCCTTTCTTGGCTTTTCTCAAGTCTTTTCATCTGTGATGACACAAGTGATTGAGCGCATGTTTGAGACCATTGGCCTTCATTCTCCAACACCAGATCTAGGTGATACGATTGAGCGATCATGGACCATGCTCTTGTATGCTGGATTTTTTGGTCCTATCACAGAGGAATTCTTCTTCCGTGGAGCCGGCTTGCGAGGCTTGGAACGGTATGGCAAGGTCTTTGCCATTGTCATGACGGCTATCTTGTTCGGACTCTTCCATGCCAATTTTGACCAGCTCTTTTTTGCGAGTATCATTGGTCTAGGATTCGGCTACATTGCCTTTGAATACAATATCTGGTGGGCTATTTTCTATCACATTTTCAATAACTTTGTGATTTCCCAAGGCTTGCATTATGTGGCCTGTCATGTGGACGAGGGACTAGCGAATTGGCTCCAAATTGGTGTTTTAGCTATTGGTTCCATTGTCATGATAGTGGTTCTTGCGACTAAATGGCCAGCTATCAAGGCTTATATTCAAGCCAATAAACCTCAACCGGGAGTTTTCCAGCGTGCCCTCGCGTCCTTCTGGTTCTGGTTCTTCGTGTTATTCACTATCCTGATGTCTATTGTTCCTTATGTGATTCCGATCTTCCAGATGGCTAATCTCAAAGGATAAAGTTTATCGATTGCTAGTAAAGGGGGATCCTTTTAGATCCCTCTTTTTTGCTATGAAAAAGGGCAAGTGAAGATAAAGGATTGAGGATGAGGGTCTGATATATCATTTAAAAATTATTTTTAAATTGGTGAAGGTGGATAATAATACAAACATATTAGAGAGAGGCTAACCCCTCTCTTTTTTGCTATAATAGAGAGTATGAATAATTTGATTAAATCCAAGCTCGAGCTTTTGCCGACGAGTCCGGGCTGTTACATTCACAAAGACAAGAACGGAACCATCATCTATGTGGGGAAGGCCAAGAATCTTCGCAATCGGGTGCGGTCCTATTTCAGAGGAAGCCACGATACTAAGACGGAAGCACTGGTATCTGAGATTGTGGATTTTGAGTTTATCGTCACTGAGTCCAATATTGAGGCCTTGCTTCTTGAGATCAACCTCATCAAGGAGAACAAGCCCAAATACAATATCATGCTCAAGGACGACAAGTCCTATCCCTTCATCAAGATTACCAATGAGCGCTATCCGCGCCTCATCATCACGCGCCAGGTCAAAAAGGATGGTGGCCTCTATTTCGGTCCCTATCCAGACGTGGGAGCGGCCAATGAGATCAAGCGGCTCTTGGATCGGATTTTTCCTTTCCGCAAGTGTACCAATCCGCCTTCCAAGGTCTGCTTTTACTATCATTTAGGACAATGTATGGCCCATACGGTCTGCCACAAGGACGAGGCCTATTTCAAGGGCATGGCCCAGGAGGTTTCTGATTTCCTCAAGGGGCAGGATGACAAGATTATCGATGAGCTCAAGCTCAAGATGAATACAGCTGCGCAAAACATGGAATTCGAGCGGGCAGCCGAGTACCGAGATCTGATCCAGGCTATCGGGACTCTACGGACTAAACAGCGGGTTATGGCCAAGGATTTGCAGAACCGGGATGTCTTTGGCTACTACGTGGACAAGGGCTGGATGTGTGTGCAGGTCTTCTTTGTCCGTCAGGGCAAGCTGATCGAGCGCGACGTCAACCTTTTTCCTTACTACAATGATCCGGACGAGGATTTCTTAACCTATGTGGGACAGTTTTATCAGGAGAAATCCCACCTGATCCCCAATGAAATCCTGATCCCTCAGGATATCGATGAGGAAGCGGTCAAGGCCCTAGTGGATACCAAGGTCCTCAAGCCCCAGCGTGGGGAGAAGAAGCAGTTGGTCAATCTGGCTATTAAAAATGCGCGTGTCAGTCTGGAGCAGAAGTTCAATCTCCTTGAAAAATCGATGGAGAAGACCCAAGGTGCTATTGAAAACCTTGGAAAACTTCTGCAAATCCCAACCCCTGTGCGTATTGAATCCTTCGACAACTCCAACATCATGGGGACCAGTCCAGTCTCAGCCATGGTGGTCTTTGTCAATGGGAAGCCAAGCAAAAAGGACTACCGCAAGTACAAGATTAAGACCGTCGTCGGGCCAGATGACTATGCCAGCATGCGGGAAGTCATTCGCAGACGCTACAGCCGGGTTATGCGGGATGGCCTGACGCCACCTGATCTGATCGTTATCGATGGGGGTCAGGGCCAGGTTAATATTGCTAAGCAAGTCATCCAAGAAGAGTTGGGGCTGGATATTCCCATTGCAGGTCTGCAAAAGAATGACAAGCACCAGACCCATGAATTGCTTTTCGGCGATCCTCTCCAAGTCATCGAACTCTCTCGAACCTCGCAGGAATTTTTCCTCCTCCAAAGGATCCAGGATGAAGTCCACCGTTTCGCCATCACCTTCCACCGCCAGCTTCGTTCCAAGAATTCCTTCTCTTCCCAGCTGGATGGCATCGAAGGTTTGGGACCAAAACGCAAGCAGTTGCTGATGAAGCACTTCAAGTCACTGACCAAAATCAAGGAAGCCACTGTAGATGAGATCGTCACAGTCGGCATCCCACGAGCAGTCGCAGAGGCAGTGCAAGCCAAGCTCCATCAAGGAAAGCAGGAAGAGGCAAGTCCCTTGATGGAAGTGGCGGAGGCTTCTGAACCATACCAATCATAAGGAGTTTATAATGAACCATCGAATCGCTATTTTATCTGATATCCACGGAGATACGACAGCCCTGGAGGCAGTGATTGGGGATGCGCGTGCTCTAGGCGCGACGGAATACTGGCTTTTAGGGGACATTTTGCTTCCGGGGCCTGGAAGAGAGGACCTTTTTGAGTTGCTGGATGCGATTCCGATTACAGCGGCTGTTAGAGGAAATTGGGACGATTGTGTCCTAGAGGCCTTGGATGGCGAGTACGGACTTGAGGATCCGCAGGAGATCCAGCTTCTACGTCTTACTCAGTATCTTATGGAAGGACTAGATCCTAAGAGGATCGATTGGCTTCGTTCGCTTCCATTAGTAGAGAAGAAGGAGGTCAATGGCATTCGCTTTTCACTGAGCCATAACTTGCCAGAAAAGAATTATGGTGGGGATTTGCGTCCAGCTAATGCGACGGAGAACTTTGACCAATTGCTGGATGATCAGACGGATATGGCGATCTACGGTCATGTCCACAAACAGTTGCTTCGCTATGGCAGTCAGGGCCAACAGATCCTCAATCCAGGAACTATTGGTATGCCTTATTTTGACTGGGAACCAATTCAAAACCACAGAGCTCAATATGCTCTGATCGATGTCGAAGAAGATGGGGTGACCAACCTGCAATTTCGTAAGGTGGCCTATGACTATGAAGCAGAGCTCCAAGATGCTAAGGACAAGGGCCTTCCCTTTATTGAGATGTACGAAGAATTGAGACGCGAGGATAACTATCGGGGTCATAACATCGAGCTCCTAACTGGCTTAATTGAGAAATACGGTTATGCCAAAGAAGTAGCTGCCTATTTCAATTTTTTCAATGAATCATAGGTAGATCTCTTGTGTATTCAACCTATCCCAAAAGAGGCGGATGTTCAAAATGTCCGCTTCTTTTTTCACAATCTTAGGCTGTAAAACCCTGCAAGCTCTTTCATTTTGTGTTAAAATAGAGGTAACAGAAATAGAAAAGGAAGAAGCTTATGAAATTTCTAGAGCTCAATAAAAAACGCCATGCGATCAAGCATTTCACTGACCAACCGGTCGATCCAAAGGATGTACGGACTGCCATTGAGATCGCAACCTTGGCCCCTAGTGCCCACAATAGCCAGCCTTGGAAATTTGTGGTCGTTCGTCAAAAAAATGCTGAATTGGCAAAATTAGCCTATGGTGCAAACTACGATCAAGTCATGGAAGCACCTGTGACCATCGCCCTCTTTACAGATACTGATTTGCAAAAACGGGCTCGCAAGATTGCGCGTGTCGGTGGGGTGAAAAACTTCACAGATGAGCAGTTGCAATACTTTATGCAAAATCTTCCTGCTGAATTTGCACGCTATGATGCCCAACAAACAAGTGATTACTTGGCTTTGAATGCTGGTCTTGTGGCCATGAACTTGGTACTTGCTTTGACAGACCAAGGCATTGGAACCAATATTATTTTGGGATTTGATAAATCGAAAATCAATGAAGTATTGGACATCGAAGAGCGTTTCCGTCCAGAAGTTTTGATTACGGTTGGCTATGCGGCTGAAAAAGTAGAGCCAAGCTACCGCTTACCAGTGGACGAAATCATTGACAAACGCTAAGTCAATTAGCAAATAGAAGATCGAGGAGGAATTCATGACAACAGTTGACTTTAAAGCAGAAGTAGAAAAACGTCGCGATGAGATGATGGCTGACCTATATAGCCTCTTGAAAATCAATTCTGAACGCGATGACAGCAAGGCAGATGCGGAGCATCCTTTTGGACCTGGTCCTGTAAAAGCTCTTGAAAAATTCTTGGAAATTGCCAAACGTGATGGCTATGAAACCAAGAATGTCGACAATTATGCCGGTCACTTTACTTTTGGTGAAGGAAAAGAAGAGCTTGGAATCTTTGCCCATATGGACGTCGTGCCTGCAGGTAGTGGCTGGAAGACGGATCCATATAAACCAGAAATTATTGATGGCAAGCTCTATGCGCGTGGTTCGTCTGATGATAAAGGGCCTACAATGGCCTGCTACTATGGTTTGAAGATCATTAAAGACTTAGGACTCCCTGTTTCTAAGCGCGTGCGCTTTGTTGTCGGTACGGATGAAGAATCGGGCTGGGGCGACATGGATTACTATTTCAAACATGTCGGACTTCCCGAGCCAGATTTTGGCTTCTCACCAGATGCGGAATTCCCAATCATCAATGGAGAAAAAGGAAACATCACTGAGTACCTTCATTTTGGAAATGATAACACAGGAAGTGCCCATCTTCATAGCTTTACAGGTGGCCTTCGTGAAAACATGGTACCAGAGTCAGCGACTGCAGTCGTTTCTGGACAACTACCAGATCTTGCTGGCCTCTTGGATGCTTTTGCCAAGGAACACCAGCTTCAGTATGAAATCTCAACTGTTGACGAAGAAACCTATACCGTTACGATTATCGGGAAATCTGCTCACGGATCAACTCCTGAAGATGGGATCAATGGTGCGACCTACTTGGCTCTCTTGTTGAACCAATTTGATTTTGGTGGTGCTGCTAAGGCTTACCTTCATGTGACAGCTTCACTTCTTCACGAAGATTTTGCTGGTGAAAAATTAGGAATTGCCCATACAGATGCCAAAATGGGACCATTGAGCATGAATGCAGGTGTCTTCCATTTTGATGACAGCCAAGCAGACAATACTATTGCCCTCAATATCCGGTACCCTCAAGGTACAGATCCTGAAACCATCAAGTCCACCCTTGAAAAGATCGAAGGAGTGGCTACAGTAAGCTTGTCAGCCCACGGTCACACACCTCACTATGTTCCGATGGATGATGAATTGGTATCCACCCTCTTGCGTGTTTACGAAAAACAAACTGGCCTCAAAGGACATGAACAAGTGATCGGTGGTGGTACCTTTGGTCGTCTCTTGAAACGTGGGGTTGCCTTTGGTGCTATGTTCCCAGACTATGTCAATACTATGCACCAAGCTAATGAGTTCGCAGATGTTGAAGATCTCTATCGTGCAGCAGCTATTTACGCAGAAGCCATCTATGAACTAATCAAATAATCCACTACTCGGCCAGTTTTTCTGGCTGAGTTTTTCCATAGAAGGAGGACTTATGTCAACGATTGAAAGCATTAAACAAGCCATTATGGCAGATCCTCAAAATAAAGAATATACAGAGAAAGGGATCGAGCCGCTCTTTGCAGCCCCAAAGACAGCTCGTATCAATATTATCGGACAAGCTCCAGGGATGAAGACGGAAGAAGCTGGTATTTACTGGAAGGATAAGAGTGGTGACCGCCTGCGCGAATGGTTAGGAGTTGACGAAGACACCTTTTACAATTCTGGTTTGTTTGCGGTCATTCCTATGGACTTTTATTTCCCAGGGCATGGAAAATCCGGTGACCTTCCACCTCGCAAAGGCTTTGCGGAAAAGTGGCACCCTCAACTTCTCAAGGAATGTCCGGATATTGAGTTAACCCTCTTAATTGGACAATATGCCCAATCATACTACCTTCATGAAAAGGTTAGTGGCAAAGTAACCGAACGCGTTCACCATTTTAAAGACTATTTGCCAACCTATTTTCCACTTGTTCACCCTTCCCCTCGCAATCAAATCTGGATGGCTAAAAACCCTTGGTTTGAGGCAGAAGTGGTCCCAGAATTGCAAACCTTAGTACAAGAGATCATTCAAAAATAAAGGAGAGCGACGATGGATCCTTATCAACAAGTTAAAGAAAAATTAGATGAGTTAGGAATCTCATTTGATGTGGTGGAACACCCACCTGCATTCACGACGGAGCAAGCGGATTCTTATATTGAAGGCTTAGAAGGTGTCCGGACCAAGTCCATGTTTTTGACCAACAAGAAGAAAACCCAATACTATCTGCTCATCATGGATGACCAGAAATCTTTAGATATGGATGACTTCAAAGAACAAGTAGGGGCTAAACGGATTCGGATGGCTTCATCTGATTCTTTAGCTGAAAAAATGCAATTACCAGCAGGAACGGTTTCTCCATTTGGCTTGTTAAACAATGCAGAAAAAGATATTCGAGTCTATTTTGATAAAGACATTGTGTCAGAGGAGATCATGACCTTCCATCCCAATACCAACGAAAAAACGATCTTTATTAAAACCCAAGACTTGTTCCGATTTTTAGAGTCTATTGGCTTTCATTATGAAATCCTAACCCTTCCATAACATATTTTACAGGAGAAATCATGAAAGAAATTCCATTTTCAAACTTTTACCAAGCTTATCAAAAAGGAGATATACAAGTTCTTGATGTACGCGAGCAGGAGGAATATGATGCTCTTCACTTAGATGAGGTTCGTCTTCTTCCCTTATCTGAATTGGCAGATCGCTACCAGGAATTAGAGAAGGATCAGCCCTATTATGTCATCTGCAAGTCAGGTCGACGCTCAGCACGAGCTTGCCAATTTCTAGAAGAGGAAGGCTATTATGTGACCAACGTCCAAGGTGGCATGGATGCATTTGAATCCTAAAAAGAGAGTGGGACAGAAATCGGTAATTCGTTAGAATTCGATTTCGTCGTCCCACCTCCGCACAGTTGAGTAGGGCTGTAAAAGCTGATGAAATCAGCGTAGTAGAGCCCACTCAACCACTGCGTCTTGCTCGACAATCCAAAAATAATTGAGAGGTTAGGACTTTTGTCCCAGCCTTTTTCTTTACTAATTTCTAAAAATGAGTAGAATTTGTATGTTTTTCAAAAGATATTACAGGGATTTTCCAGTCTTTCATTGAAAATGGTTCAGAAATTTTGTATAATACCCTAGTATGAACAATAGTTAAGGAGATTAAAATATGTCAAAACAAGATTGGCTGGATTATTTCGAAGCCGTAAATGGTCGTTCTGCTAGTGCAGAAGAAATTGCTCAAGCACTGGCTGCAGGAGAATTTCAAGAAGAAGTAGTGGTTCCAGAAACCCCACAAGCCCCAGAGTTTGTTGCAGCGCCAACTGCCCCTGTTAAAGAACCAGTCGCAGCTCCTCAAGCTCCAGAATTTGTTGCAGCGCCAACTGCCCCAACAGAAGAACCAGTCGCAGCGCCACAAGCCCCAGAGTTTGTCGCAGCACCAGCTGCTCCTGCAGAAGAACCAGTTGCAGCTCCAGTTCAAGAACCGGCTCCTCAAGCTGCTCCAGCGAATGGGCCAGCTTTCCAACAAGCTCCACAACAAGCCTACCAACAACCGACTCAAGCAGCTTATCAACAAGCTCCTTACCAAGGTCAACCAGGACAACCTTATCCTGCCCAACCAAGTCAATTTGGTGTAGCTGTTGGTGGTTACTGGAATTGGTTCCTTTCAGCTTTGAAACGTCCAACGGCTGTAGAAAATCCAAAAGCACTTAACGGAATTTTACAGTATGTCTTGACTGCCTTTGTCTTGACCTTGGGGACATTCTTCACAGCTAGTGGATTTACAGGTGGTTATGGAATGGATTTCCGTGCCTTTATGTTGACATTGATTTCCCTATTCTTTAGCGTTTACGCCTTTCAAGTAGCTGGATTCTTTGTTCGTCGTGTGGTTCTCCAAGATAAGGAATACAGTTACGGTCGTTCATTTGAAGAGTTTGGACGTTTGTCTGTTTACACTTTGCCACTTGCCCTTCTTGCTTTCTTAGTAGGTCTTGTAAAAGTTTATGAATTTTATGGCTTTGTAAACTTCCTTATTTTCTTCTTGTTCTTTGTTGGAACATGCTATGTCGTTCATCAAGGATTGAACAAGACAAGCTTTAAAGCAGATAAATTCTTGCTTCTAGTAGCATCATCTGTTGTCTTGCTTCTCATTGCCATCTTTGTCATTTATGTGAATGCTCGTATTTTAGAACAAGTAGCCGTAGGATTTATTCCAAGTGCTCCAAATTTCTCTAACTTTGGATTCTAACAATATCACAAAACGGAAGGTGGGGGAACCCACTTTCCCTATTTTATAATGAGGGAGAAGAGATCCATGCAAAAGAAATGGGTTGAATTATTTGAAAAAGTGGTCGGTCGCAAACCGTCACCAGAAGAGTTTATGGCTGGGAAAGCTTGTGGATTTGATTTGAAACAAATTCAGTCTATCGCAGGGAATGCCCCGGCAGAGGAAGTCGCTCCTGTTGAGGAACCAGTGGTTGAACCAGTTGAAGAAGTGAAGAATGTCGATCCACTTCTAGCAGCTCGTCAGGCTTGGTTGCAACATTTTGAAGAAACCTATGGGCGCAAGCCAAGTGCAGAAGAATTTACCGTGGCTAAAAGTCAAAACTTTGAGTTTTTTGTAGGACCTGTGCCTGAAGCAGAATTTGCGACCCCAGATTCAACAGAAGAAACACAGGAATATGTACCTCAACAGCCGACTCAAGAGTATACGACTCCACTTGCTGCTGAGCAAACGCAGGTCTGTGCTGGTCCAAATGTTACAGAAGCAGGCCCATCTCAGAAAAAACAAAAGGCCCCTAAAACGAAGGGTGAAAAGAAACTTTCCAAGAAGAAAATTGGGATTATTTCTGCTATTGCAGCCCTTGTGATCGCTTTGGTGGCAGCCTTCTTTTACTTCCAGTCAACAACGCGTGTCGAGGTAACTGCAGATAAATTTATTAAGGCAGTGGACACCAAGGATTATCGCGAAGCAGCAGATCTGCTTTCAACCGATAACGATAAATGGACAAAGGATGAAGCCGAAAGCTTTATTACCAGCATGGAAGATCAAGGGGTCGATATCGGCACAGAGTTGAACAAGATCATTGATAATGGTGGAGAAGGCAGTTATACGGATAAATCTGGAAACAAGATTTTCGGTTTGGAAAAGGCGGACAAGAAATTTGGAATCTTCCAAGAATACCGTGTGGCCAGCTATCCAGTACAAGTGAAGGTCAAGACCAATTTGGACCAAGCCAAACTCAAAGTGGCTGCCAATAAAACCGTGACCTTGAAAAAGGATGCAGTGACCGACCTTGGTTCTTTCCATTACAATACAAAAGAAATGGAATTGACTGCTAAAACAGAGGTCGGAAATGTCACTTCTAAGATCCATCTCAATCCTAAAAAAGCAACCAAGAATAATTTAGAATTGCAGTTGAATTCTGAAAAACGCAATTTAGAAGTTGAGTTCCCAGATGAGGTTGAAAACCCAACGGATGTGAAGGTTGTGGTTAACGGCAAAGAAGTCGGAACCAGCACGACCTTTGAAGTAGATAGCATCCCTTATCAAGAAATTGAAGTACATGCTGTCTTCAACATGAATGGGGAAACCTATACAACTGAGAAGGCTAAGGTGACGATTGAAGAGGGTGAGAACGATCCGATCGAACTTAAACTAGCCAAAGATACCCTAAAACGCATCAAGAGTGCGCAAGATGCTAAGAAAGCGCAAGCAGCCAAAGAAGAACAAAATCGGACCTTGGCAGAAGAATTCTTGAAAGAGTACCGCGACGCTGTCTTTAGCTCCGTTTCAAATCGAAACAACACCTACTCTAAATACTATGACACACAAAGTCAAGCCTACAAGGACATGGTTGAATTCACAACTGGTGATGGTGTTCGAAAGGCTAAAATTGACTACTATACTCCAGGAGCTTTGGACATTCAAAGTGTCACGGAAGAAAATGGTGTGGTGACGATTAAGACTTATGAAGACTTTACCGTGCATTATACAGATAGCCATCCAGATTCACAAAACCGCAAGTACAAGACCTACACCTTGAAAAAAGTAGGTGCAAGTTATGTGATTACGGATATTGTCGTAACAAAAGAATCATAGGAGATCCCCCATGAAAGCAAGATTTTCCAAATTAACTTTGGTGACAGTTGCCTTGTTAACCCTGACAGCTTGCTCCCAATCTCAATCCACTAGTTCTAAATCTTCTGCAAAAGAAGAGACCAAACAAACGCAAACCAAGTCTTCCAAAGAAACGTCTTCTGTAAAGGATACGTCAAAAGAGACAGGAAAAGAAGAGTCTTCAAAAGCTGGTAAGTCAGATGTGAAAGTGGACTCTGGTGTGAGCTATAATGGTTCTTACTATAGTGTCAAAGGGAAATATGGTGAGGTTATGATCGCCAACAAACATTATCCCTTGTCGCCTGACTTTAACCCAGGTGAAGATCCTGAAGCTGTTTCAGCCCTTCATGAATTGATCGCAGCCATGCAGGCAGAAGGATATCCGATCAGTGACCAATATAGTGGTTTTCGTAGCTACGATACCCAAGTTGGCCTCTACCAAAACTATGTCAATCAAGATGGTCAGGAAGCCGCCGATCGTTATTCTGCAAGACCGGGTTATAGTGAACACCAAACTGGTTTGACCTTTGATTTAATCGATACCAGTGGTAATTTGGTAACCGAACCTGGACCAAGTAAGTGGTTGCTCAAGAATGCTGCTAAATATGGCTTTGTGGTTCGTTACCAAGAAGGTAAAGAAAAAGTAACAGGCTACATGCCAGAAAGCTGGCATCTCCGCTATATCGGAAAAGAAGCACAAGATATCGCGGACTCAGGTTTGAGTCTGGAAGAATACTATGGCTTCACCGGTGGCGATTACGTTGATAAATAAAAAAGGTTGGGATTGATATCCCAACCTTTTTATTGTATGTTTTTTAGAAACGCATCCAGCTCTTTTTGGTTCTTAAGAGAGATAAATTTGTCTGGATAGGTTTGGTTGACGGTTTGATAGCATGTAACCTGTTTGTCTTGGCGACCGTTCCAAAGGATCCAACGGATGAATTCCCAGTCAAAGCGTTCGGGGCAACCTGCCGCCATACTCTCACGGACGCGGCCTTTATAACGGCGGTATCGTTTCCAGCCTCTAAAGAGGCAGTTCCAACGAGAGAAGTTGAGAAAGATAATCTGGTCGGCTTGCTCCATTCTTTCCTCATAGCAGCACCAAGAGTAATTGCCATCAATGACCCAGTCTTTATGATCGCTGAGAAACTGTCTCATCTCACCTTCCATCCAATCCCGGTCACTGTCTATCCAACCGGGTTGAAATTGAAGGGTGTCCATATGGAGCTTGGGAATGGAGTAGTGGCGGGCTAAGTTTTCAGCCAAAGTAGATTTTCCAGATCCAGAATAGCCAATAATAACAATTTTCATAAGCACCTCTCAAAAAATTAGGCACAAAAAAAGCTCCGGAGAGCTTGATTTTTATGCTGTTCTTGATTAACCAAGTTTCGCTGCAAGACGTGCTTTATCACGGCTAGCTTTGTTCTTGTGGATCAAACCTTTAGTTTCTGCTTTATCGATAGCTGAGCTAGCAGCGCGGTAAAGTTCTTCAGATGGGTTTGCTTCAAAAGCTTTGATTGCAGTACGCATAGCTGATTTTTGAGCTGAGTTTTTTTCGTTTTGTTTAACGTTCAATTCAGCGCGTTTGATAGCTGATTTAATGTTTGCCAAGTTATTCACCTCCATTGATAATCTAACTATCTCATTATATATGAAAAGTTAAGATTTGACAAGCCTAAAATAGCTTTTCCTTAAAAAAGTACCGTTAACAGGCCATTTTCTCTAGCGTTTGAGATAAATTTCGTCGATTTCATGGTTGGTTGCTTTATGGAGAATCAGATCAGCTCGGTTTCTGGTTGGTTGAATGTAATGTTGTAAGTTAACTAAATTAATGGATTCCCAGACCTGATGGGCCATGCTTAAAACTTCTTCTAGGGGTTGCTCTGTAAATCGATAGTAGTAGTTATTGGGATCATTTTGAGCTAATTCAAGAAGTTTTTGGAAGCGATCGATATACCAAGATTCGATATCGTCGACCGCGGCATCCACATAGATTGAAAAATCAAAGAAATCGGTCATATAGAGACTGTCATTTTGCGGATTTTGAAAGACATTGATTCCTTCGACAATGACAAAATCAGCTGGTAAAATGGTTTGCTTCTCATCTGGGACAATATCGTATATTTCGTGGGAATAGACAGGGATTTCTACGCTCTTGTTGTTTTTGATTTGATTAAGAAAATCAAGGAGCAATTCCATATCATAGCTTTCTGGAAATCCTTTTCGATTGAGGATCTCTTGTTCTTTTAAGATAGCATTTGGATAGAGGAAGCCATCCGTTGTTACCAATTCCACGCTCGAGCCTTCGAAGGTCCGTGACAGCAGGATTTGAAGGAGACGGCTAGTGGTGGATTTTCCAACCGCAACACTCCCTGAAACCCCAATGATAAAGGGTTGGCGTTCACTCGTTTTTTGGAGAAAAATACCTTTTGAGAAGGCTAAATCTTCTTTGGAACGCTTGTAGATTCCAATCAGGTTTGTCAAAGGCAGGTAGACGTCACGTACATCCTGGAGGTTGATGCGGTCGTTAAAACTTTTAATAGAATTGAGCTCTGTTTGAGAGAGAGGTGGGGTGGTTTTGCGGTGCAAATTTTGCCACGTTTCCCGATTAATTTTTTCAAAATGTAGAAATTCTTTGTCCATATGTCACTCCTATTGTAGTCTTTAGTATACCAATTTTTAGAGGTCATGTAAACGATTTAAAAAAGGAGTGAATTATGATAAAATAACCTTATGAGTAAAATGTATTTCGATGTAAACCCAGATGCAGCCCATGATATTCATGATCTGGCTGTTGTTTTATTGGGACAAAAGATGAATTTTTATACGGACGCCGGCGTCTTTAGTAAAAAAATGATTGACTATGGAAGCCAGGTGCTCTTATCAACCCTGGATTTTCAAGAAGGGGAAAGTGTCCTCGATGTTGGCTGTGGCTATGGTCCAATTGGCCTCTCTCTAGCTAAAGCCCAGGGAGTCGCAGTGACCATGGTCGATGTCAATGAGAGGGCACTAGACTTGGCTAAGAAAAATGCTAGCCGAAACGGCGTGGAAGTTCAGATCTTTTCTTCGGATGTCTATGAAGCAGTCGAAGGGGTCTTTGACCATGTAATCAGTAATCCGCCGATCCGAGCTGGTAAGAAAGTGGTCCACCAAGTGATCACCGGTAGTTTTGAACATTTGAAACCAGGTGGAGACTTGACCATTGTCATTCAGAAAAAACAAGGGGCTCCGAGCGCTAAGGCCAAGATGGAAGAGACGTTTGGCAATTGTGAAATCGTAAAAAAAGACAAAGGCTATTATATTTTAAGAAGTGAGAAAGAATCATGAGAGCAGTAGATATCATTCAGAAAAAAAGAGATGGTCTTGCCTTAAACAAGGAAGAAATTGAATGGCTGATTGAGGGCTATGTTGCTGGAACGGTTCCAGATTACCAAATGTCCGCTTTTGCTATGGCTGTTTATTTTAAAGGGATGACGACGGAAGAAATCTCTCATATGACCATGAAGATGGTCCAAACGGGGCAACAGTTTGATCTGTCAGCTATTCCAGGAATCAAGGTGGACAAACACTCGACTGGTGGTGTAGGAGACAAGGTAACCTTGGTCTTGGTGCCTTTGGTTGCAAGTTTCGGAGTGCCGGTTGCAAAAATGAGTGGTCGTGGCTTAGGCCACACAGGTGGGACCATCGATAAGTTGGAATCCATTAAAGGTTTCCAGATTGAACGGACCCAAGAGGAATTTATCCAGCAGGTGCAGGAGATCGGCTTATCGGTCATTGGTCAATCTGACCAACTCGTAAAAGCAGACAAACTCTTGTATGCTCTGCGTGATGTGACAGCGACAGTGGATACCATTCCTTTGATTGCTAGCTCTGTCATGAGTAAGAAAATCGCTGCTGGGGCTGATGCCATTCTTCTCGATGTCACCGTTGGAGAAGGGGCCTTTATGAAGAATATTGAGGATGCTCGTCGTTTAGCACGTACCATGGTGGATCTTGGAAATGCAGTGGGTCGGAAAACCATCGCTGTCATTACAGATATGAGCCAACCTTTGGGAACTAGCATTGGCAATCGTTTAGAGATTTTGGAAGCCATGGATATTCTGAAAGGGCAGGGGCGTGCTGATGTCACAGAGTTTATTTGTGAATTGGCGCAAATCATGTTGAAATTGGCCAATGTAGATCAATCGATTGAAGCCATCCATGAACACTTGAACAATGGTCAGGCTTTAGCGAAGTTTGAAGAAATGGTTGTGGCTCAAGGTGGAGACTTAGAGGATTTGCACCGTCCTGTCAAAGTGGCTCAGGTCCTTGAAGTAACAGCGGATCAAGATGGCGTCATTGCAGCTTTACCTGCCATGGAGTTTGGCTTGTTTGCTATGCGCCTGGGTGCTGGTCGTGCAGTCAAATCGGATCCCCTCGATTATGAAACAGGAATTGTGTTTGACAAAAAAGTGGGAGAGCACGTCAAAAAAGGGGAACGCATTGCCCGTATTTTCATGAATGAAAAAATTTCACAAGAAAGCGTTACAGAATTCAAAAAAAATGTTAAAATACTAGAAAGGGCTGAAAGCGTTAAAGAAATTATTGAAATAATATCTTAAGCAGCTCAGGAGATTGTATGAAGTTAAATAAATATATCGATCACACTCTTTTAAAACCAGATGCGCAACAAGAACAGATCGAAAAGCTGATCGAAGAAGCTAATGCTTATGATTTTGCGAGTGTCTGTGTGAACCCGACATGGGTGAATTTTGCGGCTGAGGGCTTGCGCGATTCAGACGTTAAAGTTTGTACCGTCATTGGTTTTCCTTTGGGAGCAAATACACCATTTGTCAAAGCGTGTGAAACAAAAAATGCGATTCAAAACGGTGCCGATGAGATTGACATGGTCATTAATATCGGGGCTCTTAAGTCTAAGAATTTAGCACTAGTTGAGGAAGATATCCAAGCTGTAGTCGAAGCAAGCGGTGATAAGCTGGTCAAAGTCATCATTGAGACTTGTCTCTTAACCGATGATGAAAAGATCGTTGCTTGTCAAATTGCTAAGTTAGCTGGCGCAGACTTTGTGAAGACTTCAACTGGCTTCTCAACTGGAGGAGCAACGGTAGAAGATGTTGCCTTAATGCGTCAAACTGTTGGACCCGACATGGGTGTTAAGGCTTCTGGTGGTGCTCGCTCTTATGAAGATGCTCTTGCTTTTATCGAAGCTGGTGCGACCCGTATTGGGACTTCTTCTGGTGTAGCCATCATGGAAGGAAAGGTGGCTCATGGCGACTACTGAGTTGATTGACTTAGCAGTTGAAGTGAGTAAACAAGCCTATGTGCCTTACTCTCATTTCCCAATTGGAGCTGTACTGCTAACGAAGGATGGAGAAATCTATACAGGGGTTAATATCGAAAATGCCAGTTTTGGTTTAACCAACTGTGGAGAACGGACAGCCATTTTTAAAGCTGTTTCTGAAGGAGCTCGCGATTTCAAAGAGCTCATTATCTACGGGCAAACAGAAAAGCCCATCTCTCCATGTGGTGCTTGTCGCCAGGTCATGGCTGAATTTTTTGAGCCAGACCTTCCTGTAACCTTAGTATCTAAAGATAAATCGACGGTCGTGATGACGGTCAAGGAATTACTTCCATATTCCTTTACAGACCTGACTTAATAGGTCTGTGAGGCGGTCTTTTGACCCTTTCAATACTTCGCAACAATGTTGCACAATAATTTAGGAGGTTCAGTAATGAACAAGAAACAATGGCTAGGCCTTGGTCTAGTAACTGTCGCTGCTATCGGACTTGCAGCATGTGGAAATCGTGCGTCTAAAAAAGATAGCGCAAACTCAGAATCTAAAACAGATTTGAAAGCTGCTATCATTACCGATACTGGTGGTGTGGATGACAAATCATTCAACCAATCTGCTTGGGAAGGTTTGCAAGCTTGGGGTAAAGAAAACGGTCTTTCTAAAGGGAACGGATTTGACTACTTCCAATCAACAGATGAATCTCAATATGCGACAAACCTTGATGAAGCTGTTTCTAACGACTACAAATTGATCTTTGGTGTTGGTTTTGCCTTGAGCGACTCTGTTAAAAAAGCTGCAAAAGACAACCAAGATGTGAACTATGTCATCATCGATGACCGTATTGAAGGACAAAAGAACGTAGCATCTGCTGTTTATGCCGATAACGAAGCTGGTTACCTTGCTGGTATCGCTGCTGCGAAAACTACAAAAACTAAACAAGTTGGTTTTGTAGGTGGTATGGAAAGTGAAGTTATCACTCGTTTCCGCGCTGGATTTGAAGCTGGTGTTAAATCTGTTGACCCATCTATCAAAGTTCAAGTAGACTACGCTGGTTCATTCGGTGACTCTGCTAAAGGTAAAACAATTGCTGCTGCACAATATGCTGCAGGTGCAGACGTTATCTACCAAGTAGCTGGTGGTACTGGTGCAGGTGTCTTCTCTGAAGCTAAAGACTTGAACGAGAAGAAAAATGAAGACGAAAAAGTTTGGGTTCTTGGTGTTGACCGTGACCAAAAAGCTGAAGGTGAATACACTTCTAAAGATGGTAAAAAATCTAACTTTGTATTGGCTTCAAGCTTGAAGAAAGTCGGAGAATCTGTAAAAGACTTGGCTAAGAAAACTGCTGACGGTAAATTCCCTGGCGGTAAAGTGATTACTTATAGCTTGAAAGATGGTGGAGTTGATTTGACAACTGACAACCTTTCTGCAGATGCTAAAAAAGCTGTAGAAGATGCTAAAGCTAAAATCCTTGATGGGTCTCTTAAAGTTCCTGAAAAATAATATTTGATTGGAGCGGCCCTCCCTTTAAGGGCCGTTTCTTTTAAAGTGAGACATTTTTGTCTCAATAAAATCTGTTAGTCGCCTAGCAGATTTTATTGAAATAAAAAATTTTTGAAAGGAAACACCCCATGACACATGAATATGTCATCGAAATGCGTGAGATTACCAAAAAATTTGGTGACTTTGTAGCAAATGACAAGATTAATCTTCAGTTGCGCAAAGGTGAAATCCATGCACTTCTTGGAGAAAATGGTGCAGGGAAATCTACCCTGATGAATATGCTTGCTGGTTTGTTGGAACCAACAAGCGGAGACATCGTGGTAAATGGAAAAACTGTTAACCTAGACTCACCTTCAAAAGCAGCCTCTTTAGGAATTGGAATGGTGCACCAACACTTTATGTTGGTTGAAGCCTTCACTGTTGCTGAAAATATTATCCTTGGGTCTGAAACCACTAAACATGGTATTTTGGATCTTAAGAAAGCCAGTCAAGATATCCTTGATTTGTCTAAAAAATATGGCTTAGCAGTGGATCCAAATGCTAAAGTTGAGGATATTTCCGTTGGTGCGCAGCAACGTGTGGAAATCTTAAAGACGCTTTATCGTGGAGCCGACATCCTAATCTTCGATGAACCAACTGCGGTGTTGACACCAGCTGAAATCGAAGAATTGATGACAATCATGAAGAACTTGGCGAATGAAGGAAAATCTATTATCTTGATTACGCACAAGTTGGATGAAATCCGTGCTGTTTCAGACCGCGTAACGGTTATTCGCCGTGGTAAATCGATTGAGACAGTCGAGATTGGTGGAGCTACCAACCAAGACTTGGCCGAAATGATGGTCGGTCGTTCTGTTTCCTTTAAAACGGAGAAAGGTCCTTCTCAACCAAAAGAAGTCGTCTTGTCGATCGAAAACTTGGTTGTAAACGAAAACCGGGGTGTCCCAGCTGTTAAGAATCTTTCACTGGAACTTCGTGCTGGTGAAGTCGTGGGGATCGCAGGGATTGATGGAAATGGTCAGTCTGAATTGATCCAAGCGATTACAGGTCTACGGAAGGTAAAATCTGGTTCAATCAAGATTAAAGGCAAGGATGTTGTAGGACTTCGTCCACGTCAAATCACAGAAATGAAGGTAGGGCACGTCCCTGAAGACCGTCACCGGGATGGATTAGTCCTTGATATGATGATCTCTGAAAACATTGCTCTTCAAACCTATTATAAAGAACCTCTTAGCAAGAATGGTATCTTGAATTATCCAAATATTACCTCTTATGCCAAGAAGTTGATGGAAGAGTTTGACGTTCGTGCAGCCAGTGAAGTGGTACCTGCTAAGGCTCTCTCTGGAGGGAACCAGCAAAAAGCCATTATCGCTCGGGAAATTGATCGTGATCCAGATCTCTTGATCGTTAGTCAGCCGACTCGTGGATTGGACGTTGGAGCGATTGAATATATCCACAAACGTTTGATTCAAGAACGGGATAATGGAAAAGCCGTTCTGGTTGTCAGCTTTGAATTAGATGAAATTTTGAATGTTTCTGACCGTATTGCGGTTATTCATGATGGGAAGATCCAAGGGATCGTAACCCCTGAAACAACGAATAAGCAAGAACTTGGAATCCTCATGGCAGGAGGACAAGTAAAGGAGGGAGCATCAAATGAATAAGAATTTAAAACAAATTGCCGTTCCATTGGTGTCTGTCCTTTTAGGATTGGTCTTGGGTGCCATTATTATGTGGGCCTTCAGCTATGATGCCCTTTGGGGATATGAATTGCTGTTTAAAAAAGCCTTTGGTTCGATTAAGAGTTGGGGAAATATTTCCCGTGCCATGGGGCCACTGATTTTAGTTGCTCTTGGATTTTCAGTAGCTAGCCGGGCCGGCTTCTTTAACGTTGGACTTCCTGGTCAGGCTTTTGCAGGATGGATCATGGCGACTTGGTTTGCCCTGTCCTTCCCAAATATGCCTCGCTTACTGATGATTCCGATGACTGTTTTGATTGCGGCTATCGCAGGTGGATTTATTGGAGCGATTCCTGGTTTCCTTCGTGCCTATCTCGGAACCAGTGAGGTCATCATCACCATTATGATGAACTACATTGTTCTCTATGGTGGGAATGCCTTGATTCATAGCTTCCCAGCTTCCTTGATGAAAAACAAGGACTCAACCATTGATGTGGGAGCCAACGCTGTCTACCAAACGGAGTGGTTGCGTAATTTGACAGACAAATCACAAATGAACATCGGGATCTTCTTTGCCATCATCGCAGTGGTGGTCATCTGGTTCTTGATGAAGAAAACAACACTTGGTTTTGAAATCCGTGCCGTTGGTCTCAATTCGAATGCGGCAGAATACGCTGGGATGTCTGCAAAACGGACCATTATCCTTTCTATGATCATTTCTGGTGCTCTTGCTGGTATTGGTGGGGTAGCAGAAGGTCTGGGTATTTACTCAAATGTCTACGTTCAAACCAGCTCGATGAGTGTTGGATTTAACGGAATGGCCGTAGCCCTTCTTGCGATGAATTCACCAATTGGTATTCCATTTGCTGCCTTCTTGTTTGGTGCACTTCAAATTGGGGGAGTTGGTATGAAGCCAGCTGCAATCCCTGAAGAAGTCGTTCAAATTGTGACAGCATCTATTATCTTCTTCGTATGTGCCCACTACATTATTGAAAAGATGATCTCGATGCGTTCAGCTAAAAAAGGAGGAGCAAACTAATGAGTATTGTAACGATTTTAAGTATTCTTGTTTCCTCTATGATTGTGTATGCAGCGCCGCTGATCTTCACAAGTATCGGAGGAGCATACTCAGAACACGCTGGGGTTGTTAACGTTGGTCTGGAAGGAATCATGGTTATGGGAGCCTTCTCAGGTATTATCTTTAACTTGACTTTTGAGCCTGAGTTAGGAAGTTTAACACCATGGTTGTCCTTGATCGTTGCTGCAGGGATTGGAGTACTCTTCTCCTTGATCCACGCGGTGGCAACCATTCATTTCCGTGCTGACCATATCGTCTCAGGTACGGTATTGAACTTGATGGCACCACCATTGGCGGTCTTCCTTGTCAAAGCAATGTACAACAAGGGGCAAACTGATAATATCAAAGTTGCCTTTGGGAAAACATCGATTCCGGTCTTATCTAAAATTCCGGTCATTGGAGATATTTTCTTCAACAATGCCAGCATCATTGGTTGGGTTGCGATTCTCTTTTCATTCTTTGCTTGGTTTATCATGTTCAAGACGAAATTTGGATTGCGTCTTCGTTCAGTTGGGGAACACCCACAAGCAGCAGATACATTGGGAATCAATGTATATAGAATGCGCTACTTAGGAGTGATGATCTCTGGTGCCCTAGCAGGAATCGGAGGAGCCATTTACGCTCAGTCAGTTTCTGTTAACTTCGCGGTGACGACTATTGTAGGTCCTGGATTTATCGCCCTTGCGGCTATGATTTTCGGGAAATGGAACCCAATCGGGGCCATGCTTGCTAGTCTCTTCTTTGGAGCTTCACAAAGTTTGGCTGTTATCGGGAATCAATTGCCTTTGCTTAAAGGTATCCCATCCATCTACTTGCAAATTGCGCCTTACGTCTTGACCATGGTTGTCTTGGCAGCCTTCTTCGGACAAGCAGTTGCGCCAAAAGCAGATGGTGTTAACTACATTAAATCGAAATAATGCACAGAGAGAGGTTGGGATAAAAGTCCTAGCCTCTCAATTGTTTTTGGATTGTCGAGTAAGACGCAGTGGTTGAGTGGGCTCTACTACGCTGATTTCATCAGCTTTTACAGCCCTACTCAACTGTGCGGAGGTGGGACGACGAAATCGAATTCTAACGAATTACCGATTTCTGTCCCACGCTCTCTTTTGCTTTGTAAAGGCCCCTCTTAGTCGCAATTTCTTTTGAATTAATGTACAATAGGAGTACAACTTTTCACGTATTGGAGGAGCAGATGTTTAAGTGGATGAGACGCCTGATTGGAATGGTGATCGTTTTATTTATGTTATTAGTGATCTTGTTGGTCCCTGGGTCTATTCCTGATGGGGAGCAACTGAGAAATGTACAGGCAGGGAGTTCTTTGATTGAGCTGGCTCAAAATGCTGTTTCAAACGCCTCTGTGAGCACTGAAGGGCTCTCAACTGAGCTAAGTCTCAATTCTGTGCAATTGAGTCAGGTCGTCAAAACAAGTGCTGGATCCGCCCTTGACAATTCTGACTATCAAAAGATGGCACTAGGAATGGATGGCAATGACCTTCACGTTAAAGTTCCTGTTTCCTTAGGACCAGTTGATAGCTATCTAGATTTAACCATGACCGGTCAAGTTGAAAACAATGTCATGAATTTGACTGTGACCGGTGCTAAATTAGGGAAAATGCCCATTCCAAAATTCTTGGTTCTCAACTATTTGAAGGATCAATCCAATCAAAATGGAGGCGGCTTTACAGTGAATGGTGATCAAATCACCCTTGAGATCCCTCAAGCAGGCTATAGTATCTCAAAAGCGAGAGTGGAAAATGGCAATGCTAAGGTAACCGTTAGTATATCCTTGTATTAAGTCTTTGTAATTGGAGTTGTCATGCTTGTCTTTGAATTTTGTGCAGAGAATTTAACTAATATTGATAAGGCAATTGCTGCTGGGGCAGGTCGTATTGAACTGTGCGACAACCTGGCAGTAGGCGGGACTACACCGAGTATAGGTGTGATCAATGAAGCAATCAAACTGACAAGAGAGAAGTCTGTGGATCTATGTGTGATCATTCGGCCCCGTGGTGGAGATTTTGTCTACACTGATCTGGAAGTCGAAGCTATGCTGACAGATATTCGTGCTGCGAAAGAAATAGGGGTTACTTGTTTTGTGCTGGGGGCGCTGACGAGCGATCGAAAGTTGGACCAGAGGGTCATGCAGCTTTTACTAGCTGCCTGTGGAGAGGCAGAGGTTGTCTTTCATATGGCCTTTGATGAGTTAGCTCATACAGACCAGCTAGAAGCGATTGAGTGGCTTTCTGATCAGGGTGTGGCCCGCATTTTAACACGAGCTGGAAGTCCAGGTGATACACTAGAGCAACGTTTTGCACACTATCATCGTTTATTAGATGTGGCTAAGGGAAAGATTCAGATCCTGCCAGGTGGGGGTGTGACACTTGATAATCGTCAGCTCTTTTTGGAGCAATTGGGCGTTTGTCAACTGCATGGCACGCGCATCGTGTTTTAAAAAAGAAACGATCACTGCTTGAAGTAGTTTTGAGGATCCGTTATCAAGGTTGGGGACGTTGTTTCCAGCCTCTTCTAGTGCAAAAATGAATAAGGGAGAGAAAATGTTTTTAGAGCATTATTTTGACCGATACACCTTTCAGCCAGAAAAGGGATTGGCTTATGGATTTGAGAAGAGAGGGGCAGGCTATGAGTACCAGTGCCCTGTCTTATCGGACTCTTTTCTCTTAAAGGTACGGGTCTGCGACCAGAAGATTTCTTTTCAGGTCTATGATCAGGATACAGGGGACGAATATATCCAGATCCATCTGGAACAGCTACAAGGAAATTTCGTTGGCCAAGTCAGGGAAGCTTGTCAGGAAAGTCTTGCAAGGATTCGTCAAGCCTGTTTTGAGGTAGAAGAATTTCTCTATCCTCAAGCCAAGCGTCTCATGGCCTATATCTCCCTGCACTATCAGGGAACGATTGAGTATTTGTGGGAGAGATCTCCGGAATCCGGTGCCATTCGCCACCGAGACACTCTCAAGTGGTATGGTGTCTTTATGACCATTGATTGGAAAAAACTAGATGCTGGCAAGTCTGGGAAAATAGAAGTTTTGAATGTCAAGTCTGACCAAGTAGCCCATTTCATCCAGCAGAAGGGGATTTATCCAGCTTTTCACATGAATAAAAAATATTGGGTGAGTATCCCCTTAGATGGAACAATTGCTGATGAGGAGTTGTTTGCTCTAGTGGATAGTAGCTGGCAACTCACCAAAAAGGGGAAATAAGATGAATCTGTTGAGGAAATTATCTTGGTTTTTTAATTTAGAGAAGAAGCGATACTTGATCGGGATAGGTTCCTTGATCTTGGTTAGTTTTTTAAACCTCATTCCTCCAAGAATCATGGGACTTGTGATCGATTTGATCGATAAAAGAAAGCTGACACTGGGGCAGTTAGTTATGGATATTGCCCTTTTGGTACTGGCAGCTCTAGCCATGTATGGCCTTCGTTTTGTTTGGAGACGCTATATTTTTGGGACGGCCAATAAGTTGGCTCGGATCTTGCGTTACCGTTTGTTTCAGCAATTTACGCTCATGTCTCCGTCTTTTTATCAGCGTTATCGGACAGGTGATCTCATGGCCCATGCTACTAATGATATTAATGCGGTAACCATGTTTGCTGGTGGCGGGGTTATGTCTGCAGTGGATGCTTCTGTGACCGCCTTGGTGACCCTAGTCAGCATGTTTTTCATGATTGATTGGCGCTTAACCCTCTTAGCTATTTTGCCTCTACCGGTTATGGTGGTAGTGACTTCCGCCATTGGACGCAAAAACCACAAAGCCTTCAAAGAGGCCCAAGAAGGCTTCTCAGAGCTGAACAACTTTGTTCAGGAATCAGTATCAGGGGTTAAGGTGACCAAATCCTTTGGCTTTCAGGCAGATGAGATTCAGGCTTTTGAAAAGACCAATCAAATGGTCTTTTCAAAGAATATGACTTCAGCCGGTTACAATGCTTTGTTTGATCCGACCACTCTTCTTTTTGTCGGTCTTTCCTATGTTTTGACGCTCTACTTCGGGGGGCTATTTGTTCAGGAAGGAAGCCTGACGGTTGGACAAATCGTAACCTTTATTACCTATCTAAATATGCTCGTCTGGCCCCTTCAAGCTATGGGCTTCTTGTTTAATATTAGTCAGCGTGCTAGCGTCTCCTATGATCGGATTGAGACACTTTTAGCAGAAATACCTGATATCCAAGATCCAAGTCAACCAGTCACAGACATCCAAAACGGCGATCTGGCATATGACATTAAAGAATTCGCCTATGAGAAAGAGCCTGTCCTTAAAAAGGTAGCCTTTCATTTAGAAAAAGGGCAAACCCTTGGGATTGTGGGTCCAACTGGATCTGGAAAGACCACCTTGTTGCGTCTCTTGCTTAGAGAGCACGACTTGGAGCAGGGAGATATCTTGCTCAATGGGATCTCTATTAAAGACTATCGCTTGGAAGATCTTCGAAGCCTGATCGGCTATGTCCCTCAAGATCAGATCCTCTTTGCCATGACCATTCGCGAGAATGTCGCTTTTTCAGATCCACAGATCAAGGAAGAAGAGGTGATGAAGGCTCTGAGAACTTGTGGAGTCTATGAGGATATTCTGGCCATGCCAGACCAGATGGAGACAGTGCTGGGAGAGCGAGGGGTCTCTCTTTCTGGCGGGCAAAAGCAACGGATTGCCATGAGTCGTGCTTTGGTCATGAATCCTGAGATCTTGATCTTGGATGATTCCCTGTCTGCAGTAGATGCTAAAACGGAGCACCAGATCATTGAAAATATGAAGCAGGAACGCAAGGGGAAAACAACGATCATCACAGCCCATCGCCTATCAGCGATCGTTCATGCGGATTTGATTCTGGTAATGGAGAATGGACAGATCAAGGAGCGCGGAAATCACGAGGAATTAATGGCTCAAAAAGGTTGGTACTATGAAACCTATCAAGCCCAACAATTATCAGAAGAAATGGAGGGAAAGCTGAATGAAAACATCTGAAGCTCATGTTATGAAGCGGCTCTTGACTTACATGTGGCGTTATAAATGGTTAACAGCCCTAGCCTTAGCCTTTACCTTTCTAACTAGTCTGTTATTGACGGCGATCCCTCTTGCAGCTCGCTGGTATATTGACCACCTAGTGGATCCAACAGAAGCCGGCTCTCCAGTACTGACAGCTTTTCAGTTTCTCATTCTCTACTATGGCTTATTCATTGGGCGCGTGCTGGCAACTTATCTGAGTCAGTTAACCTTTGCGCGTGTATCCAATTCTATCGTAAGAGATATCCGCCTAGATATTTTCAAAAATCTTCAAAGGCTGGGCATGTCCTTTTATGACCAGACAGCAGCAGGTTCGATTGTCTCGCGGGTGACCAATGATACACAGGCAGTCGCAGATATGTTTTCTACTGTCTTTTCAAGCCTGGTTTCATCCTTTTTGCTCTTTCTAGTCACACTAGTAACCATGTTTAGCTTGGACTGGCATTTGACCATTTGGATCCTGCCTTTTCTTCCCATCATTTGGTTTTCCATCCGTCTCTATCGCAAGTTATCCAATCGCTTGGTCAAGATGACCCGACAAAAATTATCAGATATCAATGTGAAATTATCGGAATCCATTGAAGGAATGCGGATCGTGCAGGCCTTTCGTCAAGAAAAGCGCTTGACGGATGAATTCGAACAGATTAATGGGGAACATTTGGATTATGCCAACCGATCTGTGGATGTCAATTCCCTCTTTTTGAGGCCAGCTATGACCCTGTTACAGGTCCTGGCTTATGCGGTCATTCTAACCTTTTTTGGCCTAAATTGGCAGTCCTCAGGCTTTACAGCAGGTCTTATCTATGCCTTTATCCAGTATGTTAGCCAGCTTTTCCAGCCCTTGATTGATGTCACCCAAAATTTTGCAACCTTGCAGACTTCAACCATTTCTGCAGGTCGTGTGTTTGAAATGATGGATCGAGACGACTATGAGCCCAAGCAAGCTGGTAGCCTGAAAGAGATCGAGCGGGGAGATATTCGTTTTGACCATGTATCTTTTTCTTATGATGGCAAACGGGATGTCTTAAAAGATATCTCCTTTGAGGTCAAAAACGGACAAACCATCGCTTTTGTTGGCCATACTGGTTCTGGTAAATCCTCTATTATCAATCTCTTCATGCGCTTTTATGAATTTGATCGTGGACGGATCTTGATTGATGGACAGGATATCAAGGACTACAGCCAGGAAGCCTTGCGCAAGTCTATTGGTCTAGTGTTGCAGGAACCTTTTCTTTATCATGGAACCATTGCTTCCAATATCCGTATGTACCATGAAGAACTGACAGAGGATGAAATCCAACAAGCCGCCGAATTTGTGGATGTGGCAGACTTTATTGAGAGTCTACCTGGTGGTTATGATCATCCGGTAACCGAGCGGGGTTCTACCTTATCGACTGGTCAGCGACAGCTTCTGGCTTTTGCTCGAACCATTGCTGCCCAGCCTAAGATCCTCATTTTGGATGAGGCCACTGCCAATATCGACCAAGAGACGGAAGAGATGATCCAAAACTCTCTGAAGAAGATGCGCCAAGGGCGGACAACCATTGCCATTGCCCATCGTCTTTCTACCATCCAAGATGCCGATTGCATCTATGTTCTCGACAAAGGAAAAATCATCGAATCGGGCAATCACGATCAACTCATTGCTCTAGGAGGAACGTATAAGAAAATGTATGACCTCCAGGCCGGTATGATGAAATAAGGACAAACAAGGAGAGTGGGACAGAAATCGGTAATTCGTTAGAATTCGATTTCGTTGTCCCACCTCCGCACAGTTGAGTAGGGCTGTAAAAGCTGATGAAATCAGCGTAGTAGAGACCACTCAACCACTGCGTCTTGCTCGACAATCCAAAAATAATTAATAGGCTAGGACTTTTGTCCCACTCTCTTGTTTTTCTTTCTTGAAAGCTGTACAATAAAGAAAAGAACAGAAAAAGGGAGCATACACCATGTCAAACGATCTGATCCTGATGGGAGTTGTTATTGTCTTATTTGGACTTTATTTCACCCTTCAAGTTGAGCTCAATAAAGTCAGAAATCAATTCACTCACTATCTTCTAAAACCAGGTAGTATTTCCAAGGAACAAAGAGAGAAGTACCTCAAAGAACCAGAGATGGAAGCGATTCGCCTAATTCGCCTCGATTATCGGATCGGCCTTCAAAATGCCAAACTTGTCTATGAGCAATTGAAGAAATAAGAAAGACCCTCGTATAGTCTATGCGAGGGTTTCTCATTCAAAAAAAGTTGTCAGCTTTGGTAAAACATTGGCCACATCTGCTGATTGGATCTTAGCGAGTTGATAAGGACAAGAAGTGATGTAGGCTGCTTCAAAGAAATCAAGCGGGAGTCCACTGTGTTTTAAGGCAGCAAGAGATTTGACCTGATGAAGATCTAGTAGGAGCCCATCGTGGGTCAGGGTCAGGTGAGGCAGAAGCGAAGACTGTGCCATCAAGGTCTTTAGACTGGCTTCTTCCTCTTTTTTTCTGGCTAGGAGTCGCTTTTTATTGGTCAGATACATACCGTTATCAATGTAGAGACTCAAGGCCTTTTGCATGATGAGATTGCTATCATAGTCCAGAATCGTCTTATAGGTCAAGACCGGCTTAAGAAGGTCTTGGGGAAGGATCATGGAAGTGATGCGAAGAGCAGAAAAGAGATTGGTCGAAAAAGATTTGATGTAGATAACCCGGTCCTTTTGATCCAAATAATGAAAAGATGGAGCATTACTGCCATCAAGATCTCCCAAATAGTCGTCCTCAACAAGGTAGACATCATATTGGTCAGCTAGTTGCAAGATCGCCTCTTTCTGCTTGGTCGAATAGCTATGACCAAGCGGATAGTGAAAACGAGGGATAGTGTAGAAGAATTTGATATGGCCACTTTTGAAAATCTCTTCAAGATCCTCAAGATCAATCCCCGTTAAATTACGTTGAATGGTACGGTAGGCAAGTCGCTGCGAATCTAAGAGTTGGTTCATCCGGTGATAAGTCGGTTGCTCGATCAAGATCTGCGATTTTTTATTGGGAAAGTCAATCTGGCTGAGGATATTGAGCGCCTGCTGGGTACCAGCAGTCAAAACAATCTGATCCGCAGTCGTATAAATACCTTCTTCCTTCAATAAGCCTTGAATCGATTGACGTACTTCGAGTAAGCCTGCTTGGTCCGAAAAGTTGTTGAAGAGATAATTCTCCCGTCCAATCAAGGTTTCATTGATACAGGTCCGGAAGTCCTCAAAAGCCTGGTTGCGGTCTTTCTCTAATTTTAGTGGAAGATCCTCATGTCGATTAGGTTCTTGCTCCAAAACATAGTAGCCACTTTGAGGCTTAGCATAGAGGAAGTGCTGGTAAGTCAAGTCCAGCAAGGCCCGTTGCACTGTGTCCTTACTACAAGAAAATTGACTAGCTAACTGGCGAACGGAGGGAATTTTCTCTCCAGTTTCCAGTTCTCCATCTTGAATGGCTTTTTTTAGTACATGAATAATTTGTTGGTATTTGCTCGTCTTCATCCTGACTGTCCCCATACAGTTTTTTTCTATTGTACAGAAAAAATCACAAAAAAACCACTCATAAGAGTGGTGAGCGTATTACATAAAGTAAACGATGGCTAAATACTGAAGAGCAGAAGCTGCCAGGATGAAGAGGTGCCAAATCATGTGGAAATATGGTTTTTTCTTAGCATAAAAGCCAGCTCCAACCGTGTAGCACAGACCGCCCATGAGCATGAGACCCCAGAAGATCGGATTGGTTTGGCTAACGATTTGGGGAATAATAAAGATGACCAACCAGCCCATGATCAAGTAAAGAGCGAGACTGAACTTTTCATTGACTTTTTTGGCAAAGATTTTGTAGAGAATACCAAAGATGGTGGTCCCCCATTGGATCAAGATAATGCTGTAGCCCATCCAGTTGTTCATCAAGGTGAGGACAACCGGTGTGTAACTACCTGCGATCGCAATGTAGATCATGGAATGGTCGATAATGCGAAGTACATACTTTTGAGGTGAATCGTAAGACATAGCATGGTAGACGGTCGAAGACAGAAACATCAAAAAGAGACTGATCACAAAGATAGAAGTTCCAAAAGCACTGAGCAGACCGTGTTGTTCAAAGCTATAGACTGCAGAGATCGGAAGCAAGATCAGCATGAGGAGGGCGCCAACAGCATGGGTTACGCTATTGGCGATCTCTTCTCCAAAGGATAATTTTTTACTTAGTTTCATGGTGTAATTCATCAGTTTCTTCCTCCGTTTTTACTGGTTGAATATAAGATAGGGTTTCTAGATAAAGTTGAACGGTCTGACAGGCAGAGCGAATGATAGGAGCGATCGGCTCTTTTTGCTCATTGAGATAAGCGACAAAGCTATTATAGAGAAGATCTGAACTCGCCTGGTCCTGCAAGAAATTTAAGGTAGAAGCGATCTCCTGAATAGAAAAGACCGTTTTTAAGGTTGTAATAGCGATTAAGCGAGCCACCTGTCTACGCTGGTATTTCTTCTTATCTGGTTTTTCGACATAGCCATGTTTTACGTAATTGTTGATCATGGCAGCCGTCAAGCCCTTGTCAGAAGAAGAGAGAACAGGTGCACAGGTTTTATTGACATAAAGAAGGACCTGATCGAGATAGAGATCTAGCTCAGGTAGTTGCTCCCACGTTGGATAGGAAAAAGTGGACACGAAATCTTCACCTTTCTTTAATCTAGTTTTCATAACTAGATAATAACATTTATAAAAACTCCTGTCAAGAAAATTTGAAAAATATGGTACAATAGACCTATGAAACTATTAATTCCATCCGCCAAAGAACTGAACGAACAGGCTCGTATCGTCGAGCCCCAACCCTTGTCAGAGAACACAAAAACCATCCTCCAAGCTTTGAAGGCATTCTCCCTAGAAGAATTAGCGACCTTTTACGGGATCTCAGAGGAAAGAGCTCAAGTAGAAAAAGAAAGAATTGAGGCTTTGTTAGCTGGGAGTGCTAAAACCTATCCTTCTTTGGAACTGTTTGATGGCCTTATGTATCGTAGTATCGAGCGTCAAGACTTATCCGAAAAAGAGCAGGCTTATCTGCAGGAGCATTTGTTAATCACGACTGCTTTATATGGTGTGCTACCAGCCTATGAAGGGATTGCTCCCCATCGCTTGGATTTTATGATGAAGCTAAAACCAGCTGGAAAATCTCTAAAGGTACTCTGGAAAGAGGACTATGATCGGGCAGTAGAAGATGAAGAACAGATCTTATCTCTTTTGTCTTCTGAGTTTGAACAAGTCTTTTCAAAAGCCATTCGTGAGCGAATGATTCGGATCAAATTCATGGAGAATCGTGGTGGGACCCTGAAGATTCACTCGACGATTTCAAAAAAAGCACGTGGGGCCATGGTGACAGCTATGATGAAGGAAGAAATCATCCATCTAGAAGATCTGAAATCATTAGAAGTAGCAGGTTTCTCTTATCGTGAGGATTTATCGCAAGAGAAGGAATGGGTCTTTGTGAAAGAATAAATAAAAATATTCCTGAGAAGCGTCAGGAATATTTTTTTGATCTATTAGATAAAGAGAATGCACGATGAAAACTCCAAAATAGAGGATTTTGGAGTCAGAATCGTCTTGAGCAGTAGGCTTAGGCGATATGTTTGAATTTCTTCAAGAGTTCTGTCAACTCAGCTTGCTCACCACTATTAAAGACTTGCATCAAGCGTTGAATATTTTTGATATGATCTGGAAGAGCTTCTTCGATCTTTTTACGACCGGCATCTGTAATAGATACAAGATAAGCACGGCGGTCTTCTGGATCGGTTTCGCGTGTAATCCAACCATCGCGGACCATATTGCGAATAACCACAGTCATATTTCCAGAGGTCGCAAGAATGCTATCAATCAGATCTTGAATGCGAAGATCGCCTTTGCTGTACAAGGTTTCAAGTACAGAGAATTGAGTTGGTGTCAACTGGTGCTTTTTAAAGATATGAGCCTCAGACGCACGGATCAATCGTTCTGCCTTGTGGAAGACGATCATGGTTTTTAAATCTACGTTTGCTTCTTTGAATAATCTCTTTAAATTTTCCATATCTATATTTTATCAATAAATAGTATTTCTGTCGTTTAATTTTATTTTCAAATTAGTTACAAAATTGTGACAAATTTATTAAACTATGAACAAATGATAGCATAGATGTTAATTTTACTTTGTTTATCAAAAAATTTTATACTAAAACATTGTAACAGGTATGAAATATTAGTAACAATTCTTTCTTGAAAATCTATAGAATTCTAGGTAGCTTTGGTGTATAATGAGGGAGTGAAACAGAAAAATAATCTTTTTATAATATGGCAACATATAATAGGAATCTGTATCTTAGTGTTGACGGTCCTTTTTTCTTGGCTATTTCTTGCTGAAAAAACTTCTGATCGCTTGCAGGATCAAATGGCACAAGCAAGAAAAATAGCTCTGTCTCACTCTTCGATTGCGACCATTGAGACGGAGAGTTTCTTTCATGGCAAAGAAGCCTATCTTTCCTTTATTGGCAAGGACCAAGAGGGGCAAGATCTAGCGGTTTTGGTGGCGCAGGCGGATGAAGCAGTCTATACCTACCCTTTGAAAGAAGGAGTTAGCTCCAAAGAGGCAGCTTCCGTCGTCAAAGAGAAGAGTCAGGACGCGATTGATCGTGTCATTTTTGGACGCTTTAAAGGCAAACCGATCTGGGAAGTTAAGGCTGGGAGCTCTTATTATGTGGTGGATTTCAAGACTGGAAAAGTCACCGGTGTTTTTTAAGATTTGAGGAGGAAATATGAAATTATCAAATCGTGTATTGGAAATGGAAGAAAGTGTGACCTTGGCTGCAAATGCGCGTGCCAAAGCTTTGGCAGCAGAAGGTCGTGATATCTTAAGTTTGACCCTGGGTCAACCTGACTTTGCGACTCCAAAAAATATTCAAGAAGCAGCAGTCGCATCGATCGAGGATGGTCGCGCTAGCTTTTATACGGTAGCATCTGGACTTCCAGAATTGAAGGATGCCATTAGCGACTACATGAAAGAGTTTTATGGCTATGCAGTGAATCGAAATGAGGTTGTGGTCGGTACTGGTGCTAAGTTTATCATCTATGCCTTCTTTACTTCTGTCATCAATCCAGGTGATGAAGTCATCATTCCAACCCCTTGCTGGGTTTCTTATGTAGACCAGGTGAAGATGGTAGAAGGCACACCTGTTACTTTCCAAACAACAGAAGAAAATCACTTCAAGGCAACGGTAGAGCAATTGGAAGCAGCACGGACAGACAAGACCAAGGTTGTCTTGCTGAATTCGCCATCCAATCCAACAGGAATGATCTACAGTAAAGAAGAACTCGAAGCAATCGGAAACTGGGCTGTCGAGCATGATATCTTGATTTTGGCAGACGATATCTACGGGCGATTAGTCTACAATGGCAATACCTTTACGCCCATTTCTAGCTTATCAGAAGCGATTCGCAAGCAAACCATCGTGATTAACGGAGTTTCTAAAACCTATGCTATGACTGGTTGGCGGGTTGGTTTTGCTGTAGGAGATTCTGAGATTATCGGAGCTATGGCCAAGGTGATCAGCCAAACAACTTCCAACTTAACAACCGTTTCCCAATATGCCGCAATCGAAGCCCTCACAGGAGACCAATCTTCTATTGAGATCATGCGTCAAGCTTTTGAGGAACGCTTGAATACTATTTATCCTTTGTTGAATGAAGTACCTGGTTTTGAAGCCATCAAACCTCAAGGAGCCTTCTATCTCTTCCCAAATGTCAAGAAGGCCATGGAGATGAAGGGCTATACGGATGTGACGGAATTTACCACTGCAATTTTAGAAGAAGCAGAGGTTGCTTTAGTAACGGGAGCTGGCTTTGGTGCCCCTGAAAATATTCGCTTGTCTTATGCGACAGATTTGGACACCCTGAAAGAGGCTGTTCGCCGACTCAAGGCTTTTATGGAAAAATAAAATTACAAGATCCTTAGTAATGAGCTGAGGATCTTTCTCTTTAAAAAAAATCTGGTTTTCACAGGTAGAATCTAGCACTGAAAGCCTTTTTATGATACAATTAAGAAGATAATGTCTTCGGACAAGTTTAACGAGAAAAGGAAGATGAATGATGACAAAACGGATTACTATCATCGAAGTAAAAGACTATGTTGGTCAAGAAGTGACCATCGGTGCTTGGGTGGCTAACAAATCAGGTAAAGGAAAAATTGCTTTCTTGCAATTGCGTGACGGGACTGCCTTTTTCCAAGGTGTGGCTTTTAAACCAAACTTTATCGAAAAATTCGGAGAAGAAGTGGGTCTTGAAAAATTTGATACCATCAAACGCTTGAGCCAAGAAACATCTGTCTTTGTAACAGGGATTGTTAAAGAAGACGAGCGTTCTAAATTTGGTTATGAGCTCGATATCACAGATATTGAAGTGATCGGTGAATCACAAGATTACCCAATCACTCCAAAAGAACACGGTACAGACTTCTTGATGGACAACCGCCATTTGTGGCTTCGTTCACGCAAACAAGTTGCCGTTATGCAAATCCGTAATGCCATTATCTATGCAACTTATGAGTTCTTTGATAAGAATGGCTTCATGAAGTTTGATAGCCCAATTCTTTCAGGAAATGCTGCAGAAGATTCTACAGAACTTTTCGAAACAGACTACTTTGGAACACCAGCCTACTTGAGCCAATCAGGTCAGCTTTATCTGGAAGCTGGTGCTATGGCTCTTGGTCGCGTCTTTGACTTTGGTCCAGTATTCCGTGCTGAAAAATCTAAGACTCGTCGTCACTTGACTGAGTTCTGGATGATGGACGCTGAGTACTCTTACTTGACACACGATGAGTCACTTGATTTGCAGGAAGCTTATGTCAAGGCTCTTCTTCAAGGTGTCTTGGACCGTGCTCCTCAAGCCTTGGAAACATTGGAGCGTGATACGGAGCTCTTGAAACGCTACATTGCTGAACCATTCAAACGCATCACTTACGATGAAGCGATTGATCTCTTGCAAGAGCATGAAAACGATGAAGATGCTGATTACGAGCATTTGGAACATGGAGATGACTTCGGTTCACCACACGAAACTTGGATTTCAAACCACTTTGGTGTACCAACCTTCGTGATCAACTATCCATCAGATATCAAAGCCTTCTACATGAAGCCAGTTCCTGGTAATCCAGACCGCGTGCTTTGTGCAGATTTGCTCGCACCAGAAGGCTACGGGGAAATCATCGGTGGATCTATGCGTGAGGAAGACTACGACGCCCTTGTTGCGAAGATGGAATCTCTTGGCATGGATCTTACAGAGTATGAATTCTACCTTGATCTTCGTAAATACGGTACAGTCCCACACGGTGGATTTGGTATCGGTATCGAGCGTATGGTAACCTTCGCAGCTGGTACTAAACACATCCGTGAAGCCATTCCGTTCCCACGTATGTTGCATCGTATCAAACCTTAATAGACGTAAAAACGCCATTAGGCGTTTTTCACTTTTATCTGCTTCAAATAACTATGAAAGGAAACTCAATGCTGAAAATAGACATCATCGATGGGAAAGAATACGAGGATGGTCAGGGGTCTTTGATCGCAGATCTAGACCATAGCATTCAACAGATGCTCAAGACATCCTACCCGGAAAGTCAAATGGATGATTTTATCACGTATAAAAATTTAAGCCAATATTGTATGGATTATCTAGGTCAGATTATTGATCGTGCCAATGATAAAAATGATGCGATTAAACAGCAGGTAACAGCTGTCATGCCCGAAAGCGAGCGTCCCTTTAACGTTGAAGACCGCTTGACAGCCAGCTATACCTTCGGTCAGCGGGTGGCGGATTCTGTTGCGCGCTTCGGTGGTTCTTGGACCTTTATTATTAGCTTCATCATGATGATGGCTATCTGGATGTTGATCAATGTCTTGCATCCCTTTGGCTGGATTTTTGACCCTTATCCTTTCATCTTGCTGAATCTAGCACTTTCTACGATTGCGGCGATTCAAGCTCCTTTGATCATGATGAGCCAAAACAGGGCAGCAGATTATGATCGCCTGCAAGCGCGAAATGACTTTAACGTCAATATGGAGTCTGAACGGGAAATTCGCTTGTTGCATACGAAGATTGATCATATGGTGCAGCAAGACCAGACGGATTTACTGGAAATTCAAAAGTTGCAAACCGAATTGTTGGTATCCTTGTCTAATCAAGTGAGCCAATTGCGTCAAGAACTGAATCAAGAAAGAATGAAAGAGGTGGAGAAAATGTAGGCAACTCTAAGTAAGTCTTTTAGAAACACTCAAATAATCTATTGAAAGAGGAAAAACAATGTTTAAAAGAACTTACAAACGCAATATTTCACTCCTAGCAGGTCTGGAATTTACATCTTATTTTGGAATCACCAGTTTTTGGATTCTCTTTTTTATTCAAAATGGTCTTTCTTTGCTTCAGATTGGTTTATTAGAGAGTATCTTTCATGGGACGAGTCTCTTGTGTGAGATCCCATCGGGAATGCTAGCCGATCGCTTTAGCTACAAGACCAATCTCTACTTGGCTCGCTTGTCCAGTATTGGATCTTCGATCTTGATTTTATTTGGTCAGGGGAATTTTTGGATCTATGCCATTGCCATGATGGTCAATGCTTGGTCTTATAATTTTGACTCGGGGACCAGTACAGCTTTCTTATTTGATTCAGCAGTAGAAGCGGGCCAAAAGGACCGTTATCTTCAGATTTCTAGCTTTTTGTCTGGGGTGGCCGAAGTCACCCGAACGTTAGGTACAGTGGTGGCAGGCTTCTTGATTCACGGAGCATTGGCTTGGACCTATTATATTGCTATCGGGCTATCCTTGATTTCCATTCTTTTGATCTTTCTAATGAAAGAGCCAGAGAGCAAGAGTGATGAAAGAAGTCACTTGACCTTAAAGCGGATATTGGAGGTAGTGAAACAAGAATGGCAGGAAAAACCAGTCTTGTTTTACTGGATGCTCACCTATCAGTTGGTAGGGACCATCATGTGTATGTTTTATTTTTACTACCAACAGAAAATTAGTGACTTAACTAGTTGGCAAGTTTCGCTTATCATGTTGATTGGTAGTGGATTCAATCTCCTAGCGGTTTATTTGGCCAGTCAAATCGGGAAAAAATGGAATAGTAATCAAGTCTTTCCGATTCTAGTTGCACTGACAGGGTTGGCCTTGTTTTTGGTAGGTGTAAAGACTCCATTCGCTTATCTGTGTGTCTATCTCTTGACCAATGCTCTTTATGCCGTTTATCAACCCATCTACTACAATGATTTACAAGCCTATCTACCTTCCAGTGTACGAGCAACCATGCTGAGTATCAATTCCATGATGTTTAGTCTATCTATGATTGTCATTTTCCCACTGACTGGTTGGTTCATTGATAGCTGTGGCTTTGTAGCAGTCTTTCTTGTATTAGGCCTTATAACACTATTTTCTTTCCCACTACTAATGATTGGATTGGGGAAAATGGGTAAGACCTTAAGCAAGGTAACAAAGAAGGAATAAGATTTCTGACCTTCATCTGGTCAGTATTCAACTCTCTCTGCTCTGTAGGGGGAGTTTTTTCATCTTAAGAATTTGTGGTAAAATAGGTATATCCTATTTAAAAAGAATCGAGTTGTATGAAATCATTATTGAAGTATTTTAAGGGCTATCTATGGGAAACTTTTCTAGGGCCCGTTTTTAAACTCTTAGAAGCTATTTTTGAATTGTGTGTCCCCTTAATCATCGCCCACTTAGTCGATCAGGTCATTCCGAAAAAGGAAACGAGCGCAGTGGTGATGACGGTCGGTGTTTTGTTTTTATTTGCGAGCTTTGGTGTCGTCGTAGCTATTACGGCCCAGTATTTTTCTTCTAAAGCAGCTGTCGGCTTTACCCGCGAGATGACCAAGGATTTGTATGAGAAGATCTTGTCGCTTCCAAAGGACAAACGAGATAGGATCGGGACTTCTAGTTTGGTAACCCGTCTCACTTCTGATACCTATCAAATTCAGGTTGGGATCAACCAATTCTTGCGCCTCTTTTTGAGAGCACCGATTATTGTCTTTGGTTCTATCATCATGGCTTTCACCATCAGTCCTAAACTAACCCTTTGGTTCTTGGGGATGGTGGCGATTTTAACCTTGATTATTGTGATCATGTCTCGGATTGTCAATCCTCTTTTTGCCAAGATCCGGAAAATCACAGACCGAATGGTCACAGTGACGCGTCAGCAATTTCAAGGGATGCGGGTGATTCGGGCCTTTGGACAACAGTCTAGTGAATTAGAGGACTTTAGAGAGGTCAATCAGGACTACAAGATCTGGCAAATTCGCGCTGGTATCTGGTCTAGTTTGGTCAGTCCCTTGACCTTCCTTGTGGTCAATACGACCTTGGTTTGTGTCATTTGGCAAGGACAATTGAATATCTCTGCTGGTCTTTTAACCCAAGGGATGTTGGTCGCTTTGGTCAATTATTTATTACAAATTTTAACAGAATTGATCAAACTGGCGATGCTGGTCACGTCTTTAAATGTCAGCTATATTTCAGCTAAGCGTGTTCAAGAGATTTTTGATTTGAAGGAAGAAGACCTCTTAGAAGCTCTGCCAGAAGAAACTGCAAGAGAGCAAGAAGCGATCAGCGCACAGAAAGTTACTTTCACTTATCCAACGGCTTCAAGCCCAGCTCTAGAAGATATTTCCTTTGATCTGGATCATGGACAGATGTTGGGAATTATCGGTGGTACAGGATCAGGGAAATCCACCCTGGTTCAGTTATTGAGTCATTTGTATACCGTGAGTCAGGGAAAATTAGCCCTCTATCATCAAGGTCACTCTCCTAAAACTCTCAAGGAGTGGCGGGAGTGGGTAGCTGTTGTCCCACAGAAGGCAGAGCTCTTTAGAGGAACTATCCGCTCCAATCTCTTACTGGGAATGGAAGAAAAGGTGTCGGAAGATGATTTGTGGTGGGCGCTAGAAACGGCTCAGGCGGCTGATTTTGTCCGTGAAAAAGAAGGACAACTAGATGAGCAAGTGGAAGCCTTTGGTCGAAATTTCTCAGGTGGGCAACGTCAGCGTTTGACCATTGCGCGTGCCCTTTTGAAGAAGGCTCCTTTCTTGATTTTGGATGATTCAACCTCCGCCTTGGATTATTTGACGGAAGCTCGTCTCTTAAAATCGATTAAAGAAGAATTGAGTGATACGAGTTTGATCTTAGTATCACAACGAACCAATAGTCTCAAGTCGGCTGATCAGATTTTGGTCTTGAATAAAGGCCGTCAAGTAGGACTGGGAAATCATGATTTCCTCTTGTCCACGAATGAGATTTATCAAGAAATTCATGATTCACAACACGGGAGGGAGGAAGCATGAGTCAAAAACGTTCTAGTTATTTAAAACGTCTGTTTAGAGATTTTGCTCACCATCCCGGTCTCCTGATTCTAGCCAGTATAGGAACCATTGCTCAAGTAGCCTTAACGGTTTGGTTACCGATCTTGATTGGACATGCGGTTGACTTGGTCATCAGTCCTCAAGGGATGACAGTCTTATGGCCTGTTTTGATCCAAATGTTTCTGGTCATTGTGGCCAATACCTTGATCCAATGGATCAATCCCTTGTTATACAATCAATTGGTCTATCGGTTTAGCCAAACCCTGAGAGCAGAAGTGATGGAAAAAGTTCACCGCTTGCCCTTATCTTATCTGGATAAACAAGGGAGTGGGGACTTCGTCAGTCGTCTCACGACCGATGTGGAGCAACTCAATAGCGGGCTTCTCATGGTCTTCAACCAGTTCTTTGTTGGGCTCTTAACCATTCTTGTGACCATTGTAACCATGGCAGAGCTGGATTTCTTTATGATGGTAGCGGTTCTGGTCTTGACTCCTTTGTCTCTTTTGATTGCTCGTTTTATTGCCAAGCGTTCTTATACGCTTTTCCAAGAGCAGACCAAGGCGCGTGGCCTGCAAACTCAGTTGATCGAAGAGTCTTTGACGCAAGAAAGTTTGATCCAGTCTTTTAACGCTCAGGATCAATTCCGTAAGTCCTTTGAGGGGACGAATGAAACCTACGCTAAGTATTCCCAATCTGCTATCTTTTATTCTTCTACTGTCAATCCTGCGACTCGCTTTGTGAATGCCTTGATTTATGCAGTGGTGGCTGGATTTGGTGCGGTTCG